>Ga0075123_10000310_pt1 | contig 26015 bp, 19 predicted proteins | sample AntAceMetag02UKX_FD_69808 | JGI IMG/M metagenome (GOLD analysis project Ga0075123, IMG submission 69808) | Saline lake microbial communities from Ace Lake, Antarctica - Antarctic Ace Lake Metagenome 02UKX | ecosystem: Environmental > Aquatic > Non-marine Saline and Alkaline > Saline | place... | reverse complement strand
TTATATTCTTTGGAAAACGCAAGCAAACGTCAAGGGCGTAAGGTTATTAGATGATGGTTCTATTGCAGATGGTTGGGAGCAAGGAATAGATTTACCTGCCTATTCTCTTGATGTTCATTCTGATGGTTTAAATGGAATTATTGTAGCATCTTCTTTATATGATGATATTTACTTGCAGAGAATTGACGAAAACGGAAATAAACTTTGGGGATATTATGGAACTTTGCTTTATAACGGAGATGAATATATTCGAGAGATTAAAGTTTGTTCAAGTATAACAGATGAATATTACATTTCTTGGAGAAGTGAAGCACAAGGTGGTTGGGAACAAATTTGTATGCAAAAAGCAGATTCTACTGGAAATTCCATTTGGGATTCACCGATCATTATTTCAGAAACAAATTATATAAATAGATTTATGACAGTTTGTCCATCAGATTCACAGCCGATAATATCATGGATAATTGGTAATGCAATATTTTCTCAAAAGATAGACTCAGACGGTAATTTTCTATGGGGAGAAGATGGAATTACTGTATTTGAATCCAATTATGACTTAAATAGTAATTCTGTAATTTTAAAAGAAGATTTTGCTAATGGTTGTTTAATAAGTTGGGTGGATTATGATAATAGCTATGATGAAAGTAGAATAATTGTCCAAAAAATTAACGAAGATGGTGATCTTATTTTTGAAGAAGATGGATTAATTATATTTGAATCTTTTGAATTTAATTACTACGATTTATATTCATCCTTAGCAACATCTACTCAAAAGTATTACTTATGCTGGTCAGATAAAGTAAATGATAATACATCATTATTTCATCAAATAATAGATGCAGAGGGAAATATCTATCTAGAAGGAAATGGAGAGGAATTGCTCACAGGTCTCTCAGGTTCTGTTGGTGATCTCAAAATTCTTGCAAATGCTGATAATCCCATAATGATTTGGACTGAGGGACATAACAATAATAATTACCAAATTTTTCTTCAGATCTTAAATGGTGATGGCTCTAATGTTTTTGCAGAAAATGGAATTCCAATTACTACCGATGCTAATTATTATCTATATGATTTTGAAACAGTTTATTGTGAGAATTCAGCAACTATAGCTCTCGTTTGGTCTGAGAATAGAATAGGATATAAGCAGATTTTTGCTCAAGGAATAGACACCGAGGGTAATTTATTATGGGCGGATAGTACAGGAATTTGTCTAACTTCAGCAGATCATCAATCAAAAGTGCCGAAGATATCTGTAATAGATAATTCCGGAACTGACGAATATTATTTTGGTTGGGAAAATTGGTTTGATTTTATGAATTCTGAAATATATGGTCAGAAAATAATTGATGGTGAAAAACAATGGGGAGAAAATGGTATTTTAATTTCTGGTGAATCTGAAAACAATGATATCTTTGATGTAATTGATAAATTCTATATTTGGAGATCAAATAATTACCCTAATTCAGGGTTAAAAGTAAAATTAATAGATGAAGATGGGAATGGTGCTTTAGGCTGGGCGGAAGATGGTTTACTGATTTCTACTAGTGCATACAACCAAAATAATTTTAAATTTAAGCTTATTCCTTCCGGATTATTTATTCTCTGGTTTGATAATGATGAAGATATCATTTATGGACAGATAGTTGATTATGAAGGGGATTTGCTCTGGCAGGAAGGTGGAATTCCTTTGATCGAAGGAGAATATCTTGATTATTTCAATGTTCATTATAATGATGCAATATATATAGTATGGAATGAATACGTTGATGGAAATTATTTCAATTATTATATTCAAAAGTTTAATGAAAATGGTGATACTCTTTGGCAAGAAGATGGAATTAGGCTTTCCTATTGGACTCAATTTGGTGTAAGCGATCCTGTACTTGCATCCGTAGAACAGGATGTTTTAATAATATGGGAGCATTATTTTATAAATGAAACTATAAACATAATAGCTCAACTTGTAAGCCCTGATGGAGAACTTCAATATGGTTTATCTGGGATAACAATTTGTGATCAAATAATGGAGCAGAACTATCCGCAGGTTTATGTTAATGACTCAAGTGCCTATATTGCTTGGCAAGATGGAAGGTCAACTGCAATGGGTGAAGAAGGCTTATACTCAATCCCCGGAATTTATGCTCAAAAATTGTATTTAGAACCAACTTTCGCTGACAATGGATTGTTGGAATCAACTGAGATATTCTCTAACTATCCCAATCCATTCAATCCAAGTACAACTATTTCTTTTCAATTAAACACCGATAACACCGAGGACACCGAAATAAGTATCTTTAACATCAAAGGTCAGAAAGTAAAAACCATAGATTGTCATACTGAGCCTGTCGAAGTAGGCAATGGCTTAAATATTTATTCTGTCACTTGGAACGGTACCGACAATAATGAACAACCAGTTGCATCAGGAATATATTTCTATCAATTGAATATTGATAATAAAGTTATTGCTTCTAAGAAGTGTTTGTTGTTGAAGTAAAAGCGTTACATTTATCTTGCGAAGGTTTTGTGATTGGCTTTCGCAAGGCTTTTAAATTATCGTTGCTTTTATTCTATTCAATAATCGCTTGTATAGATCATCTTCTGATTCCCAATCAATTATATTTCTATGGTTAACATCAAAGTGGACACTTTGTAGTTCATCTTGCTTGCACATATGTATAACTGGAATGTTCAACCCATTGGCAAAACCAGCTTCATAATACACACCACCACGATTTCCTGTAAAATCAGCAACAACAAATCTACTGCTTCTAATTTCCGCGATAATTTCATCATTAATATCATTGTTGTGTTCTTTATTATCAATTCTTATAGGTTCATATCCAGCCTTTACGATTGCTGGAAAAATAAAGTCATCACAAATTTTTTTCATACCATCTTCAAACCACATTGCCACAAATACTTTCTTGCTGTTTGGATTTGTATATTTTAATGTTTCAATATGTGCCCAACCCTTAGGTGTAATTATTAGTGGATTAACTGATAAATATTTCTTCTCTTGGATTAGATAATTATTTAATATATAATTAAATTCATTTCGAGTGAGTATTCTTCCAATTGAGAGGAGTGGAAGTACTTTCTTTGCAGTATTTTCAAATACGTTGAATGCATGTTTGTCCTCAACACTAGGGAAAGTTTGATTTCTTATTTGGTTTAATAATTCATTGACTTTATTGAAATTGTAGTCAATTGGATCTCCAGCAATTGGAAATTTAACTGATAAATATTTCAAAAGCAAGTCTACTTTTGTTAGCATTGGAACAGAAGGTTGATTTTGTATATTATTGATGATATCAGTTGTAATCTTTGGGTTGTCGTTGTCTCTTATCCATCCAGAAATATTTGCAATTTCAATGGGACTTAAATCATTTAACTGTATTCCTGTTATATCTGGAAAAACGAATTCTCCACACCTTAGACAATTATAATAGGAAGTACTGGATCTTGCTTCGCGTTCTTGTTCTGCTGGTGATCCACATATTGGACAAACTTCGTATTTCATTCTTTCCTCCTATCCCAAATCTTTAACCGTAATCACTTTCTTCTTTTCATTCAACCAGGCATGTTTCACTTCACCCACAAAAATTGTGTGATCTCCGCTTTTTACCTGCGTAACCACTTGACATTCGAAAGTTGCTTTTGCATCTTGAATTATGGGATATTTAGCCAGTCTGCCGGCAAACCATTCATGTCCTGCTACTTCCAGTTTATCCAAATCCCTACCGGATTTTGAACCCCAGAGTTTAACTGCTTCTATCATTTCTTTCGATGGAAAACAAAGATTAAAAAAACGGTTCTGCTGGAGGCATTCATAAGAATAACGGGTGTGTCCGATAGAAATAGCAAACATGGGTGGTTTGATGGATGTCTTCATATACCATTCCAAAGTTATCGGATTGAATTTACCATTTTTATCTTTAACGATTGCCACCACAACTTTGGCAGGATGTTTGGTTTCTGCATATGCTTCAGAAAATTCGACTCTTTTCATAAAATCTCCAATTGCATCTTAATAAAACTATTTCTTAAAACAGAATAGATAATGTAAATAAAAAAATATCACTAAATGTAACTATAAAATTATATTGACTTAGGGAAAGGGCAATTTAATTTGCCAAAAATTGTTTAAGGAGTTATAAATGAAGAAAATAGCAATACTTTTAATTGTTTTAAGTATGATGATAATAGCATGTGGAAAAAAGGAAATTGCAAATAGTGAAGTCACCGAGATCCTGTTCTGGCAGGCGATGGGAGGACCTTTGGGTGATGCATTGGAAGAACTTGTCCAAAAGTTTAACGATACTCATCTTGATATTCATGTGAATTCAGTAAATATGGGGAACTACACCGCTCTCTCACAAAAACTGATGGCTTCTTTCCAAACAGGAAATCAACCAGATGTTGCTCAAGCTTATGAAGCTTGGATCGCTAATATGCTGGAAGGAGATGTAATTGTTCCAATTGAGGAATTCATAGATAATGATCCTGATTTTGGAGATGAGGATATGGCTGACATCTATCCGGTTTTCATTAACAGCAATACTATGAAAGGCAAAATAGTTTCATTCCCTTTTAATAAAAGTGTGAGAGTTCAATATTATAATAAAGATATTTTATTTAAAAACGATATGGATGAAAATAAACCACCAAAAACATGGGAAGAATTCAGAACTTATTGCCAGAAGCTTACACAGGATACAGATGGTGATGGCAAGATAGATCAATATGGGACAACTATTAAAATCAGTGCTTGGCAATTCGAGAATTTGCTTTTACAAGCTGGCGGGAAAATCATGAATGAGGATAATACAAAACCAATGTTCAACAGTAAAGAAGGTGTACAGGCTTTGGAATTCTTTACCAATATTTTAAATAAAGATGAAACCGGTTATCTATCACCGGGTTATGATGGGCAAAAAGACTTTACAGCACAAAAGGTAGCTTTTTATGAAGACTCAAGTGTTTCAATGGCTTTTATGCTGAGAACAGGAATTAACTTTAATATGGGAATTTCTGCTATTCCAATAAAGAAAACTAAAAAGAATATCATCAGCGGAACAAATGTAGTTATTTTTAAAAATAATGAAGATAAGAAAAAAGAACAGGCCGCCTGGGAATTTGTAAAATGGTTCACGGATACAGAACAGACAGCAAGATGGAGTGAATTGACATATTATATGCCGGTTCGTAAAAGTGCAATGAAAGTTGAAGCTTTGAAAAATAGAATTTCAAATAATCCTGAAATTGCTTCCGTTTACGACCAATTAAATTATGCAACGTTCGAACCTCAAATAAGTGAGTGGTTTGAAACTCGTAAGTATTTAGAAGAGCATGTTATTGAGAAGGTGGTGAGAGGAATGTTATCTCCAGAACAAGCACTTGATAACGCTGCTGAAATGATTAAAAAGAAAATAGCAAAAAGAGAAAATTAAACTCGTAGTGGCAGTTTTTCAAACTGTTAAAAATAAGCAGATTAATAGTCTATTAATACGAATTGATATTTAAGGAGCAAAAAATGAATATAAAAATAAAATTTCCGGATGGTTCAGTTAAAGAACATCCGAAAAATATATCTCCGCTGGAAATTGCGGAGAGCATAAGTCATGGTTTGGCAAAACAAACAATTGTTGCAGAAGTAAATGGCAAATTATTAGATCTTGATTTCAAAATTAAAGAAGATGCTGAGATCATATTTTTTAAATTTGATAGTAAAGAGGGAAAGGAAGTATATTGGCACAGCACTGCTCATCTTCTTGCACAAGCAGTAAAAGAGCTTTTTCCTAACGTTATGGTCACAATTGGTCCGGCAATAGAAAATGGATTCTATTACGATTTTGATAAAGAAATTCCATTTACTGATAAAGATCTGGAAAAGATCGAACAAAAAATGAAAGAACTTTCTAGGCAGAATGCTGTTTATAAAAGACAAGAACTTTCTAAGAAAAAAGCTCTTAAACTTTTTTCTGAACTGAAAGAAGATTATAAATTAGAATTATTGGAAGATATTCCTGAAGATGAAATAATATCAATTTATACTCATGGTAATTTCACCGATCTTTGCCGTGGACCTCATATCCTTGATACCGGTAAGATAAAAGCAATAAAGCTTCTTAAAACTTCCGGTGCATACTGGCGAGGAGATTCCAAAAATAAGATGTTACAGCGGATTTACGGAGTGAGTTTCCCTTCCAATAAAGAACTTAAAACATTCCTGTATAATTTGGAAGAAGCAAAAAAAAGAGATCATCGTAAAATTGGGAAGAAGCTCGATCTCTATTCATTCTCAGATGAGATTGGTCCGGGACTTGTTTTATGGCATCCAAACGGTGCTATGATGCGCTCAATTGTGGAAGATTATTGGAAGAAGCGTCATTTTGAAGACGGTTACAGCTTGGTGAATACTCCGCATATTGGAAAAGCTGGACTTTGGGAAAAGAGCGGTCATTTAGAATTTTATAAAGAAAGCATGTACAGTGCTATCGAAGTGGATGATATAGAATATTATCTCAAACCGATGAACTGTCCTTTTCATATTGCAATATATCAAAACCAAAAGAGAAGTTATAGAGAGCTTCCAATTAGGTATGCTGAAATGGGAACTGTTTATAGATATGAAAATTCTGGTTCTCTTCATGGTTTAATGCGTGTTCGTGGCTTTACTCAGGATGATGCACATATCATTTGTACTCCGGAGCAACTGGATAATGAAATAATTAAAGTTGTAAAATTTAGTTTGGATATTCTTAAAGCTTTTGGGTTTAAGGATTTTGAGATATATCTTTCTACAATGCCAGAAAAAGCAGTTGGTGAAAAAGCAGATTGGGATAAAGCAACTGCTTCATTGAAAAAATCTTTAGAAAAACTTAAGATAGATTATGAAGTTGATGAAGGTGGTGGTGCCTTTTATGGTCCCAAGATCGATATTAAGATCAAAGATGCTTTAAATCGTTCATGGCAATGTTCTACAATTCAGTTTGATTTCAATCTTCCAACCAGGTTTGAAATGGAATACATTGGTGAAGATAATCAACCGCATCGTCCGTTCATGGTCCATAGGGCACTTCTTGGTTCTCTTGAAAGATTTTTTGGAACATTGATAGAATACCATGCAGGAAATTTTCCGATCTGGTTATGCCCAGTTCAAGTTAAGATTCTGCCGATTTCTGATAATTATATTGAATATGCAAAAAAGGTTAATGCAGAACTCATAAAGTATGGAATCAGAAGTGAAGTTGATTACAAAAATGAAAAAATAGGATATAAAATTCGAGAAGCTGAAATGATGAAAATACCTTATATGTTCATTTTGGGTCAGAAGGAGATGGAATCAGATTCCATATCAGTTCGTCGTCATGGTGAAGGTGATCTGGGTAGTAAAAAAATAGAAGAAATTGTAAAAAAAATTCAGCAAGAGATCGAAGCAAAGAAATAGAGATTTATAAAAACTCCGGAGATATCATGGATATAATCAAATTCATCAAAGACGAATTAAATCTGGAAGCAAAAGCTATCAGGGAAGTTGCAGATAGAATTGATTCCAAAATAGAAGATGTAATTGATCTTATTTTTTACTGTAAGGGTAAGGTCGTTGTTACGGGAATGGGGAAAGCAGGAATAATTGCACGTAAAATTGCTTCAACTCTCGTAAGTACCGGAACCACAGCAATTTTCCTACACGCTGCAGAAGGAATTCACGGTGATCTTGGTTTACTTGATGATGATGATGTGGTTATTGCTGTTTCTAATAGTGGAAATACAAATGAACTTACATCTATAATTCCATACATAAAATTCCATAAGATTCCAATTATTGCCTTAACAGGTAATCTGCAATCACAGTTGGCAAAAAATGCATCAGTTACAATTGATTGTTTCGTGCCGAAAGAATATGAACCATTTGGACTAGTTCCAACATCCAGTACAACGGTTGCCTTAGCTGTTGGAGATGCAATAGCTGTTGCTTTATTAAAAAAACACAATTTCAATGAAGATGATTTTGCTCAATTCCATCCTGGTGGAACGATTGGTAAAAAACTTATATATAAGATTAAAGACTTGATGCATTCGGGTAAAGAAAACCCTATCGTGGATAATACTGCTAAAATGAATAAGGCAATTATCGAAATGACCTCTAAAGGACTCGGCTGTACAAATATTATCGGTGAAGATGGTAAACTTGTTGGGATAATTACAGATGGTGATTTGCGGCGTATGATAGAAAAAGGTATAACTGATTTAAACATTGATGTTATAGAGGTTATGATAAAAGATCCGAAATCTATGAACCCTCAAGAACTTGCTGTTGCTGCTTTGAATCTCATGGAAGATAATAAGATAACAATGCTGCCAATTGTTGATAAGAATAATAAACCGATTGGCATGCTTCACATGCACGATCTTATTAATGCAGGTGTCGTGGGATAATAAATCTAATTTTATTCAAGTGATTACGGATACAATTAATATTTGAAATAACGGTCATAAAATGAAATGATATAGAAATAGGATTGAATATGGATAGAATAATCAGAGGAATTACCAAAGATAAAAGTATTCGTTTCTTTGCTATCGATGCAACAAAGTCTGTGCAAGAAGCTGTAACTATTCATCATTTATCTATGACTAATTCTGTAATAATGGGAAGAATGATAAGTGCAACACTCATGATGGCAGCCGATCTGAAATCAGATAAAAATGTAATAACCTTAAAAATCGATTGTGATGGTCCAGTGGGAACTGCGATAGTAACTGCCCGTAAAAACGGAAATGTAAAGGGTTACTTAAAATATCCGGAAGTTGAAATTCCATTAAATGAGCATACAAAAACCTTTGATATTCAAAGAGCTATTGGGGATGGAACTCTCACAATCATTAAAGATTTGGGCATGAAAAATCCATACATCGGACAAATAGAATTGAAATATTCAACCATTGCTAAAGATCTCACTTATTACTTTGCTCAGTCGGAACAGATTCCTTCTTCGGTTGGTCTTGGAGTTTTGGTAATGCCGGATGGAACAGTAAAAAAGGTTGGCGGATTTATAATACAGGTTTTACCGCAAACTTCTGAAGAAGTAATTTCCCAGATTGAAGAGAATCTGGCAAAATTTCCTAATTTGACCGATATGATGGATTTGGAGCATTCTATAGAAGACATAATATCTAAGTTCATTTTAAAAGGTTTGGAACCTGAGATCAAAGAAACTTCATCTGTAAAATATAAATGTGATTGTTCAAAAGAGAAATTCGAAGATGGGATTAGACTACTTTCTAAAAAGGAACTTCAGGAAGCAATTGATACAAATGAAACACTTACTATTCATTGCCATTTTTGTAACACAGATTACAATTTTGATAAAAATAAGATCGAAAAGATCTTAAAAGAAATGTAAAAAAGGATATAAATTATGAATATAAAGTTTCCATTAACAAGTATTGGGATTTGTATTATAATTACTTTTTTTGCATATTTGGTTAATTTTTTACCTAATCAATTCTATAACTTATTTAGTAAATTAAAATTACTTGTTGATTCAAATTATAATTTAAGACCCTTATTATATATTATTTGGCAAGTCCAAGCGTTGATATCAACTTTATCTATAATGGTTTTAACAATTATTCAAACTCTTTTTAATAAACGAATTTTTGGTATGCGCTTTTTAAAAGCTGTAAATTTGAAAAAAAAATATAGTAACCTGATTTTCTCTAGTATTATTTTAATTTTTATTATGTACTTTTTTGTTGTTAAAGACATGTTAGCAGGAGTTTTATTTGTATTTTTTTGTAGTGTAATTTTAATTATTTATTTAATATTTAATACTCTAAAACTTATTATAAATCCTGAAAAACTCGAGAAAGATATTATTAAACATTTTGAAGAGAAAATTCTTTATATTTCAGAATCTAAAAATGAAGTAAAAGGTGAAAATGAAAATAAAGAAATTATTGAACAAATAAAGCAGTTAAGAGCACATACTATAGATTTGATAACACAGGATAATGACACAGAAGCAACAGAAAATATAAATCTAATTTTCAATTTAATTTCGCTTGATAATAATATAAAAATTACTGACCAACTTAATTCCACTATGATAGATATCATTAATAAATTTCAAAGTGTTCGAAGATTTGAACAGGCAAACGAAATAATCGTACAATATTATTACATTGTTGAAAGCTCAGATGATGAACAAACGAAAATTAAAAATCATAATAAAATTTTAAAAATTGTTGAGTATCGACTTCTTATTTTGAAAGCATTAGATAATTCACAAGAAGTATATGAGCATGCTGATATAGAATTACTTATTCTTTTTTCTAAAAATTTGGACAAATCTAAAGATTCATTTATTATTAAATATCTATCCGAAGCATTTCAAAAATTATTTACAAGTATAATCAATAGTAAATTATCAAAAATTGGAATTGTAGATGTTTTAGAAATATATTATAACAAGTTGTTCACAACTATATTTGGCTTGTATAAATCTATTAATAAAATCGAACATTTTGTATATTTATTAGCAAATATTTCAGATAACTTTTTTCGATTGTATACAAAAAGCAAAGAATCGGTTTATCTACAGAATTATTGGAAAATCTATGATTATTTTAATAATTATCCAACAACGTTAAGCGATTATAAATGGATAAATGAACTTTGTATGATTTATGTAATAAGAGTTTGGTGCAACAATCCAGAAAAAGTAACAATGAAACTATATAAAAATGCAAAAAAAGATTTGTTAAATTGGGGAACTTCATACCAAGTAAAAGTAAATGAATTTTGGGATAGTTTTGATTTTTCCAAAAGAGTTATGAGAAGTCTTGAATCAAATTATCATACATTTATTGAGGAACCTTATTCTCCATCATTTGATTATAAAACATTACATTTCTATATCTTTACAACAATAATTCATTTTTATGATTATAATGATTTATTAATTATGCTTAATGTGGAAGATTACCGATCGTTTAATAATTGGTATGAAAAAGGTAAGTTTAGAATAGAATCAAAGGGTACAAAAGAATATATTGAAAAATTCTATAATTTTACTGGATTTACACCATTAGTCGAAAAAGACTTTGTTTATCGTGCAAATAAATTTTATAAGCATGTAGGAATGAAAAATGAAGAAATTTAAACATAAGAAGAGCCTTGGTCAGCATTTTTTAAAAGATAAAAATATAGTTAGGAAAATTGCAGATCTTGCTGAAATAAAAGAGAATGAAGTAATCTGGGAAATTGGACCAGGCAAAGGAATACTCACGGAAGAATTGCTGAATCAAAAAAGTGATCTAACCTGTTTCGAGATAGACAATACTCTTTTCCCTTTTTTGTTTGAGAAATTTGGAACAAGTATCAATCTTATAAATGAAGATATTCTTAAAATAAATTGGAAAAATTATTTAAAGGATAATCAAATAAAGATCGTAGCTAATCTACCTTACCAGATTACATCGCCGTTTTTATTCCGTGTAACTGAACATGCAGCAAATTTTTCCAGAGTCGTGGTGATGATTCAAAAAGAGGTAGCTGAACGTATCAATGCTGGAGTCGGCACAAAAGATTATGGAAAGCTTTCATTAAAGATGCAGTTTTATTTCAATGTAGAATATGGTTTTACTGTAAAACCACATCTCTTCTTTCCACCTCCAAAAGTTGATTCTGCAGTTATAATTCTAACGCCTCGAAAAGATAAACCGGTTCTGGAAGATGAAAGATTTTTCTGGAGAGTTGTTGAAGTTGCATTTCAGAACAGAAGAAAAATGTTACGCAGAAATTTAAGAGTAATTCTTTCAAAAGAAAAAATAGAAGAACTTGGTTCTATTTGTAACATTGAACTCACCAGAAGAGGGGAGACACTTACAGAGAAGGATTTTATAGAATTATATGAAGAGGTACGGAAGTTACAAAGTTAATTTGATTTTACTTCATCCCTGTATATTTTGTATTGGACATTTGTTGTTTTTCTTTTTTTCTGTGTCTCCGCTTGCCTTGGAGTAATTTTAGGGAAAACACATGTGAATTCTTTTTCTAACCAATCCAAACAGGATTAGTAATTGCAACTCCACCATTTTTGGTTTCTAAACTCATCCGAATATAACCAAATTCAGGTAGTTCTAATTCATAATTGTATTCTGGATTTTCAATCTCTGTTTCTTTGTTAGAATGATAATCACCAATAAAAGTAGAAATTTTTGTGATCTTTCCAAATTCAATTGAAGTACGATTTTCAATCATAAGATTCGCTTTCCTACATTTACAATTTGAACCAATTGGAAAAAATTCATTTCCAATTTTTAAATTAAATGTAAGAAAAGGACCATTGCTAACAATTATTTCACCATTCTTTAAACCTGCAATGGGTTGATTATCTTTATATTTAAAGGCAGTATAAAATTGTCCAAAAACTTGTTTTTGTGAAGAAAATAATTTCCAGAATGGAGTTTTGATCTGCCGCATTACATTAAAATTTCCGTGAGCATCATTTCCAGCGATCAGATAATATCTATGTTCATTGAGAAGAAGTTCCTTCCAAGACTTAACTGCACATTTAATATTATTTTTCTCTGCACTATTAATTATTTGTAATATGTTGATACCGCTAGCATTGAAATCTTCCTTACTCCAATTCCCCCGTCTGAGTGTTAATCTCTGCATAAATGGTATTTTCTCAATTGGATGTGCAGCAATGAAAAGATTATTCTCTTCATTGAGTTTCTTAATTTCAGTTAGTGAATGCTGAGGTTTATTTTTAAACCACTTCTCAGCGCTATCTCCATATCCTTCAATAAATTTCTCGTGATTTATAGCCAGCATATGTACATTTTCTGCTTTAGAATTTCCAATCGAAACCTCTTCTCCTGGAATAATTTTAAGTTCTTTAGAATCACATTTTACCACATCTTCTTGCATCTGCTTCCAAATTGGAAGATTCGCATCATTTTTTATGCAAGATGTCAGGCTATCATCTAGATCGTAAGAATGATCTGTGATAAAAAGCCAGGATAGTCCCATTGCTCTTGCTAATTTTGCTGTAGATTTTATATCAGCCCCAAATTCAACCTGATCAGCAGTATGTATACTGTGATAATGAGGTTCACCTGCATACCATTTCTCCGGTAAAGGTAAAGGTTCATGTGCATAAAATACTTTATATGGTTTTGCTAATAGATCAGGAAAATTATCATTGATCACAATTTTTGTTTTGTTATTGATCTCAACATCCAGTTTAGCAATTATTTCTAAATATTGATCAGCTTCAAATTCTAAAACATTAATATCAATGATTTGAGAAAAATATTTATCTTTGATCTCTTTTTTTATTGAGAAATTTTGCGAAAATCTTTTATTTTTTCCTTCAATATTAACTTGTATAGAATTTATAATAACCGGAAATAAATCCGCATCTTTAACAATGATAAGCAATGGAATTGTACGCATACTATTTTTTATAATTCGAATTGGAATATCTGTTATGATTTCCGGTTCTTTCCTATAGTATTTAGGGAAAAGAAATTTAAGATGAAAATGGATCTCAGCATACGAGATTAACAATGGTATAGATGCAAAAAAACCTTCACGGAAATTGAAACCCTGAAGGTTTTGAAATATATTCATTTATTTACTTATAATGTATTATGGAAGCCAGTTGGGATCAAAAACACTATCTGAAATTTTATCGTTACTAATACCCCAAGGACCGTTTGGCAGATAGTAATAAATTGAAGCTCCCTCTTTTCCGAAATTCTTATTTGTTGTTCCCACAATGGTAGTATCTGTTACAGAATAATCAAATAGAAATTTATCATTTGTTTTCTCCAGATCTTCAATTATGTATAATAAATCTTCTCCTGTATAATTACCATCTTTGTTAAGTTTTACAACGGTGTGTTCAAAAATATAATATCCATTATTCGGATCTATCTTGAAACGTACATCTGCACGGGCTATAACCTGCATATTATAAACTGCTTCTTTGAGTTTCTTATGATTTAATTTATCTGCTCTTAAAGGTATAATAAGTGTAAAAACAATTCCAACCAGCATAATTATCATAATAAGTTCAATTAAAGAGAACTTTTTTGTCTTTTCAATTTTCGTGTTTTCTGCCATTTCTCCTCCAAAATTTTCTAACACACAATCTGAGTTGTATTCTCTTTGTCAAATCTTTTTTATTTCATTATCTGCTAGTCATAATTTTTTTTCATTTGTTTTTATTATAGTAAATTGAAAGAAAAATACTTTACAATTAAAAGGTAAATAAATTTTTTAACTAAAATCAGAGTAATCATATATTTATCTGATATAAATAAGGAAAATTAAAATATGAAAAAATTATTATTTATTTCTCTTTTGATTATGTTAATCATTTCAATTGCAAAAGCTAAAATAGATCTGAATACTGTAACATTGCATGAATTAAAAACTCAATTACCCATTACGGAAAAGCAAGCAGGCGATATTTACGATTATCGTTTCTACAACAGTTTTTTTCAAAGTATTTACCAACTTCGCGAGATCAAATCAATAGACCAGAAAACCTTGAATTTACTCAAGCCACTTGTTTCAATTTCCCACTTTGATGAGAAAGATGAATCTGCTAAACGCCGTGATGATATTTATTATTTAATCGAAAGATTAGGAAGCAGTGAAGGTCTGCAGGAAGGAATGAGTGATATTTGGGAAGATTATCTTATATCACCAAGAAATATAAATAAACTTGCGTTCTCTGATATTTTGAACTTTCCCAATACTTCACCTTTAGATGTTGCCGCTATTTTGAATAGAGTAGCTGTTGGTGATTCGATCTCAAGTTATCGTGATCTTCGTAAATCACCCGGGATTTCATACTACGGAGCCAAAAACCTGCAGCATTACGTTTACTACAAAGAACAGCCCGATGTGCGTGATCTCTATTTTGATTATCAAATGAAATATAACGATAGTCCTTATGGAGATACTGAAAAAGAGATGTATCTAGAATCAATGATCAGATATGCATATGGAAGTCCAGCAATAAAGAATAAATCGTACTGGGGTTATTTCAATATGGAATCAGATCGTGCTTCCATGATGAATAAACTTAGGATGCGGTATAAAAATCAATTCAAAGCCGGATTTATTTATGAGACTCCAAAGGGTTCAACACCAATTTTTGATAGTAATTCCAAAACTCTTTTTGAAGACGGAAAATATTATGTTGGATATGAAAATAACTTAGAATTATTAGGTGACAATTTCATAAAAGTATATGCAGGTAATTTTAGAGCTACATTCGGGGAAGGATTGGTTATGGAAAATACGGATTCATACAGTCCAAGGAAAACCGGATATGGCTTTAACAAAAGAATCACCGGAATTATTGGTGACATTTCCAGAACACAGGAATATGCCTTACGCGGTATTGCGTTAGATTGGAAAAGAAACAATATGAATGCCGTGTTCTTTCTTTCTTCCGATAAGAAAGATGCAGTAGTTTATGACAGCAATGAAAATGGTGAATTGGATGATGATGACTATATTCTAGGTTATATTAATATGACAAATCGTTTCTCGAATGATGAACTGGGAGAAGCTGAAACATTTTTCAATGAATATGCAGGAAACCAAAATCAAGTAAGAATTGCTCCTCGTCTTGATGCCTTGCAAGAAGATATTATTGGTAGTCATTTTGAATATTCACCCTTTATTGGAACACATATTGGTTTTACCGGATATGAAGCAAGATATGATAGAGAATTTGTAGTTCCTGAAGGAGATGAACTCAAAGAAATTTTAATTGCCGATGATTATCATTTTAATAAATGGAAAATTACTGATAATGAAATTACAAATATGTATTCTACAATTTCAGATGATTACGGAGATAGAGATTATAGACGAGTTGTTGGTTTCGATTGGCGAACAGTTCTTAATAATACTTCAATTCAGGGTGAATATGCAGAGTTAGAAAAAGATGGCAGTCTCGGTAAAATAGGAGATGACCCAAGTGCTCTTCTTATAAGTTCTTACACTCAATATGATAATTTATACCTGCTTACTATTTATCGTGATTATGATCTCGATTTTGATAATCCTTATCACCGCAGTTTTTCCGAGAGTGAAAGATATGATGATACAGTTTTTGAAAAATTGACTTACGGGTTAAATAATACTTTGCTGAATGATATGTACAATAATTCAGCCCAGCCTTCTGCAGAAAAAGGTGTCTATTTTGAAACCAGGTATCAATTTCATACAATGCTCACACTTACCAAAGCGTATCTTGATATTTGGGAAAGAAAATCCGATGCACGCAGAGGAGTGAGAGCGGAAGTGAAACTTGAGTTTAAACCTATTCATCAATTACGATTTAGAATTCGTCATAAACATCAGGTTAAAAGATATGATGACGAAATGGAACGAGGTAAATCACAAGCAGATGAAACTGAACTTAAATTTATCACATATTTATCGAATTATGATAAATTACAATTGGGTTATATTTATGCACGGGTTTTACAACCACCATACCTTTCAATCCTTTCTAACCCTGCTGAACCGGGAGCTGCAGATATGGCACAGGCTCAAACACTTACTGACGGTGATATGATCTACTTGGATTACACACATAATTTTAATAAGAATCTCAAGGTTATCGGTGCATTTGCCATGTGGTACGCAAATGGAGCCTCCTTCTGGGATTTTGAAGATATTGAACTTGATTTTGATCACAGTGACAGAGGATTTAAAACTTGGTTGAATATTCACAGTAGAATCGCAAATAATGTATATTTATCATTAAAATATAAATACAAACAATTTTTAACAAGAGAGTTGGAATTCAGGGATTATAATGAAATTCCTGAAGAGGGAGAATATTATTTTCAACGTGTAGAAAGAGAAGAGAATATTGTTCGTTTGCAACTTGATTGGAAATTTTAACTTAATATATCTGGAGGATAGATGAAAAGAGCTTTTTTTATAATAACATTAATTACAATAATTTCGGGTTTATATTCATATTCGATTTTGGAGAAAGAAACCGGAAATTTTATTGGAAACTTAGATCCACATTCTACTGCCATGGGTTCTGCTGTTGGTGCAGGTGGTTTTAGATTATTAGATTCAATGGTTAATCCTGCAAATCTAACAAGTTTAGAGAACGGATTTGGTTTTCAGGGAACAGGTGGCTTCCTGATTGATTCTGATAACAGATCATTACCGATGTATAACTCATTCGACGCTTATAGCGGAGATGCTGTTTATGCCAGTAACGTAAATACATTTGCAGATTTTGCTGGCGGAATATATTATAAAAGAGCTATTTCTGATTTTGAACTTGCTGCTTCACTTCAATATAGACCGCAAGTTAGTTTTAAAGCCAATTATTTCGAGCAGGTTAGAAATAACTGGAATTCAAATGATAACGGATACCCACTTAAGATTGCTCAAAACTCTATAGAAAGTAAAGGTGGAATTAATGCTTTTGCTTACCAAACAGCATTTAAATATAAGAACATTGGTTCTTTAGGTTTGGAAGTCGCACAATTAACTGGTGATTCCGAAATGGAAAGTAGTGTAATCTGGACACCTGAAGCACAAGATATAATGAACGATACACTCAATGACACAATAAATACTCTGGAAAGAGAATTTTCAGGTTTCCGATTTAAAGTTGGGATGAATTTTCATTTATCTCCTCGATTTGATTTAAGTCTGAGTATAGCACCAGATATGAAACTTGATGTTACAGGCGACAAAGATGGGGTAGATGTAGAAACTGCTGTATTTGTTTACACAAAATTTGATTCAATGGGTACTGCATTAGATTCATTAACATATGCACAATATATATTTCCGATGAATGCTCGCATAGGATTTTCTTACAAACCTAGAAACATAATGAGAACAGTAATGAATTGTGATGTGGAATATATAAAGTGGTCAGATACAAATCCATTGTACGAAGATGCAATAAATTGTTTTATAGGTGTTGAGCATATTTTAAAAAATAGTATTCCTTTCCGGTTCGGTTTTAATTATACAACAAGTTATGGGTTGCATGAAGATTCCGGTTTTGTTTTTGTAAATGAGATAACAACTCCAACCTTTACAGCAGGAACCGGTTTTACATTCTTGGAGAAATTTACATTTGATATTTCTTTAGAATATTCTAACCGGCAATATGAAACTCTCGATCTTTTTATGGATAACTATTATTGGAGAGATGGAGAATATGAAGATTTGTGGAATCTTCATTATGATGAGAATGGTAATATTGATAGCCCGATAATTCAGGATCGTGGATGGGAAAATCCTGATACCGTAAATGAGACATTTATTAATTTGAAATCAGCAATTAGTTTTACATGGTAGGAAATTATGAAAGCTAAAATAATTGTTGGACTTCTGATTATATTCAGCAGCTTCCTTTTTGCGGAAGATCTATTGCTGGATATTATGTTCACAAATGATATCCATGGTGGTATCGATAGATATCCTGCAACTTTTATGAATCCCGATTTTCCACCGATACTCGGTGGCGGTGGCAGTGCCGCAACATATATAAAAAGGGTTCGCACACTTTCTAAAACTGGAACTCGTGACAATCTGCTGATTGATGCAGGAGATTTCTTTCAAGGGCATCCTGTGGGAACAATCAGTGAAGGACGCTCAGTAATCACTTATATGAATATGATTGGCTATGATTTTATGACAATTGGTAATCACGAGTTTGATCTTGGAGAAGATGTTTTAATAAAAACTCTTAAAATGGCAGAATTTCCGATTCTCTCCTGTAATATTGTCAAAAAGGGAACTACTGAATTAGTTAATTATGCCGAACCATATAAAATAATTGAGAAGTTAGGATTACGTATTGGTGTGATTGGCTTAACAACAACTGATACAGAGCAGATGAGTTTCCCTGATAATATAAAGAATGTCGATTTTCTTCCAGCAAAAAATCAAGTGCAGAAATATGTTGATATTGTCAAAGAGAAAAAGGTTGATCTTGTTATTCTAATTGCACATATGGGACTTCCGTATGATCCGCAACCGGCTTATGATGCACGCTACTTAAATCCTGATGAAGAAAAGGAAGAACGACGTTGGGGATATGACGCTCAGGAAATAGCACATGAAGTAGAAGGGATTGATATATTGTTTGGTGGTCATATGCATAAAGGTTTTGCGCAACCGTGGGAAGATCCAGAAACACATACACTAGTTTTTCAAGGATACGCTTATGGGAGCAATGTGGGTCATGTTACAATTAAAATAGATAAGGATACAAAAACGATTTCCGGGTATGAATCTCCTGCGATAAATGAAGGAGTTCTAGTAACGATGTTTGAAGATGAATTTATTTCTGATGAAATCATTGGTGATACGATTTTAGTAATGCAGGGAATAGCCGAAGAAGGAATGGATGAGATAATTGGAGAAGCCACCATGAACATTACAAAGATCGGATCTGGTACTCAGAATCTTATTGGTAATCTGGTTTGTGAAGCAATGAAAGATTATACTGATGCAGACTTTTCATTTATGAATCTTGGTGGTATCCGTGATGAATTATCTTCAGGTCCTATTTCTTACCGTAATGTTTTTAGTGTGATGCCTTTCGATAATCAAATTGCTTTAATTGAAGTTGATGGAAAGTTCTTGAAAGAAATTATTGAGACAAGAGTTTCAGGTAGTAGACATGGCCTAAGAACTGCTGGAATAAAAGTAGTAATTAATAGAAAAAGAGAAAATTTTAATAGAATTTCAAAACTTATTATTGGTGGTGAACCCTGGCAGGCTGATAAAATATATAAGATTGCAACTTCAGATTTTCTATTACAGGGGAATGCAGGACTGGCTCTTTTGACAAAAGTACCAGAATCGCAGATAACTCGTTATGAGCAAGGGCTCCGCGATGTTATAGTGGAATACATTAGAAAAAAATCTCCTGTAGATGCTGTTATTGATGACAGGTGGAAAAGAGATGATAGCAGCCCAATTGATCCAACACTAAAAAAAGAGATGCAAAAATAATTTACAATAATCGTTGACGGCAAAACAAAAGAAAAATAAATAATTTATTTGTAGTTAAGCGATTTTTGTGAAGTTAAAGTATTTTTCATTTATACCTTTATTAGGAACACAGAATCATAGTAAAAATATTGGTAGCTTAATTAATAAGGAGCAACAATTGAACGAAATCGGCAGATTAAATAGTGATGATCGAAAAGAACTTAATAAGATATTAGATTCGATCTTTGCCTATCTTGATAAAGACAAATTAGAATCAGCTCAAAAAAAGTTGATCAATATATCAAAAACACCGAATTATTTTATTCGTGAATATCTAGGAAAAAGTTTAACTGATTATAGCAGTAAAACAAAAATGAAGAAAATCATTAAACCTATGCTCAAACATAGAATTTATGGCGTTCGGGCAACTGCACTATTTTTCTTTTACGATCTTGATAGAGAAAATCCTGAAAAGGTTCTTAAACTATTAGAGAAAACATTTGATAGTGTTCCATGGGAAGTTGAAAGTGTGATAAATGAAATGTGGAGATCATATCCCAACTTTATGAAAGAGAATATTGTAAACTGGATAGAATCTGGGAATTCACAGAAGCGTGCTCTTTCATTTCATGGAATGGAAAATATTGCAAAATCCGATCCTGGATTTATTATGGAATTTATCAGTAAAGCAATTGATGATGATAAAATTGAAGTTCAGAAAAAGATTACACATATTCTAACACAGGTTGCCAGAGCTAATCCAATTGTTGTATTTCCATATATTAGAGAGTGGCTTTCTGTGGGTTCAGAAAAAAGAATTAAAACTATCTGGGTTTCAATGAAAAAATTAGCCAATATTGTTGTTCAAAGAAGCAGAAGAGATAAATCTGAAGAATTTGTATTGTTAACTCAACAAACTATTAATGATTGGAAAAATGATGAAAACGAAAATGTCTCTAATATGGGTAAAAGATTATCTTATATAATAAATAGATAACATTGACAACATGAAAAATCATCTTTCTATGAAACTATTAGTATTATTCATCGCAATTGTTTTATGGGTGCATCAAATAATGATAAAAACTCATACATTAGAAATAAATATTCCCATAAAATTAATTGAAACTCCTCAAAATTTGATTCCGGATTCTTTCAGATTACCAGAAGTTACTGTAGAAATCAGTGCAATGGGTAAAGATATTCTTCTATTCCAAATTTCAAGAAAATTCTTCCAAATTGACACTTCTCATTTTCGTTATGGAAAGAATCAGATCGACCTCAAACCTGATCAACTTATGTACTCCGATAAAATTAAATTAAATATTAATTCAATAAATAAAACCGAAGATTTCTTTATAAATATGGACAAATTGGTGGAAAGAACAAAACCACTTAAAATCCAATATGCGTCAGCAAATGAAGAAGAATTCTTTCTAAAAAATAAAGTTAAAAATGCAAATAGAAAAATTACTTTAAGGGGTCCTCTTGCTTTACTAAATGAAGTTGAACAAATTTTCACAAAAAAGATTTCAAGTAAAATGATTGTTGATGGAAAACTTACGGTAGAATTAATTTCTCCAGATCCAAAAATTGATCTTTTTCAAGATAGTATTGAATTTGAAATTACAAACACTAAGATCGTGCACAAAACTATTTCGTTAATTCCTATCAAATATCCTGAAACTGAAAATATTACAATAATTCCACAAAAAGTATCTGTGATGGTTAGTGGTCCCAAAGAGATCATGGAGAAACTTAATACAAATTCTATAATTGCAAATTTGAACTTATCAGTTTTAAAAAAGGAGTTCGCAAGCGTGTCGTTTAAAGTCCCATCCGGTGTTAAAATTATTGAATACACACCTCAAAGAATCCAGGTCATCCAGAATGATCAGCAATGAAAAAACTAAACAATTTAAGATATTAGCTTTTGAAACCTCGTGTGATGATACTTCAGTAGCAATAATTAATTCTGATTTTAAGGTTATTGTAAATCTTATTTCATCTCAAACAACCCACGAAGATTTTGGTGGTGTTGTGCCTGAACTTGCTTCCAGATTACATTTAAAGAATATTATGCAATTAACACAAGTAGCATTAACAAATGCAGAATTATCTTTTGAAGATATTGATGCAATTGCTGTATCAGTGAATCCCGGATTGATCGGAGCTTTACTGGTTGGGGTCTCATTTGCCAAAAGTTTAGCTTATAGTCTTGGCAAACCAGTTATAGCTGTAAATCACATGCTTGGTCACATCTATGCAAATCGAATCAATAATCCTCATCTTAGACCTCCATACCTTGCTCTTGTTGTATCAGGTGGTCATACAGAACTTGTTGATTTTAAATCTATCGTTGATTTTAAAATAATTGGAAGAACACGAGATGATGCTGCGGGAGAAGCTTTTGATAAGGTGTCAAAACTATTAGGATTAGGGTATCCTGGTGGACCAATTATCGACAAGATCGCTAGATATGGAAATCCTAAATTTCATCAATTTCCCAGAGCGTTGAATAAAAAAGATAATTATGATTTCAGTTTTAGTGGATTCAAAACTTCTGTGAGGAATTACCTGGCAAGTAAAAATAATAAATTTATTCAGGAACATATTGCCGATATTGCAGCTTCAGTTCAACGAGCAATTGTTGATAGTTTAGTTTTTAAAACAATAGCATTTGCAAAAAAATCTGATGCAAAGATAATAATAGTTGCAGGTGGTGTTTCTGCAAATAGTCTTTTACGGAGTGAAATCTCTAAGAAGGGAAAAGTTATTGGAGCAAATATTTTCTTCCCAGCATTAGAATATTGCATGGATAATGCTGCAATGATAGGTGCTGCTGCAATTGAAAAATATCAGAATAATGATTTCGCGGATCTATCACTAAATGCTTTTTCTAAAAAAGGAATAAGAATTTTATAATCTAATTTTAAAATAATTTTTTATTCAACAATAAATCCTCTTGACCTGTAAAGTAACAGAAATTTTCTAAATTCAATAAATAAATGAATGCTGGGATGGCACAGATGGTAGCGCAACTGATTCGTAATCAGTAGGTCGGGGGTTCGAATCCCCCTTCCAGCACCATTGATTATATGAAGCTTAACTCAATACATAACACTTGTAGTAAACATTAACAGCATTAGGGCATATTTAGATTTGTGTTGATTCTTTTTGATATATTTTTATACAACTCTAAATTATTATAATATTTTTGTTGCATATTTGTTGCATAATATCTTTTTTGTCTTTGGAAGTAATTATGAATAATCAAATTCCAAGTATCTTAAAACAACTCAATAATCAAAACAAAGGTTATAGAATTAAAATCAGGTATAGGAAGAATCCAAGTAATCTGTATAGATTATATCTTGATTATTGGGATGGTTACAAAAGGCAGGAATTCAAAAAAAGATAATATTTCATTGCTCTAGACATACTTTTGGCTGTTTACTAATTGAAAATGGGGCAGATGTATTTACAGTAAAAAAAATTATGACCCATAAAGATATTAGAACGACCCTACAATATGTTGAGAAGGTTGATAAGACAAAAGATCAAGCAATTGATAAATTACCTTCACTTTGAAAATGATTAACTTTAAAGGGGTATAGTCTTAAAGCTAATATATTATTAAACATTAATATAGCATTGCTTTATTATGGTGTTTTGAACTATTTTCTTCACACACGTATGTGACTGTTAAAAAACCTTTAATGATAGATATCATTCTTACGTGCATAGTGATGTTTGCATATTATTTATAAAGTAGTTTTCTCATGTGCGTATATGATAGTAACATTATCGGATAATTCCAGTAATATTGTCTCATTCTACTCATGTATATATATGATCGTCAAAAAACCTTTAGTATTTTAATAGATAATTCTTTATATTAGTGTCGGAAAACTATCCTATTTATGCAGTAAATCAACCTTTATATAGCCCATGTATTAATTACCTTTTATATAAGAGCTAGAAACTCAGCTATTGATATGGGAAAATGCTTCCTTTTTATAGTGTAGCTTAATTCTTCATATTCACATTGATTCTATCGGTTTGTATAGCGATGGGAATACATAAGGGTTTACTCATATAATGAACTTGTCGGCTATCAGTGTGTCCGTATGGCACTCTAATAGCTATTCAAAGCATGATGAAAGGGCACCCAACCTTGGTGGATACAACCCTTCCATTATAGTTTTACCCACACACAGAACTTTTGAGAAAAATTGAATTTATAGTCTAACAAACTTGTTGTTAAAATTTGTTGAATGATAAATTAATAAATATGTCATCCAACTGCAAGCAAGGGGCGATTTTAGTTAATAATTTAAAGATTATGTGTTTTGATAGTGCTCTGGATAATGTCTTTTTGCTGAATTGAAGCAAGATAATCTTTGTCTTTATAAATAATAACCCAAGAATTTTTGTTACATTTTGGACATGGAAGAAATTCTTTACCATGATTATGAGCTACTACTTTAAGACAAGTTGTACATTTGTACATTCCCGAAGGAGAATTTAAATCCATAATAAACCTACCTTTTGCATTAAAGATTTGCAATTTTTTAATTTTAAAATAATTAATTAGAATTTGCTTTGATAAGCGTACAATTTATAGGAAATTGAAAAATTTGTGTCAAGAAGATTGAAAAGAAAAGTGCTGAGTGTTAAGTACGGGTTGTGGGTTGCGGGTTACGGGGTGCGGAATAAAGTGAAATTATAAATGATGGAAGAAGAGAATAATTTAATATGACATTTTGTTAGGGATTACACCTCGAACCCCACCTTTAGGATTCTGAGTGTCATTTTTTCTTCTTGGGATTAAGTGAACGTGAAGATGAAATATAGTTTGACCGGCAACTTCCCCAGAGTTAATACCAATATTGAAACCTTCAATTGATTTATCTTCTTCTAATAGTTGTTTTCTCATTTTTAATAGAAGTGCATTAATAGAAAGTAATTCTTCTTCAGTAATTTGAAAATAACTACTAAAATGTCTTTTAGGAATAATTAAAGTATGACCTTTAGATACTGGATATACATCTAACATGGCATAAGCGTATTCATTTTTGATAATTATTCTATTACCTGAGTTACAAAAAACACAATGTTTATTGATATTGTTCATGATTTAACCTCTTTATAATCAGACTTCCCAAACTTGGAAATCTTGATTCATAGCTAATTGATGTAAAGTTTTATTACTTCTTTTAAGGATTTAACAAAAATATCTTTCGGAAAACCTTTTTTGAGTTCAGCATCAAAAGCATTATTTGAGCGAGTAAAGCTGGCACTATGCGGAATCATACAGAAGCCTGAATCTAAAATAGCAGTTCACAAGAAACTGATAAGAGTTGCCAATGTCTGTCCCAAATGTTCAAAAATCATGAAGCTCGTAACGATCTATTATAGAAAAAAAGGGCGCCTCCATATGTCTAGCTGCAAAACGATACCCAACAACAGCCACTTATTGCTTGAATCCAAAATTCGAGCAAACAGGATAGGTGCGCCCTGATATATGGGAATTAGTGTCCAAAACCAGCTAAATATCGAAATGAAGTTTAGGCTGATTTTGTGAACTCAAATTTGACATAAAAAAGTTGATGGGAATATCGATTTCAATAGAAAACCGATTAGTTCTTTCAAAAAATGAAATCTGTTTCAGAAAATCATCGAAAAACAATCCTCAATAAAAAAAATCCATGTCGAGCTTAGTCAACAGAGTTTCCATGCATGAGAAAGCAGGGAAACTCTTATTATGTTATGCAGTTTTATTCTTAAAAAAAGATAACATTAAATTAATAAGTTTATCCGGACATTCGATTGATGTATTATGACCAGCCTTTTCAATTATACATAATTGTGAAACACATTGGGCATAACGTAGAACATATTCCAACGCGACAAACCCACCAAATGAATGTCCAATGACAATCCATTTATCAATTTTTAAATGTTCCCGAATATT
>Ga0075123_10000309_pt1 | contig 26019 bp, 12 predicted proteins | sample AntAceMetag02UKX_FD_69808 | JGI IMG/M metagenome (GOLD analysis project Ga0075123, IMG submission 69808) | Saline lake microbial communities from Ace Lake, Antarctica - Antarctic Ace Lake Metagenome 02UKX | ecosystem: Environmental > Aquatic > Non-marine Saline and Alkaline > Saline | place... | reverse complement strand
TACAGACGATTGAGTAATTATTTTTTTATTTTAATTGCATTATTTGGGTTTAAAAAACAATCAGAGCAATTTTTAGAAATAGCAAAGCGAGCAGTAGAGATAGCGATAGAACAGGATGAAATATCAGCAATCGAATTTATAAACAGTTATATGGATTAGCCTATGCCAACGACCAGTACAGAACATGCTGACAAATGGAGAAAGCTTGCTGATAATGATTATTTCATTCTATTTGTGAATGCCTGGATTCCACATTTAAGTTGAAAAAGGATTTTGTCAGGCAAATTCGCAGTTGGGGATTTTTTCGTATCATCCCCCGTTTTGGAGAAGAAAGACCGCTGATTGGAAAAGGTGGATCATAAACCATATTTTTAACCTGACTGAAAGGCGAATCGGTAAATTCCGCAAGACCATTGTATTCTTTAAAGTTTTGATTAAATCCGTAAGCCCCGTGAAATTAAGCTATTTAACCAGTGGAACTTGTTGTTATATTGCAAGAACCATTTCAATAGGAAGAAGTATTAATTATGATAGATTTAATAAAACATAGACCTGAAGGACATTCAAAAAAAGAAGTTCAGACATTAGCTAATATTAGTTATGAACTTTCAGATTTATTAACCGATATTCAGGAATCATTCTTTTCTAAAATCCTCGTATTACCGGAAAATGAGTTAGATGAATTGGCTGTAACACTTGTTGAGTTTGCGGAAGATCTTGTTAATAAAATCGGTATCTGGGATAGCCTGGAAAAATACAATATTAAGTATTTCGGAACCCCACTTCCATTTATTTTGCCAATTGGTCAGGAAATGCCAAAAAGAATTTTAAATAGGAATAGAATTCATTATTTTTTATGGAATAAATATACTGAGTTTGATCCATCACTAATACTTGCTCCTAAACTGAAAGACTTAAATTTCATCGCAGAGAACATCGCTAAGTTTTTTGAAAATAGAGATGATATGCTTCTGCCAGGTTGCTCAATAAAAGTATTCCTTGATCAACCTAACACTTATGGTTGGGATGTTAAGATGAAATTAATATGGTTAGGTCAGCATTCTTATCTCTTTCGACATAGCTTTGAAAATTTTATTGAAGACGATGAAGTAGAAAAAATACCAGTTATTGATGATTATGTTTGTCAGCATGAAACAAAATGGTCTGGTTTAAGAGTACCTGATATTTTGTCTGGAATTTTAGATATAACCCAAAAACAACGCACTCAACTACAAAGTTGGTATGAGAGACATTTTGCGTATTATGAAATTGAATCAATTAAAGGACCAATTGTTATAGCTAAAAATATTATTTGTAAAAAAACATATACAATTCGAGCTGGTGAACATAGTAAGAAATTTAAACTCGGACACTTTTATATTGGAAGTTTAGTCCCCTGGAATAAAGAATGGTATTGGTCGGGACGGCAGACACATTTAGAGAAGGTTCCTCGAAAGGTGGTTCAGGAATTGATTGGCGACTTTTTTCAAAAATCCCCTCAAATAGTATATAGATATCACAAAACCATGTTAGAAAAAGCAAGACAAAGAATAAAAGTAAATTATGAAAATTTTATTAAATTTCATGGAGATGATTTAGTTTTCTTTCGCGATGGTTATTCAATGGCTGCGGCTTTGCAAAAACAACATCGTTTAGAATATGAAGCCCAACCTGAAGAAGAAGTGAAGAAGGTAATGGAAAAGCGTGGGCTTAAAAATCCATGGCCCAACTATAATTACCCTCGAGATCTATTAGAATCGGATAATGGAATTGGTGTCTTTTTTAATCCTGAAGAAGGTTTAGAGATTATGCGGGAGTATAATGATGTATTAAATGGATTTAAGAAAAAAGGTGTTAATTTAGCCGAAGATGAATTTAATGCTATAAGGGGTTTTATAGAAGCTGATGCAATTAGCATAAACTTTGTCAACAAATTAGTTGAGCAATATGGGGCAGAATCTATAATGGAAGCATATTTACTTCGAACTGATAAAAAGGTAGATTTTCTTAATTATATTTTAAGACAATGTAAAGGACATTATTATAGAAATAGGTATCCGAGTTTTTCTTTTAAATAATGGGTCATGAAATTATTTGCACAGAGGAAAAGACAATATAGCAAGCGGTTCAACTGGAAAAACGCCGATGATGAAATCCAGATTTTTGAAAGACTGAGTGATTTGTTCTTCTATCAGGTTCGGCGTAGCGTTTTTTCCAGTCAACCTAATTGTTATGTTCTGAGGTATTGAAGTGAAAATTGCAATCATTGGAGGTGGAGCTGCCGGTTTCTTTTCGGCAATTACAGCAAAGGAAAATTATCCGGATGACAAAGTAGTCATTTTTGAAAAATCAAAAAAGCTATTGGGAAAGGTTAAAATATCGGGTGGCGGAAGGTGTAATATTACCAATGGTTGCACATCTATAAAAGAACTATCCGCAGCTTATCCAAGAGGCGGGAATGCTTTAAACAAAGCTTTTCGCATCTTTAATACTAAACATGCTATGCAGTGGTTTGAGTCCAGAGGTCTTCCTTTAGTAATTCAAGATGATAATTGTGTTTTTCCTTTATCTCAAAGTTCACAGAGTGTAATTGATTGTTTTTTTAAGCAAACGAAAGAATTAAGAATTAAAATTGAGGTAGATAGGGGAATAAAAGCCATTAATCGGATCGGTGACAAATTGGAATTGGGCTTTATTGATGGAGAAGCTCCATCGAGAACTTTTGATAAGGTAATTGTTGCAACAGGTGGCTCTCCGAAAAGAAAGGGGTTGGAATGGCTTGAAAAATTAAATCACAAGATCGAAGAACCTGTTCCTTCATTATTCACATTCAATATGCCTGCTGAATCGGTTACCGAGTTGATGGGAGTCGTGGCAGAAAAAACGTTGGTGAGCATACAGGGGACAAAGCTTAAATCCGAAGGTCCCCTGCTTGTTACGCATTGGGGAATGAGCGGACCAGCGATCCTGAAATTATCAGCTTTCGGAGCGAGATTATTGAGTAAAAAGGGATATGAATTTAAGATTCAGGTGAATTGGGTTAGTGTGCAGAATAACGATTTGGTTATGGAAAAGTTGAAAAGAATTGTTTATGAACATTCAAATAAAATGTTGTCAAACTTTAGACCCTATTCTTTGCCTGAAAGTTTATGGCGTTATTTGCTTGAAAAAAGTAACTTGTCAGCAAAAAAAAAGTGGGGAGAGCTCGGAAACAAGGGGATGAATCAATTGGTGAATGTGTTAACCAATGATGTTTATTCTGTGAACGGGAAAACATCTTTTAAAGAAGAGTTTGTTACTTGTGGAGGTGTTAGTCTGAAAAGTATTGATTTTAAAACAATGCAAAGCAAGGTGTGCAAAAACCTCTATTTTGCCGGCGAAATAATGGACATTGACGGAATTACCGGAGGTTATAATTTTCAGGCTGCATGGACGACAGCATTTATAGCAGGTAAATTGAATTGATCTCATACGTAAGAACGAAAAACTCACATAATAACACTTTAAGTATTAGCAGAAAAGAAACCGAAGAAAAAAGAAAAAGAACAAAAATCTAGTAGTTGAAAAGAAGAAGAAACAGCTGAAATAAATTTTCAACCTGATTAATAGGAATCAAGAATGTCAAAATTAAAAGAAGTAATCAAATCACCTCATATTCATATCGCATTGGCGACAGGGTTTAGTATTATTGTCCTGGAATATTTTTCCAAACGGATATTGCCGCAGCCAATAGGGTATCTGCCATTGGCAATACCACCATTTCTGGCTGCTATTTTTGAGGATTTATTAGGTCGTTATAAAGACATCAAAATTTGCACGACATGATACTGGATTGTCGCCGTTTTGGTTGCAACAGCTTTGATAATTTTATATTATATGATTTAAATTTTCAGTTTTTAAATCTGATTTATTACTAAATTATAGGAGAAGCGATGAACAAAATAACAGCCGTAAAATACTATTTGTTTTTAATTCCAATCTTTTTATTTGCATTTTTTATTCTATTCTCTTGTTTGAATACTTCTCAACAAACCGTTAATCAAAAAAATGAACAGCGTATTAAATGGTGGCAGGAAGCCCGGTTCGGTATGTTCATTCACTGGGGATTATATTCCATACCGGCGGGTGAGTGGAAAGACCAGAAAAATCATGCGGAATGGATCAGGCATACGGCACATATTCCGATTGAAACTTATGACAAATTTGTTGATCAATTCAATCCAGTGAAATTTAATGCAGAGGATTGGGTGCGAATGGCAAAAGATGCTGGAATGAAATATATTGTCATTACCTCCAAACATCACGATGGGTTCTGTCTGTTTGATTCAAAATACACGGATTTCGACATTATGTCCACGCCTTTTAAACGCGACATTATGAAGGAACTTTCTGATGCTTGTCAAAACCAGGGACTGAAAATGTGCTGGTATCATTCAATAATGGACTGGCATCATCCTGACTATCTGCCGCGTCGGGATTGGGAAGACCGTTCTGCTGAAGGAGCTGATTTTAACCGCTATGTTAAATATTTGCAAGGGCAGGTTACTGAATTGTTAACAAATTATGGCGATATTGGCGTGATGTGGTTTGACGGGGAATGGGAAGGTACCTGGAATCATGAATACGGAAAACCGCTTTACGACTTGTGCCGTGAACTTCAACCGGATGTAATTGTTAACGACCGTGTTGATAAAGGGCGCCAGGGACATAGTGGTGTCGTCAAAGAAAATTATGCGGGTGATTTTGGCACGCCAGAACAACAAATTCCCGCGACTGGATTACCAGGCGTGGATTGGGAAACTTGCATGACCATGAACAGACATTGGGGCTACAATAAATTTGATAAAGATTTTAAATCAACCAAAGACCTGATTCAAAAATTAGCCGATATTGCGTCAAAAGGCGGAAATTTTCTGCTCAATATTGGACCCACAGCTGAAGGATTTTTCCCACAGGAAAGTATCGACCGCCTCAGCGAAATAGGAGAATGGATGAAAGTGAACAGTGAAGCTATTTATGGAACAAAAGCCAGTCCGTTCAAATATCTTGAGTGGGGGAGATGTACGCAAAAGGTTTTAAAAAAGGGGATTACTCGTTTGTATTTGCACGTATTCAACTGGCCCAAAAATGGCGTACTGGTGGTCCCGGGAATTTTCAATGAATCGAAGAATGCGTTTCTGCTTTCAGATGCAAACAAAAATTCTTTAAAAGTTACTCGAAAAGAGGATGCGCTTCTCATTGATGTTCCCGAGTCTGCTCCGGATGAGAATAATAGTGTTGTTGTTCTGGATATTATCAGCAAAGCTGATATTTCTGAACCGCCTGAAATTTCAGCAGAAAATGATATTTTTATTAATGAACTGGAAATTAACATTTCAACTGATCGTAAAAATGTGGAGATGTTTTTTACAACAGATGGTAGTACTCCAACAATAGAATCTTCTGTTGTTAATCAACTAATAAAAATAACAGAAACCACAGTTTTTACGGCTCGTTCTTTTCGAGATGGGAAACCTGTCAGCGGCAACAGTCAAAAGAAATTCTTTAAGGTAGAGCCAGTGCCTTCAGAAAAAATTAGCAAAATTAAAAAAGGGATCGGCTATGAATATTTTGAAGGTGATTGGGATCGTCTGCCAGATTTTAATCTATTACAAGCTGTGAAATCCGGCGTTGTTCCGAATTTTGTATTCTCCCCAAGAAATTCTGAAGAGCATTTTGGATTTCGGTACGAAGGGTTTATTAAAATCCCCAAAACAGGCATTTACAAATTTTATACTGATTCAGATGATGGCAGCCAGTTATTCATCGGAAAGAAAAAAATAGTCAATAACGATGGTCTCCACGGTTCCATTGAAGAAATGGGCTCGATTCCACTCGAGGCTGGTTTCCATCCAATAATAGTAACATTTTTTGAAAAATCAGGCGGAGATAAACTTGATGTTTTTTGGTCAGGTCCCTCAATTTCAAAGGTGTTAATTCCGGATGAAGCGTTGTTTTTTAGTGCAGCGAGCCGCAAAATTAAACAGTGAAAAACACTAAATCTCCCTGAAAAAATCATTTAGAAAATAAAAAAATTAATTCGGTGAAATTCGGTGTTTTCAGTGTTTAGTTATATAATAAAATTTGAAGTATCTCCGTGATAGTATTTGTGTGTTATATGTTTACCAATTATTAGATTTTTTTCAAAGTTCAATTTTTCCGCCATTTTTTCATTCCCCCAATAATCATAAAACACAACTCATTAATACTGAAAAAACAATATGTTAGAAGTCTGAACTTAGATAGTCTATTAAATTGCGCAGTGGTTGAAATTCAAAAATGTGATGTTCGGCAAGTAAGAAATGACATTATAGTTTTATATTATTTTTGGATTTTGAAAGTGTTATCCAGTTTAGTTACTTTAATGAGCTGTTTATATAAGAGTTGTTGGTGCTTACCCTTTTGTAAATTTTTTTTCAATTTTGATACGTGCTAATCTGTTGAAATTTTATGCGAATAAAAAATGTAATTCGTGCATTCGTGGCTAATTTTTTTGCAAAAAAAACAAAGACTTTTCTTGTAATGCTATAATTTATTTGTGTTTTGATGAAACAATGAATCGTGTTATAACAATATTTTGAAACTTAAATAATAAATCATAAATTGTATTATTGCACAAAAATGGCTTTAACTATATATAAAAACAAAAGGATCAGCTTGTGCAACAAAATAACAACTTATAATAAAAAACGGTCAAGAATAAAAAGCTAACGATATAAGAAATAGATAGTTAAATTGTGTATTATTATTAATAACAAAAGTGATGGCATTATAGTTGCTTAAATTCAAACACTATATTTTTAAAAATATAAATAAATTAAAAAATAAACCATGGAGATAGAGATGAAAAAATTTATACTTTCAATTTTGATGATCTTTCTTCTGTTATTTATGATTCTTCCTGATTCACTTTTTTCACAGAATGTAAATGTTGTGTTAGACGTATTCATTGCACCAAATTCAAGCATTAAAATCCATGATCTGTTAGCAGGAATTGTGAATGCTGATGCTGCTTCAGGGTTGCCTCTCCTGTTTCGGGTGACTATTACAAATACGAATCCACAACAAACAGTTTCTATAAAACTAAAATTTGGTATTAACCGTGGTTCTGAGCCGCTAATTGAAGGGACAAGCAAACCTTTTGATATCGGGGCTACACCGATCGTTTTAGATAATTTAAGTTTGTTATCTGAGGGTAATCAATATTCATTACAGAATGTGGATGTTACAGGGGGTGCTGAGGATCTCTTAAGTCAGGTTATGTACAGAGGTGAATTGCCACCAGGAAATTATCAATTTTGGGTAAAAATTCTATATCCTGATGATACCCCTATCCCGAATGTTGATGATGAAAAATCCATTTATATTGGAAATCCAGAGGGTAATTTGGTCCTAATGTCCCCAGGGCAGAGAGCTGATTATCAGGATATTGTCGATGTTTATACAAATCGTCCTGTGTTCCAATGGCAATCAAATTCGTTGTTTTTTAAATTTGCATTATATGAAGAACAGGAGCATAATCAAGGAAATCCTCAATCTGTAATAAATAATGAAGTGCATTTTGAACAGGAGGTTTTTAATAGTGATCCAAATTTCGGCGCAACAGAATTGAGCGAAATGTATAATTTTATCAATGTAATTAAGTTAGGAACAGCACCTGCGCTCTACTTATTTCAATTAATATATCCTTCCGAAGCAAAAGATATGAAACCAGGATTCAATTATTATTGGAAAATTGATGCGCTTGACGGAAACGGAAACATGCTGAAAGAAAGTGAGATTTGGAGATTCAAATATGCTGATCCTTCAACAGGAACTTCGGATGTTGAAAACAAGCAGGTTGTTTCTCTTCTGCGTTCGATAATAGGAGGTGCGTTATTTGATAAGTTGTTTATGGGTGAAAATAGTGAATTTGAAGGATTCACTTTCACAGGCGAAATGTATAATAATGGCGAAAAAATAGATATTAATGCCCTGCACCAATTTTTTGCTAAATTTTTAACTGGTAAGATCGAACTGGTTGGTGCCCCAACTAATAAATAGAAATTTACTCGAAAGGGTTAACCATGGATAAAATTAACCTTGTTTTAAGATATGTTTTAATAATTCTCGGATTATTTCTACTAATGGACAGCAAAGTAATCGCTGATAATTCAAAAGATGTTGCTATTGTTCTTAAATCTAAAGGCAAAGTAAGCATAAAAAAAATAGCAACAAATAAGTGGTACACTGGCAGACGCGGGAAGCGGCTGGATTCAGGAGATATTATCAAAACGGCTGATAATTCATTGGTTGCGGTAATGTTTACTGATGATAAAAGTCTCATTAAGGTAAGGGATAATTCTACAGTAGCTATTAAAGGGAAACGTGAGAAAAAATCAATTGCTAAAAGAATTTTTTGTTCAGTGGGTTCTTTTTGGCTCCGAGCTAAAAAGCAGAAAACAAAATTATTCGTAGAAACTCCTTCCGGCATGGCTGCTATAAAAGGTTCAGCAGCATATTTTACTATTACACCTGAAGAGACCAAAGTGATGGTAACTGATGGTATTTTTCAATTATGGAATAAATTTGGTGAAATTTTTGTTAACTTGGGTGAAACTGGCAGACTCACCAGGGACGGCAAACCGATTAAATATAAAACAACTGTGGAAGAAGTAAAAGCTGCGGGCTCTGAAAATGACGATGAACAATTAGTGAAAGAACTTAAATTAAAATTCAAGGACAGCCAGGGGGAAGAGAAAGATTTAATAATTAAATATAAAGAGAAAAAATAAGTTGAGGACGCTATGCTATTTAAATGGAAAAAATTAGCGCCATTAGGGAAACAAATTATAATTGGGGGAATTTATTGCAGCCTGTTCACGAATTTATACTCCGGAGCAAGCTCGCCGGCTGGTATAATTCATTTCCCGGTCAAGAATGCAACTGAGGGACAGAGCATTTTTCTTGAAGCAAAGATAGAAGAACAACCCATCCGACAGGTACAATATGTACGAATATATTTCAGAGTTAAGGGACAATCTGATTATAAATTTGTTGAAATGGAGGATCAGTTAGGAAATTTTACGGGTGAAATTCCTGCGGCTGTAGCAAGAGCGCCTGGCGTTGAGTATTTTATTTTATCTTTGTTTGAAGACCGGTCTATGGCGACCAGCCCATCATCGAATCCATATTATACTCCTTATGAAGTTTCGGTTACTCCGGAACCTTACCAGGAAAGTGAACCGACATCCGAACTGAAAACAACAGATCGAAAAATTACATCTGAAAGTGGTGTTGATTTACAGGCGAATATATTGAGCCCTGAAATAGATGAGCGCGTTTCGGAAGATGAAGTGATTATCGCTGTCTCTTTTCTGGGTGAAACAGAAAATTTAGATGTCAAGTCAATTAAATTGATAATAGATGGAAAAAAATTTACATCGGCTGCTGAAGTAACTAAGAATATGATCACTTATGTACCGGGAAAATTACTGAGGGGCACGCATCGAGTTAAGATTGAGCTAACTGACATCAAGGGAAAGAAATTTCCGGATGTAATGTGGCGTTTTTACGTAGCTGGAAGTGAAGAAGTGCAGAAAAAAGCGGAAAGAAAACATCCTTTCTCAGGAAAGGTTTATACTGAATTTAGAAACGAGAAATTTGGTGACAGCACTTATACAATGACAAACTTCGGTGGTAATATTCACGGCAAATATGGTCCTATCAGATATAATGGCAGAGTTTTTATTACCTCCAGAGAGAATTCAACATTTCAACCAAGAAATAGAATGTTCTTCGAAGTTGGCACTTCCTGGATTGGGCTTAAGTTTGGCGATACGCATCCGACTTTTAACGAATTGATGCTCTGGGGAAGACGCGTTCGCGGTATTGAAGCCTATATAAAACTGGGATTTATAAATGTGGAATTTGTCACTGGTGAAACAAACAGAAAGACTGAAGGCATAGCCTATATTCCCGATCCATCTAATCCTGCACCTTACTACATTGATCCAGTAACAGGACAACAGGTCACTTCCACTACTGGAATCTATCAATATGGAACGTACAAACAAACGTTGATGGCAATTCGTCCCAGCTTTGGCAGTGGTAAAAATTTTCAATTTGGATTAAATTTGATAAAGGTGAAAGATGATCCGAAATCAATAGAACATAGTACAAGACCAAAAGATAATATCGTTTTTGGCCCGGATATATTATTGGCGTTTGATAATCACCGCATTGAATTTAAAGCAAGCGCGGCTTTTAGTTTATTAGCAGATGATATTTCTACCGGCTCATTAAATCAAGAAGATTTTGATTCTCTGGATGTTGATATACCGTTTAATCCGGCGGATTATGAAGACTATCTTGTGTTAAATACTTCTCTTGTTCCACTTGACCCGACAGGGCTCACATCGTTGGCTTATCAGGGGAGTTTCAAGTTTAACTATTTCAACAATTTTATTAATGTCATTTATAAATCCATCGGCTCAGAATATCATGCGTTAGCAAATAATTTTCTCAGGAAAGACATCAAAGGTTTTTCTGCTTTCGATCGAATTCGTTTGTACCGTAATCAAATCTATTTGAATTTAGGATATGAAAAATATTTAGAAGAACTCTCTACTGAAGATGATGGAGAAGACACGACAGCGCCGAATGACTTTGCAGCTATTAATGTTGGAGTTTCCTTGTTTTTACAAAAAAAATACTTACCCCGTCTAAATGTCAATTGGAAAAGCTATGATCGAAACAATGGATTGGATACACTAATTACACCTTCCGCGCTAAATTATCAAAATAATGACCTTTCATTTCAACTGGGATATGATGTTCAACTGATGGGGTTAAACAATACATTCAGCATTAGCCATATTACTAATGATCGAATCGATGGTTTTAAACGAACCTATTCGGATTTTGAAAATAGCATCCAGATGTATTCGTTACAAACTCATTACCAGTTTCCATTGACAACGGTAATCAGTTATGCTAACAATAATAATGTTGCAGGCGGAGGCTCGTACGGTTTTAAATATAATATGTTTGGCGTGTCTGGGACGTATAGATTATTGAATAATAATTTAACTTTGACCGCTGGTTTTACAACAACCAATGCCGTCGGATCAAATACAACATTACAAACCCTCGATGATTTGGGAAATCCACTAACCATACCGACAATGGTAACGACTAATTATACTGATTACAAAAGAACAGCCTTTAATTTTGGCGGCAACTTCAGATTTTTAAAAAAGCATTCGATTTTGTGGGATTGGAGCATAATTGATTTTAATGATAAAATGACAAAAAAATATACGAATAACTATTTCAGAATTCGCTATCAGATGATGTATTAATTTGTGACTTGTTAAGGATTAAAATGTAACTATCATCTATACAAATTTACAGTAATGTTATTTCTGCTGAAAATAATGCATGGCGCATAGAGCAAAGCGAATAGCTAAAATATGTGCTCTTTGCGCCATGCGCTTTGCAAGATAGAACATTCATACCTGGTATTGATCAGATGCAAAATTTAATATTTTAAATATTACAAACCAAACCTTAACGAGTATATTTGAGTTTTGGAATTTATCTTTAGGCGGAAGGAAAAGGTAAAACAAATTTTTTTTCGAACTTTGGGTTTTATGAAAAATATTTTAAAAAATCAATGGTACGCGAGCAGTGGTCTGATTTTAGCTACCATTTTTTTTGTTTTTGTACTTAATGCACTGAGTATATTCAAAAGCGCAGAACTAAAAACTTATGATTTAAGAGTGCGCCTCAAGGGCACAGTGGATGTTGATGAATCCGGGGTCGTTTTAGTTGCTATTGATGACCAGACTTTTTCCAGCTTGAAAAAAAAGTGGCCATTTCCCAGGTCATATTTTGCCAGGGCAATCAACAACCTGGCTGAAGCCGGAGCTTCAGTGATAGTTTTAGATGTTGAATTTACTGAACCTTCTGATTTTAATACCATTGATGATGTGAGCCTCGAACAAGCCATCAGAAACTTTCCTCACGTTATTCTGGCGGGCAAAATAGTTACTGAATTCGGCTCGCATAACACATTAAACCGCTATCCAGTCAAACCGCTAAAACAATTTCTTTCAGCAGGTTGTCAATGGGCTTATGCAAATGTCTATCTGGATGAAGATGGTTTCATTCGCAGATACAACCTATTTCAAGCTCTGCATGGGAAAAGATATTTCCCACTCACTATTGAGACACTGCGTTATTTACAAGGTCTCTCGCTGGAACAGATCATTATTGATGATGATGAATTCGTAACAGTTGGTGAATTTTCCATCCCAAAATATGAGTACGATACCATGCTCATAAATTACACAGGACCGGCTGGTAATTTTCCAACCTATTCTTTTTCTAACATTCTCGATGATCACAATTTTAAGCTGCCGGATATGGATGATGACACTGATGTTTTCGATATTTACAAGGAATCAGGTATTTTTCAGGATAAAATAGTTTACATCGGCGCTTCAGCAGATGAGTTGCAGGATAATAAACTGACCCCATTTTTTGAATTCGAAGCAACCAAGCAGATGATGCCTGGTGTGGAGATGCATGCCAATGCTTTAGTCACAATTATTAACAATGCGTACATTAAACCGGCAACTACCTGGGGAGTTTTCCTGACTATTTTATTAATGGGAACTTTGGTGCTTGTTATTTCAATAAAGCTAAAACCTTTAACGGGCCTTGTCGCAGGATTGGGATTTGCTTTGGTTTATACAGTTATTTGTATTTGGGCGTTTGTAAATAGCAGCCTCTGGATTCCCTTTGTTTTTCCCATTGTAAGTTTTATTATGAGTTACGGCGTCAATATCGTTTACCACATACTTATTGAACAGAAAGAAAAAGGACGGTATCGAAAAACTTTCCAACAATATGTCGCCAGAAGTGTCGTTGATACGATGCTGGAATCTGGGGAATTACCTAAATTTGGCGGTGAACGAAAGATATTGACGGTACTCTTTTCAGATATTCGTTCTTTCACCACTTATAGTGAGAAATATCGCCCTGAAGTTGTTGTTCAACGATTGACCGAATATTTGAGTTCAATGGTGGATGTGGTTTTTCAACAGGGCGGAACACTGGACAAATTTGTAGGTGATGAAATTATGGCATTATTTGGCGCTCCGCATTATTATAAAGATCATGCTGAACGAGCTTGCAATACGGCTCTGGAAATGATAGCAGAATTGCGGCATATTCAAAAAAAATGGTCCCAGCAACAAATGGAATATTTCCAAATCGGTATTGGCATTAATACTGGCAAAGTAATAGTGGGAAATTTAGGCTCGATTCAATTGTTTGATTATACTGTAATCGGTGATGAAGTGAATTTAGGTGCACGTCTGGAGGGCGCAAATAAACAATATCAAACAACTATCATTATTAGTGAGTCAACTTATAAAGAAGTACAGAATAAAGCTGTTGTCAGGGAATTAGATAATGTCCGGGTTAAAGGCAAAAAACGATCGGTGAAAATTTATGAGTTACGTGGAATGCATTCACTGCCCTCAATTGAGAAAGAATTAATAATCGATGTTTATACTTATGGGTTAGAATTTTTTAGACAACAAAGATGGTCAAAAGCGCTGCGAGAATTTAGACGCGTCCTTCGTTATTTCCCATCTGATGGTCCTTCCCGTATTTACACGCAACGCTGCCTCGAATTTATTGAACACCCGCCAGCAGAGAATTGGGATGGCGTATTTGATTTTGCGGTGAAGTGAAACCTCCCCAATAATTATTCAATTTCTATTAAGTCATTATTTCTTTGCAATTGGTGGTGGCGGGGGCGGAGGTGGTGGTTTAATAATATTAGATGGCGGTTTGGGATTCACTCCCTTAGGTACTCTATTTGGTGATGGTTGAGGTATTTTACGTCCCATCGTTCAATTCCTCCTTGCATTTTTTAGATTTTCTAATTTTTCTCTTTTATTTCCATGAATTCCACAAATGAAACTTCATTAGCGGGAATTAGAATATTTGCACCGTGGATAAACTTAATTGCTAAATAATATTTTGGATAAAAATAGATTCGTTTAATCCAAAAAAAAGCCACGAATTCACGAATTATTCAAAAATTTGTATGTTAAACTTTTAATTTCAAAATAAAAACAGACAGGATAACAGGATTGACGAGATACTTCTAAATGTAAAATTCTGGTAATCCTGTTGAGCCTGTCTGTTTTTATATTTTTATCTTTCTGTGAGAGTCTTACGCTGTATTCTGCTTCCTTAATTCTGAACGCATCTTATTAATTTACCTATGGCGCTATTTTGCTTTCTCCCGCTGCCCAACTTATTCCATTAAGAAGCAGCTTTGGATAATTCGGATTAGTCCAGGCTTTGGAGTCATGCCCCAGCAGCAGATAAAAAACAGGGCTTTTTCCATATTGGGTCACCCAGGCAATTTCTGGATCACTCGTAGGAAAATCAGTCGTCAGTAATACGTGCACGTCCAGCAAAGTATAATAGTTTTTGTATGTCTCATTGTGTATTTTAAAATCGCTGATCCCCTGCGTGATGGGGTGATTTTTGTCAGTGACTTTTACAACGAAATCCTGGTCATGAGCGTAATATGACTTACCGTGTTTTTTACCTCAAAATAATTGAAATATATATTAAATAATTTTTTTTAAATTAAGACATTCTTGATTCTGAAATCAGATTTACATGAATAAGCCTATTTTAAATTACAAATTTCAAAAAGCAAATTTCAAATAAATTCTAAAAAGCAAAAATACGAATTCCAAACGTGTCTTAACTTTGAATATTGGAATTTGTAATTTATTTGTTATTTGGTGCTTGATATTTGGAATTTTACTATTTTAAATAGATTAACAAATTTTTATCGAAACCACGTCGGTCGCGGTGGTCTAACTTTACTTTTCCACGGCTTTGAAACGTCATTCAGTCCCATACCTTCTTTCGTAAGCGGCTCTTTTCCAGAAATAAAAACACGCTTTTTTTGTGTTCCTTTTGCTATTTGAAATGATTTTTCAGCAAATTTCAAAATTTCCGGATTTAAACCTTCACTGTTTATCTCTTCGGTATATTTACGGCGCCCTTCCACTAAATCTTCAATATAGTCATCAATTTGTTCTTGCGTATAATAGTTGTAAGGATTCTGAATGGACACATCTCCACCATCGCACCAAACGACTTCTTCTGTGCCTAATATTCCTTTTTGATACTTATTTGTTCCCCTCAAATCACCACGCTGAATTGCAGCCATCAGATTAATTGGTACTCGTGAAACCTTTCTTATCAAACGTTTTTTCTTGACATTGCCTTCTAAATATTCTTCAATGAGCTCACCAACACCGCCAGTATTATATTGATAAAATTGAACTTTTCCCGGGTATTTTTTCGTTAAGTCCATGATAATATCGTAAAACCGATTAACTTTTTTTGCCCGAGAGCCAATAATAAAAGGATCGGTGCCCACAATACGGACAGATTCTCCAGCTTTATCAGGTTGTGAAGCAAAGCTGTGTGACGATTCACCCCAAAGATAGGCTAAAACAGCCTGTTCAACCGTTAATCGCTGCGCATAAGGCATAATGGTATTTCTTCTGGTTATAAAAGCAAATGCGATACCATCAAGTTCCTCAAGAGACGGAATATTGATCGAGTCAGAATCGATACCTATTAATTTTCTGCCACGCTTGATTCTTAATTTATCTTTCCTCATCACGGCGCGACCATTTGCACAAAGATTTTCATCCAGAAAATCCGGATTACCAACCGAATCAATCATCACGTTTTCATAAAGAGCTGATTTATCAATAAGTGCGTAATACATCGCTTCCTGCAAATTTTTATCAACATCGGTTTTTACGAAAAATCCGGCTTCACTGCCGTAAGCTGAACCGTCCCGCCGTAAAAATACAATATCATCCTGTACTGCCTCTGTTTTTTCTCCTTTTTTAAAATCAAGCCCCAATTGATGACAGGACCAGGTTGATTTTCCTGTTGCTGATAGTCCAAAAAGAAAAACTCCATATCTTTTAAGCTTATTATCTTTAGCATCACGGACATAAACTAATTTAGAACCAGCATGAAGCCCTAACATATCATGTTCATCAGCATACCACATTGCCTGCCTGAGAAATCCTTTTTTATCTTCTCCCATATAATCAGTGCCCATTGCAATATTCAAATTATATTCAGGGATAGCCAAAACTTGCTGTCTTAACTGGTGTTCTTCAGGAATATGAATCATTATAAATTCGGGTCCTGTTTTCTTTACTGGCTTCACCATCGTATTGCCCCACATATATGCAAGTCGGTAATTTTTCGGATCTGCCACGCAAAGGTATAAATTACAGATCGGATTAAAGCTTTTATTATCACCCATTTGACGACGAATATGAACAAAGGGAAGTGTGCGCAAAAGATGGAGTATTTTATGCAACTCTTCGGGAGCTTTTTCAATTATTGAATTATTTAATTCGGTGGTTTGAGATAATCGAACTTTTTCACTGCCAAGATATACTGTTTTGGGAGCAATTCGGCTGGAAATCATGGATCGCCAACCATAAGAACCAAACTTAGTTTTTGTACCTGTTTGTATGGCAAGTTTACGTAATTTTCTCATACTGGGATGCTGAATATTTGCACCACTTAAAAGTGGCAATAAATTTTCAGAAAATCGTTTATATTCTTCTTCATTATAAATTAAATCCGGCATTATTGATCCCTGCTTAAAAACAAATAAATTCTCTGATAAATAGCTTGAGAACGATAGTGATACATAATTAATAAATAAAATATAAGATGTTTATCAATAAAAAGCAATAGCTTTTTTGTCAGGAGTAAATCTGTATTCTTCATTTTTTGTATTTCTCATAATAAAATATTAGTAATTGAATAATTTCAATTATAATATTATGGTATTTAATATACTTTCGATAGAACAAAATAATTTGAAAAAAGTTAATAACTTACTTGCAATTTATTCTGAAATATTGTAATTTATTATTCGAAAATTTACTTGATAATTATATTTCTGAAACGGAGGAAAATTAGATGTGGATTACTTTTGGTTGTTTTATTATTCTTATATTTTTAATTTTATTTGAATACCGTATCCGCAAACCCGATCATATAACCATGTTTGAATCTCGCGGTCTAATCAAACAAAGGCGATGGCGTTTCTATCCGCGACATTTTAGTTTGTGTGTTTCGGGAACAGTCTCTTCCGTTGTCAAAGAAGTGGATGCTGAAGCAAAAGGGCATTTAACGCTGAAAATTAGATTAACAGTTTCAGTTGCTCCTTCCCGACAATTTTTGCTGACATTGATTCGTGTTGGGGGATGGAATAAAAATAATGTATTGCAGGCAACAAAAGAACTTGAAATGAGATTGGAAACGATCATCCGCGGATTTACAGAAAAATACAAAATTGAAGAATTCTCTTCGGAAGAGCTGCTGAAATATTTAAAAGGTCAACTAATAGATGTTGAAAAAACATCTGGGTTAGAAATTATTTCCATTAATATTCAATCTGTGGAACCTGTTGACGAAAAAATTTCTGAAGCAATACGTTTGCGCGAATCAGCACGAATCTTTGAACAAACAGAAATAGCAAATCAAAATGCCCGTGTTGCTGCAACAAAAGCAAAGACTGAAGCTGATGAAAAAATCGCTAAATTTGAGCACACACTTGATTTGAAAAAATATGATTTAAACAAATTAATAGAGGAAAAAGAAGCCGAACTTTCAAGGCTCCGTGTTGAAGAAGAACTATCTTTGAGACAAAAACAGATGGAGGTAGATCGCAAAGAAATTGAATTGCTTACAAAAAATCCGGAAATTATGATGCTTACGCCTCAACTGGCTCGTCTTGCAGAAGCCAGCCAAAGTTTGCCTAATGCTCGCACTGTTGTGTCTCTTTCACCAACAGAAATTTCAAGCGGGACACAATTAGTTGATGTATTAAAAAATATCTTTCAGCAGGTTATTGGCGCAATGGATAAAAAAGAAAACAAAAAGACCGAATAAAAAAATTTACAAACTGTGCAAATTTTCTCCCACGGAAATAGACTCCCACAGAATGAAAAAATTATTTTCGTTTTTCTGTGGGAGTTCGCTTCTGTGGAAGATATAATTCTTATCAGTAAAAGGCAGAGTTTTATTAAACAAACACAACTATTTTAGTTTTTTGTGAAACATTAGTGTCTTCGTGGCAACACAAAAATAGAAAAAAATATGCCAGAATCCCAAACAACACAAAATTTGCAGTCCTATTTCCAAATGCGTCCGATGAAATCAGCAAAAGTTTCAGAGATCAGTGAAGCCACTGCTGCATCTACAATTGAAGCTGAAGACCGAGTCAATTTTCATATTGGAAACCCGGTACAAGATGAAAGCCTTAATTCATTTTTTCGCCAATTGGTCTTGGGATTTGATGTGTCTTGTGAACAATTCGGCGATTCAAAAACAAAACAAATCATTAAAGATGCTGGTTGGGAAAAACATCAGCAAAGCCAGATCAATTTTCTTTGTGAGACGATAAAGCATGCTGTCCCTTACATGCCACAGGGCGGTTTCAGTCGAACCAATCCCAATAAATTAGCACAACTTGTTAAGGAATGGTTGTCAAAACATCAGCAAGAACCTCTGTTTTATGATTTAGGATCCGAATCAGGAAGAAGAGAAATAATATTTGCCAGTGGAGGAATATGGGAAAACCTTCGGATATTTTTTTATTCCTTAGCGAATTACCTGGTAATGTTACCCGCCAGAGTAATTGCTTTGAATTTTGAATTACCAGTTCATTTATTAAATTTCCCGAATTTGGAATTTCAACATCTTTCAATTAATGACGACCAAATCATTAAAAAATTGGGAGAACAATTTTCTGCTGTTGACATCAAACCAACTTTTTTGTTATTGAATAAGATGGTTACGGAAGGAGTCAGGCGAGAACTTCGGCTATTAAGTCAGCAATTTCCATTATTTTTCATTGAATTAAATAATATTTTAAATCATTTTTCCATTGCCCGTGAAGCCGGCATGTTAAATAATGTCATCCGATTTTTATCTCCTGGCGCTATTGATCCGAATTTGTCAGAAATAGCTGTGTCTATTGTTGCCGGAAATTCCGAAATTCTTAAAGTTTTTCAGAAAATTCATTTTGAACTTAAGGGCACACCATCGTCGACGGAAATTGACTTGCTCACATATCTTCTTGAACAAAAAACAACTTCTAAAAGGATTCAAAAAGAAAATAGGGAAAATTTTTCGATTCAAACTGACTTTCCTTTTGCTACAAATCCCCATTTTTTACAAACTGTAAATCAACGTACCAATAGTATTGAAAATATTGTCAATAAAAAAATTGATAATATTTTGACGAAAATTGAAAATGTCGCTTCTCGAGTCGACCAAATGAGTGACGACATACAAAATTGTATGTCTATCCCGGCTGTAACATTTGATCCTTTTGCTGGTGTTTCAACTTCCCAGGTTGTCGATAAATTTCTGAATGGAATAAATGAAACTGTCATCCACAATGATTTGAAACAGGGATTTTTAAGTGCCTTTTTGAAATTACATCCCGAATTTTCAGGGAAAAATTGTTTAATTGTCAGCGGATCAAATCGTTCTGCATTGAGTATTTTGGGATATCACTGTGGGATTACTGAGACAATAATTCCAGATTTAAGCTGGACTTATGAACACTGTTTCCCCAACGTTACAACTGTACCTCTCACTGATGAACTTTTTTTGGATACGCATGCCATTATAAAAGCAGTAAAAATAAAAATTAAAGAAAATCCCCATTGGCATTTAAAGGGAGCTGTAATATTAAATAATCCGCACAATGCCAGTGGAAGTGTTTTTGATGAAAAAACACTGACCGATCTTCTTAAATGGCTGCTCGAAAATAAAATATTTGTGATAGATGATTTGGCTTATGAAAATGTTGCTCCATCAAACGAATTTATTGGTCCAAAAACACTTCGTCAAATCATTAATATTTTGATTAAAACCGGAAAACTGAGAAAATCACATGCAAAATACCTCATTACGGTAAATGCCCTTTCGAAAACAGATTGTTTTGCTGGCGCCCGGTTGGCTGTAATTGAAATATTACATCAAGAGCTTAAACATAAATTTAACGAAATTAACAAATCCGTAAAGCCAAATTCCATGGCGATATTATTAGCCTATTTATTTTACAGAAACCACATTGAAGATGTAACATCCTATTGGAAGTTACGAAACAGAATTTTCAAGGAAAGAATGGACGCCATCGAACAAGCGTGCCTTGAATTACCTGCTGACCGAAATCCATTTGAAATTCAAATAAAGCGTCCTTTTGGTGCGATGTATCCAAAAATGATCATTGAAAAGCTACCCCATGGTATCTCTCTGGATTGGCTTGCATCAGGATTAGCAACCCAGGGGATTGGGCTGGTTCCTTTAACTACTTTTGCCAGAACCGCAAAAGGATTTGATTTGGCACGTAAAACTTTTCGATTGTCACTTGGCGGAACTGACAACGCTGATTCCCTACTTCGGAAAACCCGACGTGTTTTAATTGACTTAAATCGATTGATCGCTCAAGAGTCTGCTCAATATGCGCGAAATAAATTTCCAAAAATCCAATCTCGTGCTGATTCAGGAAACCATTTTATTGGCGCTTCGGAATATTTTGAAAAAATTTTAACAAAAGTCCACACATTAGCAAATAGTCAGGTTAAAAAAAGACTTAAATTATTATCATTAAATTTACTTGATCAAAACTTTCATCTTGATTTCAATGAAGAATATGCTATTGAACGGATTTCCGTTTTCAAGCAAAGATTTCAAGATCGTCTTCAACTGACTGAAAAAATTATATCAGATTTTAACGACCGTAAGAAGGGACAACTGATTGATATTCTGGAAAAAGAATTCTACAAAGAAACGCTAAACGAAAGAAGAGATCGTTTCCGTTTTCGGTTGTTTGATCGGACTGTCCACCCAACACAAATGTATTCACTCAAAGTTGATCTGCAAGTTGAAAGAATTATCGACGTCATTTTTAATAAACGCATTGTTTCCCAAATTGAAATAGAAAAACTTGCATCTGAATTGGTTGATGAATTTTTGGGATGTAATGTATCGATCCCATCTGTTGAAGAAGCTGATGAATTAGTTTTGGATCTAAAACTAATGATCGAATCAGAAGGATGGACCCACTGGAATTTTAATCAAAACTTATCTTTTCTATTTTCTTTTTGGGGAGACTGGGACGGCAGTACACGTCCGTCTGGTCAGGGGCATAGATTAGTAGCTGGTGTTCTATTAGAAAATGTGAGACAGCAAGCACATCTTTTACAAACGCTTTTAAAGGTAAACAGCAACCTTAAAATTGGTACAGAACTTCGTGATGAATTAAACAGCCTGAATATCGGCATTCAAAAATTCTGGAATTTACTAAATGAAATCACTTCTCTAACAAATCATTTGGAAAACCGATATTTGAGTGTTCTTCCTTTTAATATCAAAACTGGAATGTGGAGAAAGATGGGCATGAAATTGCATTTGGTTCAAGACGAGATGACTTCCCTTTGGCATCACAATGACCGGCTTGAACGAAAAATGCAAATCCTTCGTAATCAACGCCGACAAAATCTGGAGTATTATTTTTCGTTGAATAAAAAACTCCGCAAAGTTTTGCATGAAAAGCTGCCCCATTTTCGGGATATTTCAAATAATCCGGAATTAGTTTCTTTAGCTGGTTCTTACAGGAACATGCTTAAGCGATTTGTTCTGACGCCAAGAATCCATCAAAAAATGGTATTATCGTCAGATCAATTTGCCATTGACACCACAGTTCACAATATAATGGAAATAAATGAAATTTCCGGGAAGTACAATAATCCGGGAATGGTAATGGCATTACAAATTAGTATGACAACTGAACCGGATGCTTTGATCTCATTGGATCGAAAACTTCGCACACGAAAGGAGGAAATCCTACGGGAAAAACCAAACGCTAATATTCCGTCTATCTGGCTGGTTCCCCTGTTCGAAGATGATAATTCCATCAAAAATTTAGATAACTATTTGGATCGATTGTGGGAATATTCTGTACAAAGCAGGCGACTGGCTCAACCCACAGGGGATAGATTCTCAGAAATGATTTGTGAACTCTTTTTTGCTGGTTCGGATTTAAGTCAGCAAGTAAGTCAGCCAGCGGGCGCCGTCTTATACAGAGAGGCAAAATATAAAACAGTTAACTGGTTAGCAAAACATGATTTAATAAACAGTGTGCGTATTAAATTAGGCAGCGGTGAACCTATGCAACGCCAGGGTGGATATTATGATAAACATTCCGGCGCATCATTGTTCTTAAAATCAAAAAATGCGCGCCAGCATTTGTCAGTAATATCGAAAGAGTCCACACGGCGAAGCGCTGATTTCGCCAGCAGCCCCTTACGTGGCGTGTTAGCTGGAGGAGAATTCCGAACATTTCAAAGTAATCTTGCTGAACACATGCGGAGATTGTCCACACAGGATCGTGCAAATTTGATTTATCATGTCAGTAAAATTCAAAAATTTCATCAAAATGAATTGTTAAGGGTTTACGAGCCATTAAAGGACACCCGACTTCAATTTCAACAACGCGGTTGGAAAGAATTAGAACGATTGACATTGGGAAATGTTGATGATGTTTACAAAGAATTTATTGCTTTGATACGCAAAAATTTTCAACAAATTTTGTACGGGCAGGAAGAAGATGTAATCGGAATTCATGTTATTTCATATTTTATTTCGCGCACCACTCCAACATTTCGAGATCGACCAACAGTTCGACCCAGCAGAGAAATGGGACAAAAACGAGGACAACAGGTTGTGGAAAGGCTCGCTCAAACACTTCCTTTTTTCAAACATGGCAGCCTGCTTCGCGCAATAGGTCATAATCGCGCACAAACAATGATTCTTGGCGTTAATCAATTAACAACCGGATTATTCCGTGCATTCAGTGAGTTTGAAACAAAGAAATATCCAGAAACTGATAGTATATCCCTTATCAATGAGCACATTTTACCGATACTGCCAGTGCATGATATCCTGCATACTTTGAGAATCTACCATGATCAAAATCTTCAATATGTAAATGAATTGGAAACCGCATTCCCCGCAGGTAATTCGGCTTTGTTAGCATTGAGAGAAGATAATGATTCGATAAATTCCTTTATCGGATTATTACAGAAAGAGCTTCTTAAACGGCAGGGATTGGATGTAACCGACTTTTTTATCGGCGACAAAATTATTGTTGAATTGCTTCCAGCCATGCGACCGGATATGGCGATTTTACTCCAACCTGATTTATTTAATACTGATTTAAAACAATTGATTACAGGTAACAGAAAAAACATTGATGATTCCTGGTTAGCAGAAATGGAGCAACTCATGCAAATGTCTGTCCAGGTAAAATCATTGAGAAAAGAAATATGGCGTATGATAAAACAGCCTATCCTTTTACAGACAGAAAGTTTTGTTGAATTGGCATTAGCAATTCATTCTCTTTCATCAAACAATGGAGGATCAAATATTCCCCTTACCATCGAACCGACAAAAATATTGCGTATCAGTTCTCAGGTTACAAATCTCCTCCGTGGAGATGTTGATGATTCCATGAGGCAATTTCTCATTGCTTCAGTTCAATATCTTACTCAAGTGCCTGAGCTTATGTCCGAAGTTCCTATTGATGTGCTGCGCGCTCTTCGTGATGTAGAACGTATCGTTCAAATTGAAAAACAAGCATTGGGCAAAAAGGAACAGGATTTATTGAGATTTTACATTCTCAAAATTGCCAGGTTATGCGGAGAGAATGGATAATCTGAGTTTTTTATTACTGGTTGGTTTAATATAAAACGGGGTTCGCTAAGAACGCAGAGAAAAATATTTTTAAAATTCAACTTATATTATTGTCATTAAAAAACTCTGCAAAGCTCTGTGATTTCTGTATTAATTTTTATATTTCAAATATTATACCTAAAAGTAATTATTAAACCATCTTATATTTATCAATTAACTCTTCATTGATAATAAATCCATTTTTAATTTCATTTCCCAAAACAAATACTAAAAAAATTCGTTGCAAAATTAAATTAATATAATTATATTATTCATATCTTATGAATAACAAAATAAAATATTGAATAAATAAATATTATGAGGTGTTAAGGAGGTTTTGATGGAATTCTCAACTGTTAATTTACTCATTCTTATTGGCGCGATTATTCTTGTTTTAGTTCTCATTATAATCGCGTTTGCAAAGCAGTACAAAAAAGTTGGTCCGAATGAAGTTTTAATTATTTCAGGTGGACGAATGAAGAAAGTAAAAGACCCGGATGGAACAATGAGAAAAATCGGTTATCGAATGAGTATCGGTGGCGGTACTTTTGTAAAACCATTTATTGAACAGGTACAGGTGTTGCCGCTTGAGGTTTATACATTAGATATTAAGACACCTGAAGTAATTACTGTTAAGGGCGTTAATATCATTACTGAAGCGACAGCCCAGGTGAAAATTAACAGTGAAGAATATATGATTCGCCGGGCAGCAGAACAATTTCTTGGCAGCGGAGCTGAAGGAATTAAAGGGGTATCTTTTAGTGTACTAGAAGGTTATGTTCGTGCAGTAATTGGTTCAATGACTGTGGAAGAAATTTATCAGAATAGAGACCAATTTGCCGAGAAGGTTATTGAAAAGTCATTAAAAGATTTTGAGCGAATGGGATTGGAAGTGTTGTCATTCGCGCTAAAAGATATTAACGACACCCAGGGTTATCTGGATGCACTGGGACAGCCGAGAATTGCCCAGGTTAAAAAAGATGCTGCTATTGCCCAGGCAGAGACTGATAAAGAAGCAACAATTAAAGCATCACAAGCACGAAAAGATGGCGACGTTGCAAAACTTAAAGCAGAAACTGAAATCGCTAAAGCTAACCGCGATTTTGAAGCACAACGTTCTGAATATCAGGCTGATATTAATCAAAAACGCGCGCTGTCAGACCTGTCTTATGAATTAGAGAAAAATAAAATAGCTCAAAAAATTAAAAAAGAAGAATCGCAGGTTAAATTAATCGAAAAAGAGCAATCCATTAAAATTGAAGAAATGGAGATTGCCCGAAAAGAAAAAGAGCTTGATGCTTCTGTTATAAAGGTTGCTGACGCTGCAAAATATAAGGCAAAAGCTGAAGCTGAAGCTGAAAGTTACCGAATTAAAGAAGAAGCCAAAGCAAAAGTCGAAGCGCAAAAATTAGAAGGAATCGCCGAAGCTGAATTGATTAAAGCCAGGGGTGAAGCGGAAGCCGAAGCCATGAGTAGAAAAGCTGAATCATGGAAGGATTACAACGAGGCAATGATTTACAAAATGGTCATTGATGCACTGCCTGAATTAGCCCGTGCTGTTTCCGAACCTTTGAATAAAATTGATAAAATCGTTATGGTAGGCGGAGATGGAGCTTCTGGCGTTTCCAAAATAACTGAACAGGTAGCCCAGGTTTTAGCTCAGCTGCCAACAGTAGTCGAATCTTTGAGCGGCATTGATTTAAAAAAATTAATGGAAAAACTTCCGGGGCAAAAGAAAGACGAAGAAAAGTCTGATAAATAATTTGAATTAAATTTGAATTTTTTCTGTCAATGTGAGGCGTTTTTTGCCGAAGCAATCTCCCGAAAATAAAGGGATTGCTTCGTCTCCGCTAGCTGGCGGAGACTCGCAATGACTAAATATTTTCACTTTCACGGATTATTATTCATACAAAAAATTAGAAAAGTTTTTAATTATCTTGCCATAAAATTATTTTGCAAAAAAATTGCTGAATAGTTGCAAAATAGTCAAATGACCACCACCAAAGGTGGTGGCTTGATTTATTAGCCCTAAAAGGTGCGCTGTTTAATAGTTCAGTTATTTTAATCTTCGCCTTGTTCTTTGTCTCTATTTTCCTGCCA
>Ga0075123_10000308_pt1 | contig 26054 bp, 26 predicted proteins | sample AntAceMetag02UKX_FD_69808 | JGI IMG/M metagenome (GOLD analysis project Ga0075123, IMG submission 69808) | Saline lake microbial communities from Ace Lake, Antarctica - Antarctic Ace Lake Metagenome 02UKX | ecosystem: Environmental > Aquatic > Non-marine Saline and Alkaline > Saline | place... | reverse complement strand
ACCTCGCCTGCCGCCACGCCCCGTATACGACTGCTCGGCTGGGACATCTGAGACCACGCAAAAGCCGACCTTGTGCTTATCTCTCCTGCCGAACGGGACTTCAACCCGCCGCCCACTCTGAACGGGCCAAAGCTTATCGGGAACAAAGTAATCGAATTCCGCATCGACCCCCGCTTCGAACGCGACACGAATTATATGACTGCACGCCTCCTCTTCCGGCTGCTCTTGACCGAACAAACTGCCCGTGTCATACCTGCCCATCGGCCTTCTCCGTCACATATCCGGTACAACTTCCGGGTAAACATGCCCCGTCGCATCTATCTTGAAGACGTAGATAAGCCCTTCCCTCAGTCGCGAGTAGACAACATTGCCGTAAATCGCCCTGATACCGTATTCGCTCAGCTTCTCGGTGTCGTTGGCCAGGTCCCATACGCCGTCCCAGAAAATCTTCTTCTCACGCAAAGGCAGCACCGCAAGCAAATCGCTGTACCTCAAAGGTTCGACTCCCGGCTCTTCTATCGAAAACGCCTCTTCCGGAGTCATCTTCTCGCCATAAACCCGTCGCCACAAATAAAGTGCTTTCGCCTTGCCGTCGGTCACCATCTTATTGCCAAACTTGACAATCAGTGAATCGAAATAGACTATGTCGCCCTCAATGGTGTACTCTTTCTCCAATATCTTCCTGAGCTTGTCGTCCCTTGCCGTTTCGACGAACTTTATCGTCGTAAAAATGCGCCCGTCTTTCTCGGTTTGCGAAACGACTTTTGCGTAGCCTATCTGGTCCTCGCGCGTAATATTCGTTATTGCGCGTTTAAGCTCGCGGTTTTCAGCCAACACATGGTGCGTTGTCATCGTTCTGTAGTAGAGGCCGCGCGCCAGGTATGCGAATCCGACAAGCGATACGCAAACCATAATACCGACAAAAGGTCTTACCTTCTTTTCCTGCACCACTTATACACGCCTCAAGAGAACTATCGACAATCGCCGGCCCCAAAAATCCGACACCTATTCTATCATCGGCACGGCCGGGGCAATCTCTGAACTTTTAACCGGTCTCGCCAAAGCTCCGGTCGCCCTCTGGTCCGAAAGCCTGCCACGCAGCTAAATCTGCGAATACGACGCGGGCCGCAGCATCGTATCGCTGATGTTCGAGACCGTGTTGTGATAAGCCGTGTTGGCCTTGAGCTTCAGCCAGTCCGGGTCCTTGCGAAACACATTCCAGTTCTTGTCGCGCGTCGCCATATCGTCGAAACCGAGCATATAGGTAAGGTTGGAAAGTCTCGGCCCGATCAGGGACTCACCGAAAAATACGGGATTAAGGCCCGTCTTGCGAAAAACGGCTATCTCACCGGCATCGTTGAACATTTCGATCTTCTTCTTGCCCGCCTTGACGCTGTGACTTTCGTAAGTGCGAAGCTCGAAGATGCGAGACTTGGCCTTGGTCGGGATCTCCAATTTCGGCATACCCGCAAAGGCCGCCATAAGCCAGCTCTCCATCCGCACATAAGCCGGATCCGATAAAGGCACATTGAGAAAAGATGCCCCGGCCTTTTGGTATTTGCCGTCCGCGGCCAGCCGATCACCAACGCTGAAAACCGATTCCAATGATTTATGAACAAGCAGCACATAAAGAGTCGGTTCGTTCGCCCCATACATGACATTGAAAACACCAACAGGCCCCACCCCGGCCCGATTAAACGCAGGCAGTGCTGCATCGCGCATGAAATTATTCAAAACCTTCTTCTTGGGCCCCACCCCCATGCGATATTTCCTAAGCTCGTAATACTCGCGGCCGTCGCCTTCGGCGCCGCGGGCGATTCCATTCAATCCCACCAAGCCCGCAGCACACGAGGCCCCCAAAAAATCTCGTCTCTTCATACCAAAACACTCCTTTCATCACGACCTGCAACGCAGGCCCCTAAGAATAGTTGTTGTCTACAAAGATATTACTTGCGGCATGTAATTGTTTCTCCTTCGGCGATCAGCTTATCAAGAGGCTCTTTCCTGTCATTTCTTCTGGTTGGGGCAGGGACATCATTTCGAGCATGGTTGGTCCGACGTCGGCCAATCGGCCTCCCTGGCGCAGTTTTTCGCCTTTGTGTCGCTCGTCGAAGACTATCAACGGCAAGTCGCCGATGGTGTGGGCGGTGTGCGGGCTGTCGGGATTTCCATCTATCATTTTCTCGAAGTTGCCGTGGTCGGCAGTGATTATCGCCGCTCCGCCCAGGCTCTTGACTTTGTCCAGAATCCTGCCGACACATTCATCGACCGTCTCGGCAGCCTTGATCGCCGCCGACAAAATGCCCGTATGGCCCACCATATCCGGATTGGCTAAATTGATAACCATAACATCGTATTTGTCTGAATCCAGCCTATCGAGCACAACGTCGGTGACTTCGTAAGCACTCATCTCCGGCTTCAAGTCGTAAGTGCGAACACGCGGTGACGGTACAATTTGGCGATCCTCACCCGGAAAGGGCTTCTCCGTGTAGTCGTTGAAGAAGAACGTGACATGCGCATACTTTTCAGTCTCGGCGCAGCGAAACTGCTTGAGTCCGAGTGAACTCCAGTACGCAGCGAGGATGTTTTTCATCTTCGACGGCTTCGGAAATGCCACCGCCGCCGGCGACGTCGCGTCATATTCGGTCATGCAAACGTAATAGATATCAGATTTAGTCGGTCTCACAAAATCTTGAAAGTTCGGCTCTACAAAAGCCTTCGTGATTTCACGCGGCCTGTCACCGCGAAAATTGAAAGATATCACCCCGTCACCGTCGTCGATGGTTGCTATCGGTTCATTATCATTGTTTACGATGCACGTCGGCTCGATGAACTCGTCGGTGACGCCTTTTTCATAACTACCGGCCACTGCCTCCGCGGCCGTGGGTGCTTTGAGCCCTTTGCCGACCCTGAGACATTCGTAGGCCCTTTGCACGCGCTCCCATCGGCTGTCGCGATCCATCGCATAGAATCTCCCGATGACCGTAGCGATTTTGCCTATGCCGATTTCTTCCGCCTTTTCTTCGATTGCGGCGATGTACCCCGCTCCGCTGTCCGGCGGCGAATCCCGGCCGTCGGTAAACGCGTGAATAAAAACCTCCCCCACACCACTTCTCCTGGCCAACTCCAGCAGTCCGTATAGATGATCAAGCCGGGAGTGCACGCCGATGTCGCTGCACAGCCCCATTACGTGCATCTTGCCGTTTCTGCTCTTGACGAAGTCGATGAGATTGCCGAATTCCTTGTTGGCAAAAAAAGACCCGTCCTTAATCGTGTGGCTGATCCTCACCGATTCCTGGGGCACTATCCTGCCGGCGCCTATGTTCTGATGTCCCACTTCGCTGTTGCCCATAGTCCTATCGGGAAGGCCCACATCTTCGCCGCTGCTGTGGATAAGGCAGTTCGGATACTCGCTCATCAGCATATCATCTACCGGTGTACTGCCGCGTTTGATAGCGTTATACTCATCCTCGCTCCTGTCGGGATTATAACCCCAGCCGTCACGGATAATCAGCACAAACGGCCTGTTCTTCAAGGCTGCTTTCAGTTTTGCCATAAAAAAGAATCCTCATCTGCACAATATACAAAATAGCGCGATTTGTCCGGGCTCCTGCGCATCGCGCCTGCTGCGCAGCCAATATGGTATAACCGCAGCCCGGATATGTCAAACATCTTGGAAAAAACTGAAAAAAACGGACCACCTGTGCCGATAAAACCTTATGTACAAATAGCCGGCGATGGTATAATTTGTCCGCTATCGCAGCAATGCATTTGAGCATGTTAAAAAAAACGGCAGCAAAAACTGTTACTCATTGTATAAAGAAGGGAACATTTATGAATGACAGAGTCCGCGGAACGGAAGCCGCAGCTATATGCCGAAGAGCGAACGCCAAATACTTGTTTTTGTTTGTTTTTTGGTTTGCCCTGCTCGCCTTAACCTTCTCGGCAGGCTGTAATCAGAAAGACAAGGCTGTCGATATGTACATTGACGCCGTCATTCTCACCGAAATGCAGCAGGACGAGTTGGCTGTAAGGAAGCTCAACTCCGCTGTTAAAGCCGACAAGAACTTTGCTCAGGCTTATTCACTGCTCGGCCAGATTTACCAGCAACTGGCCTATTACGAAAAAAGCGCAGCCTCTTATGAAAAAGCCACCGAGTTTAATCCACTTTCGTTCACCGACTATTTCAATCTCGGCCGTGTCTACTCTCTCATGAAAAAGTTCGCGCTTGCCGTAAAGGCCTACTCGAAGGCATGTGAAATCAGGCCCGACAGTCTCGATGCGCATGTAAGCGCCGCCGAAACTTATGTTCAACTCCAGGACTACGACAGCGCCCTGATTTACGGCAAACGCGCCGTTCAGATTGACCCCAATAACAGTGATATGCAAAAATTAGTCGGTGACATTTACCAGACCAAGGAAAACCATGAAGGCGCCATCGCAGCCTACAAACGCTCTCTTGAAATCGACTCAAACAATCTCGATGTGATGACTTCTCTCGCCGTAGCTTATCTCAAGACAGAGCGAAATGAAGCGGCGAAAGAGTTGCTGCTGTCGGTGGTGGACATTGAGCCTGAAAACAACACCGCATACAAACATCTCGGATACAGCTACCTGCTGCTCGGCGATTTCGAGAAATCATTGGAAAGCTACAAGAGGGCGATTGAAATTGCTGGTAACGATTGGGATGCGCACAGAGGTCTGGGGGTCGCTTATATACTCAGCGGCAAGAAAGATGACGATACGGTGGATGAAGAGTTGAGAGGCAAGGCTGTGATGCATTGGCAGCGCTCCCTGGAGATCAAGCCCGATCAGCCAAGTCGCGAAAGACTTCTCAAATATATAGAACTTTACGACAAGTAAAAAAAACGTCACACTATAATAATTGAATGTCCTGTATGACTGAAAACGAGAGCTATGAATCCGACGCCCGACTCACCAAGGGTCGGGCATTTTTCAAGCGGCAACTTTCGCTGCTGCCTGATGCTAGGGCGCATCTTATATTCTGGCCTTTGATGGTAGGGGGGGTAGTGCTCGATATATGGTCAAAGAAGGCAGTCTTCGCATGGATGAAGGAAGAGCCCGACTTCAGGTATGTTATAATTGACGGTTTCCTCCAGTTCGTGATGGCGCTCAACGACGGCGCGGCATGGGGGATGTTCTCCGGACGGCGCTTTATGCTGATCTTAGTCTCGGCCATAGCATTGATCGCCGGGATTGTAATTTTCTTATCGAGCGGAAAAGAACTCAGAATCTTTCACGCAGGACTGGCAATCTTTACCGCCGGAGTTTGCGGCAACCTCTATGACAGGATATTCAATGACGGCATGGTGCGTGATTTCATTGACGTCTACTATCGCGGCCATCATTGGCCGGCGTTCAATGTCGGAGACAGCATGCTCTGTATCGGAGTGGGGTTGATGATTATTTCAGTTTTCTCCAGCGCCAAAAAAACCAACTGACATACCCGTATCTCACTCGGTGGTCTTGTCAAAAACGTGTTCGGCGACATAAAGAGGAGCGTTTGAAGCGGCGCCCAGCGCAATCGCATCGGAAGGGCGGCTGTCAATCTCGAAAGTCTCACCGTTCAAACTCAAGTATATCTTTGCGTAAAAGGTATGGTTGTGCAGATCGCATACAACTATTTTTTCGATATCGGCGCCGAGACCGTGAATCACGTCGTCGAGCAGGTCGTGGGTCATCGGGCGCGGCGGCTTTATCCCCTTCAGTCGCCGGTCGATTGCGAATATCTCGACTATCCCGATAACAATAGGAAAGCCTCGCGAGCCGTGCCGCTCTCGCAAAACGATTATCTGCTGATCGGATGTTTCATTGATAATTATTCGCGACAGTTCAACTTCCACATCCATTTTCACACCGCCTTTACTTCGTTAACCTTCCAGTTCTAAAAGGTGTTTTTGTACGGCTTCCAACTGTTCGGTCGCCTCCGCCAGTTTCTGACGCGCCTGGGCCACAACTTCCGGCTTGGCCCTGCTCACAAAATTCTCATTACTGAGTTTGGCCTCCGCCGCCGACCTGGCCTTTTCAATCTGCTGCTTTTGCTTTTCCAACCGGTCGCGCTCGGCCTCAACGTCGATGACATCGTGAACATATACCTGGATGTCATCCACTATCGCAGTGGCGGCGTTGGCGGGTTTTTCAATATCGGTACCCGCGACAAATTCCTTCACCCCCGCCATCTGGCAAATCAATTCCGCATTGTCGTTCAAAACAGCCGCGCTTTCGGCCCCGGCGGCCGCTGATGCAGCAGGCATAGTAGAATAGCCAATGTTGTATTTGTTCTTAATCTCCCTGACAGCCCGAATCGGTCCCTGAATAATCGAAACCTCCCTTTCCGCCTGGTCATTCGTCAGCGAATCCAGCCCGCCGGGCCATTTCGCGAGCACCAGCGCCTCGGCCCCTTCGCATTCGATCAGCCCGCTCAACTTGCGCACAGGGGCAATTTCGTTGAGTTTCTGGAATATCCCCTCAGTGACAAAAGGTATGAACGGGTGCAGCAGACGCAACGTCTGATCGAGCACAAACGCCAAAACATTTTGTGCTGTCGCCTTTTGCTCGGGCTGCTGCATTCGAGGCTTTATCCATTCGAGATACCAGTCGCACAAGTCGTTCCAGAAGAATTTGTACAGCCCCGTAAGTGGCTCACTGTACTTAAAACCTTCCAACGATTTCGTTGTCTCCCCGGCCGTTTTGGTAAGCCGTGAAAGGATCCACTGGTCTGCGACCGTCATTTTGTTCTTATCGAATTTGTCCGGTTCGATTCCTTCGAGATTCATCATCGCAAACCGCGAAGCGTTCCAGAGCTTGTTGCAGAAGTTCCTGCCGATATCGAATTTCGGAGATGTGTTTACCGTCCGCCCATCGGGTAGCTTCATTTTTTCCACCGGCATGCGAACGTCCTGCGTATCCGTAGTCATTGTAGCCAATGTAAAACGCATCGCATCGGCCCCATGACTGTCGATAGCCACTAACGGATCGATGCCGTTGCCCAGGCTCTTCGACATCTTCCTGCCCTGGCCGTCCTGGATCATCGCATGAATGTAAACATCCGTGAAGGGTATGTCACCGGCGCAATACTGGCCCATCATCACCATTCGCGAAACCCACAGCGTGATTATCTCGCGGGCAGTGCAAAGCACATCGCCCGGATAATATTTCGCTAACTCCGCCGTCTGCTCCGGCCAACCCAAAGTACTGAAAGGCCAAAGCGCCGACGAAAACCATGTATCCAAAACATCCGGGTCACGCTTGAAGCCGTCTGCTTCGAGTTGGCTCTCAACGCTCTCACAGCCGGGCCTTACACAGACATGGTAAACCGTTTCTCCGTTTTCATCTGTCCCCTTCTGCATGGCTATATCGCCGGAATCCTCGGGGGCGTTGCTGGATGTCCAGATCGGAATTCGATGTCCCCACCAAAGCTGCCTGCTGATGGGCCAGTCGCGCAGATTCTCCAACCAGGCTTGATATGTCCTGGCGTATCTATCCGGAGTAAAACGCAACCGACCATCCATTAACGGCTTCAGCGCCAAACCCGCCAATGAATTCACCGGTACATCGGTTTCTTCAATCAGACCTTCACCGAATATCTCCGCCAAATGCTCGTTTGGCTTCTTAACCGCGACATACCACTGGTCGGACAAATAAGGCTCGATAGGCACATGGCTGCGGTAACTGTGGCCGACCTCATGCGTATATTCGCGAACTTCTGCTAACAGATTCTCCTGCCGGAACCATTCAACGATAGCTTCGCGTGCTTCAAAGCGGTCCATGCCGAGCAAGACCTGAGCTTCCGGCTCACCGGCGTCTTCCCAGCCGTGCTTGTCACTGATTGAACCGTCCGGCGCCATAACATTGATAATATCCAGCCCGTGCCGCTGGCCAATCTGCCAGTCATCCGGGTCGTGGGCTGGCGTCACCTTCAAAAAGCCCGTCGAGAACTTCGCCTTCTCATCTTCGCTTTCGGGATCCGGCAGCACCACGTGCTCATCGGCGATAATCGGTATAAGCCTGCCCACGATTGGCAGCCGTACCTTCTTGCCCACAAGCGCCTCGGCCCGTCTGTCACCCGGGTTCATCGCTACTGCAGTATCGCCCAACATAGTCTCAGGCCGAGTCGTCGCCACCGTGACATAATCGATTCGTTCACCCTCGATTTCAACCGGCTCAACCAAAGGATAACGCATATACCAGAAATGTCCCTGCACCGTCTCGTGCTCAACCTCATCGTCGGCCAACACTGTCTGCGTCATCGGGTCCCAGTTGACCAATCTCTTGCCGCGATAAATCAGGCCATCGGCAAACAGCTTAAAAAACGTCTCCCGCACGGCCTTGGCGCAAACCTCATCCATCGTAAACCGCGTCCTCTCCCAGTCGCACGAACAGCCCATCGCCTTGAGCTGGCTGATAATTCTCGCTTCGTATTCGTCCTTCCAGGCCTGCACATGGGCGACAAACTCACCCCGCTCGAAGTCCGTCCGCTTCTTGCCCTGTTCCGAAAGCAGTCTCTTTTCAACCACCGTCTGAGTCGCAATCCCCGCATGGTCCGTCCCCGGCATCCACAGCGTATTGCATTTGAGCATACGGTGAAAGCGTATCAGAATATCCTGCAGGGTGTTGTTCAGTGCATGGCCCAGGTGCAGTGGGGCGGTGACGTTGGGTGGCGGAATTACAATCGTATAAGCTTTGCCGTCGCGCGAGGGGTCCGCATGAAAATGACCACCGGCGGACCATATTTCATCCGCCTGCTGCTCCGTTGTCGCCGGTTCGTAGACCTTCGAGAGTTGTTCGCCCATATCCTACCCAGTTTAAATGCAAAAAAAAACGTTCCGACAATCTAAAATAGCCGGAACATCATCTTAATAAAACCAAACCACAATGTAAAGCAAGCAGTTAAGCGGAGACGTTTTGTTCTTGCCGTATTATTGGGATAGTCATCCCTCACGTCGGCCCAATTTTTCCCACTAACAGAAATCCACTTATGACCTGCAAACGATAGCCGGTCCGGCCTAATCGAGGTTCATTGTCATCAGGAACTCGGCGTTGCTGCGACACTTCATAAGCCTGCTCTTGAGCAGTTCGACGGCTTCGACGGGATTGAGGTCGCTGAGCACCCTTCGCAGCCGATATACCAACTCAAGCTCTTTCTTATCGAGCAGCAACTCTTCCCTTCGGGTGCCGCTTCTGCTGATATCGATAGCAGGCCAGGTTCTTCTGTCCACAAGCCGCCTGTCCAGGTGCAATTCCATATTTCCGGTAGCCTTGAATTCTTCGAAGATGACCTCGTCCATTTTCGAGCCGGTATCGATCAATGCGGTTGCGAAGATAGTCAGCGAGCCGCCTTCTTCGACATTTCTGGCTGCTCCGAAGAATTTCTTCGGCATCTGCATCGCGCCGGCGTCGACGCCTCCGGTCAGAATCTTACCGGAGTGCGGCATCTGGGTATTGTAAGCGCGGGCAAGCCTGGTTATCGAGTCCAGCAGAATCACCACATCTTCACCGTATTCTACAAGTCGCTTGGCTTTTTCGATGACCACCTCGGCCACCTGGCAGTGACGCGCAGCCGACTCGTCGAACGTCGAGCTTATAACCTCAACGTCGGGGGCCGTCTTGCGCTTCATCTCCGTAACTTCCTCAGGTCTTTCGTCGATCAGCACCACGATCAGTCGCACCTCCGGTATGTTCGTGCTGATGGCGTTAGCGATTTTCTGCAGCAAAATCGTCTTGCCGGTTCTGGGCGGGGCGACAATCAGGCCTCGCTGGCCTTTGCCAACGGGCGTCACCATGTCGATTATTCGCGTGCTCAATTCTTCCGATGTGGTCTCAAGTATCAGCCTTTCTTCGGGATGCAAAGGTGTCAAATCGCTAAACACGATCTTCTCGGCAAGCTTGTCCGGGTCCTCATAATTGATTGCCTCAACTCTCAGCAGCGCAAAATACTTCTCCGAATCTTTCGGCGGTCGGATCTGACCTGACACGATATTTCCGCTTCGCAGGCCGAAACGCCGAATCTGAGACGGTGAGACGTAGATGTCATCGGGGCTCGAGAGATAGTTGTAATCGGGATTTCGCAGGAAACCATATCCGTCCGGCAGCACTTCCAATACGCCTTCGCCGTACATCAGGCCGTTTTGCCTGATGCGTTCCTTGAGAATTCTGAAAATCAGGTCCTGCTTCTTGAGCGCGCTGTACTCCTGGATGCCGTCGTTCTTTGCAAGGTCGTGCAGTTCGGCCACGTTGAGCTTCTGTAAATCCGTCAGGTACAAGTCGCCTTTTTTTATCCGCTCGTACTTGGCATGCGTAGATTCATCATCGCCCTTTTCATCTTTCTTGCCGTTCTCTTCTACCTCAGCAGCCGTCGCAGTAGCTACGTTCGACTCCTCCTGTACCTGCTCTTCCGACTCTTCCACGGCTTCTTTGCGAGTAGTCTTTTTCTTTGTGCTTTTGCGTTTTCTTGTCTTCTTTTTTGTAGCTTTGCCCATGATGGCTCCTTATCAACCTTCAATCAGTCACTGATTAACAGAATATTCTTTACCTCGGAAATCAATTAGGATTTGAACTTGAATAGTAGAAACAAAAATTTAATAAAAAGAACGAGCGACTCTAAGGAACAACCCGCGACAAGACTAACTTAACTGCAACCCACAATGCAAGAAAAAACCTCAACAACTTTTGTGGCTAATACAGAAAAGTCAGAATTGTTAACTATCACATTATCGGCGATCTCTGCCTTGCTGTCCAGAGAAATCTGAAAATTTTCCCGAATTTTAATTTGGCTGTCCTCGAAAATCCCCTTTTTTTGTGCCCTCAGAGCCCTTATTTCTTCGTCACAATCCACAAATATTACACTATCACAGCGTTTGTTCCAGCCCACCTCAATAAGAAGCGGCATATCCAATACGATGCCTTTCACGTGTTCCTGGCCGTCATATTCATCGATAAGCTCCTGGGTGCGCGCCAGGACCAGCGGGTGGGTGATCTCATTGAGCGTTGAGAGCCTGTCGCCGTCGCCAAAAACATAATCACCTAATCGCCGACGGTCAATCTTATCAGCCGAATCCAATATCTCCTCTCCAAAACACAACACTATTTTATCCTTTACCGCGGGATTGTCAAGGAGTTCGTGGACAATTTTGTCGGCGTCAATCACTTTACAGCCGAGTTTGGCAAATTCAGCGGCCACGGTGCTCTTGCCTGAGCACACACCGCCAATGATGCCGATTACTGGTTTTTTCCCGGAATTGTTCACTGAGGTGGACTTTAAGGACTGTCTCCCCGCCAGTCAAGGATTGGTTTTTCTCCTCCGCATCGTTATTTGCTCGCAAGCACGCCGAGGCCTGAAAAACCGGCCTTAGCGTGCATTCTGGTGGATTATCTCAGACGGCCTTTAAGCTAAGTGTTTGCGTAAAGGCCCTGATCATGTTGCTTGGCCTGCTGTTTTTGGAGGCTCTTGAGGAAATAGTTCTTCAGCACGACCTCCCAACTCATGTTCCTTGCAAGCGAATAGCCGGTCTGGATCATATTCTCCATCTCGGATTCGCTCTTGGCCAGCCGCGAGCAAATTTGCATGGCTACCTTCTCGCTCTCGCGATTTTCTACTCGCTCTCGCACTGAACGGCCTATCTGCAGCATATCTTCAATATCCTCGAATTGGCCGTTATGGAGCTTCGTATAGTCAGCGATTATCACATTCTTAACATCCTCTCCGTTCGTAGTGTCCTTGACGAAACCGGCACATCCGCAAACATCGTTGATCACGCAGATTCCGCCGAAAGTCAATGCCTCGAGTTGGCTGATACCGAAAGGCTCGTAAGTGCTCAGGCCGAATTCGACGTCGCTTCCTTTGCGGATATCCATAAATTCCATATCTTCCGGCATCCTCGCGCCGCAATATCTCGGCTCGAAACCGAATTGGTTGATGAAAAGGATCTTTATGTTTCGCGAACGCGCATTGAATTCCTGGATCGTTGTATAGAGATTGGCCTCACCGCCGGAAAGATCCGGCCAGCCCTCGCGGTGCGCCACAGGCCAGTTGTAACCGGATTCAATATCGCGGATGTCAATGCTCCCGCGCTGTGATACTTCCGTCGAAAGCAGCAGCAGCACCGCCGTTTTGTGCTGCGTGCGGAACTCTTTTTCTATCGTGTAAAGCACACTAAGGTCACGCCACAGCCCTTTGCTTTGCACCATCCTTGTTACGTGTGTGAAAATATAATCCGGCTTGTAGCCCATCAGTCTGTCGCAGTACAACCGCAGTTTCTCTTTCGACTTGAGTTTTTCTGCAGTTTCGCAGGGATACGCCGGTATACCGTTGTAAACAATATCGATCTCCGCTGTCTCGAACTCCGGAGCAAGAAACCGCAGTTCGTCGACCACATAGTCACCGACTGCAAATATTCGGTTGCAGTATCGCGACGCCGTCACAAGCGCATGCTTGAAGTAAGAGCTTTGGTCCCCGAAAACATCGTTGACATAAAGCCCGTTTTCGCGGGCGCGCTTCATAACGTTGTAAAACATCGTATCGTGACCGGGCGCCGTTTCGACAATACGTCGCATCGTAGCGACCTCGTGGGCGCAGAAAACGGTCTTGAAATTGCACGACGGTTCGAGAATCGCCTCCAGCGCTGTCGGCATCCCCATGAACTCGTGGGAAATTATGGTCGTTGAACCAGTCGCCGCTCCTAGAACTTTCAGGGCCGCAATCGCCGGCGCCGCTAATCTGACATACTGTTCGTACTCCCACAAGTGCTCGTGCAGGTGACTGCGGACACCGAACTTATCGAAGAGGCGCTTCTTGAACTCGTTCAAAGGCCCCGCGTTCATGTGTCGAACATCTACCAGAAGCACCTCTGGCGAGCTTTTCACGCCCGTCTGCTTGTCCTCGAAAGTTTGCCTGCCGTACACTATCCCGATGTTGTAGAATTTCTCGATCTTACGAAATGCCGCCGCGTGATCTGTATTTACAAAGTCGTCTATAGACGAGTACAACACTTCCCCGTTGGGACCGAGACGATCGAAGACGCCGCCGTCGGTATTGAACAAAGGCCCGACAAGGATCGAGCGATGCACTCCGTCGAGATAGGACTTACACGTGAAATAGCCTTCAAGGACCGCGCCTATGCCGCCGATCTTGCCCACTATTTCGTGCGTGACATGTACTACTGTTGTTTCTTTAGCCATAGCAAGCTTCCTTCCTAAGTTGCGATTCGATGCCTAATCAAATCGTTCGTGTTACCTCTATTTATAATATACGCAATAGTCGCGCTAAGGCCAACTCGGGCCGGAGGCCGACTGCTTGTTAAAGTAAAGGGACCGAAAATGTACGGTGTGACTTGCTAATTGCCGTGCTTTTTTGGGACGTGCTGTTTGAAGGAATCGAAAATTTTTGCGAGCACAATCAGCTTATACGGGTGCGAAGATTTCTTATAAGACCTGAAAGCACCTGTGGCGGGACATCCGCCAACTCGGGCTCGGGCATCTCGCTCACACCTATTTGATCGAGAATCTTAACTGCTCGCGAGCCTGTCGGCACTATCGCTTCGGCCGTCACTTGCGCCTCGTCAAGATTGCCGTCGGCCATTTGCCGAAGGTAAAGTATTATACTTTTTGTTAGGTCCTTATCGCTTATCTTCGATGTCCACGCGGCAGCTTCCACTGTGCCGTCGGGAACATCACGCTCTTGAAGAATGTCCTGTGTAAGACGGTAAGTCTCCGCCATGAGGCGTTTTCGTCGGACCTCTTCGCTTTCATCTACAGGGGCGATCTTGATGTCCTCGCCTCCGGTCTCACCGGGTACGTAAATCTCGTTATGACATGCGGGACATTTTCCCCATTTGCCCTCGGCGCCGTCCTTCGCCGAGATTTTCTTTCCGCAGTGCTCGCAGTGAAATGTTATCGGCATTTTTTCACCTCTCTTCAGGCTATGTTCATTTGTCTGCTTTGTATTCCGCTTTCACCTCGGTTGTAATACCGCCGCGAGGGGTAAATCGGGATGTGACTTTCATCCATCGGGGCTTGCACGCATTCGCCAAATCGTCAAGAATCCCGTTTGTCAGTGCCTCGTAGAAAATGCCCTCATTGCGGTAGCTCTGCATATAGAATTTCAGGCTCTTTAGCTCTATGCAAAGTGCATCCGGGCAATATTCGATGACAATCTCGCCGAAGTCCGGCTGACCCGTTCTCGGGCAGACGCTCGTAAACTCGGGGCATCGCACGGTGATAACATAGTCCCGTTCCACACACGGGTTTTCAAACAACTCAAACTCAGGCTTTTCAGTCATTTTGTTGAACCTCTCAGTATATACGCTAAACTAATATAATATAATGACGTAGTCTTGACAAGGTGTTGCAAGAATGTTTGAGAAAAATAACAAAGCAATCGTTTTGCTCAGCGGCGGCCTCGATTCGGCCACCGTCCTGGCCATTGCCGCCGCCGAAGGCTACAACTGCTTCGCTTTGACGTTCAGATATGGCCAGCGACATCAATCCGAACTCGCCGCAGCCGAAAAAGTAGCTAAATCTTCAGCTGTTGCAGAGCATCGCATCATAGACATCGACCTCGCCCAATTCGGCCGTTCCGCCCTCACAGACCACGCTATCGACGTGCCCAAAGACAGGCCCGATCTGCAATCGAGCAGCCAAATCCCCATCACATACGTACCGGCGCGAAACACCATATTCCTCAGCTACGCACTCGCCTGGGCCGAGGTTCTGGGTGCTTTCGACATTTTCATTGGCGTAAACTCAACTGACTACAGCGGTTACCCCGACTGCAGGGCTCAGTTCATCGCCGCCTTTGAAAAGATGGCAACCCTCGCAACAGCCGCCGCCGTCGAGCAGAAAGGCAAATATCGCATTCGCACACCTATCATAAACATGACAAAAGCCCAGATCATAACCACGGGAACAAAGCTAAACGTCGATTATTCGCTCACCCAGAGTTGCTATGACCCGGATTCCCGGCAAAGAAGCTGCGGCAGGTGCGATTCCTGCAGATTGAGATTGAAAGGTTTTGCCGAGGCCGGAATCGCCGACCCAATCGTATATCGCAATTCAATCGACGATTCATAAAGGCAGGCGGTGCTCTATGAGAGTAAACGAGATATTTTATTCCCTTCAGGGCGAAGGATTCAGGGCAGGGGTGCCCAGTGTCTTCATAAGGCTTGCCGGCTGCCCCCTGCACTGTAAATGGTGCGATACCAAGTATGCATGGGATGACGCGGCAGGGGGCCATTACACCGTTGAAGGACTCGTCGAGGCCGTGGGAAAGTGGCCCTGCAAATCTGTAGTAATAACCGGCGGCGAGCCCATGCTCAATTCCGATATGTCCACCAAGTCCGAGTTGCTCCAACTGCTCGAAAAGCTAAAAGCCATCGACGCCCACATAACCGTTGAAACTGCGGGTATCTCGAGTATTCAGGATTTGCCCTGCGACTTGATGAGCATCAGTCCGAAGCTCAGCAATTCGAATCCCGACGACTCGGATCTCGCCGCAATTCACAATGATTCAAGGCTCGATATCGCCGTCCTGCGCACCTTGACCGATGCGTACAATTACCAGTTGAAGTTTGTAGTCGATTCCGAGGATGATTTGTCGGAAATACAGCAGACAATAGAAGATATCGGAAACGTCGATTTGCGCAAGGTGATGCTGATGCCCCAGGCTAAAACAAGAGACCAGCTAATGCAAAAGGCGCCAATGGTCGCAGATCTGTGTAAAAAAACCGGATTCACATTCTGCCAAAGACTGCAAATCCTGCTCTGGGACAACAAAAGATGTACATAACATTTCTCAGGACTTTATATAATTTCCTCAAAAACCTTCATTCTTATCACTTGAGCGGTCCTTTTAACAGCCAAACTTTATGTCATGAGAAGTAAAACAGTTACAAGGATAAGCGAAGATCCGATCGTAGCAGCCTTACCGAAAGGGTCTGCCAGGGCGCCGATGCCTGTTCCAAGTGCAGCCATCTCAAGAAGTACAAGAGCGCAAAGAGATACACTGAAAATGACATCCACTTCCCCACCGCCCGTGGCAGCGAAGCAAATAAAGAAAATCACAATTGGCACGAAAATCCCTGCTAACATCAAGACGAAAGCTGTTATTCCGAGTTTGCGTTTGGGTTTTGTTTTGTCTGCCTGCGGGGCGGTTGGGGCTACATCGACGTTGGTGCTTTTCTGCATTGCGGCGTGCAATTGGTCATATTCGGCTTCGCTTATTTTACCTTCGTTGCGAAGCTGCAGCAGTTCCTGTTCCGATGATACATTCTCCATTTTCTAATCTCCCGAAAGTCTTTCGATTTTTTCTTTGGCCTCGGCGACGCCGATTTCACCTGTTCGCAATTGTTCGAGAACAGCTTTCTTTTGGGCGTCCATTTTTGTCAGTCTCTTGTAGTCGGCAATTAGTCTGTCTAATCTGGACCGTATCGCCGCATATCCGAGCGAGCTTTTCTGTTCCAGTGTTTTGATACTGAATCCCGCTAAAAGGTATTGCTCTAAGAATTTCTGGTCTTCGGGCGTAAGTCTGTCGAAAAAAGTCTGACCGAAATTGCCTTCAATCTTTACGCCGCAGACCGTACAGCCCATCGCTGTGGTTTGCATAGCTAATCCACAGCAGGGACAGAATGTTGAAAGTAGTTTTCGTGCCATATTGGAAATGTTAGCATATTAAACAGGGAAGTCAATAAAAATTTGGAAAAAATACAAAGAGTCCTAATTTTATTAGGTATGGTAAAATCCCTGATATTGTCCGTTTTCGCTGTTTCTATGGGACAACGCAAAGGTTTGCTGAAAAAGCCGGGACCAGGCGCGCTTGGCCGCTCTCTACGATTACTCGTTTCTATCGGCGACCAGAGACCATCAGGAAGGAGCCAGGCCAAAAAGCTTTCGAACATCTCTCCTTGTCAACACTTTGTATTGCCACAAAGCCAGAAAGAAGAAAAACGCCGCTGCCACCGAAAACCACCATCTGGGAATGTGCGATAGTTTAACACCAAACATTTGAAAATGCGCCGGACTATTTCCCGCCAAGCCCACCACAAACACAAACGGAAGAAGAATCAGTCCGATCCACAAGAACACCAGCCCGCAGGTTCGCCATCCGGGCCGAAGCTTCAGAAGACCTATCCCTATGAATATGCCAAGAACACCAAAGTTTATGCTGATCCCGCCCCGAGTCAGTGCTACGAGCATTTCAATTGCCGCGGAAATCCCGCTCATAATAAACAGAACTGCCACGATGGTCAAAGACGTCGGTATCACCGCTCTGTCCTGTTGAAGATAGCCGCTTTCCTCTGAAAAAGGCAGCCTTATTCCAGCCAGCAGTTGATTATACTCTTGCTCGCTGATTCTGCCCTCGGCCCGCATCCGGTTCAGTTGTTCCTGCGACGAAATTTCTGGATTGTTCTCCATTTTCTGATTTCTCCAAAGTTCTCTGAGTTTCTCTCTTGCCCTGACTACGTGTATCTATTTGTCAAAAAACGGCCGGGATGGCTCCTCCCGCCGTATCCCGGCAATTTAAGCCGGGAACCGCCTCTGTGGCAAGGGAATTTTTCAGAAAAATGAGGGGACCTGAATCGCGTTTCTCGCTCGGCACGAAAGGCCGCGAAGATTATCCGGCATCCTGGCGACCTGTATACCCGTGATGGCTTTTTTCAATATCCTGGAATTGCCGATTGACAATCAATTACCAATAATCAATAATCGATGCCGGTCCACTCGCCCGGGTGGCGGAATAGGCAGACGCGCTAGCTTGAGGGGCTAGTGTCCTTAGGGACGTGCTGGTTCGACTCCAGTCCCGGGCAGTTATTTTTGCGCAAGGGCGCCGCTCTGCTCATCCAACCACACAATATCTGTATCGAAAGGCTCAGGAGTCTCTCCCGCGTTGCTCGCAAGCACCGCACGACTCAGTCCAGCGTTCCGCGCATCCCTTGACACTACTCGTACGTCATAACAGACGTCATAGACGCTTTGAGAACTATAGTTAATTGCCATTACCGGAGATCGAGAAATGATTTCGTAATCGACATCTTGATGTCCCTGCTCGGAAAGCCAGGTTTCAAGCCATTTCATACGTGTCTTCTCAGCTTCGGTATCGTCCAAAGGCCAAAGTGCAGCACGCCGTGAATTGTCCACTCTGCAGACACTTTTTGACGAGCAAGTTATACCGGAAGCCCCCGTGCCCGCCCTAAATCTGAAGTATTCATAACCGCTCTTGGTCCCCATCGGCTCTAAGCTCGTGAAATATTTGCGATTCATACTGTCACAACCGCAACCGACCAACAGCAGAACGATCAGTACCAATATCGCTATGACGGTCTCATGTGAAATTCCCTGTGACATAATAATGGCCCCCATTTCGCTGAAATTGCATCGCTTCTCGATTTGCGATAGCTCTAAGGAAAGCCTAAGAAATGTCACGGGTAATGCCAAATCCGCCCGTGTATACCAGGATAAACAATGTCCATTATGGGACGATAGGATCTAATAATCTGTCAGGATTGAATGAGTCGCCGGCATTACAAATCCGACCTAAAATAACGTCTCGCCGGCCAGTTCGATACTCTCGCCGACGGCAGGGGGGCTAAAGGGTACAAATCGCCAATCCTTGTGTTTGAGCCAGACCAGGTTAAGATCTTCCAGCCGTTCCGATTGCACGAGTTCATCCGGGAAATTACGGAGTAAGACCTGCACACAGCTTGCACCGTGAGCCGTCCGCTTGCTGGTTGCCTCCCTGGCCCGCCGCAAAACTCCGTTGGCGTGGTCCGCCCCCCATCTATGCCGCCGTTGTTGCCTGCTCAACCCTTGCGCGCTGCAGCCCGCTTCTTGCGAGCATAACGCTTCCGGGCGGTATCGAGCACCTGCTTGCGATTTTGCTCGTAATACCTGCCCGAGGCCTTCTTCGAGCAAAGCTTGCATTCTGAACGAAGGTAAGGCTTATCGTTGCTTTGGGGATAAAACTCAGATTCGTCTTTTCTTTTTTTACATATGGAGCACCGTTTTCTCACAGCGATCCTCCTTTCCTGAATATAAACCAACTCAAATCATATCTCATTCAGACCATTATACTACAATTAGTCTACGTCCAATATCTTTTCTTGTGTTGACAAAAAAGGTTTTTTCTTGTCTACCCCCTCAATTATCCTCTCTGGAAAGCTAATGTCAACAAAAAAAATAACGATTTTCACCAATGTATTGGCAATTCGGGACTACCCTCTTAAATCAGACCAAGACGCTCGGCCTCGGCATATAGCCCGTACTGCTTCATTTTCTTGAATAGGGTCGTACGATTTATCCCAAGGGCCTTCGCCGTCTCCTGTCTGTTCCAGTGATGCGTCTCCAGGGCCTGCCGAATCAGGTTCTTCTCAGGCTCAGCCAGCGATTCTTTCAGGCTCATCGTCTTGTAGCCCTCTTGTGCCGGCTGCCGGTATTCTTTTACCGAACTCGGCAAATCTTCAGGCCCGATGAATCTGTCCTTGCTCAGCAGCACTGCCCGCTCAATTACATTTTCCAACTCGCGGACATTGCCGGGCCATGAATAACGCTCCATACACTCGAACGCCTCGTCGTTTATTCCAAGCTTGTCCTTATTGTGCTGAGCGCAATACATCCGAAGGAAATGCCGCGCAAGCAGCCTCACATCCCCGACCCTCTCGCGTAAAGCCGGCAGTTTAATTGTTACAACATTTATCCGGTAAAACAAATCCTCGCGGAATCGACCCTGCCTGACTTCCTCCTCCAGGTCCCGGTTCGACGCCAATACAATGCGAGTGTCAACCGTTTTGGTCTTGTTGCTGCCCACAGCCTCGAACTGCCTGTCCTGCAATACACGTAAAAGCTTGACCTGAAGCGCAGGCGATGCGTTACCTATCTCGTCGAGAAAAATCGTCCCCTTATGCGCCGCTAAGAATTTGCCTTCCTTGTTGCTTATGGCCCCGGTAAAGGAGCCCTTGACATGCCCGAACAACTCGCTCTCCAGAAGCGTCTCCGGCAGCGCACCGCAGCTTACCTCAACAAAAGGCTTGCCCCTTCGACTCGACCGATGGTGTATTGCCCTCGCAAGGATGCTCTTGCCCGTACCGGAAGGGCCCGCCATAAGAATCGTCGTCTTGCTGTCGGCCACCGCCTCGATAAGGTCGAATATCTTCGCCATCTTGTAATCGTGACTGATCACATTCTCAAGACTGTATTTCTTCTCGAGCTGAAGCCGAAGACTCTCATTCTCACTCATAAGCGAATGCTGCTTGATCGCTCTCTCGACCGCCAGACGCAATTCGTCGTCGATGATCGGCTTTGTAAGATAATCGTAGGCGCCGCGCTTGATAGCCCTGACCGCGCTTTCAATAGTGCCATAGCCCGTTATTACAATCACGACAGTCTGCGGATAGTTCTTGCTCACCGCTTCCAGCAAATCGAATCCGTCGCCGTCGGGCAGGTTCACATCGGTAATAACAAGACTGTAGCTTCGTTTCTCAAGCTCGCTAAGGGCGCCCTTGAGTGTTTCCGTGCCTTTCGTCTCTAACCCCTCCAGCAACAGAAATTCGCAAAGCGAATCCAATATGATTCTGTCATCGTCCACAACCAGAATGTTCTTATCACCAACAGGCATCGTCAATTCCCTCGTAGTTGCTCGTCTCCGACCGGCAGGTATACGCTGAAAATACTGCCTCCGTCGGCAGCAGTTTCAGCCGTTATTCGCCCGCCGTACTGTTCAACTATGTCCTTACATATCGCCAGCCCCAGACCTGTTCCTTTGCCTTTTTCCTTCGTCGTGAAAAACGGCTCAAACAAAGCATCCGTATCCTCCGCTGCAAAACCTGGCCCGGTATCGCTGAACTCGGCAAGAATCGTATCATGCGTCGCCGCTTCGGTGGAAATCCTCAATTCACCGCCCTCCGGCATCGCATCGAGAGCATTCTTGATAAGGTTACAGAAAACCTGAAACAGATTATCACCGCGGATTCGAGGCAGTCCATTTGCGTAGTGAGTCAATATCTCGACATTCGCCGCCTCAGCCCGTAAATCCATCGCCTTTACAGAATCGTCGATGACATTCTCGACTTTCACGTATTCGGTCGGCGGCGAACTGCTCCGTGAAAACTCCAACAACTCGCTTACAATCTGAACCATCCTCATAAGCCCACCGCGGCACTGCATAAGGTACTCGTGAGGCTTTTCAAGATTCTCCTGCTCGATAATCCTTAGAGCAAGATTAATATATCGCAGGATCCCGTCCATCGGATTGTTCAACTCGTGTGCAACCTTTGAAACCAATCTCCCAACTGCTGCAAGCTTTTCACTGTCGGCCAACCGCCGCTGAATGTCGGTTGCTTTCGTAACATCTTCGAAAATAACTGTCCCACCGGAGATCTCACCTGTCACGCTCTCCTTCAACGGCGAGCACGTCACACGAAGCAGCCTTGTCTCGTCGTTCAGCAAACAACCTACATTCTCGAAAGCGCGACTTTCGCCGCTGGAGACCACGGCCGTCAAGCGTTCTCGCCAGACAGGCCCGCCCCTTGTCGCGCCGTCCATGCAATTGGCAAGCGATTTGTCGATATAATCTTCCAGTTCAATAAGGTTCGATGCCTGCGAATTGGCCTCGATGATCCTGAGGTCACGGTCAAAAGTCACAACCCCCACCGGGAGCAACTGCAGAATCGATTTGCCGGCCGCCCCAAGTCCCAGGTCTCCTCCGCCCGCCGTCTCAGGCCCGGTGCTCTCCTCGCCGGGCTTTCCGGATTGTTGCCCGTTCTTTTTCATCACTCAGATATTATAACACATTTTTTTACGATTTACCATACAAACGTTGAAAAAAAACAACATATATGTTGTTCTTCGGAACATAAAGCCTTCCTGTTCAGGCAAAATCCCTAAGACTTTATGAAATAAGCAGGTAAAATACGCTTCTGACTTTAATTTAACGGACATTTGCAGCAGCAGCGTTGCACTTTTGCAACATCACGCCGCTCCATTTGCGGCCCCCACAACCGCCGGGTCGCCTAATCTCACGTAACGCATTGTCTCGCAAGCACTTGTAAATGTAAAAATAGGCTATTTCCCAGCGAAGGCTTTGGCATATCTTTTGCACATCCCAGTATGTCGACGAGAAAGAGTGGGGCGGTGATGCATGGAGGCATACAGTGCGTGATTCGGAGCGGCGAAAGTTTAAGCGACTGCAGGTTAAACTCGATTTGTCCTGTCGCTTAGCCGGTGCGCCTGCCAAGCAAACATACAAGGGCCAAACCCGCGACGTAAGCCCCGGAGGCGTCTATTTTCACACGGCAGCAAGTGTGTTCAAACCGGGCAACCGCTTGAATATCCAGCTATCGATCCCTCCGACAGCAGGCCTTCTTGAATTCGGAGGTAAAATATCCGCCATCGCGAATGTTCTGAGGATCGATAGTCACAAAAAAGAGAAGGACATCCCGTCCGATTCCTGCGGCGTGGCAGTTCAGTTTTCGCAATCTCCAAAACTATGTCTGTAACAACTGCAGCTGCTACAGCGTCAAGGCGAACCGCGACATCTACCCTGCCGGCCAAACACCACCAAAAACTTCAACCGCCGGCCCGGTCATATAAACGCAGTCATCCTCTTCGCACCAGTTCAACTCAAGATCACCACCCGGTAAATGTGCTGTGCAAACGCGATCAGCCCGATTCGTCAGCACCGCCGCCACGCAGCATGCGCACGCACCCGTCCCGCACGCCATCGTAATGCCGCTGCCGCGCTCCCACGTCCGCATCAAAAACTCCCTGCGGCTGATTACCTGAACGAAATGTACATTGATCCGATTCGGGAAGATATTGTGGTTCTCGATTACAGGCCCGAACACCTCCAGGTCGTCCAGGGCGATATTCTTGCGAAAAAACACCGCATGAGGATTGCCCATAGATACGCATGTCATCACAAACGCCCGATTCTCAAATTGCATCGGCTGCTCAATTAGCTCCCTGGGTGGCAGGTTCACCGGTATATCAGCAGATGTCAACACAGGCCTGCCCATGTTTACGCAGACCTTATCAACCCTGTCATCATCGTTGACCGCCAGTCCAACCGTCAAAACACCTTTGCCGGTTTCAATTACCAGCGAAGCATCGTAGGGGGGCTGACCAGGCACGCAATACTCGCCGCGGCCCTTAGCCAGTTTATGTTCATACGTATACTTGGCAACGCATCGGATACCGTTGCCGCACATCTCGGCTTCTGAGCCGTCGGCGTTGAATATCCGCATCGCTGAGTCGGCGTCGTCCGATGGCCCTATCAGAATCAAGCCATCTCCGCCGATCCCTCTATGCCGGTCACTGACAGCCTTGGCAAGTTCCGCCGGATTATCTACCGTCTCCTCGAAACAGTTCACGTAAACGTAGTCGTTGCCAAGTCCGTGCATTTTGGTAAATCGCATGTTAAGCTCCATAAAAGAAAGCAACTATACGCACCAAAAGCGCAAAAATCAAGCCTGTGCCGCCTCATGAGCGCAATAAAACAACAACATGCCGATTTGCCGGGTGGAAACAGGTAAAGTGATTTCTGAGGTGAAGAAGCCGAAACCTAAATGGCAAACTCCTTCTTGCGAGTGTTCATCTGGGCTTTCAGACGTGCTATTATTGATGAGTGCATTTGTGATACCCGTGATTCGGACAAGTCCAGCGTTGCGCCGATCTCCTTCATCGTCATTTCTTCATAGTAATACAAAACGATGATCAGCCGTTCGGCCCGGCTTAGCCCCTTTGTCAGAAGATTCTTCAGATCTCGCTTTTGAGCCTCTATTAGCGGGTCCTTGCTCCTGCTGTCTTTGACCACATCTATCTCACGAACATCCTTCTCGCCGTCGCCCTCACTGTATTTGGCGTTGAGCGAAACAAGGCTGACAGCATTCGCGTCCCGTTGAAGCCGGTTGAACTCATCCGGATTCAGCTCGAGTTCTTTCGCTGTTTCTTCTTCTGTAGGCATTCGACCGAGATTCGCCTCCAGCGCCTGTGTAGCCTTTGACAACTGATGCGCACGGGCACGCACTAATCGCGGCACCCAGTCCATGCTCCGCAGTTCATCCAGGATAGAGCCTCGTATACGAGGCGAGCAGTAAGTCTCGAATTTCACGCCTCGCTCAGGATCGAACGCGTCGATAGCATCCATCAGGCCGAATACGCCGGCGCTGGTAAGATCATCCAGTTCGACCTTGTCAGGCAACTTGCTGTAAAGTCGCTCCGCGGTGTATTTGACTAAGTAGTTGTAGTTGTTCATCAGCAGATTGCGAGAATCTTCGGAATGGGTCTTGTGGAATTGCTCCCAGACCTCAGCGATATTGGCTTTTGCGTCCGTCTTCACTGCATCCTCCATGAAACTAACGGTTCTAAATATCAATCTACCGTGCCCATCGCCCCAAACAACAATTCAGCCTGAACTGCCAACCCTCCAACTCCATTAACAGAGAGCACATACATACCGAATTCCTTATCGGCCTTTTAGCCGCGGACTTTAGAACAACCTGCCGGTGACCTCACTTTTTTTCTTCTTTTGTCAAATCCCGCCACAAGCTTCGCCTCGGCCAGAATAAACCCATTTTACGGCTGAATCATTTGTATCGGCCTAATCAAAAACCGAGCATTTTCCTTCTTTGTGCTTGAGAAGTTCCGCTGCAAATCTCCGGTTCACAGAGTTTTCCAGTAGCTTCTCCATTTGTAATTCAAGATATAGGTCACGATCCTCTGACAGAAGCATCTTCGCATCCTCATCGGCAACAGCTTTTACCTCGAAACTGCCAAGAGTGCCGAATTTGACGTTTTCGCTGTCACAAAGAACAAGCCGTTGGTTGCGGATATGCTCCTTTATCGCGTAAGTCAATGAATCCGAAAACTCATCGACCGCCAGATCTTTCGGCACAAAGCCGCTATCGTGCATGTTATCGATATTCTCATTCAGAATTATCTCACGCATTTCCGTAAACTCAATTATCTTCACTAACAACTCGGTGAGGTTATCCGTAACCAATGATATCAGGTCCATCTCTGCTCCCTAATTCTGATGTTGTGCCGATTATCCCTAATCTTTACTGCCCTTCCTTTGCATCCATGAAAGAGTAAAAAGCAGAAGCATTCCTTTGCTCCTGTCCTTTACCCTGAACTGCTGTTACTGTCCTTTAGTTAACATCTCACGTATTTCATAAAGTGTTTTGCTTTTCTTAAGCTCGATAATTCTTGATAATCTCTCGAAAACCGATTCGTCATAAAGACGATGTCCCCCATCTGTCCATTGTGCCTCGCGAATAAGGCCCATGATCGTGTAGTTATGAATAGTCTGTCGCGAGAAGGGCGTGTACCGAACCAGTTCGCCGATCCTGTAGAGTTTCGCCGGTATCACAAAACTATGACTCTTATGTTCTTGTTGCATCTGCATCAACGAAAACCCCTTTTTTTTTATAACCTTCTAAGCGTAACACACATCTCATCAGGCCGGAGCCAAACTAAACTCACACAAACCACCAACTACTAACCCAAAAAAGCATTTCAAAACAACCAACTAAAACCACTTACCAACTATTCAATTACCAACCATAATTTACCAAATGTATTTTACATTTTGTAAAATGTAAAAGACATTTCCAACTATGTCAACTTTTTTTCAAAGTTTTTTTCATTTTTTTTCATTTTTTTTTGAGAAGGGCGGATGTCCCTGCAGTCGGCGCATACATCACTGTCAAATCCTGTCCGTAAGCTGCCCGGTATACGTCTAAAGGCTTGTTGTTATGGGCCAAAACCCTATAACATTAGTGGCCAAACACTTAAATAACCGCGCTTAGCAGCTTCGCTGATGCTATCGCAAGAGAGCGACCGATAATCATCCACGCTATTTGTGCGTTAGTAGATGTTGCTGCACGCAAGCGTTGCTTCAGCTTGCGTCTACGCGCAGTGCGGGTTCTAAAAGGTAGTGTAAACTCTCTTCTGTAAATTGGTGTTAAGCACCGCATGTGGCTGGGTGGAGGCGAGCGTAGCGAGCCGGAAGCCAGCCACATGCGAAATTTTGCTTGAAATGGCGGGCA
>Ga0075123_10000307_pt1 | contig 26107 bp, 19 predicted proteins | sample AntAceMetag02UKX_FD_69808 | JGI IMG/M metagenome (GOLD analysis project Ga0075123, IMG submission 69808) | Saline lake microbial communities from Ace Lake, Antarctica - Antarctic Ace Lake Metagenome 02UKX | ecosystem: Environmental > Aquatic > Non-marine Saline and Alkaline > Saline | place... | reverse complement strand
CAGTCGCAAGGCCCTGAAGAGCGATGGTCCTCTGCCGCCGCCGCCTGTCCTGCCGAAACATCCGCTCGATAGTCACCGGTTGCCTGCCGGGCTTTACAACGGAATGGTTCATCCGATTGTCCCGTTCGGCATCAAGGGGGCGATCTGGTATCAGGGCGAGTCAAACCGCGGCGAGAGAATGATGTACTACGAGAAGAAGAAGGCGCTTATAAACGGCTGGAGAAAAGTCTGGGGCCGCGGCGATTTCCCGTTCTACTTCGTGCAGTTGGCGCCCTACCGATACGGCGGCGATCCTGTCGAATTGCCCATGATATGGGAAGCGCAGACGGCGACCCTGGCTGTGCCCAATACGGGGATGGCGATCATAACCGATATCGGAAACATCAACGATATTCATCCCAAAAACAAGCAGGAAGTAGGCCGCAGGCTCGCGCTGTTGGCACTGGCCAAAGATTACGGCAGATCAGACCTTGTGTACTCGGGTCCGCTATATAAGTCGATGGCAGTCGAAGGCAACAAGATCCGCATAAGCTTTGACCATGTCGGCAGCGGGCTGGCTTCGGGCGACGGTGGGCCCCTGAGTCAATTTACAATCTCAGGAGCTGACCCGAACTTCGTCGAAGCCCAGGCAGAGATCGACGGCGACGCCGTCCTTGTCTGGAGCGATCAAATCGCCAAACCGGCCGCAGTGCGATTCGGCTGGCATCAGGAAGCCGAGCCAAACCTCACCAACAAAGAAGGACTACCCGCATCGCCGTTTAGAACAGACGATTGGCTGGTTCCCAAACTTAAAAAATAAGGATAGATCAGGGACTTTGGCCGGGTTTGAAAGGGCGTCCCGGGTTTTTGTTTTGCTTTGAAAGTACGATGATGGAATTTTTAGCAAACGCTTTGGACCAGACAGCCGGTCATCTCAATCTGATTCTGCTGATAGGATTGGCAATCTTCTTCGGTACTGCAGGCGCGCGCTTTTTTCAGAAGCTGCGCATCCCCCAGGTCGTCGGATACGTCGTAATAGGCCTGGTTGCCGGCGAATCCGGGCTTAATCTCATCGGCCGCGAAACTGTGGAGACGCTCTCGCTTTTCAACATATTCGCTCTCGGCGTCATCGGCTTTATGATCGGCGGCGAATTGCGACGTGAGGTCTTCAAAAAATACGGCAAGCAGCTTCTGATTATCCTCTGCGCCGAAGGCGTGGCCGCTTTCCTATTGGTTGGCGCACTGACGACGCTGGTAGCCTGGTATTTCACCGGCAACATCCACAACTCCGTTGCAATGGCCCTCGTTCTCGGAGCAATCGCCTCGGCGACCGCGCCGGCCGCCACCGCCAATGTCCTCTGGGAATACAAGACCCGCGGGCCTCTGACCACGACGATCCTCGCTATAGTTGCACTCGACGACGGTCTTTCGCTTCTTCTCTACGGCTTTGCATCGAGCATAGCAGCGGCGTTTATCGGTAGAGCCGAAGGATCGATGGTTAATACAATTCTGATGGCGGCGGTTGAAATCGTCGGCGCAGTGATCCTGGGCGTCTTGGCAGGATTGCTGCTCACCGCTATCCTCAAACGAATAAAGGAAACCGACAAGGCCCTTGCTTTCACCGTTTCGGCTTTGCTGCTTGTCGTCGGCGTCTCGATTGCACTTCATCTCGGCTCGATTCTCGCTGCCATGACGTTAGGAGTTACCGTTGCAAACTGTGCCGGGAGAAAAAGGCAAAGCACTTTCGAGGTCATGGAGAAATTCACACCCCCGATATACGTTCTTTTCTTTGTCCTCGCCGGAGCGCATCTCGTGCTTGGCGAGATAGCCGGCTGGATGGTTGTCATGATCGTCGTTTATCTCATCGGCAGAACCGGCGGCAAAATCCTGGGCTCATGGCTGGGCGCACGACGAGCCAAAGCGGCTGATACCGTCAGGCGATATCTTGGGATCTGCCTGCTCAGCCAGGCCGGAGTCGCAATAGGTCTGGCGATCATATCGAGCCAAATGTTCCCCGGAGAAATCGGTCACGCGATTATCGCCATAGTCATGGCGACGACATTTGTCGTTGAGATAATCGGCCCGATGTTCGTCAAAATCGGAGTCAGGAAAGCCGGCGAGCTAGGACTCAACATCACCGAAGAGGACCTCATTGAAACATACAATGTTGCCGACGTGATGGATAAGGCCGTGCCGGTTATTTCGGCGGGAATGTCGTTGAGTGAGGTCATCAAGGTAGTCAGCACAACCAACAATTCCTATTACTCCGTTGTCGACAATGACAAAAAGCTCATGGGAGCAATTACTCTCGACGGAATACGAAACACATTTATGACGCAGGAGTTGAACGACTGGCTCGTGGCCCTTGACATTATGGAGCCGGTAGTCGGCGGCACTACACCCGAAACGGCCCTTTCGGAAGCGTTCGAGCAGGCGAAAAGGCTCGATATAGAGCATGTCCCCGTCACCAGGTCGCGCGAAGATGCCGGTTTTGCCGGGATACTGAATTGCCGCGCCGTCCGGCGATCCCTCAGTGCAGAGGTGTTGAGCCGGCAGCAAAAAGCCGATAATATACGTAGTGCACAGTCTGCGTGAACTACATAACGTATTGGTAACGGTATAGATATGGCTTATTCATCTCTGGCGGCAGTGGCGGCAGGCACAGGCAATATGAATCTGGTCCTGCTGTTCGGATTAGTCATCCTGGGAGGAACTTTCGGTGCACGCCTTTTTCAAAAGTTCAACATCCCACAGGTTGTCGGCTGCATAATCGTCGGGATACTGCTCGGCGACGTTTTCAAGGTTATAACGCCCGAGAGAATCGAATCGTTGCACCCCTTCACGATGTTCGCGCTCGGTATGATAGGTTTTATGATCGGAGGCGAGCTTCGTAGCGAAGTTTTCAAAAAGTATGGAAAGCAATTCTTCATAATTCTTTTCTCACAGGGCTTTGGTGCATTTGTCCTTGTGGCGATGGGTACATCCGCGGTGGCATACATGGTGACAGAACGCCTCTCGACGGCGATTGCGATGGGACTTGTATTTGGCGCGATAGCCTCGGCAACTGCGCCGGCGGCGACGGTAAATGTGTTGTGGGAGTATAAAACAAGAGGCCCCCTGACCGCGGCAGTGCTGGCAATAGTCGCCCTCGATGACGCACTTGCACTTCTGCTGTTTCGCGGTGCGGCCACCGGGGCGCAGGCATTAATAGGTACGGGGCACGAATCGGTGTTTTTCACGACTTTGGTGCTGCTCGGTGAGATTGTGGGAGTCGTAGTATTGGGGCTGCTGGCCGGAGTTGTGCTTTATTATCTTCTGAAATTTGTCAAGGGCGACGACAAGATTCTCGCTTTTACGATTAGCTCTCTTCTGCTTGTTGTCGGAATTTCAATGAGGGCCGATGTCGAGCCGATTCTGCCTGCGATGATGTTAGGCGTAACCATAGCCAACTTAATGCCTCGGCAGAGCAAAGTCACTTTCAGGCTTATGGAGAGATTTTCACCGCCTGTTTATACCTCGTTTTTTGTACTTGCCGGAGCGCACATGGAGTTCGCCAGAATAGGCTTGTGGACGGTGATATTGATAATCGTGTATACGATTCTCAGAGCCGGCGGCAAGATTTTCGGCTCGTGGTTCGGCGCAAGGTATTCTGATGCACCAACAGTGGTGAGAAAATACCTGGGGATGTGCCTTCTTCCTCAAGCGGGCGTGGCTATTGGTCTTGCAATACTTTCAGGCCGGCAATTCGACTCGGAATTGGGCCACACTATTATTATGGTCGTTATGATGGCGACCTTTCTGATGGAAATATTAGGTCCGATGCTTGTTAAAGTGGGCGTCAAGAAGGCCGGCGAAGTGGGATTGAATGTCACCGAGGAGGACCTCATAAAGGCCTACACCGTCAAAGACGTTATGAATACCGAGCCTGCAAGTATCACCCGGGACCTGCCGATGCAGCAGATTCTCGATATCTTCAGCACAACCGAGAGCCTGGACTATCCTGTTATCGATAGCCAGTCGCAGATTACGGGGATTATCACAATCGCGAACATAAAGGAGTTATTTGCGAATCAGGATGTCGCCGGCTGGCTCCTGGCCTGCGATGTTTCTGTGCCCGTTCGATACAAAACGACGCCCGACAAACCGCTCGAAGATGTGATGGAGCGAATGATACGGTACGACCTGGAAAGTATGCCGGTCGTCGCCGGCGCCGACAGTGATAAGCTCGTTGGTGTAATTGACCATCGAATAGTGAACCGAAGAATAAGCGCCGAGGTTTTGCGCAGGCGCGAGGCGGCAGATGCGATAGCCGCAGCGACTGCTTAGGTTTGTAACCGGCGATTAACGATTGATAACTTATGGTGAAATCTTGAAACGGCTTGGTTTTGCGAAAGAAAAAAGGCTTGTCAAGAACAGCGAGTTTAAGACTGTTATGTCGCACAGGCGGCGATTCACTGACGGTCTGCTTGTTCTGTTTGTGGCCGAGAATGACTACGAATTTGCCAGATTGGGAGTTTCTGTTAGCAAATCCTGCGGACCAGCCGTAGTCCGAAATTACTGGAAAAGACTCTTGAGAGAGGTCTTTCGCTGCAACCAGGAGCAGATTCCGTCCGGATTCGATTATTTGCTCATGGTTTCGCCTCGTTGGACGAAAAGGTTAGATAGTTCGGCTGGGTCCGAAAAAAAGCCGACTTTCGAAATGGTAAGGTCATCTTTTCTAAAATTAGTCAGCGGCGCCTTTGACAGCGGAGTGCAAAAGCAATGACATTGGCCCAAACCGATTGGAATGAACCTGAAATGTCGATAAAAACAGATCAAACCGGGCGGTATGTGACTGTTTCGGATTATTGTGCTATTACGAGAGTAAACTTTTGAACCGGAAAAGACGATTAATAGCGATAGGTGAAGCTGCAAAAAGGGCTGGTATTTCCCGCCAATCTTTGCAATATTACCTCATGGTCGGGCTGCTCGAGGCGACCGAGATTACGGCAACAGGCAGACGGTTGTTCGACGAAGAAAGTGTCGAGCGAATAAAGCTGATAAAGACACTGAACGACGGCGGGTATCCGCTGCGAGCAATAAGGGAGTTGTTTCTCGAAGGTCGCACGGATTTGAAAGGAAACACAAAGTGAGTGATTACGAAACAACGCAAAAAAGGCGTAATGTTATCGTCGGCGTCTTTGTCATAATAGCTTTGGGCGCGATTTTCTGGATGATATTCATATTCGGCGACCTGCCCCTGTTTGTGAGCCAGTGGAAATCATACAAGGTTGTAGTACAGTTTCCCTCTGCACCGGGCGTTGAAGAAAGCACACCTGTTCGCTTCTGCGGATATCAAGTCGGCAGGGTCACAAATGTAAAGCCGCCCAAGGTTATGAAAAACTTGAAAACGGGGAAGCACTCTCACCAGGCTATAGTCGTGCTGAGTATCGATAAGAAATACATCGAGATCCCGGACGATATTGAAGTGAAGCTGATGAGTCGAGGCCTCGGCAGCAGCTATGTCGAATTGAAGGAACAGCCTTACGATATAAATAATCCGCCAAAGGGATATCTTCTTTCTAGGACCGAACCTCTTCAGGGTTCGACTGGAATGACCAGCGAGTTCTTCCCCGAAGAGAGCCAGAAAAAACTCGAAGAAATCGTCGACGCCTTCGGCCAACTCATCAACAATGCCAATGACATCGTAGGCGATCCAAACAGCAAAGAAAGTGTGAAGAAAACATTAGCCAATATGGCCGAGGCGACCGCGCAGGCCACAAAGACACTCAAAGAATTCGAGCAGACCGCTGTCACAGGGACATCGGCGTTGAAAAATGTCGATGCCGAAATAGAGAAAGTTATCAACGCGATAGTCGCCTCCAGCGAGGAATTCAATAAGACACTCGAAGAATTTCAGCAGTTCTCCACCACCGGCAGACAGACTATGAAAAGTGTCGATGCAAAAGCCGAAACACTTGTCGTCGCTCTGGTCGACGCCAGCGAGCAGTTGAGCAAAACCTTCTCCGAATTTCGCCTGATTCTCGAAAAAGTCAACAACGGCGACGGCTCTGCCGCCAAACTAATAAACGACGGACGATTCTACGAAAGCCTGCTCGAGAATTCCAACCAAATGAAGATCCTGCTCGATACCATCGCAGAATTCTCAGAAAAGGTAAACAAAAAGGGCAGCCTCCCCATCAAGCTAAAATAATCCCGATTGGCAATCCTGCCGGCACAATGCCGCCCACTCGTGCGTCCAGGTCGTCTCTGCATTCGCAAACCGCTTGCGCTTGTTTTTCAACAGCCTCCCTGTCCCTTGGCCCTCTTGTCTCTTGTCCCTGATAGATCCCTCGGTTGGGCTCGGGGTGACAGAAAAAAAGTGTTTTTAGCTTGACTTTTTAGGGGTAAACGGGTATTTTTAGTTTTGTAGAGATTTGTGAGGACCAACATGGAGGTTTTTGGGTGTTTTTTCCAGGTTTTCTGCCAGTGAAAAAATGAGAGGCGTCCCTATGAGGAGGGCAAAAAATGGCTGGGCGAAGAAAAAAAGCGGCGTTTTGGGTGATTCTTTCCTTGGTCGGGTTGTGGTTTTTCGGCTTCGGTTTTGGCTTCTGCCGGATGAGCCAAGCGTATGCGGCAGACGCTAATTATGTTGTCGTCGATGATATGGAGAGCTACAACGATTCGAATAATCATATCTGGGATACGTGGCTGGCAGGCATTAACGAAGAGCATATAGAACTTGCAATCGAGCCTTGTCAGCCGGTACACAGCGGCGGCCAGTCGATGGAGTATTGGTACGATAATTGTCACTGCAGCGAGCGTTGTCCTCACTATTCCCAGGCCATTCGCGAATATGATCCTCCTCTCGACTGGAGTTCCAACGGCGAAAAGGCGCTGACACTATGGTTCCGCGGCTCGCCAGACTATGGGATTGCACCGATGTGGGTCATGCTCAACAATGTTGCTCCACTTGTCACCTACGGTGACAACGGCGAAGACCCCGAAGACATCACGAAAGAGCAATGGACTGAATGGAATATCCGTCTTCAGGATTTTGCTGATGGCGGGATTGACCTGGCAAACGTCAGCAGTATCACAATTGGCTTAGGGTACTGGCCCAACTGTCCCGGTCCTGAGTACGATGGTAGCGCCGGTGTAGTCTACTTCGACGATATCCGGCTCTATCCTGGCAGATGTTTCGGGAACCCGCAAGCAGGGGATCTTAGCCGTGACTGTCTTGTTGACGAACGTGATCTTGGAATAATGGGTGATCACTGGTTATCGATGGCTGCCGATTCAAACTCGACGACCATTTATGATGCAAATGATTATAATGATTGCCAGGCAAAACAACCGGTTCCGCCGGATGGTCAAATAAACATTAACTTTACGATGTCGCAAGTGGTCCTGTGCTGGGAAGAGGGAAGCAGCCTGGGTGGAAGAGGCCGTCATGGTCTTTATCTCAGCGATGATTTTAATGACGTCAATGATGCCGTGGGTGTGGGTCCTCCGTTCGTTGCCCATATCCTTGCTAACCTCAGTGGTGACGTCGCTTGCTACGATACGACCCCTCTGGGTCTCGAATTGTGGAAGACCTACTACTGGCGTGTGGATGAGTACGGCGAGGAGCCCTGTCCCTACACAACAGGCAAGACCTGGACCTTTACGACCGGATGTGAATTGCTCGTCAGTGATATCAACAGCGACTGCGTCGTGAACCTTAAGGATTATGCGCAATTGACGGCGGCATGGCTTGACGAGGTCCCGTTTTGGCCGGCCGAATGAGTAAACCTATAAAGCTATATTAAACCTATACAACAAAGGCGACGGCACCGCCGCCAAACTTATAAACGACGGACGATTCTACGAGTCTCTGCTCGAGAATTCCCACCAGTTGAAAATCCTGCTCGATACAATCACAGAATTCGCAGAAAAGGCAAACAAAAAAGGAAGCCTACCCATCAATCTGAAATAATCACGACTAACAACCCTATGGCACAATAAGGCCCCCTCACGCCTCCGGGCCCCCTCCGCGATAAAACGCTTGCGTTTGTTTTGCAACTGCCCCACTGTCGCTAGTTTCCCAGAATAATTATCGCTTATGCACCAGCTATGGGACTGCGCCCACCCAATCAACTATTGTCGATATACCATGCAATGCTCAAAGAAATCGCCTGCCACCTGGTGCCGGAAGGGCCCGGCCGACTCGAACCCTGCAGGCTGGCACATGATTCTAAACACCACCCCGATTGACAATGACAAGAAAACAGTGGAGAGCCCAATATGCTGCTTAAGGAACCGATTATCCCTCATTCTTGCCTTTTCGCAGTCACAAAACACTAATCGCAACTTATCTCAAGAAAAAGTCGTTTTTATCGGAATCTAACTTGACGTTAAGGTACTCCCTTGCTATACTTATTAGATTAAATCACGATTTGACACCTATGAGGAAAAATGGATTAATTCTCTTTTTCAAGAGGCAGAGTGATGAGAAGACAAGAACTTATCGTATTATCAACCGTCGTTATCGTATCGTTATTTCTCCCGGCTATAGCTTTAGCCGAAGATTACACTTGGTCCGACAATGGCGATGGCACATGTACCATTACAGACTATACCGGTCCAGGCGGTGATGTGACCATCCCGGACACACTCGGCGGCCTGACGGTCACTATCATCGGGAACCAGGCATTCTATGGATATTATAACCTGACCAGCGTGATCATCCCCAACAGCGTCACCACTATTGGATATCAGGCATTCTATGGATCTAGCCTGACTAGTGTTACCATTGGCAACAGCGTTACCACCATCGGTGGCCAAGCGTTTAGATACTGCTCCGGCTTGGCTAGTGTCACGATTGGCAGCAGCGTCACCACCATCGGGGGTGATGCATTCTCTTACTGCTCGGTCCTGACCAATGTCACCTTTCCCGCCAGCGTCACCACCATCGAAGGCTATGCGTTCCATGCCTGCTCGGCCCTGACCAGTATAACTATCCCCGATAGTATCACCGCCATCAACGATGGTGTGTTCGCTGATTGCCGGGACCTTACCAGCGTCACTATTCCAGACAGCGTCGGCACCATCGGGGACAGGGCGTTTGATGACTGCTGGAGTCTGACCAGCATAACAATTCCAGAGAGCGTCGGCACCATCGGGGACTGGGCGTTCTATAACTCCGGCCTGACCAGCATTAATATTCCCGACAGCGTCATCACCATCGGCATTTGTATGTTTCATAGCTGCAGCGACCTGACCAGCGTCACCATCGGCAATAGCGTCACCGCCATCGGCAATTCTGTCTTTTCTTTCTGCCCCAGCCTGACCAGCATAACAATTCCAGACAGCGTCGGCACCATTGGGGACTGGGCTTTTAATGACTCCGGCCTTACCAGCGTCACCATCGGCAATAGCGTCACCACCATCGGCAATTGTGTGTTTCATAGCTGCAGCGGCCTGACCAGCGTTTATTTCAGAGGTGACGTTCCCAGCTGTGGTGAAAATGTGTTTACATATCCCAGCAATGCGACCGCATATTACATTCCGGGGACTTTGGGCTGGGCTGCGACTTTTGGCGGAATCCCGACGGTACCGATGGCAGATATGGAAATGGACGGGAAAATAGATTTTTCTGACTTTGCCAGATTAGCAGATTATTGGCTGGAATCAAATTGTCAAGAGTCATACAACTGGTGTGAACGGGCCGACATTGATATGAGTGGTGATGTTGGGTTGTCTGATCTTCTTCTTCTCGCAAACCAGTGGCTGGCTGGGACCTATCCATCTTCTTATTGTCTTGACAATTTTGACGATAACCTTATGGGTTCTATATGGACTATGATGGCACCTAATGAACCCAATTTATGGCTTGATGAGACAAACCAGAGATTGGAGGTCAGATCAACCGGAGTGGTAGATGATGTCGCTTTGTATGTCCCAAACGGTTGGTACTTGGACACATCGCAGGATTTCGGCATCAAGATTCGTTATCACAATGAACTTGATTCCGAAACGTGGGCAGAGTTGCTTTTTTCATTGGCCGCCTCATCAGAAATCAAAAATAATCATCTTCAATTTTCAGTTTGCAGTTTAGATAGAGGACCGTACTTTTATTATGAGTTGACTCAAAACGGCTCACAGATCGATGAATTATATATAACACGTCTTTCCAACGATGGTTGGATATTCATTTCTTATGATACGGTATTGGATGAGGTTTACTTCGGAATAAATGGCTATGGTCCGGCAAACGCAGTTAAGACGGTTCCAGGATTGCTACAGGGTGACTGGTCCGGAAAACAAATTGGTCCTCATATAGGCGGTAGCTCTGAATACTTTGAAGTATTATCTGGCCAGGCCTATTGGGATGATTTAATCATGGACTATTAAGTAAAATAGGGACACAGCCACCTGTTACTTCTTGAAAAATGCCCGCAGCTTGCCCCAAGGGGGCGTGCAACCTCTTCTTTGTTGCCAAAACCACAGATCAGTGCCCTGTATTAACCCCTCGCTCCACCCCGCCCCGGGGCCTCCGCGGTTAATTTCATTTTGTGGTTGCATTTTGTCCGAAATTATGCTATAATACCCCACATGTTTGCGAGAAAGCAAAAACAACCAAATCAATCGCACCAAACGCTATACGCTGTACGAAAGCAGTTTTTCCCGATTAATCGCCGCTCGCGCGTTCAGCAGGTCAACTGCTCTACTGTTCAACTGCTCCACTTTCTCCCCACCCCTCTACATCTGTCGAGAACCCTCTACAAATCACCCCTTTTTATGCAAAACAAACCCAAACTCCAAAATACCCAAATAAACCTAACCTTAGTTAAGGCAAAGGATTATGAAAATAAACCACCCCTTCAGACCCCCAAAAACAAACCCAAAACAAACCCAAACAAACCCAAAACAAACCCAAACAAACCCAAACAAAGCCAATTTCAAACGCAAAAATCCCCAAGAACTCATCCCTTTTATAATGCCAGTGTGTATACTTATGGTTCATAGCAGCACTTATTACCTCGACAAAGGATTTTGAGCAGATGCACAAGCGTTTCATAACAGAGTCAAGTCGGCTGGCCGAATCGTGGATGCGACACGACCAGCGATTCCTGCGCGACTATCTTGTCCAGGATGTCGAAGATCCCCGAATCAATGTGCAAAGCATTCTCTCCAGGCACTTCCTTATCGAACAGCTCTTCGGCGAAGAATTCACACCTCTTGCCGAGCAGGAACTGCGCTTCGCCCTCGTAGTCAATTGGCTGCTCAGACTTCTCGAAACATCCGCCTGCGCCGCAGACTTCCACGCCCTGCTATACGCACTGACCGAGGGCCACAAACACGCCGGTAAATTTAAGATACCGCGCTACGTATCCGAGACCTTCGCCGCTCTGGCGATGCCAAATTATATCTGGGACCTCCTGTACTGCCCTCCCGCCGAAACCGCCGACGCACCGATACCTGACTATCTCTTAAAGACTTTCGAACCCATCTGGCGTGAGGTGCTCGAAAATGAACACCCCTCGCGCATCAGCGTGCTCGAACCGGCTTGCGGCTCGGCCAATGACTATCGTTTCCTCCAAACTTTCGGCCTCGCGCGATTCCTAAACTACACCGGCATCGACATCTGCGAAAAGAACATACAAAACGCCGAACAGATGTTTCCAGGCGTCACTTTCAGGACAGCCAATGTGCTTGACATCGACGCACCCGACAATTCATTCGACTACTGCATAGTCCACGATTTGTTTGAGCATTTATCCGCCGAGGCGATGGAACTGGCGATCACGCAACTATGCCGCGTTACACGCAAGGCCCTCTCAGTCGCCTTTTTCAACATGCAGGAAACCGACCACCACATCGTACATCCCGTCGACAACTACCACTGGAACACGCTGAGCCTATCGAAAACAAAAGCCTTATTCGCCCAACACGCATCCGTCGTAAACACTGCCCACATTCACTCGTTCTTGTCATCGCGATTCGCATGTGCCGACACCCACAATAACCGAGCGTATACTTTCATAGTCGAGATCTAATCAGAATCAAATTCAGCTTAAAAGTTGCCCGCTGCCCCCGGTAATGTCCGGCGGCGGTGCATTTTTTGTTAGCAACTGCCCGACTTTTACGTATAATCTAACACTTCGAATCAAAAAAGAATCACGAAATAACAACGACGAGACACGAAAAAATGGTTGAACTTGAAGGTACAAGCTGGCAGCAGCGCTATTCGACTCCGGAAATATACACTCTGCGATGCAAAATCGAAGACAAACCCGGTATGTTGGCAAAGTTGGGCGATATTATAGGACAAGCCGGCGGGCACATAGGAGAAATTGCTACTACCGGCCTTGAAGGCGAATACAAGATCCGCGATATTACAGTCTATCTGAAGGACAAAGAGCAGTTGGACAAACTGCTCAAAGCTGCAAAGGCGGCCAACGGCGCAGAAATCATCGCCGTACGCGATGAAACGCTCGAAACACACCGACGAGGCTCGATCGAGGTCGTCAGCAGGTCGAAGCTGCAAAGCCTTACTGACCTTAGAATGGTCTACACTCCCGGCGTAGCCTCGGTCTGCAGAGAAGTAGAAAAAAGCGCAGACGCCGCCTGGGAGCTGACCGGAATCTGCGACAGGATTGCCATAGTAACAAACGGCACAGCGGTCCTGGGTCTGGGCAATATAGGCCCGGTTCCCTCACTGCCCGTGATGGAAGGAAAGGCGTCGATTCTGGCCGAATTCGTCGATATAAGCGCCTTTCCAATTCTCATCGATTCAGAAGACGTAGATATTTTTGTCGAAACCGTCGTCAGGATAGCCTCGGGCTTTGGCGCGATTCAACTCGAAGATGTCGCAGCCCCAGCCTGCTTCGAGATCGAAGATAAGCTCAAGAGCCAACTCAACATCCCCATCTTTCACGACGACCAGCACGGCACAGCTACAATCGTACTTGCGGCCCTGATAAACGCCCTCAAGCAGACCGGTAAAGACAGCCGAAAGTGCTCGGTCGTAATCCTCGGCGCAGGCGCCGCGGGAATCGCAATAAGTAAGATGCTGCTCGGATACGGTATCGGTGATATCGTCGTATACGACTCAACCGGCGCAATTTACAAAGGACGCACCGAGCGAATGAACCCCTATAAGCAGCAATTAGCCGAGATTACCAACAAAGAAAACCAGAAAGGCCCACTCGCCGAAGGCTTCGTCGGCAAGGATATATTCATAGGCGTCTCCCGACCAAACATGGTCAGCAAAGACATGGTTGCATCAATGGCAAAAGACCCAATCGTCCTGCCGCTGAGCAATCCCATCGGTGAAATAACTAAGGAAGAGGCCCTCGAAGCCGGCGCAGCGGTCACCGCCGACGGCAGAGACTGCAACAACGCCCTGGCCTATCCCGGCCTTTTCAGAGGTGCACTCGACGCCAGGGCAAATGACATTACGCTCGAAATGAAAGTAGCCGCGTCCAAAGAACTGGCCCACCTGGCGCCGCCCAACACCCTGCTGCCCGACATCCTCGACAAACAAGTACACATGAAAGTCGCGCACGCCGTCGCCGCCGCATGGAAAAGCTGATGAACTAAAATCAAACCGCGCCGGTTACAAAACGGCCAGGCGTCTGACTCGCACAATTTTTTTCCACTATATTTGACACTTTTAGTTGAACTTGGGTGCAAAATGCTGTAATTTGGCCAGTCTATATTCCTAATAACGCTAACTTAAAAAGAGTGAACAGATGGAATTGATTAAGAAAATCAAGCAATCCGAGTCGCAGGCCAAAGAAATCATCGAGCAGGCGAAAACTCAAGCTGCTGAGCAGGCTGAAAGCGCCGCCATGAACAGGCAGCAAGCCCTCACCCAAGCCGAACAGGAAAGAAAAAAAGCGATTGAGGCCGCAGTTACACAGGCGCAGTCACAGGGCCAGGCCGAAGTCGAACAGCTAAAAGCACAGGGCGAACAGGACCGCCAAAAGCTTCGGGGCCAGGTAAATACTAAAGTGCCCGCAGCAGTTGCAAAGGTAATGGACTACTTGAAAGGCTGACAATGGCTGTTGCCCCGATGGCAAAAGTTATCATCGTAAGTCATCGTACACAGGCTTCCGAACTCCTTGAGCAAATCCAGAGAGACGGCATTTGCCAGATTTTAAACGCCGAACAGGCGATGGTCAGCAAAGACTTCCAAGACCTCAGTACCGCAGCCGAAAAGCCAAGAGAAATAGAAAACCTGGTCGCCAGACTCGCGAAATGCATCGCTTTCCTGAAAGACTATACCCCTAAGACCAGAAGTATCCTCGACGCCGCACTGGCGCCGAGAGTTGTCATCGACGAACAGGCCTACAAAAAGACAGTCGATGACAAGCAGATTCTCGACATTATAGAGCAATCTGAGCAAACCGAAACAGCCATAGAAGAACTTAACACCGAATTCGAAAACATCGGCTGTGTCTTAGCCGAACTCGAACCTTGGGCAAACCTGGAAACGCCCGTCGAGGAGCTTGGCGCTCTTGAAAGCACTAAATGCATGGCCGGGCTGATGCCGACTCAGCACTATCAGCAGACAATCGAAGGCCTCGCCGAACTCGGCGCCGCTGTCCAACTCGTTCGCTCCGACAGGAATAAGAATGCCTGCCTGGTTGTTTGCTTCAATGAAAGCGCCGGCGAAGTTCAAAAGCTATTGCGAGCGGCCGACTTCGAGCAGATAAGTTTTGATTCGATGACAGGCACAGTCGCCGAGTTGATCGCGAAAAATAACGAGAAACTCTACGAAACACAAAAGCAACTCCACCAGCAGCAGGACACTGCAAGAAAATTAGCCGCCAGCTTTCTCGATATGCAGATACTCCACGACCACTACGCAAACCTGCTAAATAGAGAGCAAACAAAAAGCACCGCCCCGGCAACCGAACAGACAGTCATTTTCGAGGCCTGGGTAAGAAAAGCCGATTACACCAGACTCGAAAAAACCGTATCGAAATTCCCAGCATCAAACCTGAATCAGATCGCCCCCGCCGAGGGCGAAGAAATACCCGTTGAGATAACAAACCCACGTGCCATAAGACCTTTTGAGGCAATAACACGTCTCTACGGCATGCCGCAACATTTCGAACTCGATCCGACGACGTTACTAATGCCCTTTTTCGCCCTCTTCTTCGCCCTGTGCCTGACCGATGCCGGTTATGGGCTGATTCTCATAGGTTTATGCGCCTTCTTTATAAAAAGGATGCAGGGCGACAAAAAACTTATGGTGATGCTGCTCATTTGTTCGGTAGTAACCATTGGCGCAGGAGCCTTGACCGGAGGCTGGTTCGGCGACGCCGCACAACAACTCTCCGCCGCCCTCGGCTGGACATGGCTGGCCAAAGCAAGAGAATCCATGATGTGGTTTGACCCGATGGTCGAACCAATGATATTCTTCAAACTATCATTAGGACTCGGCTACCTGCACATTATGGTCGGACTCATCGCCGCATTTGTTCACAACCTCGTTCAGAAGAAAGTCGTCGCTGCAGTCTGCGACCAGCTAACATGGCTTGTCATGCTCAACGCCATCGTACTGAAGCTTTTCGGCACAGGATTCGGCCTCTCGCCGCAAGCTGCCGCCGTTTCCGGAAAAATAGCAATGTTCCCCGCTGTCGTAATAGTTCTCTTCAGTCAAAGACAGGGAGCCTGGGTCGGCAGGTTAGCAATGGGAGGTTACAACCTCTTCAGCACAATCTTCTACATGGGTGACGTACTAAGCTACCTCAGACTCATGGCCCTTGGAATGGTCACCGGAGGATTGGCTATGGCGTTTAATGTAATGGCAAAAACGGCAAGCGAAAAAGGAACTATCATCGGCTATATCACCATGATCATAATACTCGTGGTAGGACACTTATTTAACACCCTCATCTCAGGCCTCAGTGCATTTGTTCATACTATAAGGCTTCAGTTTGTCGAGTTTTTCCCAAAATTCCTCGAAGGAGGCGGAAAGCAATTTCAGCCTTTGGAAAAAGAATATAAACACATTTACATCAACCAATAAGAAAGAATTAACCAAACGCAGGAAAAAGGAAAGGATTATTATGGAAATGCTGGGTTTAGGTAATGCAATAGCATTGATTGGTGCCGCAATGGCGGTATTTATGGCCGGTTCAGGTTCTGCAGTCGGTATTGGCATTGCAGGTAGAAGCGCCGCCGGAGTACTGACCGAACTGCCCGAACGTTACGGCCTTAACTTTATCATGGTCGTGCTTCCTGGAACACAGGGTTTCTACGGATTCCTCGGCGGCTTTATGGTTCTACAGAATATGGGAATCATCGGCGAAGCCGGCGCGGTCCAGTTGTCATGGCAGCAGGGACTTATGACACTCGCCGCCTGTCTGCCCATCGCCTTTGCAGGCCTCGTCAGTGCCATACATCAGGGCAAGGTTTGTGCCGGCGGTATCATGATGGCGGCCAGAAGGCCTGAGATGGCTTTCAAAGCCGGTGTTGTATACGCCGTTATGGTTGAAGTTTACGCCGTTCTTGGTCTGCTGATTACCATTTTCATGCTTGGAAACAGTTTTGACTGGGAATCGGTAAGAGTTGCCGTCGCAGGCTAAAAAAGGCCAATGCATATTAACGATTACCGTTGTTAGGTGGATTCTATATGGATGCCGCACAAGTTACTGAAAAGATATTGGCCGACGCAAACGCCCAGGCCGGTGAGATGTCGAAACAGGCGCAGGAAAAAGACGCTTCCGAGCAGGCAAAGCTCGATAAGCAGTTAGCCGAGTACAAGAGCCAGACGCAGATCCTCGCCCAAAAAGCGGGTGAAGATAAGAAGGCTCGCCTCCTGGCCGCCGCGAGAATGCAGATTGCCAAAGATTACCTCGCTGTCAAAAGAGAAATTCTCGACGGCGTCTTTGAACAGACAAAAACGCAACTGCGCAACCTCGAGGACAAGGACTATCGCAACCTGATGACTAAGCTGATGCTCGATGCCGTCGAAACCGGCGACGAAGAAGTCATCGTCGATAATCAGGAAACGCGAATTGATCCGGGATTTATCAAGAACGTCAATCGCGAGTTGGGTACCGGCTACGGGGGTAATTTGAGACTGTCTCAGCAAACCCAGAACATCGGCGGCGGTTTTATCCTCAAAAGAGGCAGGATAAAGACCAATGTCTCGATACAGGTGCTGATCGAACAGGCGCGAAAAGATTTGGAAATCGAACTGGCAAAAGGACTGTTTGAAAGTTAAACGATGAGTTTCCCGGTAGGGTAAAATAATTGATGACACAGCAGTCGCTACAATCCGCTCTCGATTTTTGCACGTATCCGCCGCTTGGACAGGAGGATTGGCAATATACTTTCGCCTCCGCAAGGGCGCGCGTCCTTGAGGCGGCGATGTTCACCAGGGGCGCTCTGCTCGATATGGCCAACTCGCCGGATTTCGGCCAGGCCGTCGATATGCTTGGCGCCAGTGACTACGCCCTGCCCACCGGCGGCAAAACATTTACCGAGCTTGAAAACATCCTGAGTCTGAAAAGAGCCGAATGCAGAAAGCTCTTCGCCGATATGATGATCAAAGCAAAGATCGTCGAAATCTTCCGAAGCCGCGATGATTTCGCGAATATAAGGCTGGCGCTTCGCAGAACGTTGACCGAAAAACCGATCGACGCCGATTACAGCAACGATGGCAACGTCGCCGCTGAGCACTTCGAAGAAATATTCGAGCAGGAAAATTACAGCCTCCTGCCCAACCACATGCGAGAGGCGGTAGAACGTGCCGTCCTTGCATTCTACCAAAACAAAGATATTCGGCAGATCGATTTCGCCGTCGACGCCGTCCAGGCCCAATACAACTTGGAAACAGCGGCGCAATTAAAGAGCATCTTCCTGTTAGGCTTATTCAGAACGCAGATTGACCTGACAAACATACGCACTATGCTCAGGCTCAAGTTAGCCGAGTCCGACCAGGTAGACGCCTTTCTCCCCGGTGGCTACATCGAGCCGGGACGTTTCAAACACGGACTCGATATCGGCTATGAAGCGATCGGGCCGATGTTCTTCGCAACACCTTATTACGAGGTCGTCGAACCTGGCGCTACCTACTTCATGGCGAACAAATCCTTTCTCAAGCTCGAACAACGCTGCGAAGAACACCTGACAGGATTCCTGAAATCAACCATGCAAATTACCGCCGGCCCTCAGCCGGTCATAGCTTATCTGCTTTTGAAGGAAAATGAAATTCGCACTATAAGACTTATCATGACAGCCAAAAAGAACGGCCTGGATGCAAAACTAATCCTCGACCGCGTCGGCGAATGATGAGTCGCGATTGAAACTAAATACGAGACACAGATGGAAGGAAAAGTAGCAGTTTTAGGTGGTGCTGATTTTGTGATGCCGTTTTCGGCGCTCGGACTCGATACGTACGCAGTCGGCGAAACGCAGGAGCAAATCCTCGAAACCGCTGCGGCGGTTTTCGATGGAAAATACGCCCTTGTCGTAGTGGCCGAAAACATAGCTCTCACTGTCCAGCCGGTTTTCGCCGTCAGGCAGTCAGAGCCGACGCCGTGTGTTGTCGTCGTGCCCTTCACCACCGAGTCGTCCGGCTTCGCAACACAGGCGCTCGGTGAGGTGCTAAAGCTCGCCACCGGGATCAACATTTTGCAGAACAATTAAGAAGAAGGTTCAAGACTATGAGTAAGACAGAAGAGGGAAGGATAGTAAAAGTCGCGGGCCCGGTTGTGATGGCGAAGGGTATGACCGGGGCAAGAATGTATGACGTCGTACGAGTCGGCAAACTCAACCTCATCGGTGAAATTGTCGAAATCAGCGGCGATACCGCCTCGATTCAGGTCTACGAAGAAACCGTCGGCGTCGGCCCAGGCGAACCCGTGGTCAACACGGAGGCGCCTTTGAGCGTCGAATTGGGTCCCGGCCTGATTGAAAGTATTTACGACGGCATACAAAGACCGCTCGACGACCTTTACGGCGTCGAAGGCGAATTCATGAGCCGCGGAAGCGCCATGCCGGGCCTGAACCGGGAAAAGAAGTGGCACTTCAAACCGACAATAGCCGACGGCGCAAAAGTCGCACCCGGTGACATAGTCGGTGAAGTCCAGGAAACAACCCTGCTTACCCACAAAATCATGGTCCCTCCGAATGTAACCGGGACGGTAAAGAGAATCACCGAAGGTGAGTACACCGTCACCGATACGATCGGCATCGTAGCCGTCGACGACGGCGTCGAGCACGAACTCAAGCTCATGCAGCAGTGCCCTGTCCGAAGCGCCCGTGACGTCGCAAGAAGGCTCGCCCCGAATCAGATTATGGTCACCGGCCAGAGAGTCATCGACACATTCTTCGCCCTGGGCAAAGGCGGAACAGCCTGTGTCCCCGGCCCGTTCGGAACCGGTAAAACCGTCGTCCAGCACCAGTTGGCAAAGTGGGTCGATGCCGACATTGTCGTCTACGTCGGCTGCGGCGAACGCGGAAACGAAATGACAGACGTGCTCACCGAGTTCCCAGAACTAAAAGACCCGCGCTCCGGCGAGCCGCTCATGAAACGTTCGGTCCTCATCGCCAACACATCAAACATGCCCGTGGCCGCAAGAGAAGCATCCGTCTACACCGGCATAACAATAGCAGAATACTTCCGCGACATGGGATACACCGTCGCCCTCATGGCCGACAGCACCAGCCGATGGGCCGAGGCCATGCGAGAGATATCGACCCGCCTCGAAGAAATGCCCGCCGAAGAAGGCTATCCCGCCTATCTCGGCGCACGCATCGCCGCCTTCTACGAAAGAGCCGGCCGCGTGCAGTGCAGCGGAAGCCCCGAACGCGAAGGCGCCCTGTCAATCATCGGTGCGGTAAGCCCGCCCGGCGGCGACCTCTCCGATTCGGTTGTCCAGGCTACACTACACGTCGCGAAGGTCTTCTGGTCGCTACAGGCCAGACTCGCCTACCAGAGGCACTTCCCCGCAATCGACTGGCTCACAAGCTATTCGTTCTACAAGCAGTACCTCAGGCAATCGTTCGAAGACAAAGACCAGGCCGATGAGATGGTGCAGTTGACCGTCCGGGCGATGGCGCTGCTCGAACAGGAAGCAGAGCTTATCGAAATCGTCCGCCTCGTCGGCGCCGAATCCCTCTCGCCGAAAGACAGACTCGCGCTCGAAACCGCCAGGTCAATCCGCGAAGATTACCTGCACCAGAATGCATTCCACGAAGTCGACACATTCACCTCGATGGAAAAGCAATACGAAATGCTGAAAACCGTCCTGCACTTCCAGGTCCAGGGCGTCGCCGCCATCGAAGCCGACGTCGATACAGCCGGCATTTTCAAATTGGCGGTCCGTGAGGAAATCGCAAGGGCGAAATATACGCCGCAAGCTCAAATAGAAGAGATCAAAAAAATAAGGGACACGATTGACCAGCAGATGAAACAGTTGCAGACCTCCGCGGCCTGACAGCGGCCGCAGAGTTAGTAAATAAAACACGAAACAGGAGCCTGACATGCTGAAAGAATACCAGACAGTAACCAAAATCGCCGGCCCGCTCATGATGGTCGAAATGGTCGACGAAGCAAAGTACGGCCACATCGTCGACATCGAGCTGCGCGACGGTTCGATACGTCACGGCCAGATCCTTCAGGTCGAAAACGACAAGGTCCTCTTACAGGTCTTTGAAGGAACCCGCGGAATCGACGCCGATGCAAGCACCGTCCGTTTCCTGGCAAGACCGCTCGAACTGCCCGTCTCGCCCGAGATTCTCGGCAGGGTATTCAGCGGTCTCGGCGAACCGAAAGACGACGGCCCCGCACTGATCCCCGACAAACTGCTCGACATCAACGGAAGCCCGATCAACCCCTTCGCCCGCAACTACCCAAACGAATTCATCCAGACCGGCATATCGACAATCGACGGATTAAACCCGCTCGTCCGAGGCCAGAAGCTGCCCATCTTCTCAGGTGCGGGCCTGCCCCATGACCAGATAACAGCCCAGATCGCTCGCCAGGCGACAATCCTCGGCAAGGGTGAGGAATTCGCCGTAGTCTTCGCCGCAATGGGCATCACATTCGAAGCCGCACAGTTCTTCATCGACGACCTTACCGAAACAGGCGCCATTGAGCGGGCGGTTATGTTCGTCAATCTCGCAAATGACCCGGCCATCGAGCGTATCGCCACGCCAAGATTCGCGCTCACCGCCGCCGAATACCTCGCCTTCGAACTCGACATGCATGTGTTGGTAATCCTAAACGATATGACAAACTACTGCGAAGCACTGCGTGAAATCAGCGCTTCGCGAAAGGAAGTCCCCGGCAGGCGAGGCTACCCCGGATACCTTTACACCGACCTGGCGACGATCTACGAAAGGGCCGGCCGAATCAAAGAAAAGAAAGGCTCGATCACAATGGTCCCGGTCCTGACAATGCCCGAAGACGACAAGACCCACCCCGTACCCGACCTCACCGGCTACATCACCGAGGGCCAGATCATCCTCTCACGTTCGCTGCACAGAAAGGCCGTCGCACCGCCGGTAGACGTCCTGCCGTCACTGTCGCGATTGAAAGACAAAGGCATCGGCGAAGGCAAAACACGCGAAGACCACGCCGACCTCTACAACCAGCTATACGCCGCATATGCTCGCGGAAAAGAAGCACAGGAACTGGCGACCATCATGGGTGAAGCCGCCCTCTCCGATGAAGACAAAAAGTATATGACCTTCGCAAACGAGTTCGAGGCCAGGTACATCTCGCAGGACTACTACGAAAACCGCACCGTCCAGACCACCCTCGATATCGGCTGGGAACTGCTCAGCATGTTTGATAACGCCGAGCTCAAACGTATCGACGTAAAACTCATAGAAAAATACATGGCCCCGTTCCGCAAAGAATCCGAAGGCAACGGCGAGTCAGAAACTCAGGAAACCGAAGCCAAGGAGACCGACTAAGTGCTCGCCAACGTAAACGCAACACGAATGGAACTGCTTCGGCTGCGCAAGCGCGTCGCGCTCGCCACGAGAGGCCATCATCTGCTCAGTGAAAAACGCGACGAAATCTCCCGCCAACTGATACAGATCGCAAAGGAAATCCAGCCTCTGCGAAAAAGCGTCGAAGCCCAACTGCTCGAAACATGCCGACGCTTCATGCTCGCCCGCGCCACAATGGAACCCGAAGATATAAAAGCCGCCCTCGAAGTCCCCACAAAGAAGTTCAGTCTCGTCATAAGCTTCGCAAGCATTATGAGCGTAAAGGTCCCGCAGTTGGCAAAAGAGATGTCGGGCGAGATCATCTGCTACGGCTACGCATCAACATCCGGCGAACTCGATGTCGCCCTGCTCGCTCTCGAAAAAGCGTTCGACAGCCTGATCGAGTTGGCCGAGAAAGAAAAACAGGCTCGCCTGCTCGCCGTCGAACTGCAGATGACCCGCCGAAGAGTAAATGTCCTCGAACACATAGTTATCCCCGAACTGCACGAGACAATAAAATTCATCTTCGACAAACTCGCCGAAGCAGAAAGAGACAACACCTCCCGCCTGATGAAAATAACCGACATAATCCGCGCCTAAAAGCCGCCCACTGCTTCCAGCCCTTCATCCAATATCGGCGCGAGATTGTCCCATGTGAATCGCTCCACTAATCGCGATGCCCGCTTCGGATCATTGGGCCATAATTTGCCTTGCTGTATGCGCTCGGCAAGTTCGGCTAATCTTTCGGCCAGGCCGTTGACGGTGCCGTTGTAGTAGAACTCTTCAACGCCTTCATTCTCGCCCAGACCTAAAATATCAGGGTACGCCAACCGCTTCGGCAGGACGGGATACGCACCGGCGGCTATGGCTTCTATGATGCTTATTCCGAAAAACTCGTGGCCTGCCGTTGAGACTACCAGGTCGGCCTCGGCCAGTGCCTTTTCATAATCGGCTCTGCTGCGCTGATGTCCCCATCGCGAGATCTCGTCGGCAAAATAATCCTTCGCCCATTCGAATACCTTCGGCGCATCGCGAAACTGCTCGCCAATCACGCTCAAGCAAAACTCAATCCCGCGCTGCTTCAATACCTTCAACGCCTCAAAAAAATCTTCCGGCCTTTTGTCATGCTCCCACCTTGCCGCCCATAGTATCCGCGGCGGCCCGCCCTTTCTCTCGGCCCATTCGCCGAAGCGCTCGATCCCCGGCGGATAAACCGCCGCCTTTTCCCGAATCTGCTCGACCGCACCGATTGGCTGATAATCCGGCATCCTGCCTAAAAAAACACGCAGCGCCTCTAAAAACGAATCCCTGTGAAAAGCCGAATTAAACCATACCGCATCGGCCGCCAGCGCCATCGTCATATTCGTCATCGCAAACTGATAATCCCGCTCACTCTCGAACCGCACTGGATACGTAAGCTGATTCTCATGAAAGTAAGCAACCGCAGGCAGCCGTCGAACATCTTCCGTCGCCAATCCCAAAAACTCAGCTAAGTTCAGCATATCCGAGCAGAAAATCAAATCCCAACTCTCCCCGCGCCCGGCCCGCTCGCGCACTTGCTCGGCAAAAGTAACAGCCGAATGCCTCATCCGCCACTTCCACTTAAAAGCCGGAAGCGAAAGCAAAGTCCACTCATGCCCGCTACGCCCGGACCACCCGTCCAGAAACGCCCTATGGCTGCCCCCGTAATAAGACTCAAGACAAAGAACCTTCATGGCTAATCCCTAATCATCGACCATAAAATCACTGCCCCACATTATAGCCGATTACAGGGAAGATAGCATAATTGCAGAAAACTCAACTTGGCCTATTTAAAACAGGCTCGTGAGGAGAACTCACTTCTTGAGCCTGACAGCCGGTTTGTATGACTCTTTGCAGATTTTCTTCGGGTAAGATGGAAATTCTTGAATAATTTCCCGGCTTGTGACGCCCTTATTATAGACAAACAGTGTAAAATAGCCCAAGGAGATTTTAGATGGCCAAGAATGAAATTGATATATTGAAGCAGTTCGTCGATCACGGCGAGGCAGAGGCGTTTTCAGAGATTGTCAGGCGTCACGCGGGGATGGTCTACGGGGTCAGTGTCCGGGTGCTGGAAGACGATAGTCGGGCGGCGGATGTGGTTCAGGAGACATTTCTGCAGCTCTTGCATGAGGCGGATCGCATTACCGACTCGCTGGTTGGCTGGCTTCATCGCGTAGCCACCCACAAGGCAATTGACGCAATCCGAAAAGATCGGCGACGAAAGAAGCGGGAGGCCGTTTATGCCGCCGGCAAGTCTCGTGAAATCGGCGAGTGGGAGCACATGTCCGGCCATGTCGATGAAGCGATGGACGAACTTGACGACGAGAAACGAGACCTTCTAATCCGGCATTTTCTTGAAAGTCGAACAATGGCTGAAATCGCGGCCGACAAAGGCGTATCGCAGCCTACGGTTTCCCGTCAGGTTAAAACGGCACTGGCCGAACTTCGGACGAAATTGCACAAGCGTGGTATCCTGGTTGTTACCGGTGTGCTTGCTACACTAATGGCGCAAAATGCAGTCCAGGCGGCGCCGGCGGTAGTGCTCAGTGAGTTGGGCAAGATGGCTATGGTAGCAGTTGCGGAAAGCGGTGCTGCTGTAGGTGCGTCCGCAACCGCAGCGACGGCTGGCAGCGGTATCGTCGCCGGCGTCAAGGCCAAGATTATTGCAGCAGCGGCGATCGCCGTCATAGGAGTGGGCGGTGTTGTGACTTACCAGCAGGTGACCAGTCCGGGCAATAACCCCGCGAGTGCGGTTGAACCGGCGGCAGTTCTCGCAGGGAAAACCGAAAATCTCGGTGCTGCGGTTATCGATGGAATTCGCGAGAACAGGGACAAGTTCGAGTGCGGAGAGCTGGCGTGGAGCAAAAAGACCGTCAATGATCGCGGTCGTTATTTCGACAGCAATGAGCCGGCACAAGTGAGAACGGGTCAATACGAACTTTGGTGGGACGGCAAGAAAATTGCGAACAAATTTGTGGAGGATCGGGATTACTCGGACCCAACAGGTCGAAAGTGGGTTGAAAAGCACCAGGGCGGTGACAGCTATGATGGCAGCCTCTTGTCGCGGAAGCCGAGATTTAGTGGTCACGAGAATTGGCTTAGTGTTACGCGTTGGAGGGGAGCTGGGTCGCATGACTGGATGATTCTGCAACTCGAAAAGCGCGAGCATGTCACAAAAGAATGGTCGGTAGTTGATGTTAACGGCATCAAGCTCATAAAGCTTGCAATCAAAAACATGTATGAAGAGGAGCGGGACTACGGCGCCTATAGTGTCAGGTTTTACGATCCGTCGAAAGGTTACGGACTGGTGAATAAAGAATCGTACAATCCGGATGGCAGCCCGCGCAGTAAACATACGGTTAAGCTGCAGGAAGCGATACCGGGCGGATGGTTCCCGGTTCAGGTGGATTTCAGTCACTTCGCTATACCGGACGGCAAGGTTTTTATGCACCAGCATTTTGCGCTGGATATTAAGCGCTGCAGCTTTAATGACCGGTCGGCTTTGCCGGAGGGCATTTTTACATGGACCCTGGAAAGGCAGTTGAAAGAGCAAGAGAAACATACCAAAAAGTTGCAGAAGTATCTGGCGATGGAGTTGAACGGAATTTCCTATGTCGAAGAGATTGACAAGACTGACACAGTCAAGCACGCCGCTCGTGAGGCGGCCGAAAAGTTTGTTGCCGCTGCAATGGCCGGCGATTTTGAAAAGGCTGACGAGTTCAGGCATCCAGATAGATTGCCCGCCGACCATATAAAGGACATTCACGAAACGGCGGAAGGTCAGAAACTGTGGATAATGGCTGTTCTTGCCGACGATCAGTCGGCTGTGGCGGTAAGTTCGGTCATCCGGGCAGATCACAGCAAGGTGGGGCCGCTGGTCTTTCATCTGGACAGGGTAGTTCTTGATGGGCGTGACAACTGGTGGATACATGATATAGACCTGCGGACTCCCGATAAAGCCGAGGAAGACCTGGTGAAGTTCCTGGAAGAACACCCCGACGCCAAAAGAGTCCCCGACTTACCATAGCCGGTGAGTTGGTTACATGTATTGCCCAATCTAAACATCAGCCTCGGCGAATACAGTACAGGTATACCTCACCTTTCTGGATGTGATCCCATACATTACAGCCGTAGTTCGGATTGTGAATTTTGGGTCAGGTGATCAGGATGGCCTCGA
>Ga0075123_10000305_pt1 | contig 26127 bp, 22 predicted proteins | sample AntAceMetag02UKX_FD_69808 | JGI IMG/M metagenome (GOLD analysis project Ga0075123, IMG submission 69808) | Saline lake microbial communities from Ace Lake, Antarctica - Antarctic Ace Lake Metagenome 02UKX | ecosystem: Environmental > Aquatic > Non-marine Saline and Alkaline > Saline | place... | reverse complement strand
CAATGAGGTGCATGAGGTCGGGATTCCATGGCACTATGGATGGATTACCACAAAGATGAGGGAATACGTGCATGGTGACAAGAAGCCGGAGGTTTTTACCTTTGGTGATTCCGCCAACATCGTGACTCCGTTCATCGGAGATGCCAATACCATGATCCCAGAGAGCAAGGCCTTCATGGTAAATGTCGAAAGGAAGGAGGTGTAAGCCATGTCTGAGAAAATCAAACTGTGTGATCTTTCGAAGTGTACCGGTTGCAGGGGATGCCAGTTGGCATGCAAGCAGTGGAACCAGCTGCCGGCGAAGCAGACTGTTAATACCGGGACATACCAGAATCCACCCGATCTCCAGCCGAACACCTGGAACATTATACGATTCCAGGAAATATCTGATGATGGCAAGGTTGACTGGCTGTTCAGACATGATGCCTGTATGCACTGCACCGATGCGGCCTGTGTGAAGGTCTGCCCGAGCGGCGCCCTGTCCCATACCAAGTACGGTACCGTCGCCCTTGATAACAGCAAGTGTATCGGGTGCAAGGAATGCGTCTTTGCGTGTCCCTTTGAGGTGCCCAGATATGATGCTGAGACCGACAAGATCCTCAAGTGTGACCTGTGTTTTTCCAGGATCGACAACGCGATGGAGCCGGCCTGTGTGAAGGCCTGCCCCACCGGCGCCCTGCGCTTCGGCGACAAGGCCGAGATGCTGAAAGTGGCATACGCGAGGGCCAAGGAGCTGGGCGGCGACGCCTCCGTCTATGGAGACAACTTTGTGGGTGGAACGCACATGATATACGTCCTTCCGAGGAAGGCCGCCATCTATGACAGACTTCCGGAGAAACCGAGAGTACCTCTCTCTGTTATTGCCTGGAAAGACTGGCTCAAACCGCTCAGCCTGCTTGCAGCCGGCGGTGTTATAGCGGGGTCCTTCTTACATTACATCACCCACGGTCCCAAGGACACCAGCGGCGAAGGGGACCAGGTAAGCAAGGGAGGAGACGAATAAGATGAAAAAAGGAATGATAAAAGCATCCGACGGGTTTGAGAGAATAGTGCACTGGTGCATGGCCTTTTCCTGCCTGATCCTTATGATTTCGGGTCTGGGAATGATGTTCCATTCGTTCAATTTTCTTGGGGTTCCTGTTGGAGGGTTGAAAACCCTGAAACTGATCCACAACTTTTCCGGGCTTGTGTTCATCCCGTCACTCATTTTCGCCATATTGATATGGTGGAAAGAGGCCGGCATATTCAAGTTTCCTGAGGATCTGGAGTGGATTATGGTCGCGGGAGGGTACCTGTGGCACGTGGACAAGGTTCCTGAGACGGGAAAATACAATCCCGGCCAGAAGGCATTCTTCTGGGCAGTGGCAGGCTTCGGGCTCGTCATGATTGTCACCGGGCTGGTTATGTGGTTCCCGCTGGGTCTCCCGATGGAGCTGGTACGGTGGATGTACCCCCTGCATGCCCTCGGGTTCCTGGTTATTTTCCCCTTCTTCTTTATCCACCTGTATCTGGGTACCATCGGTGTCCCCGGTTCTGTGTCAGCTATCCTTACTGGGTGGGTCACACGGTCCTGGGCTGAAAAACAGTGCCCGAAGTGGCTAAAAGAGATGGAAGAGACGGGAAAGCTGGAAGTTTCAGAGTAGCACTGTAATCTGCGCCGCATGCCGGCGTGAATATCTGTTAATCATGAAGGGGCCTGTTCAATCGAGAGCAGGCCCCTTTTTGCTGGGACAAGAATTCCTTGAGTTTGTCGGAAAAAGCATATATAGGGGGGCTTCGTTTAAAACCCCATAAGAGGTGAAGCATGGCTCAAGTCCTGAAAGATACCCTGAAGACGATTAACGGGTACAAAAATATGAATCCCCATTACGAAGAACTGCTTGATATCCTTGAGGAAGTACTTATCCTGAGAGAGACGTACCGTCGCAAGGTTACGGGAGATATCTTCAACGTGGATAAATTGCTCATAGAGAAAAAGGTTGCGGGGGGATTGCCCCTCGTTGATTTTCCCGAGGGTATCTTTGAGCTTGAAGAGCCGAAGGAATACTTTATCGCCCTCCTCGAGATAGCACATAAGAGGGACCTGGAAGAAACAGATGAAATAATACGGAAGATCAAATCCGGGGAGATGGACTATCGGGAGATGGTTCGCGAATCCTTTATCCTCCAACCGGATGCGGATACCCCGGATGAGAGTGGTGAAGAAGGTGTCTTTGATCTGCTTGGTTTCCTTGTTGAAGAAAGCCTGCGCCCGGCGCTTGAGGTCCTCTCGGAAAAGTACGGAGACACTATCGCCAAATCGAACTGGACTGAAGGCTACTGTCCCATATGCGGCAGGGAACCTAAGATATCGGAGCTCAGGGGAGAGGGGGGATCGAGATTCCTCTTCTGCGGTCAGTGTGGATTTGAGTGGCAGTTCAAACGCGTTCGGTGCCCCTTCTGCGGAAATGAAGACCAGCAGACTCTCGCATACTTCACCATCGAGGAAGAGGAAAAGTACCGGGTCGATGTATGTAACGTCTGCAATAAGTACATAAAGGCGGTCGACTTCAGGAAGGCGGAGAAGGAACCCAACCTGGATGTGGAGGATATAGCGACGCTGCATCTGGATATCCTTGCCGATGAAGAGGGGTACGAATAAGATATTTTCGGCGGCCGGTTTCCCGGTAATCTCTGATGCAAGGATACCGGCCGCAGATCATTATGGCGTATGAAAAACTCCGATATAACAACCGTTATTGAAGCCCTCACAGAAACCCTCACATCACAAAAACTCCCCATTGTTTCAGAGCTTGCCGAGAAGAAGAGCACCCCGTTTCATATCCTCATCTCCACCCTCCTCAGCCTGAGGACCAAGGATGAGGTGACCGAGGTGGCCACCCGCAGGCTCTTTGCGCTGGCCTCAACCCCGGCACAGATGCTGAAGCTTTCCCCGGATTTGATAGAAGGCGCCATCTATCCCGTGGGGTTCTACCGGAACAAGGCACAGACGATCCTCCATGTCTGCCACGAACTGATCGAACGATACGACTCCCGCGTTCCCGACAGCATTGACGAGTTGCTCACACTCAAGGGGGTGGGGAGAAAAACCGCAAATCTGGTTGTCACGCTGGGATACGGAGGAGAGGGGATATGCGTGGACACGCATGTTCACAGGATCTCAAACCGTCTGGGCTACGTTTTGACGAAGACACCGGACGAGACGGAATACGCCCTGCGCGCAAAACTTCCCCGGAAATACTGGACGGAATATAACACCCTCATGGTGGCATTCGGAAGAACTACCTGCCGGCCTACCTCGCCCCTGTGCAGTCAATGTCCCATCTGCGGGGTGTGTGAAAAGGTTGGGGTGACACGGCATCGCTGAGATCTAGGAAAAGTGCGATGCAGTGCCGGTACAACGGCGGGCGGGGACTTACAAACGTACATCCTGTGCCTGTGCAATAAGGTAGTGCCTGCCGTCATCGGTTGTGCGGACTATCTCTCTGTGAATCAGGTACTGAAGGGCCTGCGTCTTGTAGTTTCTCGCGCCTATGTGGAGGATGCCCTTTTTTTTGGCATAGGAAAGAACTGCGGCAGATTCGGGTTTACATGCACCTTTTCCCTCAAGGTCTTTGATAATTGCCCTGCAGGCATGTTTCGTCATCCGCATGACGCCCCACTGTGTCAGAAAATAGGTCGCTACCAGAACAACAAAGAGGAAAACCGCTTTTATAGGGTCACCCGTTCAAGGCAGGACCGTGGGGAAGGCCGGATCATTATTGCAGGGTCCACGTCGTCCCTGCCGGTGTGTCGTGAACAAGGACCCCCAGTATCGCAAGTTCCTGTCGCAGACGATCGGATTTTTTCCAGTCACCGGCAGCCCTGGCCTGTTTTCTCTCCTCCATGAGCCGCGCGGCATCTTTACTGAGTGTTTTCTCATCGAAATCCATAATGCGCAGGACGGAGTTGATACGATTCATGACATCAAGAACCAGGTCTCTCTGCACTTCATCAAACTGGTTCGCCGCAAGCGGGATATTTACCGTTCTGACGAATTCAAACAAGGAGGCCAGGGCGCCCGATATGTTAAAGTCGTCGTCCATCGCCTCGGAGAATCCCTTCCTGATGTCGTAGATGAGCTGGTCGGTCTCCGCGTAGCCGGGACCCGGGGTGAAACGCAGCAGTCTCTGGATGAAGTTGTTGAGCCGCTTGACCGTATTGCAGGCGGTGTCAAGCGCGCCGAATGAAAAGCCCAGCGGTTTTCTGTAATGAGTGCTGAGGAGGAAATATCTGATCTCCTGCCCGGTGTATCCGCGCTCTTCAAGGTCGCTGACGGTAAAGAAGTTGTTCAGTGAGCGTGACATCTTCTTGCCATCCAGCATAACGAGCTCGGAGGCGAGCCAGTAGTTCGCGATATTCTTCCCTGTGGCGGCCTTACCGATTGCCATGACGTTCTCGCAGTGCGGAAAGATGATATCGGCGCCGCTCATGTAGATATCAAAGGTTTCGCCCAGGTGTTTCATGGAAAGGGCCGCGCATTCAAGATGCCAGCCCGGCCTCACATTTCCCCATTTGGTCTTGAAATAGATTCCCTCCTTCAGCTCCGTCAGGGTTGAGCGTTTGAGGAGGTTGAAGTCGACGGGGCTGTCCTTTGCATAGTCGTCCTGGTCGACCGTCTGTGAGTGTCGCACCTGTGCCAGATCTATATTTGATAAAATCCCATAGTCGTCGAGCCGCGATATATCGAAATAGACGGACCTCAGTTTTTCGTAGGCATAGCCCCTCTCCACGAGCCGCTCCGCCAGCTGTATCATCGAATCGACGTTTTCGCTCGCCGTCGGATAGGTGTCGTCATCGTTTATGTTGAGTTTGCCCAGGTCGTTGAAGAATGTCTCGGTGTGTCCCTGAGTAAACTCCTTGATATTCATGCCAGCCTTCTCGGCGCCGCGCACGGACCGGTCGGCCAAATCGATGATGTTGGAGACATGTTTGACCTTGTATCCCTTGCATTCCAGGTACCGGACTATCATGTCTGCCACGACGAAGCGCCGGTAGGTCCCGATGTGCGGGACCTCGTGCATGGTCGGTCCGCATGAATGCATCAGGACCTGAGTGGTGTCGAGCGGTTTGAAGGGTTCCTTGACCCGGGTGAGTGTGTTGTACAGGCGAAGCGAGGTTTCTTCCCGGTCTGAAAAGAGTGATGTGCTCAGGTATCTCTCCCCGCTGTCGGGGAAGATGACCACGATCACGCCCTCTTCCATTTCCCGCGCCTTTTCGAGGGCCACGTGCATGGCGGCGCCGGAACTCATGCCGACGAATAACCCTTCAGTTCTAGCCAGTGTCCTAGCCATCTCAAAGGCATCTTCATCCAGAATATTGATCTTTTCGTCAAGGTTCTTTTTATCAAAAATGCCGGGGCGATAGGACTCTTTCATGTTTTTGAGTCCCTGTATCTTATGGTGGAGATAGGGCTCTACGCCTACAATCCTGATATCCTTGTTGTATTCCTTGAGCCTTCTGGAGATTCCCATGACGGTCCCGGACGTCCCCAGGGTAGCCACCACCATGGTGACCTTCCGGTCTGTTTGCTGCCAGATCTCTTCCGCCGTGCCGTGGTAGTGGGCCATGACGTTGTCTTGGGTGTTGAATTGATCCGTGGCGAAGTACTTCTCCGGCTCTTCGCGGAGCATCTCGTACGCCACCTCTATCGCGCCGTCGGTCCCGCCCTCGCCCGGTGTAAGGCGAATGTGGGCCCCCATGGCCCTTAATATTATTTTTCTCTCCTCACTCACCGATTCGGACATGGTCAGCGTAAGGGAATATCCTTTGACTGCCGCGACCAGGGCAAGCCCGATACCGGTGTTCCCACTGGTGGCTTCCAGAATGGTTTTTCCCGGGGTGAGATCCCCTCGTTCCTCGGCCCTTTCTATCATGTAGAGCGCGGTCCTGTCCTTTATCGATCCGCCGGGGTTGGCCCCCTCCAGCTTCGCGTAGACCTTAACCTTGCTGTTGGGGTTAAGATTACGGATCTCGACGATAGGGGTGCTCCCTATCAGGTCCAGGATATTGTTGTAGCGTTTTTTCATTGGAAGAATTCCGATTTCATCGGAGCTAGCTGTCGAACTTCGGTATGGGAATCTTTATGAACGGAACACCCTCTTCCGTGAGGGCGACCTCTTCACTTTCCGTTGTGGTCCCCTTGATGTTCCGGACGTCTTCCTCGCCGACATGTATCCGCAGGGCAACCTCGGCAAATTTACTCCCCACGTCTTCGAATGTCTTGTCCATGTATTCATGAAACATCTGGAGCGCCTTCAGGGGAGAGACGTCCTTGCTGTCTGTCTTCTTTAATCGTTCTGTTTCCTTCCCCATGACCGTGATGGAGGAGGGGACTATGTCTATGTCTGAACTGCCGCACACAGGGCATGTGACGAGTTTCCCCTTTCTCTGCTCTTCGAAGGCCTTCCTGTCGTTGAACCATCCTTCAAAGGTGTGTTTCTTCTCACACTTAAGATCGTAAATTATCACTGAATTGAATCCTCCTATATAACAATATACTTCCATGTTCCTAATATCATGAATTTTTGTCTCAGACAAGCCGCGGCTCCATTTTAGCGCATATTCCGGCACATCCCAGGGGCAAGCAGGAACAACATCCCCTATCTTTTTCTTGGCCATTCTGTTTTTCCCATGGAAACAGGGAAGCCCTCCACAATTTTCAACAAGACGAGTCATGGGCTTTCGACTTAACCCCCTTATATATAAATATAAATGCAATAAACATAAGAGAGATAGTGGGTAATAAGCCAAGTCGAAGCGTGATCCAACTCATAGCTACAATAGGCAACAGGCTCCACCGCACTATTGCCCGCAGGGTATCATGGCTTGCAATGAACTCTGCCACATGCGGGGAGTAGGCGTAGTAGAGGTCTACGAAAGCCCTGCCCGCAGAAGTGTTAAGCAAAAACCGGTCACGGAACTCACTCAGCACTTTGACGTGGGATTCCATCGGCGAGCCATAGGCGGCAGTGGCTATAAAGCAGCCACCACCATTGCCAGAGGGGCCCCAATAATTGGCCGCCTGGGCTCCGGAAAAATGGTAAACCTGGATTTCGACTGTCGGAGGGTTGCTATCGTTATGATTCACCCTGGACCCGGGTACCATCCAGCCCTCGCCACCCCGGGCAACATTGCCAGCAGCCTCACAGGCGAGCACCCAATCACTGCCATTGTAGAAAAGGACGCTGAGCGTGTTCACTTCGCTGTAACCCGGACAGGGGATGAAGATCTTCACGGGTATATTGAATACAGTCGGAGGTTGCAGATTCATTGGCACGCCCACGGCATCTCCATTGTCCAGGTTTACCTCCGGAAGTTCATCTGTGGGTCCGAAGGTTGGTATAACCGTTTCGTTGCTGTCGTAAACAATTTTTGCTTTTAATAGATTTTCGCTATCAGCGCTTGTTGTCGTTAATCCTGGCGAAGGCGAGTCTGAGATTGTAGTTATGGGCGGCATGTTGGCTTGGGCGTCATCGTGCTCTACTTGAGTTTCTATCTTAAACCCGTAACTTGCCTGGCTCATCCAGTCGCCTCTTCTATCTTTGGCATCGACCTTGATATACACGCTAGTATCATAAAGGTAATTTCCATATGTGGCTTCCTTAGACCTGTCATAGACAGCCCAAAGTTGCGTTACCCGGGAGTCATCATCTAAGCTCAGTTTTACCACCCTGACAACATCAGTGTCACTTAGATCCCGCTCATAGACAGAATTCATCCCGTCGTTAACAGTAAAGGCAATGCTGGCTGAATCCGTAATATCTATTCCATCAGAGTCATTGATCCATACGGCAAAAGTGGTGCCGTCAGGTATACGGGTAGTGTCGCTGATTCCTGCAGCATGGTGAGGAATGGTCTGCATCACCTCAGGAGGTGTTGGTGTTGGAGAGGTATCATCATCCGGATCGGTGCCAATTGTGTATTCCTCATAATTACTCCAGCCATCACTGTCATAGTCTCCGTCTCCTCCGTTATCTCCAGTGGCATCTGCCGGGCTGAGTCCATTTTCTATCTCCCATCCGTCAGGTAAATTATCGCCGTCTGTGTCAGGGTTTGCAGGATCGGTGCCGTTTTGATATTCCTGAAGATCAGTCAAATCGTCGTTGTCCCCATCGGCTGTGCCATCATGGGAGAGATTGCCAAAGTAATCAATCTCCCATTTATCATACATTCCATCCTCGTCGCTATCCGGAACAAACTCGAAAACATTATCACTGATGGCGGTACCTAAAGGTGTCGTAACCGTAATCTTACCGGTAGCGCCAAGATACACTTCAGCGGTGATTTGGGACTGAGAATCCACCGCAAAACCTGCGGCATCCGGCCCTCCGAATTTAACCGCTGTAGCCCCGGTAAAGTAGGTTCCGGTAATGGTCACTAATCCACCCATACCAGCCGTGGGTGGCGTAAAGGATGCGATGACTGGGACGTTCAAGGCAAAATTAGAGGTTATTCCCATGTCAGAGGTCACATGTGTGACAGTCAGCGGGTTATTTGTGCTGAATCCCGCTCCGTCCTTTGTCCAGTTTGCAAAGTGGTATCCAGCGTCAGGGACAGCCGTAACCTCCGTGCAGTCCTCTCCGACTTCGACAAGTTGTGTGTTATCACCGCTGATGGTTCCATTTCCACCTGCCAAAAATGAGACATGATATGTGAAAGTCTCACCAAAGCTTACCTTAACATTATCAAGACAAACTCCGTGTCCGTAATTTGTAGTGCCCTCGAAGGCAATACGGTAAGTGTCGGAAAGCTCGGGCAGAGAAAGCCTCCTTTGCGTCCAATCCGGAACATCTTTCAAATAAACCGCATCCGGGATAAGGGTCCAGGGGTCAGTGGGAGAGTTTTTATAATATACCCTGAGTTCATCCTGATCGCCCTGCCATTCATGCATACAGTGCTGGAATGAAAGCTCCGCGAAATTTCCAAAACTTAGATCAAGCCCCGGAGAGATTAATCTTGAAGAATGGGAGTCCCAGTCTTCGTAAAACATGCGGGCATTATACTCTCCCTCGTAAGCGCTTTCAGGCATTCCATTAGCATCGCCACAGCCATCCAAAAAGTCCCATTCGGTTGAACCTGTGACTATCTCCTGTGTCCATCCCGCAGGCATATTCCCTGCATTTTCAAAATCTTCGGATAATGCCATGTCTCCGGTGGTTACGGTCCTGTCCCCCCCGTTTGCCGTTCCTGCTGCGTTGGTTCCGACAATCCGAAAATGATATGTGGTCTGGGGGGTTAAACCGGTAATGATAGCGCTCACCGAAATATCGTCGGTCCCTGTGCCTGCTTCTGTTTCCTCTGTGCGGTTTCCGTAAGCCGCTGTCAGGCCGTATTCAAAGTGAAAAGTCGTGATTGCCCCGTCAGAATTATTGGGATTGATAGTCCCGTTCAATATGGCTAACTGACAGGCGCCTTCATCAGCCGGTCCGGTACTGACCGTCGGGAGAACCGGCGGTTCAGGGGTTTCTAAGATCATGTCGTTACCGGAGCTTGTCCCATGGGAATTGTAAGCGACAATTCTGTAATGATATATGGAGGAATAATCCAGAGAATCGAGTGAAGCAGATGCGGCCAGCTCCTCTGTTCCACTGCCAACGGAGATTTCCGTTGTAGCTGATCCGTAAGCGGTTGTTGATCCGTGTTCAAAGTAATATGTTGTAGTATCCCCGTGCGGATTTACTGACCCGTTAATATCAGCCGTGTTCAACAAGACGCTTGCATTTCCTGTCCGGACCCCTGGGGCAATAGGTTCTCCCGTTGTGGCAAAGGTCATATCCGAGCCATAGGATGTGCCGGTTGCATTAGTTGCAACAATTCTGAAATGATAGGTTGTCTGGTGGGTTAGGGTTGTTGCTGACGCATTAACATCAACCTCGGTGTCTCCGCTGCCGGCTGAAGACTCAGTTGTCGTTGATCCGTAAGCGGTTGTTGCCCCGTATTCAAAGTAATACACCGTCTCCAGTCCTCCCGGATGGACAGTCCCATTCAATATTGCAGAGGTGGGGGTTACCGAGGTGGCTGAACCGGTGGTGACGGTAGGCCCTTCAGGCACTAAGTAGGCGACCGCGCAGGCAACAGCTGCCGAGGTGTACTTGATCCGCATATAACCATCTTCTCCCCAACTGGTGCCCCAGCTATTACGGAGAATCCAGTAGCCGCTGTTCTCGGGATCGCCGTTATCATCCCAACCAACAAGGGCGATCGCATGATTGGTAGTGGTATCATAACAGGGAGAAGCGTCACAGGAGGTGTACGAGTCTTCGTAGATGTCGCCGCTGTATGCCTCGAATGCAGATCCAACATACACTGCGGCATCGACAACGCCGTAGGTCATGATAGCCGTTTTGATCGCCTCGATATCATTACAATCAATCCGATGCCAGGAACCAAAGACAGTGGTCTGGTCTTCCCAGTGGGTGCACTCGCCGGGATCGGAGGTTGCGTAGGGGAAATCGGCTTCACTACAGACGCCTTCGGCGGTAAGGGCCTCGAGCTCATAATAGCCGTAATCCGCCCCCCCACAGCCACTGAAATGTGGATTATATTTATCCAGCCCACCCAGACACCAAATTATGAAAGATTCTGAAAAATCGCTGCAATTGTCATCGTATTTTCCTGCGGCCCAGTTATAGGTTCCTTCCGCCGCGGCGCAGGCACCAAAGGCGTAACAGGAACCGCAACCACCTTGGTCCCTGATAGGGCCAATGTAGGAGTGACCATTATAATTTTGCCAGTCAAACTGATCGGGAAGCGGCTCCTCGAGGAGGTGCCTGTCAAGGGGGCGTACGTTTTGCGGGAGGGCGGCGTTTTCGCGGGAAAGAGTCGAGCGGCGCGTAAAGAACCTTTCCTTCATTGCCGGGGACATATCGTAGATTTTGTTGTGGTCTACGGTGAAGTTGTAGCCGTTGTGCTCTATCTTTTCCCTGATCTCCTCTATGCTGTCCCCTGATTCAAATTTCTCTATCTCCTCAGACTGGCTATAGGAGCTGACCGGAAGAAACAAAACAAGGTAATAAAGGGCAATCAGGACCACCCGGAATTTCATCAGCTTTTTCATGAAACGCCTCTATTTCTATTTGACTACAACAGTTGCCTCAAGTGTTTGAACCGGCGGGATACCTTCCTCAAAGGGCCTGTGGTAAATCAATCTCAACACTGTCTGGCCTGGTATAAGAGCCTCAAATCGCATAGTCATTATTCCTCCAGAGCCACGAGCCTTTCTGTCCGCCTTAAACTCCGGTTTTCCAACCTGTCGCAGGATGGCTGAATCGACATAGTCTACTTCCCAATTATAGCCGGTAGTTGGGTTCCCTTTCAGAATAACCTCCAGAGTATCTCCTGTATACATTTTCACTCTACTTATGGCATTTTTCTCACTCAATTTTACTTGGATACGCGCAGATGAGCTACACGCTGCAGGTAAAAGGATAATACCAATGGATAACACAATAGAGATTATTGATAATCTAAACATGTCATTGTTCCCTCATTTGTGAATTTTTGCCTCAGACAAGCCGCTGTTCCATTTTAGAGCATATTCGGACAGACTTCATTTTTTTATGGACATTTGGGGAAAAATTATATAGACAAGAACGCTTGTCGGGATGTGGCCCAGCCTGGTAGGGCACTGCGTTCGGGACGCAGGAGTCGCGCGTTCAAATCGCGCCATCCCGACCATTTTTTGCTCCCCTATCCGACGGCGCCCGCCATCGAAAAGATGGGAAGATACAGGGCCACGATCATCCCCCCGACAACACCACCCAAAAACACCATCATGATGGGTTCAAGGAGTGCCGTCAGAGCACCCACTGCGACATCCACTTCAGAGTCATAAAAGTCGGCGATCTTTTCCAGCATGGCATCAAGGGCGCCGGTGTTTTCGCCGACCGCTATCATGGAGACAACCATGGAGGGGAATATCCCTGCTTCCGACAGGGGCTCCGCTATGGTCTTCCCCTCGCTTATGCTTTTTCTGGTGTCCATCAGAGCGTTCTCGACGATCTTGTTCCCCGCCGTCTTGCTGACGATCTCAAGTCCGTCAAGTATCGGGACGCCGCTGCTCATCATGGTGGAAAGGGTCCGTGAGAATTTTGCCACGGCAACCTTTTTGAGGAGGAGGCCGAAGACGGGCAGCTTGAGCACGGTTCGATCTATTTGAAGCCTTCCCCGCTCGGTTTTGTGATATCTCTTGAAGGCGAAAACGAAGAGGACGATTATGCCCAGTATGTATAATATATTGTTCTGGACAAAGCGGCTCATGTCCACCAGGATTTGAGTGGGGCCCGGGAGTGCTGATCCCATGCTTGCAAACATCTCCTCAAAAACGGGGACAACCTTGTACAGGAGCAGGATAACAACCGCGAAGGCAACAACGAGAACTGTCATCGGATACGTCATGGCACTCTTTACCTTCCGTTTCAGCTCCAGCGCCTTTTCCATATATGCGGAAAGACGGTTGAGGATGACATCCAGGATGCCACCTGCCTCTCCGGCAGCGACAAGGTTTACGAAGAGGTCATCAAATATATCCGGGTATTTCGTCAGGGCCTCAGAGAGGGAGCTTCCCCCCTCAATATCCTCTTTTAGTCCCTTGATGATCTTTGCAAACGTCTTATTTTGCTCCTCTTCGCCCAGCAGTTCCAGGCACTGGATGATAGGCAGGCCGGCATTGATCATCGTGGCGAAGAGTCTCGCGAACACCACCACGTCAGTTTCCTTAACCTTCTCTTGGAGAAAGGGGATGTTTTCGAAGAGATCCTTGGGTTTTTTCTTTATGCTCTCAGCCTTGATACGCTGGCGGCGAAGCTGGATCCTGACGCTGCTTTCATCGGCGGCCTCTATTTCGCCCTTTTTCTTCTCGCCTTTTTTTGTCGTTCCCTCCCACAGATATACCGGCATCGCTACCCCCTTTCCCCCTGCGTCTTTAGCGTGTCCCAATGGCGACGAGTTATTTCATAGAGCATAATACCTCCGGCGACGGATACATTCAGGGAATCGAGACGGCCTGTCATGGGTATGGAGATCAGAACATCACATTTTTTTCTGACCAGCGGACGTATCCCCTTCCCCTCGCTCCCCAGGACGAGGCCCACATAGTTGCCGTAATTCTGGGAACTGAGCCCCTCAGAGCCGCCGGCATCGGTGCCGTATATCCAGAAGCCCTCTTCTTTGAGTCGGTCGATTGTTCTCGATATATTTACCACCTGGGCAATGGGGAGGTGGAGGGCCGCTCCTGCTGAGGCCTTGATGACGGAAGGGGTAACCGGAGCAGCTCGATTTTCCGGGATGACCAGGCCGGTAGCGCCGAAGCAAAGGGCTGTCCGGATAAGCGATCCAAGGTTTTGCGGGTCTGTTATGCCGTCAAGGATGAGGATTAAAGAGTTCTTTTGGGATTTAGAATTGCCGAGAATTTTATCGATGCCGGTATACCGGTATTCCTCGCATATACAAACGACGCCCTGGTGATGCCGTGTGCCGGCGACGGTATTCAGGTGTTCTCTGTCCGTAAAGACGACGGGTATTTTCCCCCGGGAGGCGAGTTCCTCTATCTCCCGGGTGCCGCCCCGTTTTCCCTCTCTGGTCAGGAAAACTTTCTCTATCCTGCCGCCATCCTTCAGGGCCTCTTCTACCGGATGAACGCCGTAGATTACCTGCATTGCCTTTCCTCTGGGTAGGACGTTAACTCTTAACGGAGCCCCTCGGATATCTCTTCGGTAATACTGTCCGCTACGGCCACGGGATCATCGGCCAACCGTATGGGCCTGCCTACAACCAGGTAATCCGCCCCCATGGCGATGGCATCCCTTGGTGTCAATACCCGCTTCTGATCGTCATCCGCGACCTTGTTGCCAGGGCGTATGCCGGGGGTTACAATAACAAAGTCTCCTCCACACGCCTTCCGTATGGAAATGACATCGTGCGCTGATGCCACAACGCCGGGAACCCCTGCGTCCCTGGCTGATACCGCGAGCTTCAGGACAAGTTCCCCTGTGGTGCATCCAAATCCTATCTCTTTGATGTCGGAATCATTCAAGCTGGTAAGAACGGTTACTGCAAGGAGCAACGGAGGGGTGACCCCCAGGGCACTGGCAGTCTTGTTGACGGAATCGACCGACCGCTCCATCATCTCCCGCCCCCCAAACGCGTGTATGTTGAACATGGAGACGCCCAGTTTAACCGCGGCCTGGGATGCCATTGCTACGGTGTTCGGGATGTCATGAAACTTCAGATCGAGAAAGACATTTCCACCCCTTTCCCGTATATCCGAAACGATCCGGGGGCCGAAACGCGTGAAGGCCTCTTTCCCTACCTTAAACATCCCCACGTGATCCTTCAGCAGGTCGGTCCACCTGATGGCCTCGCCCAGGTCTTCTCCGAGATCAAGGGCGAATATCAGTTTTTCACGGCTTCTGTTCGGTGTTTGCATCTTCGACCACATCCGTGCTGTTTTCTATGAGCTCAACCGGCTCAACATCTACCGATATCTCAACATCTGCCGATTGCGCGTCGAGAATTTCGGGATGGGTGTATTTCACCTTTCCTTCCGCTATCTCTCTCAAAGCGGTAACGATTTCCCGATTGTTTTTCTTTGTGCTGAGGGGTTTCGATTTTCTCAGGAGCTGTTTTGTCCTCTGGGTTGTAAGGTGTGTCAGGGCAAACCTGTTTCTTGCCTTTTCCAGGGAATCCTCTACGGTAACTCGTGCCATGGTTCATATACCTCCGGTTATTCGATAAAAGTCGGCTATTCTGCCTTGTAGCCGAGATGTTCTGTTCTTTTCGGCTATATACACAGATCTCAGTATATTTACTGAATCGCTCACTATATCATTAAATACTACATAATCATACCATTCATTTTCTCGTATCTCTTCCATGGCTTTGTCGAAGCGCTTCCTTATAACATCGTCAGTTTCCGAACCGCGGTTTTTCAATCTCTCTTTCAGAATTTCCACGGATGGAGGCATAATGAAGACGAAGATACCCTGGGGATACAGTGCCTTTACGTTGCGGGCCCCTTTCGTGTCGATGTCAAGAATAACGTCATGGCCCTGTGTGATGATATCCTCTATATCTTTCTTGAGTGTTCCGTAAAAATGGCCGTAGATCTCTTCCCACTCCACGAATTCGCCGTTTGCCCTTCTCTGAGTGAAATTTTCCGTGGAGATGAAGTGGTAATCCCTGCCGTTCTCCTCGCTCTTTCGGGCAGGACGTGTCGTACAGGACACGGAGAAGCGCAGATCGAGAAATTCAGCCAGGAGCTTTTTGCATAGAGTGGTCTTTCCGGCGCCTGAGGGGGCGGAGACGACCATAAGAAGTCCCTTCGGTTTTGTCTGCTTCATGGTGTTCAAACTCCGATGGGTAAACGTTTACGGTTTGCAGTTATCGGTTCACGGTTGAAAAACAGAGAATTGAAATCAATATCCAAAATGCTTCAAACTGTAAACCGATAACCGTGGATTGTTATCCTGATGATCTGGAACTCGGAACCATCTACTCTATATTCTGGATCTGTTCCCTCAGCTTGGCAAGTTCCGTCTTTACCTCTATGACGATGCCGGATATGTTCAGGTCGTTGCTCTTGGAGCCGATCGTATTTATTTCCCTGTGCATTTCCTGTAGCAGAAAATCCATTTTTCTGCCGATGGCCTCATCGCTGTCCAGCATCTCGCCAAACTGTTTGATGTGACTTTCAAGGCGGACTATCTCTTCGGTGATATCGTTCTTTTCCGCCATTATCGCAACTTCCTGGATGAGCCTTGATTCATCGCATTCCGTGCCTTCCGCCAGTTCCCGGATTCGGGCCGAAAGCCTCTCCTGGTAGTTTTTAACCACCTCCGGAGCCCGTTTCTTTAATGCCTCTATGCCGGTTGTGACTATGTCGAGACGTGCAGTGAAATCTTCATAGAGGAGCCTGCCTTCAGCCTCCTTCATCTGCACGAGGGAGTTAAGGGAATCGTCCAGTGCCTCTTTTATGGTGCTCCATATTTGCTCAGGGGCGATCTCTGTTTCCGACGTATAAATGCCGCCCTTCAGCTTGACAAGGGTTCCCAAAGTTATCTCGTCGGTAAGATTTAGCGATTCCTTCAGGCTGATCAGCAGGTCATAATAGCTGTTAATGAGGGGAATATTTGCCTCTAGTTTGTCTCCGCCATTTGCACCAGGATCGGAATCTATCCTGACGTTCACCTCAACTCTTCCCCGGGAGATTCGCTCTCCCACCCTCTTTTTGATCTGTATCTCCAGGGCGGCGAGAAAGGCAGGCAGCCGGATGCTGCTTTCAAGGTTTTTGTGGTTGAGGGATTTGATTTCTACGGCCAGTGTTTTCCCCGCAAAGACGGATTCCGCCCTTCCGTAGCCTGTCATGCTTCGTATCATAGATTTTTCTCCTGGGTTCTTGCTGTATGTATTGTTACACCGTTACGTGATTTTTTGCACTCTTTTCCGGGCCAGCTGTGAGGCATATCTCTCTCGTATGTTGTTGAATATCACTATGGTGTCCTCATCCGCATAATCAGGATAGGTCCACTCGAGCCTCCGGAAAGTATGATTCACGAAGATGAGGGTCAGGTCGGCGTATATGCCGTCCTTGATATGGGGACGATGTGTGTAGGCCTTTCCCGTGGCAAGGATCAAATGGGCCTGAGACAGATACCCCGGGTCTATATTGACAAGCCGGTTGCCATCACTCACGAATTTTTCTTCCACCCCGTTCGTGAACAGCTTTATGTCGGGGAGCGTGTCAGGGGGCACAAGGGTTTCAAAAGAGATAAAACGCCTGACAAGGGAAGTCCCCGATTCTCTCGCATAGTAATCGGTGTATGCAAAGGGCAACACGGCGCTTACGTAATCAATTTCTCCTAACCTCCCGGATAGGAGTTTTATGGCTTTGTTCAGTGTGTCCGTGCTCCCGGAGAAGACGCTGGATACTATCTTTACCGGATCGGGGGGGGCTGGCCTGCTCATAGCGCCTTCTTCAATTCATCCCGGTAGACCGGTGCCGTTCCGACCTTGCCGACCGCGATGCCGGCCGCGTGATTCGCAAGAACGGCGGCCTCCGTGAATGTCGCCCCAGCCGCAATGCAGAGGGCAAAGACCCCTATTACCGTATCGCCTGCGCCCGTTACATCGAAGACCTCTCTGGCGACAGCGGGAATGTGTGTAATGTCGGCGTCATGTTCAAAGAGGGCCATTCCCTCTTCGCCCATCGTTACCAAAAGAGCCCTGAAATCAAAATCCCTGATAAGCGCGGCACCACCCCGTATAAGATCCTCTCTGCTCTCGATCTCCCTGCCGAGCGCGCGCTCCGTCTCCTGGTAGTTCGGGGTTATCAGGTCGCACCCGCGGTACAGGGAAAAATCACTCTGTTTGGGGTCGATGCACAGTATGATTCCCCGTTTTGACGTTATCTCCCGTATCTCTCTGACGAGTTGTTCCGAGAAGACCCCCTTATTGTAATCCGAGATGATCACCGCCCCCAGGTCGTCTTCCATCGATTCTATATACGCTATAATCTTCTGAAGGCTGTCTTGGGCAACCGGGCTCTTGTCCTCCCTGTCAAATCTCACTACCTGCTGGTTATGCGCGACGATCCTTGTTTTGACGATGGTGGGGCGAGCCTGTTCCACGATAACGCCTGCCGTATCGATGTTCATCTTCTGCAGGGTGTCTATCAGCCACGCACCCATGGTGTCCGCTCCGACAATGCCTGAGACGGCGACCTTTCCTCCCATGGAGAACACGTTGTTCAATACGTTGGCACAACCACCCAGCAGGAGACTCTCGGAGGTGACTTTCACCACGGGTACCGGGGCCTCCGGTGAAATGCGCGATACCTTTCCCCAGATGAACTGGTCGACCATAATGTCTCCGACTACCAGCACCTTTGAACAGTGAAAACGGTCGATAATATCGAGAGCCCTCTCCTTGCTTATGATATCCTTCACCATACAACGCCTTTCAATACCTTGAAACACAGGTGCCATTTTATTCCAGCTCTCGTACGCCTGCTCTTCCCGAACAAGCCAGCATGCTATTATTATAGAGTTTTTTTGTCAATGCTTTTTCTCAAAATCCTTGACTAAATGGGGAAAAGGCGATAGTTAGGACTGCCTTACATTTTTTAGTTAGTTCCTGTTCAAAAGGGGTTCTTTCCCGCAACCCCTGTGTCAATCCCTTGATTTTCCTGAACGTGCGGCAAAGTGCTTGTTTGTAAATTGGAAACTACCCGGCCTATATTTCTAAAGAAATTAATTTCTAGATGGGTGCCCATAAAGAGGATGTCTGATGGATGAGAAGAGTGAACTGCTGAGAAACCGGGAAGAGAAGATGAAATTCCTGCAAGATATGGGGGTCGATCTGTATCCGAATGATGTGACAGTAACCGCGACCACCAAGTCCTTGATTGACCGGTTCGGCGACATGGATAACGAGGAGCTGAAGGGTGTTGAAGAAACGTTTGCGCTGGCGGGACGGATGATGGCGGTACGAAACTTCGGCAAAGCCGCGTTCGTAAACATTCAGGACAGAGAGGGGAGAATACAGGGACACATAGCAAGGGACAAGGTCGGCAAAGAAAGATACTCCATCTTCAAAAAATTCGATGTCGGGGATATCGTCTTTGTCTCGGGAGGTCTCCTGAAGACAAGGACCGGCGAGCTGACGGTCGCTGCCGACGAGATACGGCTCCTGTCAAAGGCGGTGAAACCCTTACCCGAGAAATGGCACGGCCTCACCGATGTCGAGGCCCGGTACCGGCAGAGGCCCCTCGACCTTATCATGAATCCGGGAGTCAAAGAGGTCTTCTATGCGCGAAGCCGGATTATAAAACTGATCCGCGATTTCATGCAGGAGCGCGATTTCCTTGAAGTAGAGACACCGATGATGCAGCCTATGGCCGGTGGCGCGGTGGCGCGGCCTTTCAAGACATACCATAATACCCTTGACATGGACCTGTATCTGCGAATCGCTCCGGAGCTGTACCTGAAGCGCCTGATCGTCGGAGGGCTTGAGCGGGTCTTTGAGATAAACAGAAATTTCAGGAACGAAGGAATATCAACCTCTCACAATCCGGAGTTTACCATGATGGAGTTCTACCAGGCCTACGCCACGTACGAAGACCTGATTGTGATGACGGAAGAGATGATCACCTCTGTCGCCACGGAGCTCTTCGGTTCCCTCCAATTTGAATATCAGGGGACCGAGATTGATCTGAGCCGCCCCTGGCAGCGGCTGACGGTGAAGGAGGCCATCCTGAAATACTCGGATGCCGCACCCGATGCCCTGGAAGACCGGGCAAAGGCCGCGCAGTTTGCACGAGACCTGGGATTGCCCGTTGATGATGATGAGCCGCTGGGGAAGGTCATCGTGGCCATCTTCGAGGAGGTTGCGGAGGCCAACCTCATCCAGCCGACCTTTGTTACCAGTTATCCCATAGAGGTTTCTCCCCTTTCACGAAAGAGCGCAGCCGACGGCGGTTTCACCGATCGGTTCGAGCTGTACATTTATGGCAGAGAACTTGCCAATGCCTTTTCAGAGCTCAATGATCCTGAAGATCAGAGAAACAGATTTGCCATGCAGTTGAAGGAAAGGGAAGCCGGAGACAAGGAAGCCCATGAAATGGACGAAGATTATATCAGCGCCCTGGAATATGGTATGCCGCCGACAGCGGGTGAGGGGATAGGGATAGACCGACTCATCATGCTCTTTACCGATTCTCCATCCATCCGGGATGTAATACTCTTCCCCCATATGAGGGCGAAAATGAAATGAACTACTCAGGGGGTTTAGACTGTAGGCTGAAGACTGTCAGGAAAAACCAGGATATGGCACATTCTGAACCCATGCTTTGTGCTAAAAGTTGTTGTTTATCTACCAAGGCGCAATAATTGCGCCTCTTCGACCCCTTTCCCGATTTGAATCGGGACTTCAGGCGGACTACGTGAGTAGTCATGTTACAGGTTTCTAAAATATGTCATATGAATTCTTCATAGGCCTTCGGTATCTCAGGGCGAAGAGGAGACAGACCTTTATATCGGTCAACACCTTTATATCGGTGGCGGGCATCTTCCTGGGGGTCGCCGCGCTCATTATCGTGCTGGCCGTTATGAACGGTTTTGAAACGGAACTTCGCGACAAGATACTGGGGATCAATTCTCACATCGTCCTGATGGAATATGATGGAGGGATGAAGGATCATGCCGTGGTGATGAAGAAGATCGAATCGATCGAAGGCGTGGTGGCCTCAACGCCCTTTATATACGGCCAGGCCATGCTGAAAAATGAGGGAAGGGTCACCGGTGTAGTCCTGCGCGGCATGTCGACCGAAACGTCTGCCGATGTCATAAATATTGGAAAGATGAAGGAGGGGGATCTTGCCTATCTCTCGGGCGAGGGGAATAAAACTGGCCTGCCTGGTGTCGTCATAGGAAAGGAACTGGCACAGAATCTGGGGGTTGTGTTGTTCGATACCGTGGAAATTCTGCTCCCCATGGGAATCCCTACTCCCATGGGAGTGGTTCCCAAGATTCAGGAATTCGGCGTGGTGGGTGTTTTTGATTCAGGCTCATACGAGTATGATTCAACGCTCGTCTTCATGTCGCTCGAGAACTGTAAAAAGTTTCTCAATATGAAGGATGAGGTTACCGGAATTGAGATAAAGATAGACGATATCTACGGGGCGGGAAAGATCGCGAAGACCATAGAGCAAAAACTCGGATACCCTTACTGGGCAAGAAGCTGGATGGAAATGAATAAGAATCTTTTCTCGGCGCTCAAGCTGGAAAAGAGGGTCATGTTTATCATCCTCAGCCTGATCGTGCTGGTTGCCGCCTTCAATATCATAACTACACTGATTATGACGGTTATGGAAAAGGCCAGGGATATAGCCATACTGAAATCGATGGGTGCCACAGCACGGGGCATCATGAAGATATTCATGATAGAAGGGATGGTAATCGGTGCAATCGGAACAGCCCTGGGCTGTATTGCTGGGATCACCGTTGCCCTGAATCTGGAGCGGATAAGCCGATTTGTAGAAAACCTCTTTGAGTTCAAGATATTCCCGAAGGATGTCTATTATCTGGATGAACTTCCCTCACAGATAAATTATGGGGATGTCACTGCAATAGCCCTTGTGGCGATGCTCATCTGTTTTCTGGCGGCGATATATCCCTCATGGAGGGCCTCACGACTGGATCCGGCCGAGGCACTGAGATATGAATAAGTGGGGGGTGTGATGATAGAAATCCACCAGCTGACCAAGACCTTTGTAAAAGATGACAACCGGATCGAGGTGCTCAAGGGGATCGATTGCAGCATTGAGAGAGGGGAATCCCTGGCGATCCTGGGTGCCTCCGGTACCGGTAAAACCACCCTCCTCCAGATACTCGGGGCGCTCGATCATCCTACCTCCGGGCGCGTGCTCTTTGACGGCGCGGATATCTTTGAATGGGATGAATCCCGGCGTGCCGAGTTCAGAAACAAAAAAATAGGATTTGTCTTTCAGTTTCACCACCTCCTTCCCGAGTTTACCGCCCTGGAAAACGTCGCCATGCCAGCCCTGATACAGGGGATGTCGAAGGGTGATGCGTACCGGAAGGCGGAGATTGTCTTGACGGAAGTGGGGCTTGATGATAGGTTGACGCACAAACCGGGCGAGCTTTCCGGGGGAGAACAGCAGAGGGTCGCTATAGCGAGGGCGATGCTGATGAATCCGGATGTAATCCTGGCAGATGAACCGACGGGAAACCTTGATGTGAAAACGGGGGGGAAGGTACAAGATCTGCTTTTAGCCCTTGGTAAGGCTCAGAATACCACTCTTATCGTAGTTACCCATAACAAATTACTTGCCGATGGCATGTCTCGCGCTATCAACCTGAAGGAGGGGAAAATTTGTGATCTATAAACACAGAAGATATCTTTTTATTGCCGTTTTACTTCTTATATTTTTCCCCCTGAATGGCTTTTCTGCCACGCAGGGATCTGTCGAAAAAGAGGGTGTCCAGAGCATTACCATTTCCCCCCTGACTGACTCTGGCGCCTCTGCCACGCAGGGATCTGTCGAAAAAGAGGGAGCCCAGAGGGTTGCCATTCTCCCCTTTGAGGTCCACACCAGCGAGGGTGCCCTTTCACTGCAAAAACAGATAGCCGCTCAACTGTCAACCGGGCTGACAGAATCCGGGTACATCCAAATTGTCGCTGAAGGGTCTTTTCAGGGGTTGATTAAAGGGGAGAAGGCGGATGATCGGCTTGCTGCCCTTGTCGGGAAGAAAACGGGCGCCGGGTTTGTCATTGCGGGGAGCCTTACCAAACTGGGGGACACGTTGAGTGCTGACGTTGGGGTGATAAACGTCAAGAGTGGGTATCGTTCCAGTATCTTTGCCCAAGGGGATGATCTTGATCTCCTGATCTTACGATTGAAGAACGATATCCTTCTGAAGATACTAACCGGACAAAGGATAGCGGAGGTAAAACTGACAGGAAATCTCAGGATCGAAAACGATGTCATATATAATGTTCTGCAAAACGCAAAGGGCAAGCTTTTTTCGAAGGAGAATCTTTCCTCCGACATAAAGGCTATATATAAGATGGGTTTCTTTAGGGACGTTGCAGCAAAGGTCACCGATACCGATGACGGGAAGGTCATAGAGTTTAAACTGGAAGAACTGCCCCTGATAACGAGTGTTGGTATCGAGGGGACTGACGGTATAAAGAAGGGGGATATAGAGGAGGTTGTCTTTGTTAAGGAGAGGCAGATTCTCAACCTGAACAAAGTGAAGGTGGATATAGAAAACATAAAGACTTTTTATAGAAATGAAGGGTATTTGAACGCGCAGGTCACCTACCGATTAGAGGAACAGAAAAAGGGAGTTCGGGTCGTATTTGATATAACGGAGAACAAGAAGCTTTCGATAAAGAAAATTACCTTTGAAGGGAACAAGGCGTATACGGACAAAGAACTGAAAGATATCATGGAGACATCGGAGTGGGGTATATTCCATTTTATCTCAAAATCCGGCAAATTCGACGAGACCCTGTTAAAACAGGATATCAACAAGCTGACGGTTTTTTATTTGAACAACGGGTATATCAATGCCGGGATCGGCGAGCCGGAAATCACCGACGATACGAAGTCGATATACATCAAGATATCGATAAACGAAGGGAAACAATTCAGGGTCGGTCAGGTGGAGATTACGGGTGACACCCTTTCTGTAGGACGGCCAGACCTGATGACACGGCTTCAGATCACCAGAAAAGACTATTTCGACAGAGAGGCCATCATGAAGGATATTGATATCCTGACAGAGGTCTGCAAGGACGACGGGTATGCCTATGCCACCGTTGTTCCGCGGACCGTGTCCAGAGATGATGAACAGAAGATCGATGTGGCCTACAATATAGAGAAAGGCAATCTTATATATATCAACAGGATAGCCGTGACGGGGAACACGAAGACGAGAGACAAGGTGATACGCAGAGAGCTTGCGGTTGTGGAAGGGGACCTGTATGACAGCAGTAAGCTCAAGATGAGCTATATGAAACTGAACAGGCTCAGGTACTTTGAAGAGGTAAATTTTCAGACTGAAAAGGGCCCCGATGAAGGCCTGATGGATATCGATGTCCATGTCAGGGAAAAGCCTACCGGTATGTTCAGTATCGGCGCCGGATATAGCGCCGTGGATAGCGTGATCTTTATGGCCCAGGTGGCCCAGCAGAATCTCTTCGGGAGGGGGCAGATACTGAGCCTCAGCGCCTATCTGGGGGGAACGAAAACGAGCTATGAACTGTCTTTTACGGAGCCGTGGCTGTTTGATATGCCCCTGTGGAGCAAAACCGATATATGGAGCATGAACCGGGATTATGATTCGTACGATGTCGACAGCCAGGGGTTTGGCACAACGCTGGGGTATCCTCTCTTTGAGTACGTCGTGGGCTATATCGGCTACCGGCTGACAACCGATACCATTAAGAATATAGAAACGACTGCATCGAACTATGTCAAGAAACAGGAGGGAACACTCACCTCGAGCGGTGTTACCCTGACGCTCACACGGAATACAAAAAATGACACGATCTTTCCCTCGGAGGGCTCCAATAACAACATCTCCATTGAGCACACGGGGAGCATTTTAATGGGTGATGCCAGTTTTACAAAATACACGGCCACTTCCAGCTGGTTTTTCCCCCTGCCGCTGGACAATGTGTTCGGGATCCGCGGAAGGGCGGGGTATATACATCCGAACGAGGGTAAGGAGATCCCCGTCTATGAACGGTTTTATCTGGGCGGGATGAATTCCCTCAGGGGCTTGAGGGACGTAGGGCCTGTTGACTCCGAGGGCGATCCCATGGGCGGGGAGACCATGCTGAATTTCACCGCGGAGGTCGTGTTCCCCCTTCTTAAAGATGCCGGCATGAAAGGGGTTGTGTTCTTCGATACGGGAAATGCGTGGAACGAGGGATATCATCTGGATGACATGAGAAGAACGGCGGGAGCGGGAATACGCTGGTATTCTCCGATCGGTCCTTTGAGGCTGGAATGGGGGTATGTTCTTGACAGAAAGGGAGACGAAGCCGCGAGCAGGTGGGAGTTTACCATCGGGATGTTCATGTAACTATTTTTAAAATGATTCGATATTACACTACACAGGAGGAGTTATAGATGAGGAAAGGTATAAGTTTTCTGGTGGTTATTTCGGTCATATTGCTGGGAGCCTATTCTGCCGGGGCGGGAGAGATAGGTCTTATCGATATGAAAAAAGTTATCCTTCAATCGGATGCCGGAAAGGCAGCGGGGCTTGATTTGAAGGGATTTATCGAGGGGAAGAAGGTGCAGAGACAGGAGCTGGAGGGCCAGCTTCAAAAGATGCAGGCTGATCTGAAGAAACAAGTCTCTGTCTTGCCGGAAACCGCTTACAAGGAAAAAGAACTCGCCTACCAGAAAGAATACAGGGATTATAAAAGATTCATTGAGGATACGAATGCCGAGATGAAACTCAAGGACCAGGAACTTTCCCGTAAGCTGATACCCGAGGTGCTCAAGGTTGCGGAAACCGTCGGTAAAAAGGGGGGGTATGTCTGCATAATGGATATTGGGAGCGGCGGCATTGTTTACTACTCCAAGGAGAATGATATAACCAATAAGGTGGTAGAAGAGTATAACCGGGTATATAAGGCGAAAAAGTAGCTCCGGGAACTTCACATGGCGGTCAGAAAACGACTGATAGAGATTGCAGAACATGTTGGTGGCACGGTGATAGGGGACGCCGATGTGGTTGTTTGCGATGTGCGGGGTATTGATGAGGCAGGCGAAGGGGACCTTACCTTCATTGCAAACCCGAAGTACAAAGACCGGCTGGAAGAGACCCGTGCTTCGGCAATCCTTGTTTCTCCAGGGGTGACAAGTCCCGGTAAGAATCTGATTGTCACGGACGACCCTTACAGCGCCATGGCCATAACCCTCACGCTTTTGTATCCGGAGAAAACTGTCCCTCCGGGGATCAGCGATGAGGCTTTTATTGAACCCGGTGCCGATATCGGGAACGGGGCCACCCTGTACCCCGGTGTATACATCGGCAGGAGGGCCAGGATAGGAAGAGGCGTACGGCTCTATCCGGGTGTTTTTGTCGGTGATGATGCAACCGTGGGAGACAATTCCATACTGCACGCGAACGTTGTTGTGTACAGGGGGTGTAGCATTGGGAAACGGGTGATTCTCCACGCGGGGGTTATTATCGGGGCTGACGGATTCGGGTTTGCGAATCCGGGGGCCGATAACCGCAAGGTGCCACAGGTGGGAATCGTACAGATCGATGACGATGTCGAGGTTGGGGCAAATACCACGATCGATCGGGGGACGCTGGGAAAGACCTGGATACAGAAGGGGGTCAAGATCGATAATCTGGTGCAGATCGCCCACAATGTCGTCGTCGGCGAAAAATCCATTATTGTTGCACAGGTGGGTATCTCCGGCAGCACAAAACTGGGTGAGAGTGTGATCCTGGGGGGACAGGTCGGCGTCGCCGGCCATATCACCATCGGAGACAATGTCATGGTCGGAGGTCAGTCGGGTGTTCATGAAAATGTTCC
>Ga0075123_10000303_pt1 | contig 26161 bp, 48 predicted proteins | sample AntAceMetag02UKX_FD_69808 | JGI IMG/M metagenome (GOLD analysis project Ga0075123, IMG submission 69808) | Saline lake microbial communities from Ace Lake, Antarctica - Antarctic Ace Lake Metagenome 02UKX | ecosystem: Environmental > Aquatic > Non-marine Saline and Alkaline > Saline | place... | reverse complement strand
TTTAATTAGATGTCAAATCGCCTGTAACGATTTTTACTATGCTACAGTATAGCACAATGGCGAATTTAACGCCTTTATACAACCCTAAATTATTTAACTGCTCCATTTTATATGTTAAGCGGGTTAAGTTTGCTATTATTAGCTTTACCTTTAGCACCCTTTTGTCTACCCTTAAATTTACCTTCTCTTTTTGCTCTTGCTATACCTAATTTTTGTCTTTCCTTCATTTGTTCAGGTTCAAAACACGCAAGAGTCATCATATTACGAAACATTAAACGACCTACTGCATTTTCTAAGTTCACAGGAAAGTCTAAAGATATTAATTTAAATCTATCCCAATTCTCTCTAAAGTATTTTTCTATTAAAGTAACACTATCAAAATTTCTTGTTACTCTATCCAATTTATTAACTACTATTGCATCACCTATCGGGTTATTAAGTATTTGTATGAACTTTTTTCTATCCTTTAGCTCGATTGTTCCGCTTTCAGTATCCCATACTTCGCAAACTATCTTATGATGATTATTAACAGCCCACATTCTTAGCTCTTGCATTTTGTCATCTACGTTTTGGTCTTCTGTAGAAACCCTAGCATATAATGTTAAATTCATTCTCCCCTTATTAATTTAAATGTCAGACTATCGCCCATTACAGAAACAAAGTTTAATTTATCCCCCTGTTTAATATATAATGATTCCATTAATTCCTTCGGCAAGTTCAATTTATATTTAACCTGTCCTGTCTTTTCTGTTACTATTGTTATTTTTGGCATTTTTTATCTGATATGTATAATAAAATGTTCCTTATTTATAAATGTATTGATTATGTACCCTTATGTGTACCATAAAACTTATAAATATAGTTGTTTTAATATTATTATTTAGGGGTTGCTCTAAATATTGAGAAAATGGATAGAGAAAGATTAAACCAATTAGTAGTTAAAATATTAATCTCTGTATTAAAATGGAGCATTATTATAGCTATCGCTTCAATTATATTTACTATATTGTCTATTTGGGTTATAGATACTCATATAGATAAGATCATAATGTGTGGAGATAACATAACATATATTAAAAAATGAAGACTAATAATTATATTGAAGCAACTTGTACTTATTGTGATAAAATAGGACATTATAACTTAAGAGTTATATTTGAAGGTTGGTATATGAACGAACCGCATTTTTTTGTAGTAAGAAATCTTATTATTGGAATAGGGATTGTATATTAAAGTATAGTAAAAATGATAGAGATTAATAAAGTAATAAACGGAGATTGTTTGGAAGTAATGAAGACTATGGAAGATAATAGTGTGGATAGCATAGTAACAGACCCTCCATATGAATTCTATTCTTTTGCATATATAAACTTTATGTTGTTAAGCATAATGAAAGTAGTTATTTGATTTTATATCTATTAATCAATACATAGATTTTCTCTTTCTCTCCAATGTCTAAATCGCTTTCTTGGGTATATTGCTCTAATAATGTTAATTCTTTATTATCTAAGTCTTTAAGATCACATCCTATACAATCAATATCATTATCAGGAATGATGGTTCCATCTTTATATAATAATACTTCATCATCAGGAGTGCGACATTTACTACATAATCCTATTGTTAGTTTTACCATTTTTATGTATTCGTTTACTCCTAATAGTTTTCTTCTGATGAGCATAAAGTTGTATAAATCGGCTCTAAAAAGAGTTATCTCTTCGTCATCTAGGTTATCGATTGATACATCACTACTAAATATAAATGCTGGATCTATCCATTTAATTAATTTATCTTGTATTTGTTCTTTCAGATATTTTAATTGTTTTCTTAATGGGTTTTGTTTATTTGCTATATGGTGAGTAAATTCTTTTATCAATTTAAATTCTCCATTATGTAACGCTACACTATTATCAATCTGGTCTATCATTACATCAAATTGCCCTGTTTCTTTATTTTTGTATAATCCTATTGTTAGTTTTACCATCTTTAAGATCTCTCTAATATCTTATATTTATTTTCTAAATATGTTTCTAAACTTTCTCTTGTAATACTTACACATTGAGCATTGCTAGTCATTATTTCTGTTAATAATTCCTTTTGTGCTTCTTGATAAATTATTTGCAATTTACCTTCTTTAAGTTCATTTGAACTTATACTTTTCCCTTTTGCTCTTAATATTTTAATTATTTTTTTTTGTATCATTCTAAAAAGCCTCTCACAAACCAACCTACATATTTATTTTTTGTTAGTTGATTAATATATTTGTTTTCTATTTTGCAACTATACCATAGTTTGCCAAATCTTTTTAAGTTCATAGTTATAAATCCAAATGTTGATGGTATAATATTATCTAATATAACACCTATAATAAAACCGGTTGTTGCTTTAAAGTTGTAATATATTCTTCTTTTGTTTTCTAAGAATTTGTCTATATTATCATAATCAACTAAATCATATTTTTCTAAAGTTGAAACATTTGGAGTTGCCATTTCTAATTAGCCTCTTTCTCTTTTGTAATTGGACTTTTATCTATCCACACCTTAACATCTTTTTCCTCTTCTGCAACTATAATTAAAATTTGCCTTCTAATGTAACCACTAAATGTTTCACCGCTTACATTTGCAATCTTTATAATTCTTTTCTTTTCATCTTCTGAAAAGCTTATGGTTCTTTGTTCTCGTCTTGCCATACTTTAATAGTATGTTAATAGTATATAAACTTATCTATGTAACTATAAAATGTATTTAGAAATGATTAAAAGTTTTAATTAGCTCTCTATCCAATTCCATACTGTTGTTAAACTTACTTCTTTTAGTCCATTGTTTGTGATTAAAAGCATATAAGTTGTATTTGATTTCATATTATAGCTTATAAAATTATTAGCACTTGTCTTAATTTTTCTATCCCCATACAAAAAACTATCGAATGGGAGTTTATCCCCTATATCTGTTAAAGTAATATTATGATATATCTTAAATGTACTATTGTCTATCATATTTCTATTTTTATTTGTATTATTTAATCCTATACCATCATCAAAATTACTATTTTCGTATAATTGTATAGTTATATCTATTATACCGTCTGACGATCCTATTATTTGTCTTTCTGTCATATAAATACTATTATTTTGTGTTAGCCCAGCTATATAATATGTACCATCTACAGCTAACACAAAATTATAATCAGTTACATACCCATTCCCTTCTTTAATCTGATATTCTTGGTAGGTTAAAGTAGTTAGAGAGATATTATCTAATGTTTTAACTGCAATCTCATCATTCACCACATATATAGGCTTAATTTGGCTTATAGAGAATAAAATTATTAATGATAAACACATTACGGCAATAAAAATTAAAATGGATTGTTTATCTTTATCTTTAGTCATATAATATTTATATGATTCTTTTTATTTATATAGTTATTCTTTTATCTTTTAAACTCATTCTTCTTCATCCTTATTATCATCATAACCAAATTTATCACCTTCATCTATAAATACATTAGAAAACTCTTTTTGATTAGGAGTTGATTTCCTTTTCTTTATAGTCTTATTATCTTTATTCTCTTGAAACCAATCATCTATATTTTGTATCATTTTAATATGTCACACCTTCTATAGTATCAATCTTAGTTATTATTTTATCTTTTTCTAAATATTCATCTCCTATATTAAGTTCATACAATATTTCATCTGTTTGTGGTTCTATGTATATTAACCTTCCATCATTCAAATATACAGAAACCAAAGAATGTCCCCAATTTGAATCTGTTATGTGCTTATATTCACCTTCTATATATACGGGGAATGATATATAATCATAATTCAACAAATCTGTTATAAACTCAAAAGTGTAACTATCGCAATCATATCTACTTGTATAATGATTTTCATTTACTTTATTATCATGAATAAATTTTTTCAATTCTTTTAATGTAATAGATTTGATTTTCATACTATTACTTTTATAGATTGAAAGTTTTATCTCTTGCGATTTAAGAGTAGTATTTAAACTAATAACCTCATTATTATAATTATATGTATTTAATTCAATTTGTTGTTCCAAATCTAAACTATACTTATTTAATAGATTATATTTATTACTTAATTTGTCTATTTGAGAATCTTTTATCACTATATCTCTGTTTAAGTCTATATTAATCCTATTTGAAACATTTAATTTGTAATTCAACTCCTCTATTTGAGAATCTTTTAAATTTAAATCTGTAGTAAAACTAAATGACATTATAAAAAAAATTACTATTATAAATAATCCTATAACTAAATGTATTAATAATTTTATTTTCATTTTTACCAAATCCTATTTATTAAAGGACTTGCGGTGATTGATTGGTATATTTGGTCTTCAATTACATTCTCCCAAATCTCGCCAAACATAGTTAATGTCCAACTTCTGTACATAGTTATACCTTTATAGTCTTTATTGGCTTTATGCCATTTCCTTACTTTGATTTTGTGCGATAAATGTTCTTTTAATAATGTTTCTTTTTCTCTATCGGTTAAAACCCTGTTCGCTTTAAATAATAATTCGTATTTCATTTTTTTATATTAGTTATTGTATTACAATAACCATAGGTTGTAATATTACCGTTAGTATGTGTTTTTAGTATAATTCCTTGATACACTAAAAAAGGTAAGATGATATTAATATTTTTATTGCTTATCTTTGTATCTTCTGATATTTGTTTCAATATCGAAGATTTGGTAGGGTTAGATTCGAAATAGTTAATCATTCTATTTATTAATATTATGCTTCCTGATAGATTATTCGCATACTGTCCCATTCTCTAACACCCCTCTAACTTCGCTTATTGTTGTTACATAAGATATATAACCATTAGGTAGTTTAATTTTATACCCCTGCAGCGTTTTTATAATTCCTTTCATCATCGTAATAATAGATTGTTAAGGTTGTATATAACATTTTATAACTACTTGTGAGTAGGGTAGGGTTAAGTAAACCACTTCTTGAATATCTTTGAAACTAAATTCACATCCCAGCCATTCCCTGCTAACTTTAAAGCCCATTCTGCTCCGCCATAACCAGTGTAAAAACTTAAGTGTCTTAATTCTATTTCTATTCTTTTAATTCAATACTTTCATAAGGGGAGTCAATTTTCCTTAATGTTTGTTCTTTAATGTATAAATCAACAAACTCATAGAAAGTTAAATCTCCAAGCATAATTTTATCATATTCTTTTTTTAATAACTGTAGCTTTTTTATAATCTCATTATTTTGTTTTTCTTCCATATTAATATTTATATGTAATTGATTTTATTTAATATTTGGTTACTACTTATGGGTAGATTAAAAATTAATAATTGCAGCCTCTATTATTATTAATAACACACACACTTACTAGACTATAAAGGTTGAGACAGACACCACCTCTTCTAGTGGAAACTCTTTTTTGTAAGAGTATGATTTTATTTATCTCTCTTTTTCAGGTTTTTATTTATAAAGGATATATAATATATACATATATTTATAAATGATACTACTACTAAGTGACAGAAAAAGTTTTCCAGTAGAAGTGACAACACATTTTATTATATTTGAGTAGTAACAAAATATAATTTAACTTTTTATTAATAATTACTTCATTTATAAGTAATTTATCAATTTCGTATTAAAAAAAAAGCTACAGTTATTATTTTTAGTTTCCACTAGAAGAGGTGGTGTCTGTCTCACCCTTTATAGTCTAGTAAGTGTGTACTTCTTTTTTTTCAAAAAGTAACCAAAAAATCTTAAAAAATTCAATTTTCGCATTAAAAAAAGTAAAAATATTAAAAATCTGCTACAACATTATACCTTGTTTCTAATCCTGAACCGTGGATTTGTAACTGAAAAGGTAGCATTTTCTTTATAATTCTTATTAATTACCTTCAAAATTGTATTACCAATTTCCCAAATACCGTTAAAAACTTCTCCATTTTTATCTGATATTGTTACATCAACCCCGTATTTAGTTACTGGTCCATCATCAAACATTTTATCAACTTTAATAACTTTACTAGAATTAAGAACGAACTTGTAAGTAACATCATTTTCTGGTTTAAAAAATTTACCTTTCAATTCAGATTCTATCTCTTTAACGTCCTCTTCATCGTTCAAATCAAAACCGATTTGCTGCAACTCTTTTGTTTTCTTTTCTTGTTCAAGGTCTCCAAAGTCTCCTTCTTCTTCTATAATAATTGGTTTATCGTCATTAATAGGTAGACCTAGAGGAGTTTTATAAAAAAACATATCGTAATCGCCATTTTCAATGTCGTTACCGTCTCCGTCATAATTAAAACTTTCTTTAAAAGCTTCTTCGATTTTATTTCTTAACTCCGAGGTTAATTCTTTTTTTTCTTCTTTACTAAAACATATTTGTACCATAATTAATATTAGAAACATATTATTTATATATTTTTGTATTAACTTAAATAAAAGAATTTGTTAAATAGCCATATATTGCTATTATATGGATATTATCTATTTACGCTTAGTTTTAGAGGACTTTTTAGTTTTTTTAACTTTGGATACCTTAACTTTGCTTTTAGGGGATGCTTTTTTCTTAGATGTTAGTTTTTTACGTTGTTTATTCAATTTTAATTCTGCTTTTTCGCCTTTTGTGTCGATTGAGTACTTAGATTTCTCAACTAATTTCAAAACTTTAGACTTTTCACCCTTAATTTTGAACTTACCCAAAGTTCTAGGTTTAGATATATCTTTCATTTTCTTATTTGTGACACCTAAAACTTTTATCTGCATACTACGGATAGCCGAGTTATCAACTTTTTTAGCTAAATCTCTTAATAGTCTATTTTTTGTTGTACGTAATTTAATAGTTTTAACTTTAACAGGATTACTTTTTTTATTGAAAGGCAAATTTTTATTTCTTCTCTCTCTGTAAACACCTTCAAAGATAGCCACCTTATCTTTTAATTTATCACTATTAAAACGTAATAGAATAATTTTTCTAATTGGCTCTTTAATTGGCTCTTTAATTGGAGGTGGTGTAATAGGTTTAATGGGTTTAATGGGTTTAATGGGTTTAATAGGTTTAATGGGTTTAATAGGTTTAATGGGTTTAATAGGTTTATATGGTGGGGGTGTAATAGGTTTAATAGCTGTTTTTTTGATAGATATTGGTTTAATTATTTTATCTATTTTAAATATTTGTTTATTAATCAATTTCAACTGTAACTGTAATTTTAATTGTAATTTTAATTGTAATTTTAATTGTAATTGTAATTTTAATTGTAATTGCAGTTTTAATTTCATTTGTAGTTCTAAACTTAATTTTAAAATTGTTTCCATTCTTAAAGCTAATAACTCTTTAGATTTTAAATCTAACTTCTCTAAACTTTTTAATTGTTGTTTTATAGTTTGGGTTTGTTTAGTAGTTAATTTTTGTTTACTCATAGTCTTAACTTTAGCATCTAGCTTTTTAATATCAGAAATAATTTTATTATGATTTAATATAACTCTATCTTTAGAATATGCTTTTATAACGGTATCTTTAAACTTGTCTATAACTGGTTTTGAATATTTTTTTATAATTGGCTTTGATACTCTAACACTAACCGGAAACATCAACCGTCCACGTTTAGATGTCTTTAAGCTTCTTTGCGTATTAAAAAACACTTCCACATCATAACCTAACAATTTAATTTTAACAGTTACTTCTTTATCGGTAACCTTAGAACTTATTAATGTAGGTTTTTCTTTTTTAATATCTATCTTAAATTGTTCATATCTCCTTTTCGTTTGTTCTTGACTTAAAGGTGTTTTAGGTGTTCTATATTCTGTTATAGTTTTTTGTTTTAATGCTTCTAGTTTGCTTATTCTTTTATTAATATTATATTGTTTTAAAATTGTTGCGCTCCACTTCTGAGATTTTAAAGCGTTGATCCTTTTATCCAAATCTTTTAATTTAAGAGTTAATTCTCTTTTTGAATTAGTAGGTTTTAATAAATCTTTCATTTCTTCTTTAGTAAATTTATTCCGTTCAATAATTTTTTTAATTGTTGTACTCGGTTTCATTTCTTGAACTTTAGTCTTAAACCCACTTTTAATCATTTTATCTAATGATTTTAGATATTGTCCTTTTTGTGCTTTTGTCATTAACATAAATCCTCCAGATTTATTTAATAATAAAATCGACTTCCCTATCAATTTAGATTTAGCCCCTAGTTTTTGGGCTACAATAATTTTTTTATTAAGTTTTTGTATATATTCAGATAACTTAGATAATTGATTTAATATTATTAATTCTTCGGATGTTGCTTTAACTCCTGAAGAATATTTTAGATTTAAGATAATTTCATTTAAATTACTGGTTAATAAATCAGATTCTTTTATTAATCTAGCTTTCACATCTTCATCAATTACAGGAGAAATAATATTCTTTTTAATTTCTTTAATTCTATTTTGTATTTTTATCTGACTTTCTTTAATCCTTTCTAATTCTTTTACTTCTTGTAAGGCTTTTCCTTTCAATTTAGATACTTTTTTAAGTTCTTTAGGTGGTTTTACTTCAAATAGTTTTTTAATTAATTTAGCTTTTTGTAAATCGTTTATTCGTATAGTTTTTTTTTTAGATGTTTTAACTTTTGTTTCTATTTTTTTGTTAATATTTTCTACTTTTTGAGTATTAACTTTAATTTTCTTTTTTTGTTTTAAAGTAGGGCTTTTAATATCAAAACTTTTGACAATACCAGTTTCTAGTTCAAATTTAGCGCTTGTCAAATATTTATATTCTTTATTTATCTTTACTTGTTCTCTTAATAGTTTTAATAATTGTGTTTGTTCCCTAGTTCTAGTTTTTAATTTTTCTAACACTTCTATCTTATTAATTATTTGTTTAGTTTCATCAACAGAAAATAATGTTTTATCAAACTTTTTAAACCCCTTTTTAGCTAATTGTGCGCTTTTAGTTACTCCTTTTATTATAGTATTTGGAAACAAACATACAAAAGCTCTTCCTGTATTCTCAGCAGGATTTTTAAGAAAATCTGCTTTACCAGATATCACACCATTGAATATAGCAGCACCTATAATCATACTTGTTAATTCAGGGTTCTTAAAAGCGAACTCTGTAACATCTAAACCAGCTTTACCTATTTTTATACTACCTTTAACTAATTTAACAAAATCATTATTAATAACTCTTAACTTTTTTATTCCGCCTTTTTGTTTTTCTACCCTTCTCATCAAACTTATAGTATAGTCGTGTATTCTTCTTGCAGGGAGTGCGATTAAACCATCGTAAGTTTTACCTTTAGAATTTATAGTTATACCTTTAACCCCCGTAATAAAATTAACAAAATCACCAACTGTTTTAGCAATTCCAACACTGACACCAGCCCCAAATTTACCAGTCTTTTTTAAATTCTTAATTGTAGCATAAGTTTTAACATCATTATAAAAAGGGTTCTTTTCTCCTTTATCAATTCTTAAACCCAAATTAGCCGTATATTTGCCTACTACATCAAACTCACTTAACAATTTATTACTATATCTTACAAGTCTCGAATTTAAAATGTTTCTTTGTTTATCTCCTAACCCTTCTAATGTTTGAGTAAATGTTTTGTTTTTCGGCATAGAAAATAATAAACTTGTTTCTTCTGGTGTTAATGTTTGTTTGGTTAATAACTTATATTCAGGGCTGCTAAGATTTTTTTTAATGTCTGACGATAGTTTTTCTTGTGATTTCTCTTGAAATGCGTTAGGTCTGCTTATTATTTTAAGAAAATCTTTTTTTTCTGTTTTTATTCCTCGCTCAATCCCCAGGAGTTCCCTTTTTAAATTCTCTTTTTGTAAACTATTTAAATCCCTTCTATTATCAATCTTATTAAGTTGATAATCATACCTTGAACTATCAGAACCAGTCAATTTTTTATAAATTTGTGCTTGTCGCTTGGGAGTATATGCTTTAGTAACAAAACCTAAACCTACCTTTTTTAACGTTTCAACAACACCTAAACCTACCTTTTTTAACGCTTCTGTTTTTTCTGGACTTAAAGCTACTTCTTTTTGCTTTTCTATTGTTTTAAGTTCTTCTTCTCTAGCAATAAGTCTCAAATCTTGCTTAGCTTTTTCTCTAGCTTCTCTTTCCGATACTCTTTTACTAGAAATATGTTTTTTTACGTTTTTAGCTCTTGATTTAAGTTTTACATCTCTAACTTTAGTACCGTATTTAGTTTTTCTTATAACCTTTCCCGTTTTGGTATCTTTTACAATATAATATTTATCTGCCATTCTAATATTATTAAGAAATTAATAGTTTATATACTTATTGTTTAATTAATAACATTATATTAAACTAAGAAATAATAATTTATAATTTAAAATGTATTACAACAGATGAAACTGTTTTTAAATCTCTTTTTACTGATTTAAGTGTAGCTAGGTTATTTTTAGCTTTTAAGAGAATTAACTCTGCTTTCTTTTTCTTTTTATTAATTTTAGATATAACTTTATCTACTTGGCTTTGTTTTGTAAATTCTACCATAATATAACTTATATCATTAATCTTTATATCCTTATTGTTTAATTAATAACATTATATACTTTATGATTACTTTTTTTATAAGTGACTTTATCAGTAGTATAATTATAATAAGAATAAGTTAAATTACTATTAGAAATTACTTTGTCTTGTGTTAATGGTTCAAAATCATCATCATTTGAGTTATAATTGAATATAAAAACAAATGATATAACAAGAATAATACCAACTATTAGTTTACTATTCATACTATTACTATTATACCAATATGTATATACTTATCTTTTTTTTGTGAAATATTCAAATATCAAACAAAGAAATAAATATAGTATTACTATAACATCTTTAAAGAACCCTAACGCAACAACAATACAAGAGAACAACGTACTAATGCCGCCTTTACTTGCGCTTACTGCTACGTTACCGCCCTTCTTTAATAGTGATGTAACTAAACTAATAACTATACCCCCACCAATAAATAAAACTAATAGAATAAGAATATACCTATTTGTAAGCAAACTAATAAAATTCATTGGTCTTTAATATTAATAAGAAAAGATAAGTTTATATATTTAATCTTTTGTGATAATTGAAATTATTGTACTTCCAGCCCAGACTAGGAAAAAGAATTCTAAAGGTTGCAATATAGTAAATATACTGAATATTAACAACAATATGTTAACCGCTATCACTACAAATGAAGTTATACTAATAATTTGAACGTTTTTTAAATTCACGAAATCGTTATTACTCAATTTTCTCAATATCAAAAACAAACATATAAACAATATTAGTGTACTGCTCCATTGTAAAATTGGGTAAAGAGCAAAAATATTAAATATACTATCTATCACACTATCGAAAGTAAAAACTGTTGGTATTGTAAACGTTTCGTTATATTCCGATAACTTAGAAAAATTAACATATTGTGGTAAATCTGTAATGTTTGTCATTCTTTAGACCACACCCCACTTTTCCACGCTACCATCGCAGCTATAAATATAACTATACTAAAAAACCCTAGTATCATATTAGTAGCCCAATCGAAAGCGCTTTTAGGTAACGGACTAAAATAGTAAAAGAATGTTATAGGAGCTTTTAGAGCTGTTAATTTATTGTTACCCAATATGTTTAACATTGCTTCCATTGCTCCTTTAGTTTCAACGTTAGACTGTTCAAACTCTCCAGTGTTAGAGTAAGCTGTTAAAGAATAATTAACATTAGCGTTCTCACCATCCGAATTTAAAAACGGGTTTTGTGTTTTATTTTGATAAATGTTCAAATTAACTAAATCCTGTTTGCTCTCATCGTCTAGATTATCGTTAGTTATCCCAATATTAATAAAAACTAGATAAATACCAGTGCTTACTAATGCGAACAAAAATAAGTATAACATAATTTCATATAACTTTATCATCTTTTACTTAACCCCCACATCGTTATAACGCCCATTACGATAATTACACCTACGGTTATAATACCTAAAGTTTGTGGCGCGATATATAACCATATTACAATGAATACACTTATTACATCTCCAACTAGTAAAAAGGTATTCTTTAATAGTGGTATAGCCCCAACCATTACACAAATTAATAATACAATAATGATAGTATCTAAATGAAAGCTACTAAATATATCCCAGATACTATCATTACCGTTAATCTTTTCAGTGTATAACTCTATTTCTTGTAACCCGTTCTTTTGATAGATTGTTAATATGTATGAGAACGAATTGTTGAATAAATAGTTTTCAAAATGATTACCAGATGATGATACTACGCAAGTATCGTTTATAATTTCTTTAGTATAATTATAATCTTTTTCTAATCTAGTACATATTGTCACATCCAGATTATTTCTACTATGCCAATCGTAATTTAAATAAAAACTAAATACGGAATCGCTTACATCGGTTAATGAATGATTATTTATATTCAGTTCTAAATTATCGGAAGTCAGTTCAATACTAGGAAAGTTTAAAGTAGGCAAAATCGGCAAAGTTTGCCCGTGTTCTACTTCGGATATTATCATACCGTTACCACTTGCAGGGATACACACTTCTCCGCTATCATATTGGGCACAGAATAGATATATTTTCGAGTTTAAGACTAAATATATAACTGACTTCCCGTTGGTGTCAGATTCGGTCTCGTATGCAGGTATAAAACTATTAGTTGCACTATTCCAATATTTAGACACAACCGTAACCCCAGTCGCATAAGTGTTATCTGTGTTATATGTTATAATATTGATATACCCTGTATTGCTAGAATTCTTATTCAATAAGTAAAGGCTCTTTTTAATTATACTTACACTATCAAACGTAAACGATACCGAACCAGTTAAATAATCATCGCTAGATACAAAAGCCGTATATTCTCCAGGTATTAAATAAGAAGAAATATTAAAAAATCCTGTTTCCGTAGTAGTATTTAAGCTTGTAGCTCCTACTAACTCTAATCTTAAAATTACATTATCTATTAATAATAAAGTGTTTTGGTCGTAAATAGTAAACTCTATTCTTGCAGGATAAACATTAAAAGTATCGTTAATCAAACTTGTAGTATTGAATGTTACATTAAAATTGCTAGTTTGATAACCATACTTATAAAATTCTAAACTATGAGTTCCCAAACCTAAATCATATAAAGGTATTATTGTATAGTTATCAACTGAACTATAACCATCAAAAGTATAATTATTTAAATATACACTATTCTCTAAATCATAAAATCTATAATATGTAAAAGGGTTAATCAACATTGTATTATGACTTATATTTTTATTTCCCGCTAAATCTGCAGCGGTTACAGTTATATTTTTATATCCGTTAGTAGTAAAATTATAGTTTGTGTTATTACAAGTGGTAGAACTTTCGCCAGTAATGTTTATAATGCAAGTATCTAAATTAGTGTCACTTACAGTTATATAATTGCTAAAATTAAAGTTATTGTAATAATTATATTCAGATGGTAAATTTACTGTTAAACTAGGGTTTGTAGTGTCTACTGTAAAAGTGTAAGTATTAGATGTTTTATTTGTTTCGTCATTTTCTGCATAGAATGAAATATTGTAAGTGTTGTCTGTTAATATAGGTTTTAAAGTAGAAATTAAACCAGTATTATAATAATTATAAATTTTTTTTGTATCTTCTCCAACCATATAAATTTTATTATTATCTGGTGTTAAAAAGATATTTAAGGGTGTATCTTCTGTTCCTACATATAAAAAATTATTTGAATAACTGCAAGTATTTATATCATAATTAGTATTACAAGAATATTCATATATTTTATTATTTTCTTCACCTGAGATATATAATTTACTCCCATCACTATTAAAATATGAACCCACTGGTGAATTATCCACGCTACTTAAATTTAAAAAATTATTTGAATAACTGCAAGTAGTTATATCATAATCGGTATTACAAGAATATTCATATATAGATTTTTTATCATAACTTAAATAATACAACTTACTTCCATTACCATTAAAAGAAAAACTTTGCCCGCTTCCACCCTGTAAACTTATATCTTTATATTTATTTGAATAACTGCAAGTAGTTATATCATAATTTGTAATACATTGATATTGATATATTTTATTGTTTGAAGAACTTAACACATATAATTTACTTCCATCATTATTAAAAGTTAAATCTAAAATAGTTGTACCTTCTGAACTTATATCTTTATTTGAGGTAGCCTTCCCACAAGTAGTTATATCATAATTAACATTACAAGAATATTGATATATTTTATTGTTTGAAGAACTTAACACATATAATTTACTTCCATCATTATTAAAAGTTAAACTATATGGATTAATTGAAGTAACAAATGGTGGGGTCACAACTATACCAAACCCATATGAAGAAATTAATTTTTTCATATCAAGAAAAGCACCATTATTCAAACTATAACTTAAATTAATATCTCCATTAGTTGAAGTGTTTAGAACTTCTACATAAAAGTTTAAAATTGATGTGTTGAAAATAGTGTTGTTAATCAAAGTAATATCGTTAACGCTTATGTTAGTAAAATTTATATCTCTTGATACATTAACGCTATAAGTATAATTACTTGATGTTGCAGTTGTGCCATTGTAAGATACTTCAAATTGAGAATAATAAACGCCGTTAGATAAATCTACTAATGATGTAATTGAAGAGTTTGTAAAATTAACATAACTATCATTAACTTGGTATGTAACGTTGAATGTGATGTCGTTTGTTGTGTTAAATATAGTATTGTTAATAAACAAATCTCCATTAGCAGTTATGTTTAATATTGTTACATTATTGGTGTATGTTGGAGTATAAGGATATTGTAATCCAGTTCCACTATTATATAATTTTGTTATTTCTGTTGAGGTTAAGTTTCTTGACCATAATGAAATTTCATCCGTTAAACCATTAAAATAATACGCACCTGTTCCGCCTCTACCAATTAAAACATTTGAAGGATTACCAGTCAGCCCATATGATAATGCTGTTGTAAATTCAACTCCGTCTAAATATGTTATAGAGTCAGACCCATCATTAACCAATGTAACCATGTGCCAATTTGTATCAGTCACCGCTACTGACTGGGTTCTAAATGTTCCATCATAATATCCAGCTATTATCTTATTATTGTCAAAGCATATGAGGTGTCTATCTATATAACCTTTATAATGACTAAAAAGATATCCATGTGTTTGTGTCAGGTCTCCTGATTTAAACCACATATTAACAGTGTATGCACTACCTTGGGTTATAACAGCTTTAACATCTGCAGAGCTTATGGTTATCTGGTCATTAACCCCATCAAATTCATAACCACCATTAATTTTTCCACTTGCAGTATATGTAGCCCCTACAACAGTTCCACTATTGCCATTCTCAGTAGAGTCTGTTTGTGTAGTATTATTTGTATCTAAAGTCCAATAAGCTTCATTATCTGTAGATAAATTTGCTGAAACGCTAACCACACACAACAACATTACCAATACTATTCCTAATACTTTATATAGTTTCATTCTACACCGCACTCCGACAGATTTAATATAAATCTATCAAAAATAATGTTTATATTTTTCATCATGTTTAAATCAAAATATTCATAGAAGAATAAATATAAAAATAAGGTTTCTTTTAATTGTATTAAATGGTTTTTAATATTCATAATAATAATAAGATATTTAATCTTTATAAATATTATTATTGTTTAAATATCTCTTTTAAGTTTTTATCGTCTGGGGTACTTAACGTATTTGTAGGATTATTCTTAAATAATTTAACATTCTCCCAGTCGGTGCTACGTATAAATATGGCTATAATGAATACAAAGATTGTGAACTCTATACTATTATTAACGATATAATTAAAGAACCGCATATTAACATTATCTACTATCGCACTCTGAATAAACCCTAAAGCCCACTCTTTAAGACCGTTCATAATCTTTAAAAAGTATATGTATGTAGGTAACCCGATTAAAGAGAACAACAAAGTATAATATATGTTAGCTTTCTCCGTTTTAAACGAAAGATAGAAGATGTTTATAGTGAATGAGATAACTATTAGCAAGAAACAATAATCTAAGTATGTGGGCAATATAAAGACTAGGTTAAGTATTCTGTATAGAATGTTTTGTAAAACTATAGTACTAAATAGCATATCGGTTATTGCTACTAATGGTTCAAACAAATACTGGATAATTGAATAAGCGAACAACGTTATTAAAAGAAAGAATATTGATATAAAATTAAATACTAATAATGTAGTACCAATATTTTTAAAGAACTTCATAATAAATATTAGGAAATACAACTTTATAAATTTATCTTAAATATTTTTTAGGTATTTTTTTTATGTACTCCTTCTCTGGAATATCCTTTAAACATTTCATCATAATTTCTAATACTACTACATCACATAAACTTTTTTTATGTTTATCTTTTATATTATCCAGGATATTAGACTTAAAAACGTCCTTTATCTTAATTAAGGATACGGGGACAGCTTTTCTAACCGTTTTCTCGGTCTTAGGTATCTTCTTTTTAGCTTTTTTACCACTCATTTTTTAGACCTCAACGATTTATAAAAGTGTGACGTTGATTTAAACCCTAATTTAACAAACAAATAATTAGCCAACAATAAGAAGATCATTAAAGTAACCCAAGTAATATTCGTCCACAGAAAAGCGTATATATAATTCATATACGTTTCTAAGCTAGTATTGACACTTAAAAAGAATGGTATAAATATTAATGAGAAAAAGAACAAATAAGAACTATATCTAGGAAGTATAAACATGGTTTCTATAGTTTCATACTTCCTAGATAACATTTTATAACTTTTACTCCCGATAAAGAATAATGTTAAACTTGCTAAAATTAAGAGTATGATTAAATATAATACCTTCATCTGCGTTACATCATTAACATATTGCACACATTCTAACGTATCACTGTAACCTATACATCCTATCATATTCTATTATTTCCTACTAAAATAAAATGGAGTTTACGCTTTATAAATCTTTCCCAATATTTGTACATTATAAATAATATCGCTAATATGATAACATAAGACAGTCTAAACCCCATTACATTATAACTTATCGGATAAACATATAACATCAATAACCCAATTAATATACCAGACATAAATATTTTAATCGACATAAACGAAAAAAATCCAAACAATCTTAACTTCTTACCTATCTTAAATTTCATTTTTCTAGTTGATTGTAATTGGATTTTTATAATAATAAAATCCTAATAATATAAACCCCCAAATTAACTCCATTATTAAAGTTCCCATAAACTCATTTCTTGTATATATATCATACGTAAAAATTTCACATAAAGACAGTGTAATTATTATTAATCCGAAATATTTTAAAGATGTATAATTATTTTCTTTTTTCTTAGGGATAATATAATATCCCACATCTGAAACAAAATATATAGTTTCCCCTCTCCTTCTTTGTTTTTTCGCTTCTTCTATTGTTTTATAATGTACCATTTTAAATGATTTTAAATAATAATGACCCTGTATATATTAATCACCAAGTAAACTTTCATCCTTAGAATCTATAAATAAGAGGATGTGCAATCTTATTGGGAAACTAATCGCAAATACAACTAATCCTATTGTCCCGATTATATCTAATAAATTATTTTCATTATTAAAGAATAAACTATTAAACATACAAAATACAACAAAAACTGGCAATCCTATAACTGCCCCATATTCTAATATAGTTCTAATATCTATCATTTTTAATTATTACATATTTCACCACTATGTAGTTCTACTTCATTATTGTAGTTATATTCTGTATTGGAGTTCCTGAATTGTCTAGTAAACTATTACTAACACCTATTTTCTCAGAAATGTTATGCAATACATCGCTAATATTAAGACTTGAAGCGTAACTCTGCGCCATATCAGCGTTAGATTGCGCTAATTCTACCATAGGCTGTGTAAAGTGATACATTATATATATTGTGGCTATTAAAGCGATAACAAAACCAATAACAGTTATCATAACAATTATACGGGTTGCTCGTTCTTTATCCGCCATATAGTCTTTATTTAATATTTCATCTAGGTATTGCCCTACTATAATTTTTGGAGCGGGTGGTAGTCCTAGAATTGATTTTGAAGTATAATAAAACATTGGAATTTTAAAGAATCCTACAATATCGAAACTATACTCTTCTAATCCGTTTACTGATTCGGAGTAAGTCCCTTCTGAACCTAACACTAAAATAGAGTACTCTTGTTCAATCTGTCTCAACATAGCTATATAATCTTCTTCATAATAAACTATACCCTTCTCGTCTTTCTTCTCAACTATTTCTTTATTCTGAAACTGTTTTAAAATAGATTGGATATTGGCTCTTCTAGTTTCTAAACTTTCTTTATCTGAATGTCTATAAACATTTTGCCAGTCTGGCTTAATTTCTTCAAATATAACTTCTTTATCTTTATTGATTACTTTAAGGGTTTGTTTACCTTCCTTATGCCCAAAAAATGCGCCTAAATAACCTATCTGCTCTCTTTTAGTTCCAGAAATAATATAAAGCCTTATCATTGCGTGATATTCGCTAGGTTTATCTTTCTGTTCTTTTACAGTACTCTTAATGTCGTCTAGTTCTTTTTGCCTTTTCTTGTCGGCTTCTTCTACTCTCTTGTTCAATTCTGCCCTATCAACATCTATTTTCTTGTTACCTTTCAAAGCTCCAATATCTTCCGATAGATTTTCTTTAGTTTTTAATAGTTTATCTTTAATTCCCATTTTGTTTTAATCATATCTTATGTTTAATTTAATAAAATCTCCCCACCAAGCTAACCTAAATTCAATTTTATTTTTAATTAAATAATCTTGAATTTTAAAAAAATCTGCTTTGATTCTAGTAATATCCTTGTTTCGTATAGTAGGTGTTATTTCCATACTTACACAATAATTAACCTCATATTTAAATAAATAATTAAATGGGTTATCTATTAATTCCTCTAATTTGACTTTTAATTTTTCTAACTCTGTCAATTTTTTCCCTTTTATATATTCTTTTACTACCATTCTACGCGATTAATTGCTCCTCTTGTTCTTCCTCTGGCTCGTCTCTTATGCCTAGCCTTTCCTGTAACTTCCCATATTTCCCTTCTGCTTTCATTCCCAGATATGTATCTATTGAAATGTTTTGAAAGCTCTCAAATATGAATAACATATTTTCTAAATCTACAGTCTCATCCAAAACCATCATAACTACAACAGCTTTGCCATTCCTATAAATTCTTTCTTTTACTATAGTGTCCGCAAGTTCTGAGTATACATTCTTATCGTTAACTATAGTATGTAATAAAGACACTATCTTACTGATAAAAACGCTTCCTGCTGTGTGTGGGAACGCTTTAACAAGTTTATTATTAACTTTGTTCATACCACGCATAGAGTTCTCAAAATTGGTAACTATTTGGTCAAAAAATCTCACCATAGTATATTTAGAATAGTTTAGTTTAAATAATTTGCTATTAGAATTAAAATGTAATAATAAGTATAAAAAAGAATTATCAATAATTCTTTTTATACTTTCCACTTACTTTTTTGCCACCCATTTCGATTTCAAAACCGAAAGCACCAGCAACGAAAGCAAGAGTCAATAAACCAACGCCTACAGTAAGAATACTGAATAGGGTTGTGAAAACTGTTCCAACTAAAGTAGTAATTGAATCTAATTGTGTGGTTGATGAAAACCCAAACGCTGGGAGAACAGTAACCGCAATAATGCCGAATATAATTCTTAAGATAGCAACAAGGAAAACCGAAGCCGTATAAGCTCCCGAAATTACAACAACTTTCTTCAATAATGAAGCTAAGTTGCCTACAGAGATGTTAAATCTATCCATAACGTTAAATCCGAACATTTGAACAACTACCGCAAGAATACCAATACCTGCAGCAATAGACACAATACTAGCAATTGAATAAATACCAGTTATACCAGTTGTAATGTATGAGTAAACAATACCGGCAACAGATGTTGTGTTGTTAATAAGTCCTAACCCTAGAGCTCCTACTACATTTTCACCCATAAATAACAATAATATTGTTAAAATATAAGCTGTTAATAGTACAAGTCCTATAGTTGAAATTAAAATACCAATTTGTTTAAACGATGTTAATACACTATTCATCATAGAATTTGCCATTTTTAAATAATAAAGACTTAATTTAAAGTCTTGTAATATAATTATAGAAATAATGTTATTTAAACATTCTCACCATTAGAATAAATTTATAAGTGTTCTTGATTTGGATATTGTATGGTTAATAAAATTAAGCCAAATAATAATAAACCACAAACAAAAAAAGAGGTTAAAAGGACTAACTCTATATTAAAAATATTACTTATAGGTTATATAATAGTTTTTATATTGTCTTTATTTATAATGTATAGCGTTAAGGATAGAAATTTAAATACCTTATATGATACAATAAACAACGATTGTTATAATAATGATTCTATTATGTATAATAATAGTTATGTACGTAATGAAGTGTATATTATTTATTATGATTTACCTATTGAGGATAAATACTACTGTTCAATAGTAACAAAAAAAGAGTTTGATAATAAAAAATGATTGAATTAATATTAATAGTATATATGATTTTAAACGGGTTATTATTTATTATAGATTTTTATAGATTTGGGAGATATATTAAATTTGAAACATTGAACCAGAATACACATTCATCTATATTTATTTCATCTATACTTGTTTTATTTATATTAGGGCAATATTCTATTTGGAAGGGGTACTTTTTAATTAAGAATGGTTGAAAATGAAAAAACGCACGGTCTAAGTGATAGTCGGGTACTAGATTATAAAAATCAAGACCCGTTTTTTATTGACTATTATAAATATAGAAATGCGTGTGTAATAGCTAAATCTAAAGTATTAAGAGATATAAGAAAAGATATTATATTGGCTTTAAGTGAGTTTATGGATTATACTGTAAATTATATTACTGAATATAATGATAAAATGGAAGAACTTACCGACTTATTAGAAAATTATGAGAGTTTAAAATTAAAAGAGTTTCGGGAAAGAATAAACGTTTTATGGAAAGAAATATCGTCTGACCACGTTTTATTTGAGATTCTACCGAAACCAAACTATAATAATGAACAGAACGAAATCGAAAAGCATTGGAAGGATGAAAAGAATATGGGGTTAAAGCAAATCAGAAAAGCTCAAGTAGACATATTTAAATGTAACTTATAAAATGGTGCAATATAAGATAAATGATAAATTAACGTGGTCGGTTGATGGTAAAACTCAATTTGTTCATGCTATAATGAAAGATAAGAATAATAATAATGTTAAGATGGATTTTCATGGTTATATTTTTGGGTTGGTTGGTATGCAGAAATTTAAAAAAGATATGGAGGAACATTCGGTTATTTTGATTACTGGATTACCTGGAAGTGGAAAAAGTACGTTTGTTGAGGGTATCGCTGCTTTGGATAGTGCTTTTATGGGCGAACGGTTATCTATGGATGATATTGCATGGAGTATGGATAACCTTATTAAAATGATGGATTCTAAAGAGAATATCAACCGTACTATATGGGCAGATGAGTTTATACAGGGGACGGGGCGGTTTAATCAGTCTACGGTAGGGCTTAAACTTAAAATAGGGTTTGTTACTAAGAGATTGAAAAAGAATACATATTATTTGGTTGTGGACGAGATTAAAGAGTTTCCCGAAAAAGTTATTAAAATGGCGGATGCTTATATTAATATTAAAAAAATTGGGTTCACTCGTGGTTATTTTGATTGTTGGGTTAGTCCTACTAAAATTTATAATCTTTGGAAACAGTTTAAGGAGTATACTAATACTTGGAACTCTCCATTTGTGAAATCTATTTATCCAGATTGCAAAGGTAAGTTTCAAAATTATAGGGGTACGTTCTTAGATGTGGTAGAGTTTGATAGACTAAAGATAGAGCAAACACAACAGGGGGAAGCTAATAAAAAGGGGGATAAAATACCTATTAACGCTATGATTGCTTATAATATGAAAAAAGATAACCCTAAAATGAGTTTAGAGCAAATAGGGTTACAGTTAGGAGTACATAGCAGTACAGTAAGTGGCTGGATTAGAAAAATAAATAATATCGCTACGACTACTTAAATATATCTATCTATGGTTTGAAGTGGTGGAGTGGAGAGAAGCCCCTTTCATATTTCATATTAGGGGTATATTTATAAGTATTAATATCTAAATATTAATATCTAAATAAGAAATGGATCTAAATAGTAATGACGTGAACGCATTTGATAAGTTTCTAATCAAACATAACGAATGGAAGAGACAAAGACACAAAAGGAAGGGACAATACTTTAGTGATTATGATGTAGCGAGTGGTTTTAATATCATTGTTGCAGTTATAACCTTTTTTATATTCGGGGTAAAGGTTGCATTTGGGTTTATAGATATAGCTTTATTGCTCTGGATAATGAACAAAATTGATTTTAATAAGAAAAAGAAGAAGAATATTAAAAAATAATATCCTAATTTTAAGACCAAATAATAATATAGTTAGATTAATCTAACTACAATAATAATAATATGTAATTATTATTTAAACATTCTCGACAATTTAATTATATAAAAATACTATTACTATAAATAATAATACCCATTGTAATATTGATATTATCATTAAAAACATAGAGGCTTGACTTAATTTCTTTAATTCTGCTTGTAGTCCTTCTTTACCTCAATTCATCCAAATATACATAATTATATATTGGCGTGTTCCTGGTACTCAAACGTTTTAGCTTTCTCTCAATGTTATCAATGGGATAACACAACACATTTAAAATCCAATCGTTTAGCCTTCGGTTTAGTCTTGCTATTTTTATTTTTGTCATTGTTTTCATTTTCTTATAATATAACTAATATTACTTTATATTTAACTATTTGGTACCACTACTTAATAGGTTATAAATTTACTGCGTTTTGCTCTTTCATTAACTCTTTTAAATTGTTTTTTTGTATCTTCAACAACTCTATATCATCGTCTAGCTCGTTCTGTAGCCCGTCACAAATTAGATTATTGTTCATGTTGAATGTTATTTGTTTCTTTGTATTAAAGATAGATTGCTTTAAATTCTCTATCTCTATGGTTGCACGTTTGATTTTTACTATTATCGCCATTTTCTATTGAAAGTGTTTATTATCTAAAATGATTTCTTTTGATAACTTAGTATTTCTTAAAATTTGTTGCGGTCTTGGTCTTGATTCTTTCCAGTAACTAACAGTTTTCTTACCTAATGCTAAATTAAAGTGCATAACCCCGCCATCCCCAGTTATTAGATATTTCCCACAATATAATATCTTTAATGATTTATAGAAGTTATTGCTTAATCTATTATAAACATTGTTTCTTATATAATTTGACATTTTATTATCTTCTGAACCAATTACAAAATACGTTTTGTTGGGGTTTAATAAACTCATAAAATACTTTGGTTTTATTAATGTATTAGATTTCTTGCTAAATGGATTGATACAAATATAATTTATATCTTCCATAACTAATTTACTTCTTTTCAATGAATTAATTAATTTATTACAATAATAATAATCTTTTTCTTTAACTTTATAATTAAATAATCTCCCTAATATCATATTATTAATATTACTTTGGTTAGTTACTGTATAATTCTTAACAAATGCATACTTATTCACTCCAAACACATGCTTAAAAGCCTTATGGTTAAACAAACTTTGTTTATTAGCTATGATCATAATATCTGGAGCTTTTAACTTTACTTTACGGATTAGTTTTACTCGTTCTTTAGCCCAGAACAATTTACTTTGATTGGATTTATATTCAAATATAATATAATCATCTATCATATTCCACGCTTCTAAGAAATTTAAATATCTTTTATGTATTCCAATTAGTGTCACATAATACCCTTCTCTTTTAAAGTAGTTAATTATAGGAAATATCATTGTAATATCGCCCAATCCGTTAGCTGCCCAAATAACTACTTTTTTATTATTTAGTTTCTTCATCTTTTATTCTTTCCTATAATTAGTATATTACTCTTCCCTATCCTCTCATAATACTTATTTAACCAACTTTCTATCTTATCACTCACACATAAACATAACAAAATATATTCTAATGGTGGTGTATGTCCTACTTTTGATATTTGAAAATCAAACATATTAAATAAACGTTTTATACCTTTGATTGTATAAGGTTTCAAATGTGTAGGGTCACTCCAAAAATCAAAACGGGTAGGTCGCCCATTCCAGAAGTCTAACCTTAATCTACCCGCTGCAATATCGGGAGTACTTATAATCAATAGCCCATTAGGTCTTAACACTCTCTTACACTCTGTCATCATTGTTTGGTAGTCGCTTAGATGCTCTATAACGTGATTTATTGTTATAACATCCACAGAATTATCGTCTAAAGGGAATGTGTCCTTAGAAACGTTTATCTTGTGAAACAAAATCCCATCATCATAAAATTGGTGTTCGTAATAATCGTCTCTATCAAATATGATTTTTACATCAGCTTTAGAGTTATAAACCATAGTGCCATTACCAGCTCCAATATCTAATAATGTATAATCTTTAGCGATATTAAAGTTATGTTCAATATACCTAATCAAATACCCTTTATTATGTGTGATTTCCTTTTTAGGCAAGTTAATAAATCTGTCGTATATGCTTCGTTTCTTATCGTATTGTTTCTTAACTTCTTTTAAATATTTCATTTTCTTAACATCTCCTTAATTTCTTGAATATCTTTTTTAATGTCATTCTTCTTATTAATATGTAATAAGTATTGTGGTAGGATAAATTTATAATCCAAATATCCTACTGTTATAATACACATAAACCCTAAAGGCACAATTATAAAAGCGCTTATATTGATATTATATAACAACTTGACACTCATTAACAGCATACAAAAATTAAATATGCCTATATAATTACCCGCTTGAGTAACGTATACCTTTAGTTCTCCTAATAGTTTGAATAGTTGTGCCATTTGTTTAATTTAATGTTCTCCTAACCTTTCCTTATATTGAAGCAATTCAAAAGCTTCTACTTCTACTGGTTTTTTTCTTATTTTTTTTAATTCTACCATTTGTTATTTTCTCCTTTTAAATTCATTTGTTCTATTATTATTTTTTAATTACTGGTAAATCCAATTACCTTCTTCGTCATTCTCTCTTGTTTTTTTACATAATTTACATTCTTCAACAACAGAATTATATTTTCTGTCAAAGTCCCAACTATTACCTATTTCAATCCAAATATGTTTATGTTCTACCATTTTTTAATTGTCTGAAAGTTTTTTTTTATAAAAAATAATATCTAATAACCTTTGAAAAGGTGTTACCGTCCAAACTAGTAATACAATAAATATTAATCTTAGTGTATTTGGACTATGTGAACCCTGCATCAAAAACATTATTGAAGCAGCAATAAAACTTCTTCCTAAACATTCAATAGATAATTCAAAAATACATCTATTAAATTTATTCTTAATTTTTTTTAATAATTCCATTTGTTTATTTTCTCCTTTTAAATTCATTTTTTCTATTATTATTTTTTAATCTAATATTTATATGTTCATTATAAACACCATTATCTGTATAAATATTGACTAACGCTTTTACTTCAATATATCCATCTACACTTAAATAAGTATTTTCACAACATCTAATTTCTTCATCTCTTATTTTTACTACTTTTTTATTTTCTGTCATTTTTATTTCATACCATTTAAATTTTATGTTTTCATCTCTTACCATACTCTATTTTATTATACTTCTCTTTCCTTTGATTTGATTGAAATTCCATTCCATAAGGTGGGTCAGTAATAATACAATCTATACTTTTACTCTCTAGTGTTTCCATCGCCTTAAAACAATCCTCGTGATTTATATCTATTTTAAACATTTTCTATTTTTAATTAGATGTCAAATCGCCTGTAACGATTTTTACTATGCTACAGTATAGCACAATGGCGAATTTAACGCCTTTATACAACCCTAAATTATTTAACTGCTCCATTTTATATGTTAAGC
>Ga0075123_10000302_pt1 | contig 26187 bp, 20 predicted proteins | sample AntAceMetag02UKX_FD_69808 | JGI IMG/M metagenome (GOLD analysis project Ga0075123, IMG submission 69808) | Saline lake microbial communities from Ace Lake, Antarctica - Antarctic Ace Lake Metagenome 02UKX | ecosystem: Environmental > Aquatic > Non-marine Saline and Alkaline > Saline | place... | reverse complement strand
GAAGATAATGTAAAGAAAAATGCAGAGAACGAATCTCTTCATATAATACAAGAGGAAGTTAACACAGAAGAAAAAATAGTCAATAAATATTTAAGAAGTATAGAATATAATGCTACTAGAGCTAAAGTAGCTAATCCTAAAAAAGAAGATTATGTGTTGATTGAATATTATATTGTTGAATTAACTGCAGCATTGAACTCAATAAAGGATCCAAGCGGTTTAACTTTAGAATATAGAGATCAAATAAATATTTTCACAGACCAAAGATATGTGTTAGATGGGTGGAAACCAGAAGATATAAAAGAAAAAGGAAATGATTACATTAAAGAACTAGAAAAAGGGATTACTATAGGTGATTGGTTCCAAAAGGGATTAGACATCTATGCAGAAGATAAAAAACTTTCTGATGTAAAAGATTGGTTAGAAGATATAAAAAATCCTAATAAATTAGAAAATTATGAAAAAACTGAATTAATTTCCAAGTTGATGTATCTTTATGAATTTTATTTAGACATTAAAACTAAAAATGAAGAGTATAAAGATTTAAAAGAAGCTGATAATAAAAAACAAGTTGTAAAAGAAGGTAATTATATTTCTAATTTCTTTGGGAATTTATGGAAAAGATTTGATGCACTCCCTGATGAAATTGCTGAGTTAGAACAAAGATTAGAAGGCTTAGCATTATTCACTGGATATTCTATAACTGAAATTGAAGGAGAAGATTATAGATCATATTTAATTTCTGATAAAACTGGTTGTAAAGGACCTGATAGAGATCCAAATTTAGGGGGATCCACAGAAACAGATTTAGGATCAATAAAATATTGGCTTAAATATTGTTCATTTGCAACATTAGTTGGTTTAAATCCGTTAACGTGGAGTACTGGATTTATTTTACCAACTGGTCCATTATTACTTCCAACTGTTTACATTCCTATAAAACCAATAACCACTAGTTATGGATTTATAGTGTTAGGATTAACAATTACAGGAATATGGGTATTTCCTATGGTGTTAATGGTTAATTATTCTACTAATTATAGTTTGCCTATTGCTGATCCTGCTACATTTATTAGAAATCAAATTTCTGCTCTTAAAACGGAAATATCTGGACAATTATCTGATTTTAAGAAAGATGCTTTAGTAAATTTTGCTGATAAAATTAAAGTAAACGTAAATGAGTTGAATATAGAAGTTGAAGGAGCTGAAGCAGCTATTAAAAATCACAGATTAGGAAAGCCTCCCAAGACTAAGAAATTTGATCAAGAACAAATTAATTGGAATACAGCAAATGTTAGCTTAAAAGAACAAAGAACAGAGATAAAATTAAAAAGATGGGCGGAGGAGAAAAAATATAAAATTGCATACGAAGCAGCTACATTAGGAACTACTACTGGAAGTGGGTCTGAAGATGCTGGGATATCAAAGATTCAACAAACTGAAGATTTGATTTTGAAGCAATTTGATAAATTAGATGTATTGGCAGATAAAGCAGATAAAATAGTAGCGCCTTTACCGATAACCTTACAACCTGAAACAGCTAATTTTGGAATTACATTGAAAAATCCAAAGCCTATTATAAATATCGCAAGTGAAATTGACGATAATATAAATCCAATTCCTTTAGAGAAAATAACAAATAGGTTTAGATTAGATAATGAAAAATTAATGACTAAAGGAGGAGAAGCTTTTGATTACAAAAAATATCTATCAGTTATTAAAGTTGCTATGCCGACTTTAATTAAAAAAGATCCATTCCCTGCATATGAAAATCTTGGATTATTAAATATCCCATATTTAACTTTTCTTGCTAAAGATTTTACTGTATCAGGTTCTCAAACTTATGGCATGCCAGGGTTTCCACCTTTCCCAATAGGTTAAAATTCTGATAATGGAACTCTCTTCCATCTTTTTTTAACCCAGATATATAAGAAATTCTCATCCATAGACAATTGTAAATTGTTTGGTATTGGGTTAGGGTTATCGTTTATTGAAACATCTTGATTAGTGAATGTAACTAAACGAACATTAGTTTCCTTATCAATATCAAGTTGCATAAAATCCATTATGCCCTTTATACTAATATGAGAAGGGGATCTCCATCCTACACCATCAATTTCTACGTATGATTTATTGATGTCAAGAGATGGAAGATCGATTTTTTGTACTCGTTTCATTATACAACATGTATTAATCCTGGGTATGTTCGAGAAGCTAAGTTACCATAACTATCATAACTTTCAGCGATTACATCATAATATCCAGATGTATCAAAAACAAATGGAACAGATTTGTTAAATACTCTGAAAACTACATCTTGAGAAATATTCTCCTTAATAGTCCAAATGTTATTTTGATCTAGTAAATAAGTACATGGATCATACAAAGAATTTAATATAAGTAATTCTCCAACTGGGACATCCACTGCAAGTTCATGATAATAATATATTGAAGAATCTAAACCTAAAGAAGAATCATACCAATTATCATTAGCATACTCTTGATCAAATAAAATATTCATCATAACGAATGTATTGTCTAGGAAGTATTCTCTGTAATCTTTATTATGATAAATTTCAAATATATTAGAAGTTTCTGAGCCGGCTGATACATCTAATTCATAATTAGCAAAAGAAGCATAAGCGTGTCTTGCTTTTATATCATATCGGCTAGGATCATTTACTATAAATTCTGGGAAATTCATATCAAATGTATGTGTTGCATTTGAAACGTCAATAACCCTATAACTTGATCCCCATTGATATCCAGTAGAAAGATCTTTAACTATTAAATTCACTAATTGATTATCTAAGAATGTGTAGTTACTAACATCTAATGAAAATGTAACAGCGGCTAAGTTATTAGAAGGATCACTTGTAGATCGTTCGGTAACATTATGAATGTAAATGTTATGAGAACCGTCTAATATAAAATCTGATGGAATACTATCTAAGGTATATGTTGTTGGACCTCCACTTGTAATAAAAGTAGTGGCTTCATCTACTGCCATATAAGATCCTTTATAAGTTTTGATAAGAACTACATCATCATTTGTTGAAAATTCTTCGTATAGTTTAACAATATCTACATTAGATCCAGAAATATTAGATATTTGTTCAGAAGCAAGATAAAATTTATCAATTGTTCCTGGTTGTGGAACATCCTGGAAATATGTAATAGAAGGAATACTGATGTAGTTATTTCCACTTGCGTCTTCTTCTAATGATAATCCTAAATATGGAACTTCTCTTTCATATATTGGAAGATTATTTTCAAATAATAAAGTACTAACATCTAATTCAGTAATAGATACATCTGAATAATGTGATGTGATAGTATAAATTGTAGGTGATTTAACGTATACATCGTGAGGTTCTCTTATATGATTTGAATATAAGATATTATAACCATCCCATGCAAATACTTCAATATTATAATCACCTGAATAATTTACATTCATCGTATAAATACTATTATCTAATGCCAGTAAAGAATCACCACCAGTTAAACCGGATGGATCAGCCCAATAATATTCGCTTGGGTCAATAACATACAATGGCATTCGAGGTGAAATATATTCTATGTTCAATTCTATATTTTGTTCTAATGAACTAGTATCGTAATGGAAATTAATATATGATCGAACATCATCTACTGGTTCTGCAGTAGATGGATCTAAATTATCCATGAAAATCTTACCATCTAAAATATCAAGGTGATATAATTTATCAGTATCAAATGTGTGGACAATATTACTAGCATCGATAGTTCTAAAATTCTTAAAACTTAATAATGGAACTCTATAAGTTTCATCAAATGCGTATTGTAATAAAGATCCGGAGCCTACACTATTATCTGATAACCAAACATAGTCATCGTATCTATAAATTTCTCCGGTGGAGGATTCTAATATATAACCACCAGCAAGAGATGGGTCAGTTTCGGGATAAATATGATAAGCTGCAGATCCTGGCCAATCATTGCTACTTGCGTCTCTAATATAACCTTCTTCTAAAATTATTCCTAAATTAATAGATGTATCATAAAATACTGTAGATGTGTCAAATAAATTATAAAATTTGATTTGATTCTCATAAATCCATAGAGGATTTGTAACATGGGTAGATGTCAATACTCCAGAATCTGTTTTAGAAACAGTTGCCTTCCATTGAATATCATTAATTTCTACAAATGGGTGTGATAAAGGAGCTCCAACTTCTAAATAATGATCCGGATCTGCTAAATATGATGGATCAGATGGAGATAAAGATTCTCCAGTAATAGGATCCCAGACATAGTTAATATAATCAGATATTTTAGTTTTTTGAGTACCGATAGTAGTTAATGCATATTCTTTTAATGTCATATTAATAGATGCTTCACCAGTAGTTAACTCAGAAAAATCAGGAGTAGTTTCCGGAGTTAGAGTTTGATAACCAGAATAGTCATATTCCATATTATCGGTTGACCATATAAGATTAATATATCTTTCGAAATATACACCTTCACCTGTAATATCTATAATTCTAGCATTAACCCCAATGATATTTTTCTCTAACCAATTTTTAAGAGCAACTAGTTTAATAAATAACTCCTCTATATTATATTCATAGCAATTTTCTGTTTCGGGGGTTCCCCATGCATCTATAGTGCCTGTTTCCTTTGTGATGCAATAATTAAGAGATAATTGATTTAATTTTTTAAGAGCTCTTCGTTCATCTGGAGAAAACATAAGAATAGTTTTAGTTCTATCTCTTGCTTCATAAGGAACTATAAGAGAAAGTTTTTTATTCTCTTTTACATTTTTGAACCATTCTCTGACATAAATATCATCATACCCTAACCATTTAAGAGCATTTATAAGTGCTTTGTATGTTCCGATATACGGGGTGATTTCCGCATGTTCCAGGATCATATATTTTGATTTGGGATTGATAATTTCATAATCAGGCAAAGCTTCATTAATATCAGCTTCTTTAAACATATGAGGGAAATCTTTTGGATCGGGCAACCCAAAGTTTCCTAATAGAGTTCTGAATCTTTCATCTTCACCAATAGCTTCAGCATTAACTACAATTTCACCCATAGTATAATAAATACCATCAATGACATTATAGATTCTAATACTTCTTTCAAAAACTCCTTCAGTATCTGATCTAAATCCTACATTTATAGTAAGAGGTGTAGATACTGAATATGTACTTACATCAAATACTAATTCATCAGTCCATGTTATATCTTCTAAATCTGCATCTACTGTGAAAAATTTGATTTCATCCTCATCTCCCAACATTCTAAATACTAATGATGAAGTAGAAGGATCAAATGGTCTACCGACTACATCATTTCCAAAGTCTTCTAAAATATATAAGTGTTCTGTTTCAACAAGACCTTGAGAAACAGGCTTTAGAAATAAAGCTGAGGAATAAACTGTGGAAGGGTATAAGAAATTACCCGAAACATCAATATCTTCTAATGATCCGATTCCTTGTGTATTTACTGGATCTGGATTAAATATAGAAACATCTGTGTATACAATAGAAACATCCGATGATATATCAACTCCTTTTTCTCCAAACACATAATCATAATTTATAGATGTTGGGTCATAATAATAGAATCCACTATTAGTTATTTCAGCATCGGTAACTATCCCAGATGGATCTGTTATTAAATATCCCGCAGCAGATGCTGAACTAACATCGCCTACAAAATTTAATCTTAAATAGTCATCGGCATACCAATTTAATGGGCTGCCGTGTTTATCGAATAATTTCCAATTGTTTAATTGCATATTAGTTAATCATTGTTGTGTTTTTAGAATGTGCGATAGAAAACCATTTTTTAATCATTTTCGAAGATTCCAGAACATAAGTAATAAGACCTTCTAATTTCCCATACATATTTATTTGCTGAGGGTTTGCCCATAATTCTGGTGATGTACCATTTTTAAGCATATTTCCAAGATAATCATAGCCAAGATTCTTAAAATTATCGTTTAAGTGTTTAGCTTGATTCATATAAGAAGCTCGTACTTTAAAGGACTGATTTCTTTGTTGATCGTCTACATTTAATTCATACTTGTTCATACGTTAGTTCCTACATTATTTAAGATTGCTTGGTTATTTTCCTCATTTAAATCTTTAGAAGTATAACCCCTAACCTGAATATTTATTGTTGATAATTTACTTTTATCTGTTCCATCTTCATAATAAACTCCATTAGAACTTTCCCAACCACCTCTTATCATAGCATATACATCTTTAACTGGTACGCTATTATTCCAAGCATCTTTAACAGTTCTTTCTAATATGATATCTCCGTAATCATCTATTCCATAATGAGTTCTATAAATATTAAAATTATCTTTGTCGGCATCAAACCATACATTTACTGAGTCTACTCCATCGACGCCTTCAATAACTCTTACAATATCAGAAACTGGAATTCTATCTCTTCTTGTGTTTTTCAAAAAATAATCAGATGTTGCAGAAATTATAGATTCTCTAACGTTATCATATTCATATCCTTCCCATAAAATAAGGGACATATTAAGAACAAATCTTGGATATTGAATATCTAAGATTGCATTATCTACAGTAACAACTCTTTGGCCACTTTCTTCAATTAAATCAAGAATGGCAGTTTCTTCGTCACTTGATAATTGAAAAGATTCAATCGGAGCATCAAAATAATTTATTCCTGGTGCAATTCTTTTATTGACATCAGGAATTAAGAACAAATAAATTACGTTATCATCTTTCTTTTGTTCTTCTAATATTTGTTGGTTTATGAATAATTGTTGATTAGCTACATCTAATTCTTCCTTTTTAGATATAGCTTGTGTAGATCCAACTCCATATGTTGCAGTAAGATTTAAATATTGTTGTTGAAGTTGTTCGTATGCGCCCTTAGATTGATTATATTTATCTAGTGCAAATTGATCTTCGAATGTTGCAAAACCTGGTATTGCATCAATAATCGTAAACATATTTAGCTTACGTAAAAAATAAATGTAGTTATTTACATTTGCTAGAACAAAGCTTCTTGACATATGAGGGGCTAACAACCTTGTTAGATACAAAGGCTCTTCTAATGTTCCAAATAATATTGTGTTCTTAACTGAAATATTTAAAATTTTATTTAAGTCAATTTGCTCTCCATTAAGAGCATATCCAGTAGATGTAAATTTCCATTGATCCTGGGCGTTTGCTTGTTGGGTAGTTATATTTCCAGGTTCTCCATCAGTTATAAGATATTCAACTAAAATAGTAGAACCTAATGCAGGTACCTTTCCGTTATATCCATTCCCAAAGAATACATCGAGTCCACCAGTCTGCCCTGTTTTTACTAAACATCCTTCTAAATCAAATGTCATATCTAAAATAGATTCTTGCATGGGCCATAATTTTCCATTAACATAAACGTTTACAAAATAATTATCAATAGAAGCCCCCTTTTTAGTTGCAAAATTAAATGATTGTAATGGATCTCCTGTACCAGTTGCTTGTTGGTACTCAATAGTTCCTTGCATTATATTACAATTCAAAATATTCTTAATGCTAGTTAAGTTAAGTCTTGCCTCCTCACCAGGAAGAACAATAGTATAAGTTAATCCATTTGATTGGTTAGTAAGAGTTGTATAATTTGGAACAACTACTACACTTGAATAAGTATCTAATTTTTGACCATTCCAATTAAAAGTTAAAGTCCCTCTGGCAGCCATAGCCCTAGAAGGATTATGGCCAGTTAAACTAGCTAAACCTTTAACACTATTAGGTCGAGATGCAGTTTTAATGTTTAATTCTGTAATTGAATCTTCGATATAAAACAAAATCATTCTACCATAATTCAACATAACTTGTAACAGCTGCCCCATAGGAGATGCCATAGTAAAGTATTGTCCTACATTACCATAAGTTGTTGATAGGAAATTTATTGAATCCTGATATAGCTCGGATAAGCGAATTCGTTGTGTTTTAAATATGTTCGGTGTTCTAGCCATATTAAATTAGTTTATTTTTACATTTTTCTCCATGAAATCTTGTATATATATTAACTGCTATATCCTTTTTACAATATTTACAAACTATTCTTTTTTGTTTTATGCCAATATGTGCTTTACTCATATTATCTTTAGATTTTTCTGAATGTTTTATCCCTTTATTTTTTTTACCATTTTTTTGTAATTGTTTAATATGCTCTTTTGATAATTTTTTTCCAATTTGTCCAATACTCATATTTTTTTTAACTTCTTCAGATCTTTTTTTACCTAAATTAGATTGTCTTATCTTTTCTTTTGTTTCTTTAGATCTAATCTTTCCCCAATTAGGATTTTTTTCTCCTAAATTTGCAATTCTTATTTTTTCCTTAGTTGAATCTTTTACTTTATACGAATCGTTTTTTATTCGTGTTTCTCTTATTTTTTTTCCAATTTTAGGATCTCGTTTTTTTCCTTTTAATGAATTACCTATATTTTTTTTATGATCTGTAGAAAGAGTTTTCCCTTTTTGTTTATCACTTATTTTCTTTCTTAATTCATTTGTCCAAATAATATGACCTCCATTTTCTAAAATATTATAGCCATTTGGTGTAAGAGTATTATATTCTTTAATATATTTAGTTTCTAATATTAAATTATCTTCCACCTTACATTCTTCTAATATTTCTCTTTTAAATTTCTCTTTACCATATTTTTTAACAGAATATAACAATAATTTTCCACTTCCTAAATAATTATCATCTTGAGTTCCTTTATGTGAACCTATATATTGTTTACCATTTTTTAAATTAGTTGTAATGTAAATATAATTCATTTTTATTTTATATATCTCACTTGATAAGTATTCCAAAAGTTCTTTGATCATCAATGAATATGTCAATGACACAATAATCATATCCCTCAGCTCTTCCAAATGATACACTTGGTCTAATTCTATATTCTGCAGATTCTGAAACATATTCATCAATTTGTCTCTTGATGTCCTCTTCTAATTGTAATTTGTTTATTCTTGATTCAAATACTAAATCCTCTATTCCAGCTCCAAAATTAAGATCACCCATTACTTGTCCTTGGCGGGTGCCAAAAATAACTTTAATCTTGGAAATAATACTTTCTATAGGATCTGAGTGATCTAACACGTTCACTTTGAAGTTAGGATCTTCAGGATTTCGTATATAAATCTCTTGTATCATTTAGTTTTATTTTATATATCTAAGAAAATAGAAAAGGAGACGCTGAGTCCCCTTTAATTTTTATGATTTTATTTGGTGTTAAGTCTTAATTAATACTTTACTATAGAATATCTCAAAAGGAACAGTAAAAGAAAAATACATAATAAGTACATCTAACCACCATGATATTGCTGGATCATAAAATGAGATCGCAAAAGCTATACACATTAACATTAACATTTTAGCCAGATGCCACATATCAGTAACCCATACTAAAACAGTAGACATTATTAAATCACCAAATTTAGTTTTTGGTTTCCATTTATTATGCCACGAAAGAGATGGGTTAATCCATTGTTGATTTTTCCAAAATCTAAAGATAGAAGTTTTAAAACGAGTTTTTAGAACATCCATAGTTGCATTTAAAATTCCTGCAATTATCATTAATATGACACTTATCCACCACATTACTTTTTCTTTTCTTTTATCTTTCTAATAAGAGCTCTAACTGGATTAATAATGAATGCAAATACTATTGCAGCGACAGCGAATATTCCTACTGGAATCCATGGGACAAATGTAGCAATATAAGACCAATCGCTCCCAGTAAATTTATGAATAAATGCAAAAGCTATAGATATTAATGCTAGTATTGCAGTCCACAACCAAGGGTTTTTTAAATTTAAAAATTTCATGATGTTTGTTATTTTAGTCTAGGATAAAAACTCTCAGCCTGCATTGCCTGTCTAATTTTTAACCTGTCTATTCCTTGAGGAGCTTTTGATTTCCAAACCTTTCTTTTCTTTTTTCTTGGATCCATAGGAGAAAATGCGTGTTGTTGTCCCATATCTTCTTCAGATCTTGTATGACCTCCTTTGTAATCCTTTATAGGGATCATATCTATTTGGCCAACTCTTGGGTACCAACTTCCCCAACTTCCGGAATCCTTGCCTAATGCCATTTTGAATTCTCCGGCAGGAATTTCTATTTTCCATTCCGGATCATTTAAAATATTTATTTTTAGTTTCTTTTCTAAATCTTTAATAACTTTTTCCAGTTCCTCATAGTCTTTGGGAAATACCCAAAATGTTAAAAGTTTGTAATTAGTATAAATCCTTCCAGAATTTTTCCCTCTTTCTTTATCTTCTTTGGCATCTAATTCATTATTAGGATCGTGCATGGCTATTTGGAAAAGTTGAGGATGAGTGGAATTTCCTTTCCTTGTATATAGCTTCCCTCCATAATATCCAAATGTCACATTTCCTTGTTCATCAAATTTGATTGATTATGGAGTAGCGTTAGGGTTTTTATATTTTGCCCAAACCTTTGGATCTATTGTAGCGTTGGGATTTTCATTTAATCCAGGATAGAAACTTTCTGCTTGCATAGCTTGTCTATAAGGTAAGGGTTTTTTCTTACCATATTTATCAGAACCGGACCCTTTGCCCCATCCAGTAGATCTTTTATGATCTAATTTTTCTTTATAAGACATTAAATGTTTTTGTTTTTCTTCTGCTGGAGGCCCATGGGAACCCATATATTGTTCAATTGGTATGAATTCTTTAAAATCAGATTTCCTATCATAGTTGTTACCATATCGTCTATCTCCTGCATGAATTGGCTTACTGTTTTGTCCTAAATAAACTTCAACTTTCCATCCCTTATTCCATAAATCCTGATCAAGAGATTTTTCCATCAGATTAATAATTTTATCAAATTCATCTGAACTGGGATATGCCCAAAAAGTAATTACTTTTGGTTTGGGATATATTCTTCCTGGATATATTCTATCATGTCCATTAGTAGTTTCTGAGAAATCACAATGATATCCTTCTTTAGGATTGAATTTTACATCGATAATTTCGTCAGTTTTATCATTTATAACAACTTCAAACGCTAGGGCTCCTGATCCAAAAACGCCCCATTCCTTTCCGTCATATTCAAATTTATCAGGACTTTCTGTTATAAGGGATTCGAATGGTTTGTTTCTTCTTTCTTCTGCTTTTGCTTCAGCATCCGGATGTTTAGAGCCAAATCCTGTAGGAACATTCCTTTTTTTCTTAGTTGGATCCATAGGAGATTTACCATGTTCTCCAGCCATATCTTCTGGTGCTAATTGTTTAACACTAGTAAGATTATCATAATTTTTAAGTTTTATATACTTTGTAGAAAATCTAATATGAGGATCATTTCCCCAAGTGTCCCACTGTCCTTCTTTGGTTTTCCAAACAGCTTTTTCAGATTTATCATAATTTTTAGTATCATTAACAATTTTATCATCCTTTTCAATAACTTCTACAAGAAAATCATCCAACGCGTTTCTAATAGGTTTGTTGAAAATTTTCTTATTATTCTCATCTTTTATAAAATCACTCTCAGATGATCGTTTATTCTCCATGTATTCGGCCATTTTATCTAAAAATTTTGCCATTTCACCGGGTTTTGGGTATTCCCAAAATGAGATAAGACCTTTGCCTAGCCATATTCGTCCTGCAAATTTATAATCATGTCTTCCACTTATTAAATGGGTTTCACCAGGGGTTGACATCCAAAAGCTTCCATTATCTAATTTTTTACCCATATGGACATCTTTATTAATTATTCCAAAAGCTCTAGCGTCATCATCATTATAAGCTGCGACTTTTTCATCCCTGGTTGCACAATGCCAACTATCATGATATTCTCCCCATGCGCCAACTGTTATTCGTGGATTAGCGCACATTGTATCTGGACTTTCAGTTAAAGATGTTCTAACTACTGATTCAAATGGTTGATTTCTCTTCCATGTATTTTTATCATCTATTTTCTGACCAACTTTATCTGTTACCTTTTGATTAGGAGTTTTCTTAGTTGGATCCATCGGAGATTTTGTATGTTCCGGTCTGTTTAAATGAGATAATTTTAATTTCGGATTAGCTGGATATTCTTTTAATGTGACTATTAAGTCTTCATCATCAGCAGATAAATCAGGATTGGGAATATCAAATAGAAAATCATCAAAATCTTCCATTTCTAATTCATATACAAATATTTCATCATGCATTATAAGTTCCTGAAGAATTTCCATAAGATATCCCTTTGTTGGAGCTTCCCAAAAGGCAATTACTCCGGCCAGTGGCCATATCCTTCCCTCATAATTATTAAATGCAAAAGCTGATTTTTCTCCAACTTCTTCATGAGATGTACTTGGTGGTCCCACTTCAACTTTTCCATTTGATCCAACGCCAAATGGATGAGCTAAATCTACTGACCAATCCAAAGGTTGGCCACCTTTAGCAAATGATTGATCCGGATCTTCAAATAATTTATTTCTTACAACTTTCACCTCTAAGTAGTTTATTTTTAGTTAGTTGAACATGTGGAACCAGTCCGGAGTATTGTCGCTTGCAATCTTTTCTTTTAACTCCTTTAATTCTTCTTGTCCTTCGGCTCTAATATCTGCATAATTAATTGTAACATTTCCAAGAAGAGTATAACTGAAAGTTCCTAAAATTCTTGCTAATGAAATTTTTCCTTTTGCAATCATCCATTTAATAACAAGTGGATCATCATAAAATTCTTCGTGTGGAATAGTATTCATTGTGGTAATAAATAAAGATTCAACTGGATCTCTACCAAGTATAGCTATTCTGTGAGTGTTTAAGTTAAATTTTGTTTGAATATCTCTAAGATTAAAGGCTCTTGATAAATCCCAAAATGACCACTGAATAGTACGATATGTAATCTGATCTGAAGATAATGGAGTCAAATAAAGGTCAGCAGCCATTAATCTATCAAATTGAAGGTCGGGGTCATGAATACCAAATACTCTTGAGCCACCAGTCAATTCATAAACAACTTGAATACCTACACAGCATTCAGGTAATTGAAAAGTTCTAGTCGCTTTCCATTCTGGAGTGCCATACCATTTTTTATCTAAGATATACCAACGAGTTTCCAAAGCATCTCTGTATTCTCTGAATAACCATCTAGATTCTAAATCGATTATACGTGTAATTTCCTTATCAGGAGGTGAAAAAGGAAGAGAACAAGAGGCAGTTAATTCACCTTTTACTTCATCTATAAGTTCTTGTTTAGTCATTTAACTTTTTATTTTAATTCATCTCTGTGAGAATTTACGAATTTATTCCATTCTTCTATGGAACATCCAAGTTCTTTTATAACTTTTTTAATTCTTCTATTATTTGCTAATGTAGCTGCTAATAAAAATAGAACTAACACTGATAATATACTCGCGTATGCGCATGTTATAGGACCTATGATTGCTCTTGGTAATTTAATTACTGTAGCTAAAAATCCACTAAGGAAAAGTACTAATAATATTCCTGTGATGGTTTTACTTGGTTTTAAATTTTCTTTCTCTGTTGATTTAGAGAAATATTTAAATGCAAATTTTATCCATTTAGTTGCAGGGTATTTACTATAGGCTGCTATACCTTCTTCTACTGTAAAATTATGTTGGGCGGTGTTTGGAATCTTTGTTGACATATTATTCTTTTTCTATAAATTTCCATTCTAATTTAGATACCATTGACATATAATCTTCTCCGGCTTCTTTCATATCTTCATCTTCATAAATCCATTTAATAATGACTTTACGATTTTTTATTATTGCTTTATCAGCTAATAGGTTAAATACTACTAGCAAAGATTTTGCAGAGGATGTTGCGAAATAATCCAGATCTATAGTAACAGCCATATCTCTAGGATCTTCCAGGTATTCTTCTAGTTTATCAATTAGTGGCTGCCAAAAATCTGCTCTAGCTTCCGTCGCAATTGATCTACCCCAAATTTTTAACCTACCTTCATCTTCAATGAATTCAAGACTTGGTAATTCATGGTTTCCTGTAAATATCATTTTATATGTATCTTTTTTTAATGTATTCGTTTCCAAATACGTGTTCATCTGATTTTTTGCCGGTTAGGTTTTTAATCCACTTATAATCTCTCATTTCTTCAACCTCTACACCAACTGCCGGAGCTCTGTTTTTCTCTTCCCTATCTATAAGTACTGAGCTTTCATCTATTCTTGCTGATTTTCCAATACCTGCAAATTTTATTATGCTATCATTTATATTACAATTTAATAATTCCCAGTTATTCTCAACAAAACAATTATTAATCGTATTCTCTTTTTCTATAGTCATTCTTTGTAAATAAGAATCCGAAATTGTAGTTCCTTTAACCACCTTTGAATTATATATTCTTGCATTATTTATTGTACATGATATCATGTTACATTGTTCTAAAACTCCTTGGACATTACATAATACTAAATCAAATCCTTTTAGATTAGTGCAGTTTATATCAGCTCTTCTTAATTGATAAACTCCATATTCTGTGTCTAAATTAAATTCTCCTTCTCTAAGGTTATTATTTATGACACTCTGGAATAAAGTATTTCTAATTTTTGGCCAATAAGCTTTCATCATTTGAGTATCTCTTCTCATATCAATTCCAACTTTTATCTCCGGAAATAATTCAGTAAATTTTTCTGGTTCATAATAAGCCTCTTGAATTTTGTAAAATTCATCGGTCATAGTTTGAAGTTCTAGTAATTCAGGTTTTGTGAACTCAACTTCGTTAAGACTTTGATAAGTCTTAATAACATAATATTGAAGAACTTCTAAAATTTCTTTACTCATTTCTGAATAATCATCTCCACCAATATAATTAAACTCTAAAACTCCTTGGGTTTGATCTTTAAAATTAACTCCATAAAAATTCTTTTTTGGAATTCCAATAACATAATTTACATTCTTGACTAAATCAGGAACATAAACAGCTTCTGTTACTGGGAGTAATGTTTTTATTGACATACAATAAGGTGAATCTTCTTGTAATGGAAATTTCTCATAAATAAATTCCTCATCTATTTTAAGAACAAGTTTTTGAACATTCATACTGGAGATACTCTGGAGTGTCTTTAAATGACTATGATCAAAAGACATATTAACCCTCATCAAAGTATCACTAGTGCAAACAGAGGTCTCTGAGATCCACCCTAGGACCTCTTTCATTAACGGAATTGCTGAATCATATCTTTGTCTACCCATATGAAAAGAATAACGAGGTCTATCCCCTTCATATTCTTTTACTAAAATAGCTCGGGCAAAACTTGGAGAATGAGAAGTCCCATTTGTAAGCATTACGCTTTTGGAAGTTAACTCACTTAATTCTTTAACAATAAAGTTTGTATCTTTTGAAGAATAAAACTCAAACACATAACCCATGTTCGTGTTATTAAAAACTTCTGGTAAATTATAATGTTTTGGTTTATTCATTTAGTTATAACATTTATTTTATATATTCAATAAAAAAGGAGCTTTTAAAAGCTCCTTTAAATTTTTTATATATCTTCTTTACCTACTAACCGAAAGACCACTTTATCATCTTTATATTCGTCAAACATAACCCTTAACTTATCCTTGACTACAAAGTTGTTTAAAAATATTCGGTGCTTCTTAAATTCTTTCAGAGGAATCAATCCAGTGATATCACCAACATTGGCAATTACACCAAATTTCATAACTGCTGCTATTTCAGATTCTAAAATTTTATCCTTAGAATCAAAAATAAATTGCTGCATTTTCTTCAATTTTTCTTGTGGATCTTCTTCAGTTAATATAACTCTATTATCTTTAGTAACCTCTCCTACATAAAATTCGATTGGATCACCTGGCTTAAAATGCCATGCTTTGAATAAAGCCTTGGTTTCTTCAGTCATTTTAGAAACGTGCAATAAACCAGTAAATATAAATTCTTCCCCTGATCCAAATTCAATAAAGATACCATATTTCGAAGCACCTGTTACAGTACCGGTATATTTGTCCATTAAATCAATTTCTCTAAGTTTTTGCGGAAGTATATGGGCGATATACTTTTTATGGGACACTATAAAGGACTTCATGTCCTTTAAATAGTCTTCTATCATTACAATAACTTCTTTTCCTACATAAGATTGGAAATCTTGTATCTTATTAGCAGCGGCTAGTGACCCTGGCATAAATGCGTCAATACCTTGAACTTCTACAAAGAATCCACCTTTATTAGCTGATATTACTTTACATTTATATGCCTGTGTTGGATTTTCTAATTCCTGCATGAATTCCTGCCTGATACTCATTAAATAACCCTGCCATAATGATATTTTAACTGGATTAGATTCAATGACATATGCCATGAGATTCTCTTCGATTAATTTATCTTTATATTCTTTGATATTTAATTGTGAGGTAAATTCCTCAACGTTATTATAACCAAACATTTGTACAAATCTCTTCTCCCTCTTAAGGTCAATAGATATAGTTAATCCGCCAGCTATTTCTAAATCAATTTCAGTATCTTTAATATTAAAGATGTCTAAGACTAATACACAATCTCCTTTGGATAAATCTTTTTTAACTATTTTGGAATCTTGGCCCGAATATAAGTCGAATAACTTTTGGGCGTAGGGCTCTCGAGAGAAGCATTTATTTTTGTGGTCTGATCCTAATATCTTTATATTGGGTGTTAATTTAGAAGCTCCTGTGTAACCGTCTTCATACATTTCCCAATTAAAATCTTTTACTTGCTCGAACATTATTTTAATTTTTAAAAGTGAATAATTTAGATTATATATCCTTCATGTAAATGTTAGTTTGTGTAGTTCCGGAAAAAAGTTTAATTCTCCAGTCATTAAACTAATCTATGTAGATATATAAAATAAAAATAAATTACTATGGACTGGACACCATTATCCTTAAATACGCTAGTACCACAAATTCCTAAAATCGTAAATGACAATTTCACTGCTTTCCAACTTTACTTGGATCTTTTTTATGATGAGGTAGGAGATATTCTTGTAAAACCACTACATACAACAGGAAGAGTCAAAGGTGCCACCGGTGAATTCGTTAATGTAGTTGTAGATAACTTAACTGTAAAAAATCAGTGGACAAATCGTTACGAAAATTCAACCACTGCAGATTACGATTATTATGTAATGTACACTACCCCTGCTTTTGTGCCCAGAGATCCATGTACTTATGGAATTGATACATCAGTGTGGAACGTTCCTTATGAACCTGCAGGATTTAAAGTTATTGATGTCAATAAACCTTATTATAAAATAACAAATGAGAATCCAATAAATTTATCAAATGATAATTTATCTCAAGTTGTGGGGATATTTTTTGGGGATGCTAGTGGTACTGATGATTTTGAAATTTTACTGGATCCATGTACTTTTTTAAATTATACTGTAGATGCTAGTTCTTCAGGAATCGCTTATATGGAATTTATATCTACTAGTTATGATCCTTCTTGGGGTTCTACATGGACACAATTTAAATATGGAGCAGATGATTCCTCATCTGGTGGATCAGGTACAGTTGGGCCAGGAACTATAGGAACTATTCCAGTTTTTGATACAATAAATAATATCGGTGATTCTTCAATTTATATGAGTGGAAGCACTCTTGTAACAAGAGATATTCAAATTCATAATGCAGTAAGAGATAGTTCTGGAGGAATTTTAATAGGATATGGATCACCTGTGCAAATTAATAATCCTGAATCAGGAAGAGATGTTTCTATTTATGGAGATACTAGAATAGATGGATCTTTATATGTAAATGGAGAAGAAGTTGGTTTAAGTAAATATGATCCTACATTATCAGATGCATTAGAAATGCCGGTGGATGTTGGGGGGATTTTAGCAGGAACTACAGTAGCTGATTTAAGAGGAAAAACTTATGACCAATTATTTAATGATTTATTATTTCCAACAGTTATGGCATATATACAAACTACAAATAATGCAACATTAAGTGGAATTAGTACCGCTACTTTAGAAGTTGGTTTACCAATGACACCATCTACAACTGGAATTTATAACCCTGGAGACATTAATAATGGAGATGAAACAAATGGACCGGATTTAACTGGTTCTGGAAATTACTATACATTTAAATTACCAAATGGAACTATTGATGGAACCTATGCTACTGCAGGAGATTCACAAGCTCATGTATTTAGTTCATATAATTTAATATTTGGTTCTAACATATGGGATGTATCAATTAGTTATGACGCTGGTACAGGAGCATATTATGATAATAAATCAAACGCTGGTACTAATTTAGATGCTTTAAGAGTAGCAGGTATAAAAACTGATAATTCGAGCACTGTGACAGCTAGAAGATACGCATGGAGAGGTACAGGATTACCAGTTCCAATAAATTCTACCCAGGTAAGAGCTTTATCATCAAAAAGTTTCTTGGGTGGATCAGATACCGGAACATTTGATATAACTATTGCTCCTTCAACACCTAATGTATACTTTTTCATTCCAATTGGAAAAACAGTATTAGTAAATTATGTTCAGTCATCTATGGCTGATGTTACTAGTTCATTTACGGCAGTTCCAATATCAGTAAATGATGCAGGTGCCGCAGCACAATCATATGAATCATGGACAGCAACTATCGGTGGTGGTGGATATCCAGGAACAGCAACTTATAGAGTTACAATTAGCTAAAAAAATATAAACAATAGACATGGCAGAATTTAATTTACCATTTGGTGTAAGAATAGCAAATAATGATCCAATAGACTATGATCGTTATATAGCAACAAATATAGCTACAAGAGATGCAATCCTAACGGTCGGCAGAGCCTATGAGGGGATACAGATTTATGTGGAATCAGACAAAACGCTTTACATCTTAACAGATGCAGTCGCGCCTGTTTGGGATGTGGTGGGATCTGATTCTTCAGCACTGGCTGATTTTAAAGAATACGTTGATGGATCGTTGGGAACCAGAGATGCTTCTATAGCTAATTTAGTTATTATAACTGATAATTTAGATACCTCAATTGGGGATTTAGATACGTTAACTCAGACTCATACAACAAATGTTGCTCAACTAGATGCTTCAATCGTTAGAATTGATGTATCACTAAATGATGCAATCGAAGCGGCAACATTGTTTCCAACATTCTCATATGTTGATGCTTCTCTTGAAGAAAGAGATACTTCAATAAGTAATTTGGAAATTAATAAACTCGATAATACTACAGATACATTTACTGGAATTCTAACTATTGATGGTTCATTAACAATTTCTAAAGATTTAACAATCGATGGCTCTGTTACTTATATAAATACCACTAATCTTGATGTTTCTGATAATATCATTTATATTAATACAGGAATGAGTGGAACTCCACCAGGAACAATGGTTTCTGGATTAAAAATTAATAGAGGAGATGCTTCCGATTATTACTTTATTTTCTCTGAAGCAGATGATACATTTAGAGTTGGATCTGAAACAAATGAGGGAAATTTACCAGGAAATACACAAGCTGTTGCAACTAGAGAAGATAATCCAACAACTAATGGAGTTCCCTATTGGAATAATATAAAAAATAGGTATGATACATCAATAGGACTTGTTTATAATGGCACTGGACAACTAAGCGTAGGAATTTCTAGAATCCTAGATTCCACTGGATCTACTGTCATAAAAAATGATAATAATACATTTATAACTGCAGGTGGAACAAATGCTTCATTAACTAGCCCCGGAACGGGGTCAAAGGGGTTCTTCGCAGGTAGTACTATATCCAGAGTTAGTAATACTCAAATAGCATTAGGTTCTTTTGCAGCAGGATCTACATACTTTACTATTTCAGATACTGGTGGGCAATCCAATATATTAGATATAAAAGGGTTTGGCGGTTCAACTACTTCGATATTTAAAATAGGAAAAACTGGGGAAGTATATTGCCCAAGTATTGGTGATGGATCGACCGGTCAAGTTCTTTATTACAATACATTAAATGGAAAAATTACATATGATACGATTAGTACAGGAAAAGACTATGATGCTTCAATCACAGCGTTATATTTAGAAAATAATATTCAAGATGCTTCAATTGAAAGAATAGATGCTTCATTAAATGATACAATTGAAGGAGCTACCTTATTCACATCATTCTCATATGTTGATGGTTCATTAGCAACAAGAGATGGGTCTATTAATTATCTTTTTAATAATGTATTACAACCTTTTGATAGCCTATCTGTAACTAATGACGGTTCAATAGGTGGAGCATTAAAAGTGGATTCATCTATTTATGCTAGTAATATCATAGAAAATGGAACTGGGGGAGTTACAATAGAAAAAATTAAGTTTGATAACCAAAGAATAACATTATCACCATTTTATACTACATACATACAGGCCGGATATTCTCTAGATACTTATGTAGATGGGACTAAAATATCTTCCCTTCAACCAGGAAATACAACATTCTATCATTCATCAGACGTGGGAACAAATGGTGGTATAGTTATTGAAAACTCGGCTGATAACCAACAAGGCCCAAAACTAGCACTTATTAAGAAAAGAACGGGGCAAACAGCTAGTGATGGTGATAGAATAGGAACTGTGGCGGCATTTTTCTATAATGATGCTGGTACACCAGAAGTGAAAGAAGGTGGGGGGATGTATCTAGATCTAGTAGATGTATGTACCGGAATAGAAGATACTCAATTATCATTTAAAAGAATAGAAAATGGAACCTTAACTACATATACTCTAGATGATTTAATTGAAGCATCATTAAGTACTCTAACAGATGTATCAATATCAGATGCATCAATATATGATACTCTTAATTATGACTCAGATACTTCAACTTGGATAAATGAACAAAGAGAATGGTACGTTGATTCAAGTTTAATACAAATAGTTAATGATGATTATGATGTACAATTAAACTCTATTAATGTTGAAGAAGATGCCGGAGAGGTATCACTTGTAGATATGGGGATTTCATCAGTTCCTGCAGTAAATACTATAGAATCATATTCCTTTGACATAGCAGGTAATCCGGTGGCTAAAATTTATGCAAAAGCTGATGGAGCGGGAGATGCTAGCATAACAGGATTTGTTGTAGAAGCAGATGCTCAATATATGGGTCCACCAGATTCTAATGGATCATGGAGATTTTACCCGGACACAGATGGTAGTTTAGTATTTGAAAGAAGAATTGCTGGCACATGGACATATAAAGGCGCGTTTGCAGGATAAAATAACAATTAAATTAATATCATGAGTGGAAAACTTAATATAAAACCAGGTTCTACAGGGGATGCAATTATAAATCCTTTAGGTATGGGAAGTATAATAATGTCAGGGAATATTCCTTATCCAAAATTTTATGACATTCATGATGCTTCAATCTGGACCAATAAAACTTCATGGGCAGATAATGGGCCGGCACGACTTAGTATTGTGGAAGATAAAGTATTATTAGCTAATTATTCTAGCAATTCTTCTAATGCTGATTTTCTATCTTTAGAACTTTCGGATGGTACTGAAAATTGGAAAAGTCTTTTAAGTTCCGGCGGGTATCCTACTTTTATTACAGCAGATAGTTCTATTGATAATTATTATTGGGGTGATGGGTATGCAGCCGGACAGGCAGGAAAAACTAATTCAGCGTTTGCACAGCAATGGAAAGTAAGTAAAACCGGTGATCAATTAAGAGAAAGAATAAATAAATCAGGGACTATGATTTATACCCTTGAAGGATATGGATCGACATCAGGATATCCAATACGTAAACTTAGAGCTTCAGATGGAGGAGAAGAATGGGCAGTTTCACTAGGAACTCTTGGTTCTTCATATATAGAATTAGATTTAGATGAGGAATATTTAATTGTGACAGGTAGAAGTTATATTGTAAGATTAGATGCAGATGGTTCAACAAATTGGACATATACTAATAGTAATGCGAATACTAGGTATAACAGACCAGCTATAGATAATGATAATGCTGTATATTCTACTAAATATGATGGTACTGCAGGTGTGCTTACAAATAAATTAATCAAACTTGATGGAACTAATGCTATGAATTTATTATGGTCAATTGATTTATCTACAAATTCTGCAGCAGATAATTATAATAGAGCTTTAGGATGTGTCATGGCCGATGACGGAAATGTATGGGTACAACTTAGGGTAGGTACTGCAAATTCAACGGCAACAGAATACATTAGAAAATATAGAGCTTCGGACGGTTTGTTTATGGAAAGTTATCAAATAACAACATTAGCATCCGGTTTATATATGCAATCATTTAAAGCTATAGAAGAAACAGATGATATAATCGCATCATTACACGATAGCACTCCATCTAATTACAATGAAGTAGGAAGATACCGATTGAAACCAAATAAAGATAATTTGATATGAGTTTTGGAACATTAGAAGAAAGAGAAACAAAAGTACTTAATATAATTCAAGTACATAAAGATTCCGAAATTCAGGATGAAAATGATTATGGATTATTAATGGAAAAATATGTGTATTATAATGATGTTGATATATTTAACTTATTTAAATTGTTCCAAGAATCATTAACACAATCATTTAATGATGGAGAATCTTATAACAGTGAAGATCTTTCAGATTTTTTAGCAATAAAAGAAGTTATGAGAATAAAATATCCTGAATTAGTTGAGCCTGATATTTATGTGGATGGAGTGCAATTAGATTAAAATAAATTGATTCTCAGTGGGCTTTCCCGAGTATAATAGATAAATATAAAAAATTAAAAAAGAAATAATAAAATATGTCACAAATTACGCCTTTTGTTAAACGAATGAGAACCCAGGGTGGAACTTTATATACATTTAGTTCTGCTGTTGAGGATATTGGCCTGAACATAAATGAGCGAAATAACATTGTTAAGATGTCTAATTTTGCTTTGCTTGATATTCCCGAAATTACAGCCCCTACTAATTTACAGCAAAATAGATTTAACCCATTTGCTATTAGTGGTGGATTGGAGAATTTTGAAGATTCTGCAAGTATTAAGGATGGTCGTGTTATTGTGGCTGAATCTTTTCAAAATTATGCTCTTAACTTAGAAACTTGGTTACTTTCAGAGGATGATTATAATCCTGCTTTATTAAGAACTGTTTCTGAAAGAGTGTTCTGGAAATGGATGAAGGAAACTGGTTCTGTTCGTTGGACTAAGGACGTTTCTAATAATGGATATTTTATCGAGGAAATTGACACAGATTCTTCTGTTGGTTATAACTCGGTTGTAAAATATGTTGGTGAAATTAGCGCCGGTTCTGTAAGAACTGATACTTTTGGAACATATAACGAGACATACGTTTTAGTTCCAACTTCACACGGCCAAACAAGGACTTATTTTAAACAAACTTTTGATGATAACTACTTCCCGAAAATGAAATTAGGAGAAGGTGGGATAAACATTAAAGGAAGAGAAAATTATACTAAACCTCATCCAGATGGATTAAGTATGATAGCGGATTATGATGTTCTTAATTCAAGTACTGTAGCAGGAACATATGACATGTTTGTTGATGTCCATGATGGATCTAGTTATCAACCTGGAACATGGTATACTGGTCAGGGACAATCGTTTGTTGATGAAAATTGGTATGCTACTGATTCATCTGCAATATTAGATGATCCAAGTACATATAATTACAATATTAAATATGACAATGGAGCTGATGAAATTGAATTCCAAAGATCTAATGTGGATGCTGTTGGGATTGAATATAATCTAAACAATCTTAAAAATATATTTGGAGATTCAACCCTTACATGGGATAAAATGGCGATCGAAGATTCTGTTGATGATGAATTCCAATTTAATGCTGTTCTTATTTATTATACAGTCTATAATAAAACATTAGACAAAGTATTAGCGACTAACTTATTAGGAGTTTTATTTTTAGATGCTGCCGCTGGTAATACATCAGGATTCCCCGAAATGGAAATCGCTATTCCTCAATTAACTAAATTACAAAGTACTGCAACAGGATTTGGTTCATCATACTCATTCAGAGTTAATATCAAATCTGATAATATGATTGATGATACTCAAGCGACTATCTTCGATGAGTCTACCTCATCTCAAACTGCACTTTATAACTGGACATCAGTTTTCGCTAATTTAGAAAAAACGTTAAGTATATTAAATCAACATACCGGTACAATAAATTATATCACTGAGCAATACATGGATATTTCAGGTATTCAAACTCAACAAGGAAATACTTTAACCGATGTTCAAAATCAAATAAATAGTATTGATAGTTATATTGGTGATGGAACACCTGGTTCATTAGCAATGTATGCAGAAGGAGATGATCCATTAATTGATTCATCTATTTATATGAATCTTGATGGGCCAAATGATTGGATTGGTGTTTTTACTCCAGATCCTTCATTTCCATTCCATGTTGATTCCAGTATGAAAGCTATGGATATTACTATCGAAAATGCTATAAGAGATACAAGTGGAAATATTCTTTTAGGATATGGTTCACCTTTACAAATTGGTTCATCTACTAATTACAGACAAGTAAATATTTATACAGGTGGAATAACACCAGGAATAACTGTTTATGATAACAATGCTGTTAATATTGATGGATCTGTTATAATTAATAATGGCTTAGATGTTTCCGGTAATGTAAGTATTAATGAATCTCTTATAATTACTGGTGATTTAGATGTTTCCGGAAATGTAAGTATGGAAGGAGCCGGTATACAAATTGATGGATATTTTAAAGAATCTTCAATAGGAACTGGACTTATATGGAATGCTGGATTATTAGATGTTTCTACTTCTGGAGGAGGAAGTGGAGGTATTACTACAATATCAACATTATCTCCTATAACTGGAGGAATAATTACATCTGATGGCTCAATAGGTATTGATCAAGCTACAACTAGTTCTGATGGTTATCTTACAAGTGCAAATTGGAATACCTTTAATAACAAACAAACTGATGTAACAGGATTAAGTCTCGGGGATCCATTATTAGCAACAGATTGGTTAATAGCGAGTAATGGGGGCACCGCAAATAGACAAGTAATTTCAGGCATAGGGCTTAGTAAATTTACTAATGATGAAGGTTGGACATCTAATGCTGGGACATTAACATCAATAGCGACAGGAAATGGATTAACAGGAGGACCTATAACAAATACAGGTACCATTACTATGGGTACTCCGGGAACATTAACTGGAAGTACTTCTAATTCTGTTTCTGCATCAAGTCATACTCATACAATAAATGATTTCACATCAACTGTTGGTGGTTTAGCTCCTGCATCTGGTGGAGGAACAACTAATTTCCTTAGAGCTGATGGTACTTGGCAACCAGCTGGTGGTGGAGGAAGTGGAACAGTAACTTCAGTCGGCCCTGGAAATGGAATGGATTTTACCACTATAAATTTATCGGGTCTTGTTTCAATGGCTACGCCATCTACCGTAACATCAACTTCTAGCAATAATGCAGGGACTGGTACGCATTCACATGCGCTTGGATTGATCAATACTGCTGATATCACAGTAGGGACTTTACCCGTAGCCAGAGGAGGAACAGGAGTTTCTTCTTTATCAGCTAATCATATTTTAAGAGGTGGATCATCGGTAACAACAAGTTCTGGTTTACAATATAATGGAAGCACATTAAGTGTAACTGGAGCTGCAACAGTTACTGGGGAAATCACCGGATTTTATTCTGATAAAAGATTAAAGACGGATATCTTACCTATTGAATCTCCATTAGATAAAATATCTCAAATTACTGGTATGACATATACGCCTAACGAATTAGCACCAAAATATAACGAAGATGAAGAAGATATAAGAAGAATAGGGGTTTTCGCGCAAGATGTTCAAAGTGTTTTACCAGAAGCAATAAGATTTGCCCCATTTGATAGAGATGAATTAGGAGAATCTATATCAGGTGAAGATTATTTAACAGTTAATTATGAGAATTTAGTTCCTCTATTATTAGAAGGTATTAAAGAATTAACTGATAGAGTTAAAGAACTTGAAGAAGTAATTAAAAATAAAGAATAAAATGGCGTTAGGAACTACAAATATATCCATATCAGCAGTAATGGCGCAAGCTGGACTTCCAGCACCTTCTACAGGTTCCAACATTACTTGGTCAACCTT
>Ga0075123_10000300_pt1 | contig 26251 bp, 17 predicted proteins | sample AntAceMetag02UKX_FD_69808 | JGI IMG/M metagenome (GOLD analysis project Ga0075123, IMG submission 69808) | Saline lake microbial communities from Ace Lake, Antarctica - Antarctic Ace Lake Metagenome 02UKX | ecosystem: Environmental > Aquatic > Non-marine Saline and Alkaline > Saline | place... | reverse complement strand
GGCGATTAAGCCGCCAACATCTGTGCCCGAGGGGTTAGACTGGAACTTCTGGTTGGGGCCGGCGCCGTGGCGGGAGCATTGTGATTTCGGTCGGCGGAGTTGTCACTGGGACTGGCGATGGATAATGGATTACTCGGGCGGTCAGCTTACAGACTGGGCGGGTCATCATATCGATATTGCTCACTGGGGATTGGGTCTGGATCGTACGGGGCCTGTTGAGATTGAGGGTCGCGGGGTGTATCCTTCGGAGGGGCTTTATGATGTACCCATCGCTTATAAGCTTCGGTGTAAGTATGCCAACGGGATTGAGATGATAGTGGCCAACGACAGCCAGCAGCCGAAAGGGAGGGGGGCTGTGTGGTATGGTGACAAGGGCTGGATACAGGTCAATCGCGGGCATCTTGTTGCCGAGCCTGCGAGTATTTTGAAGGAAGTGATCGGGCCTGATGAGTTACGGCTTTATGAGAGCAGGGACCATAAGCAGAATTTCCTTGATTGTGTCAAGAGCGGGGCGGAGACGATTTGTCCGCCGGAGGTTGGTCATCGTTCGATTAGTGTCGCTTTGTTAGGTGAGATTGCGATGTTGACGGGGCGTAAGTTGAAATGGGACCCGGAGAAGGAAGAGTTTATTGGTGATGCGGATGCGAACCGGTATTTGTCACGGTCTATGCGTAGTCCGTGGCATTTGTAGGTAATATACTGGATAGATTTTGGAAAGGGATGATTATGGGCCGGTTGGTTAAATGTTTGGTTTTTTCGTTGGTTTTTGTATTTTGCTTTTGTTTGGGCTTGGCCGAAGGGGCGGGATTGAAGGCTCTTATTGTTACGGGTCAGAACAATCACGGGTGGCAGACGAGCAGTCCTATTTTGAAGCAGATACTCGAGAATACGGGGCTTTTTGAGGTTGAGACAGTCAGGAGTCCTGCGAAGGGAGAGAGCCTGGATGGTTTCGGTCCTGACTTTTCTGCTTACAATGTTGTGGTTCTGGACTACAACGGTGAGAGTTGGCCTGAGTCGACGAAGCAGGCATTCGTAGATTATGTTCGCGGCGGCGGGGGGGTTGTTGTATATCATGCGGCGGATAATTCGTTTGCTGACTGGAAGGAGTACAACGAGATAATCGGTCTTGGTGGCTGGGAGGGGCGAAATGAGAAGTGGGGTCCTTATGTTCGGTGGCGCGAGGGTAAGATTGTTCTTGATACGAGCGCTGGGCGAGGCGGGGGACACGGGCCTCAGCATGAGTATCAGGTGATAGTGCGGGATGCAAGTCATCCGATTACAAAGGGATTGCCTGTGAAGTGGCTGCACGCGAAGGACGAGCTTTATGAGAAGCTTCGCGGGCCGGCTGAGAATCTGACGGTTTTGGCGACAGCTTATGCGTCGCCGGAGTTGAAGGGTTCGGGTGAACATGAGCCGGTTCTTTTTACGGTTGGCTACGGACAGGGTCGGGTTTTTCATACGGTGCTCGGTCATGTCGGTCGTGGGGGGACATCGGTTCCTGCGGTTGAGTGCGCGGGTTTTGTGGTGACATTTGCGCGTGGGGCCGAGTGGGCGGCGAGCGGGGAAGTGACACAGGAGGTTCCGGCGGGATTTCCGAGCGCGACTAAGGCTGTTCGGTGGGCTAATTTCAAGCCTTCGAGGAATCTGAGCGAGCTGTTGGAGATAATCAAGAAATATGAGTACGGTCAGAGCAGGGCGGCGTTGAGCGAGGTGAGCGAGATGGTTCGTTCGGCGAGTGGTTCTCGGAATCGGCAGAGGCAAATGGAGAGCAGCTTTGTAAGTTTTCTTGGTTCGGATGCTACGTCGGCTGGCAAGCAGTTTGTTTGCCGACAGTTGAGCGTTATCGGGACGCGGGTGTCGGTTCCCGTTCTTTCTTCAATGCTGACGGCGAAGGCTACTTCGGAGATATCGCCTGCGGATATGGCTCGTTATGCGCTTGAGCGTATACCGGGCAAGGAGGCTGATGATGCTTTGCGTTATGCTTTGGCGAGCACGCATGGCAGCGTTAAGGTTGGAATAATCAATTCGATAGGTATGCGGCGTAACGCGGGGTCTTTCATACAACTATCGCATTTGCTGGGGGACAGTGACGAAGCGATTGTCGAGGCGGCGATATCTGCTCTGGGTAATATAGGCGGTGTCAAAGCGGCGGGTGCATTGCAGAAGGCTCGTCCTAATAATATGAGTTCGGCGTTGTACTTTGCCTGGGCGGATGCGAGAATGAAGTGTGCGGATCGGTTTCTTGCGGAGGGCAAGAGTAAGCGGGCTATCCCGATTTACCGGCGGATGTATGCCCGCGGGTTGCCGACGGTTGTTCGAAGGGCGGCTCTTCGGGGGCTTATTATGTCGCGGCCTGAGAGGGCGGTCGAGATCGTAAAAGATGTTCTCAAGGGCGAGGATGTTGCTATGCAGGCGGTTGTGATCGGGCTCTTGAGAGAGATTTCGGCGCCGAAGTTAGTAAAGGCCGTCACTGATGAGTTGCCGACGCTATCTGTGGGTGTGCAAGTTCAGGTTCTTGGTGCTCTTGCGGATCGCGGCGACAGGTCGGCTATGTTGGCTGCGGTTGATGCGACCGGAAGCAGCGAAGTTGATGTTCGTGTTGCGGGTCTAGAGGCGCTTGGTAAATTAGGGGGTTCTTCGAGCGTTACTCAGTTGGTGCAGACGGCTGCGCAGAGAAGCGGGGCCGAGCAGGCGGCTGCTCGTTCGAGTCTTTACAGTCTTGGCGGGGCGAATATCGATAAGGCGATTCTTGCAGCGATGGACAAGGCGGATGCGAAGGTAAAGGTGGAGTTGATCCGGAGCGTTGGTGAGCGGAGCATGGCGGGGGGCGTCGCTACGTTGGTTAAGACGGCGGGGGATTCATCGGCTGAAGTTCGGCGCGAGTCTTTTGCGGTATTAGGCAGGATTGCGGGACATGAGGACTTAGGTGCGTTGATTGAGCTTCTGGTTGCCTCAAAGAGCGAAGCGGACCGGGGTGCGGCTGAGAAGGCGGTTGCTGCTGTGGCTCGCAAGAGCGGTGATCCCGAGAAGCAGAGCGCGGCGGTTTTAGCGGCGCTTGTATCGGTTCGGGATTCTGGGGTACGCTGTTCGCTGCTGGAAGTGCTTGGGAGGATAGGCAACGACGATGCTTACAAGGTATTGAATGAGTCATTGCAGGATGAGAATAATGCGGATATTCAGGCGGCGGCGATTCGGGCGCTTTCGGAGTGGCCTGGCGACAGGCCTATCGATGTTTTGCTTGGTTTTGCGCGCAGTTCGGGGAGTCAGAGGAATCGTGTTTTGGCGCTTAGGGGATATGTGCGGCTGATCGGGACCAACCGTGGGCGTTCGGCGGAGGAGACGATCAGGATGTACGAGGAGGGGATGCGGCTTGCACCGAATGCGGATGAGAAGAAGCGGGTTTTGTCGGAGCTTTCGAATGCGGGTTCATTTGCGGCGCTTGAGATGGCTGCGGCGTACTTAGGTGACGATGCTTTGCGGGCAGAGGCTGCGGCTGCGGCGGTTAAGATTTCGGCTGTGACGCTCGGCAGCTATCCGCTGGCGACTAAGGCTGTTCTTGTGAAAGTTCTTTCGAGTTCGAAGAATGATTCGGTGCGGCGGGCTGCTGAGAAATCGATAGAGAAGATCGAGCAGCTCGAGGATTATATTGTGGGGTGGCAGGTTTCAGGTCCTTATACTAAAGAGGGTAAGGGGGCTACGGATCTTTTCAATATTGCTTTTGCGCCTGAGACGAATCCCGGCAGCGTCAATTGGAAGATTATGCCGGCGGGGACGGATAAGAGTAAGCTTTGGCTTTTGGATTTGAGTAAGGCTATCGGCGGTGGTGAGCGGGTTGCTTATCTGCGTACGAATGTATCGTCGCCTGTGAAGCAGAAGGCGCGGCTGGAGATGGGTAGCAACGATGGTATCAAGGCGTGGCTGAACGGCAAGGTTGTTCACGCGAATAATGCTTCTCGGACTATTACGCCTGACGAGGACAAGAAGGAGGTGACATTAGAGAAAGGGTGGAACACGCTGCTGCTGAAAATTACCCAGAGCGGGGGGACGTGGTCGGCATGTGCGCGACTTCGGACGGTTGACGGCAAGAAATTGGAGGGGCTGAAGGTTAAGGCGGAAGGTGTTTCCGGTTCGGGGGCGAGCGTTGAATTGGTCGGCGGGAACCTTTCGGCCTGGGGCGGCAATACGGGTGAGTGGAAGGTTGTCGGTGAGGTGTTTATGGATCATGGGAATGAGAAGCGATTAGCGAGTAAGGCGGGGAAGGGTGCGATTGTCAACGGGGCCGGGGGCAGGACGGTTGATATTCTGAGCAGTGAGGAGTTCGGTGACATTGCGGCCCATATTGAGTTTATGGTTCCTAAGGGGTCGAACTCGGGTGTTTATTTTATGGGCCGATATGAGATTCAGGTGTTTGACAGTTGGGGTGTTGCGAAGCCGAAGCATTCTGATTGTGGTGGTATATATCAGCGGTGGGACGATAAGAGAGATCCTCATGGTTTTGAGGGTCGCGGGCCGCGGGTGAATGCGAGTTTGCCGCCGGGACAGTGGCAGAGTTTTGATATTGTTTTTCGGGCGCCTCGTTTTGATGAGAGCGGCAAGAAGGTTGCTAATGCCCGTTTTGATAAGGTTGTGCATAACGGCAAGGTGGTTCATGAAAATGCCGTAGTGACGGGGCCGACTCGTGCGGCGCATTTTCGTGATGAGAAGGCGACGGGGCCTTTGATGCTGCAGGGCGATCACGGGCCTGTGGCGTACAGGAACATTCGGATTGTGCCGTTGAAGTAAGGGTTGTTGTGTTTTTCGGAGTGTGTGATTGCTATGAATGCTGAGAGTCTTAGAGGTAAGATGAATCGTCGTGATTTTTTGTTGTCGAGTGCTGCGGGTGCGGCGGCTTTTACGATTGTTCCGCGGCATGTTCTGGGCGGGCCCGGACATACGCCGCCGAGTGAGAAGCTTAATATTGCCGGTGTTGGTATCGGTGGTATGGGCCAGAACAATGTCAATGCTTGTAAGAGTGAAAATATTGTCGCACTCTGCGATGTGGATTTCAATCTTGCGGCTAAGGTTTTTGCGAAATATCCGAAGGCGAAGCAGTATCGCGATTTTCGGAAGATGTTGGATAAGCAGAAGGATATCGATGCGGTTGTTGTTGCGACGCCGGATCATACTCATGCGATTGTGTCGATGACGGCGATTAAGATGGGCAAGCATGTTTATTGCCAGAAGCCTTTGACTCATTCTGTTTACGAGGCCCGGATGTTGACGGAGGCGGCGCGTGAGCACAAGGTTGCTACGCAGATGGGTAACCAAGGTCATTCGGGTGAGGGGGTTCGTCTGATATGCGAGTGGATATGGGATGGTGCGATCGGCCAGGTTCGTGAGGTTCACGCGTGGACGAATCGGCCTGTGTGGCCTCAGGGGATAGGTCGGCCTGAGGAGACGCCGGCTGTGCCTGAGAATTTGGATTGGGACCTCTGGTTAGGTCCTGCTCCGCATCGGCCTTATCATCCGTGTTATCTGCCTTTTAACTGGCGTGCGTGGCTGGATTTCGGGACGGGTGCGCTTGGGGACATGGCTTGCCATATACTCGATCCGGTTTTCTGGTCGCTTAAACTGCGGTATCCTTTGAGTGTTGAGGCGAGCCATTCTTATGATGTTCGTAAGATGTGGAAGCGGGTAGAGAACAAGGAGACTTATCCGCGGGCGTCGATTGTGCGTTATGAATTTCCGGCACGCGGTGACATGGATCCTGTTAAGCTGACCTGGTACGACGGTGGGATGCTTCCTCCTCGGCCTGAGGAGTTGGAGGAGGGACGGAAGATTAATGAAAAGGGCGGCGTGATTTTTGTGGGGGACAAAGGTACGCTTATGTGCGGCAGTTCGGGGAGCAGTCCGCGGTTGATACCTGAGGCGAAGATGCAGGAGTATAAGCGGCCTGCGAAGAGTCTGCCGCGGATAGAGGGGGACACCGGGGGGCATGAGAAGGACTGGGTGAAGGCTTGCAAGGGCGGTGAGCCTGCGAGTTCGAACTTTGATTATTCGGGTCCGTTGACGGAATCGGTTGTGATGGGGAATCTTGCGATTCATTATCCTGGGCGTAAGTTGAAGTGGGACGGGGCGAATATGAAGGTTACTAATTTCGATGAGGCTAATGAATATGTGCGTCGGGAGTATCGGGAGGGTTGGAGCCTTTAGATGTTTGGCGGCGGGCGTTTAAAAAGTAAGCTTAATATAAAAGGATGGTAAGATGAGTAATAATACGAAAATTAGTCGGCGCAGGTTTATGAGCAGTGCTGCTGGAGTGGCGGCTTTTACTATTGTTCCGCGTCATGTTCTTGGCGGTCCCGGTCAGACTCCGCCGAGTGAGAAGCTCAATATTGCGGGCATCGGCGTAGGGGGTAGAGGTGGAAGTGACATCGGTGCGGTGAGCAATGGGAATAATATTGTAGCTCTTTGCGACGTCGACGAGAAGCAGGCGTCGGGGACGTTTAAGAAGTTTCCGGATGCGAAGGTTTATAAAGATTTTCGGCGGATGCTTGAGAAGGAGGAGAAGAATATCGATGCGGTTGTGGTTGCGACTCCGGACCATATACATGCGGTTGCTTCGATGATGGCGATTAAGATGGGCAAGCATGTTTATACGGAGAAGCCATTGACTCATTCTGTTTATGAGGCCCGGAAGCTGACTGCGGCTGCGCGAAAGTATAAGGTTGCGACGCAGATGGGTAACCAGGGTCGTGCGGGCGACGGTATGCGTTTGATATGCGAGTGGATATGGGATGGTGCGATCGGCGATGTTCGTGAGGTTCATGCGTGGACGAACCGTCCCATCTGGCCCCAGGGTATCGGGCGGCCCGAGGATACTCCGCCTGTGCCGGCGACGTTAGATTGGGATTTGTGGTTGGGGCCTGCTCCGGAGCGGCCTTATAATCCTGCTTATATGCCGTTTAAGTGGCGGGGATGGTGGGATTTTGGTACGGGTGCTCTGGGTGACATGGCTTGTCATATAATAGATGCTCCGTTTTTGGCGCTTAAGTTGGGTTATCCGACGAGTGTGCGGGCGGTATCGACGGAGGTTAATAATGAGACGGCGCCGTTAGCTTCTGTGATTGAATATCAGTTTCCGGCGCGGGGCGGGATGCCGCCTGTGAAGTTGGTTTGGTACGACGGCGAATTGAGGCCGCCGCTGCCTGCGGACGCCAAGCCGGGACGACGATTGGGGAGCAGGAACGGCGGTACGCTATTCGTGGGTGACAAGGGCAACCTGGCATGTGGATGTTACGGCAGGAGTCCGAGGCTTGTGCCTGAGACGATGATGAAGGAATATCAAAGGCCAGCGGAGACGCTGCCTCGGTCGGTGGGGCATCATAAGGAATGGATCGAAGCGTGCAAGGGCGGCAAGCCGGCGGGATCGAATTTCGATTATTCGGGGCCTTTGACGGAAACGGTTTTGTTGGGTAATCTTGCGATTCGCTCGGGTAAGCCTCTGGAATGGGACGGGGCTAACATGAAAGTTACGAACGTGCCCGAGGCGAATGATTATGTTAGGCGCGAGTATCGTAAGGGCTGGACTTTGTAAGCCAGTTTAAGGAGCAAGAACCATTAGCGCGAACGATAAGATAAAGGTTGTTGTTGTCGGATGCGGGCATATGGGCGCGTCGCATGCGCGTGCTTATAAGAGTCTGGACGGTTTTGAATTGGTGGGATTGGTCGCGCGCGGTCCTGCGAGGCGCGGCGAGGTTGCGCGGGAGCTTGGTGGGGTAGCGGAATTTGAAAGTTTTGATACTGCGATTGCAGCTACGTTGCCCGATGCGGTGTCGATAAATACTTATCCTGATACTCATGCCGAATTTGCGACCAAGAGCCTTGAGGCGGGATTGCATGTGTTTTTAGAAAAGCCAGTGGCAGAGACTTTAGAGCAGGCGGAGGAGATTGTGCGGCTCAGCAGGGAGAAGGGCAAGAAGGTTGTGGTTGGTTATATTCTGCGTCATCATCCGGCGTGGGTTAAGTTTATAGAGATTTCGCGAACGTTGGGTAAGCCGCTTGTTATGCGGATGAATCTTAATCAGCAGAGCTGCGGGGCGGAGTGGGGGGTTCATAAGAATCTGCTTAAGTCGATGTCGCCGATAGTTGACTGCGGGGTGCATTATGTCGATGTGATGTGCCAGATGACTCGGAGTCGGCCTGTTCGTGTTCAGGCGATAGGTGCTCGGCTGAGCGAGGAGGTGGAGCCGGCGGATATGTATAATTACGGGCAGCTTCAGGTTGCTTTTGAGGATGGTTCGGTAGGTTGGTACGAAGCGGGGTGGGGGCCGATGATGAGTGAGACGGCGTTTTTTGTTAAGGATGTGATCGGGCCTAAAGGGTGTGTTAGTATTGTTGAATCTGATGCTTTGGGTGAGAGCGGGTCGGCGGATATTGATTCTCATACGAAGACGAACTGCTTGCGTAAACACGTTTGCGATCTGGATAGTGATGGGAATTTTGCGGTGAAGGATGAGCTGATCGATACGAGCGATGAGCCGGATCATCAGGGTTTGTGTGATAGGGAGCAGGCGTTTTTTTTGAAGGCGATCCGGGAAGATCTGGATTTGAGCGAGCATCTGGATGATGCGGTGAATAGTCTGCGTATAGTGTTTGCGGCGGATGAATCGGTTCGAACGGGCAGGGTGGTAAGCCTTTGATGCAAGGATTAATTGGTGTGGTTGTCAACTTAACTGAAATAGGTTACACTGTTTAGAGTTAAATTGTTAGCTCAGGAGTTATAAAGTGAAAAAGGTTTTGATGGTAGTTTTGACGGCAGTGGTTGTCGGGGCAGGGAGTGCGTCTGGGGGGATAACGATTCCGCCTAAGGAACATCCTGCTTCGGATGCTTATAGAGGGTGGCGGTTGGGTTGCCAGTCTTATACATTCAGGAAGTACACTTTTTATGAGGCGGTCGATAAGGTTGCTTCGCTTGGTATGGGCTGGATCGAGGCATATCCGGGGCAGCGGGTTAGTGAGGCTCGTGGGGATGTTAAGATGGGGCCTGAGATGTCGGCAGATGTTCGCAGGGAGGTGAAGGGCAAGCTGAGAGAGGCCGGTGTGCGATTGGTCAATTTTGGTGTGGTGCGGCTTAGCAACGACGAGAGGGAGTGCCGGGAGATTTTCGATTTTGCGAGTGATATGGGGATTGAGACGATAGTTTCGGAGCCGCCTGAAGATGCGTTTGATCTTCTTGACAGGCTTTGTAAGGAATACCGGATTAATATTGCGATTCATAATCATCCTAAAAATTCGAAGTACTGGAGTCCTGATAAGGTTTTGGAGGTTTGCGAGGGGCGGAGCCAGTGGATAGGGGCTTGTGCGGATACGGGTCACTGGATGCGTTCGGGGGTTGATCCTTTAGAGGCGATCAAGAAGCTCGAAGGGCGGATAACCAGTCTGCACTTTAAGGATTTGAATGTTTTAGGCGAGCGCAAGGCGCACGATGTTGTCTGGGGGACGGGCAAGGCGAATGTTGTGGGGATTTTAGCCGAGCTGCACAGGCAGAGGTTTCGGGGCGTTTTTTCGGTTGAGTATGAGCATAACTGGGAGAATTCTGTGCCGGAGATACGTGGGTGCGTCGGGTATTTTAATAAGGTGGCGAGTGAATTGAAGTCGAGCGGTTGGGAGGACATTTTGGCCGATGGGCTTGGTGGCTGGACTTATAACCCTGGACACTGGAAACTGGAAGAGGGTGTTCTTGTCCGGTTGGAGGCGAAGGAGCATGGGTATATCTGGACGAAAGAGAGATACGGGGACTTTGTACTCGATCTTGAATTTAAGATGGCTGAGAAGACGAACAGCGGTATCTTTTTGCGTACGGACAATCCGGATGATCCGGTGCAGACGGGTATGGAAATACAGGTTTATGATTCTTACGGGAAAGCCGAGTGGGGTAACCATGACTGCGGAGCGTTGTATGACTGTCAGCGGCCGAGCAAGAATATGGCGAAGAGGCCTGGGGAGTGGAATCGGTGTACGATTACGTGCAAGGGGAGCAGGATATATGTTATGCTGAACGGCGAGCAGGTGATCGATGTGGATTTGAATGAGTGGACGGAGGCTCATAAGAATCCCGACGGCAGTAAGAATAAGTATGATACGGCTTATAAAGATATGCCTCGTGTGGGTCATATTGGTTTTCAGGACCATGGTCATTCGGTCTCGTACAGGAATATAAAGATTAAACATTTGAATTAGTAAGAAGAGGTTAGACAAAATGAAAGAGCAAATAAACAGACGTAGTTTTCTTCGCTCATCGGCTGCTGTCGGGGCTGGTCTTGTGCTGGCGCAGGATAGTTTTGGTGTTGCAAAAGGTGCGAAGGTAAGCGATATCAACGTTGCGCTTTTAGGCGCCGGCGCCCAGGGACAGGTTCTGATGAATGCGTGTCTGAAGATACCGGGCGTTCGGTTCAAGGCGGTTTGCGATATCTGGACCGCTTACAACCAGAAGCGTGCCTCTCGGATGTTGAAAAAACTTGGTCAGGTGAACAACGCTTATACCGACTACAAGGAGATGCTGGCCAAAGAGAAGGACCTTGACGCAGTGATAGTGGCGACTCCTGATTTCCGTCATGCCGATCATGCGATTGCATGTCTTAACGCGGGGCATCACGTTTACTGCGAGAAAGAGATGTCGAATACTCTTGAGAGCGCCAGGAAGATGGTCGAGGCGAAGAAAAAGACGGGCAAGCTGCTTCAGATAGGCCATCAGCGTCGGAGCAATCCTCGGTATATCCATTGTTACGAGAAGCTGATGAAGGACGCCAAGGTTCTGGGTCATGTGACAACTATCAACGGCCAGTGGAACCGTAGTGCCAAGCCGGACAATGCTATTCCTGCGAAATACCACATCGACAAGGCGACGCTGGAGAAACACGGTTTCAAGAGTATGCACCAGTTCCTTAACTGGCGTTGGTACAAGGGTCTGGGGGGCGGGCCGATTGTTGACCTTGGTTCGCATCAGATCGATATATTCAGTTGGTTCTTAGGGTCGAACCCTAAATCTGTGACGGCTTGCGGGGGCACGGACTATTATGACAAGGCGACGCACGAGTGGTATGACAACGTGTTGGCTATTTATGAGTATGACTATGAATTTGAGGCGGGTAAGAAGAGTACGGTGAGGGCTTTTTACCAGACGTTGACGAGCAACAGCAACGGCGGGTACTACGAGACATTCATGGGCGATGCGGGTACACTTCAGATATCGGAGGCGAGCGGAAGGGGGGCTGTTTACCGGGAGAAGAGCAAGAGCGCGAAAGACTGGGAAAAGTGGGTGCAGAAAGGTTACCTGATTGCTCCGGTCGAGAAGAAGAAGCCGGCCAAAGTCAAGAAGAAAGCGGTGGTAGATGTTCGTGAGACTCCGACTCCGCCGATGTATTCTCTGCCGGTGAAGTTTAATGACTTGTACCATAAGCCTCATCTTGAGAATTTCTTTGCTGCGGTGCGGGGTAAGGCGAAACTGAATTGCCCGGCGGAGGTGGGATATGAGACGGCAGTGGCGGTGTTGAAGGCCAATGAGGCGGTCGAGGCGGCGCGTAAGCTGAGCTTTAAGTCCGGGGAGTTTCATGTTTAGAGGGCGAAAAGCAGGATGAGATTTTTGGCGACAGGATTTTTTTATGGGAGTAGTTAGTGAAGGGATTGGCTGTAACGTGAAAAATGGATTGCTATATGCGTCGGTTCTTTGTCTGCTGCTGTCGTCGATTCAGGCGATGGGGGTCGAAGAAAAGTATTTAGGCGACGACAGTGACGGTAGCCTTGCGGGCGCCGTTCATCGTATTAACCTGATAGACGAAGAGGGCGAGGAGATTACGGCAGCGAGTGAGCCTCTTATGCCTTTTTCGATGCGGAACACTTGTGGTGCTTGTCATAACTACGAGGCGATAGGCGGGGGATGGCATTTCAATGCGGTGGACGCGAACGTAGCGGCGGGTCGGTCTGGTGAGCCGTGGATATTGGCGGATGCGGCTACGGCTACGGTAGTTCCTCTTTCGTATCGCTCGTGGCCGGGGGTTTTCAGGCCGGATGAGTTGGGGTTGTCGACGTGGCGGTTCAGTGAGCTTTTCGGCAAGCATATACCGGGTGGCGGTCCGGGAGAGATTGAGAGTGACAATGTCGACGAGGTGATGCGCGGCTTTGTTTCGGGTAAACTGGAGATAAACTGCCTTGCTTGTCATAACGGTCATCCGGGTCATGACCAGGGTGAGTATGCGATTCAGATTGCGCGTCAGAATTTTCGGTGGGCTGCGACGGGGAGTTGCGGATTCGCCTCGATGACCGGGTCGGCCAGGAGTATGCCGGACACTTACGATCCGTTGATGCCGGAGGTGTTTGACAATCCGAAGCAGGTTCCTCCCCAGGTGAAGTATGCTGAGAATATATTCGGGGATAAGAACAAGGTTTTGTTTGAGATAGTCCGGGAGGTTCCGGCGGAGCGGTGCTATTTTTGTCACTCGCATAAGGATGTGGACGAGAGCCGGCCTGAACGGTGGATGGCGGATGAAGATGTGCATTTGACGGCGGGGCTGACGTGCGTTGATTGTCACCGTGTAGGTTATGAACATAATACGGTCCGGGGATATGAGGGTGAAGAAGAGGACTCGAATAATCCGTTTGCGGGCGCGATGACTTGTAAAGGGTGTCATATCGACGGGAAATCGTCGTCGTCGCCGCGGGCGGGACGTCTTGGTGCGCCGTTTCCGCGGCACAGTGCTATTGCCCCGGTTCATTTCGAGGTGCTGACGTGTACGGCTTGTCATAGCGGGGCGTGGCCGGAGAAGGAAACTTATCATACGCGGACGTCGAAGGCTCACAGTCTGGGGACACGCTGGGCGAAGAGGTCGGGGGAAGCTCTGCCACATATTCAGTATCCTGTTTTTGCGAAACAGGGCGACGGCAAGATCGGTCCTCATAAGATGATCTGGCCTGCTTTCTGGGGGACGCTGGTCGGGGAGGACGTTTCTCCGGTTGCTCTTGAGACGGTTGAGTTTGCGGCGGGTGAGGTCATTGGCGAAGTTAATGTTCCGGATTCGGGTGATTGGCTTGCGTTTAGTGACGAGCAGATTGTTGAGATGTTAGGACAACTTAAAGAAGAGGACGGCGAGGGGGCGCCTGTTTATGTCAGCGGCGGGAGAGTTTACCGGCTGGACGAGCAGGCTGCTCTTGTCAGCGCTGAACATGAGGCGGGGAAGCCTTACCTTTGGCCTGTTGCTCATAATGTCAGGCCGGCGTCGCAGTCTATGGGCGTTCGCGGGTGTGCGGATTGTCATACGGCGGACGGTGCATTCTTTTTCGGTGAGGTTGCGATTGATACCGCGGTGGTTTCGGCGCAGGGAGCGGTCAAGGAAATGTTCGAGTTCGAGGGTGTTGATGCGACATATGTCCGACTTTTTTCGTATTCGTTCGTGTTTCGGCCGTGGCTGAAAGTGATAGGTTTTGGGTCGTCTGCAATTCTGGGCGTGGTTCTTTTGTACTTTTTGCTCAGGGCTCTTTCGGTGGCGGCGAAGATGCTTGGAGGGAAGGAATAAAACTTTGGGATGTTGTCGCTTTTCGGAACACGGGGGCAACATTTTTTATAGATATCCGGGGATACGCCGGATGAAACATAGCAAAGGGTATTCGAGTTAGGAGAAAAGATCATGAGTAATGGAATGCTGCCGAATTATCTGAAGTTGGCGTCGCCGAATCCGGCTGAAAACCGTGCGCCCTGGTACAAGAATGTAGCGCCGACGTATGCGGGAATCTTTCTCTGGGTAGTCTTCTACATGAATATTGCAGGCGGTACGGACGACGGTGCGCTTGCCCAGGCCGGTCTCGGGCTGAGTTTGTTGGGGCTTGTAGTTGCGGCGTTTATCTGTCACTATTTGTTTTATTTAGTGCCCGGCCTGTTCGGCATGAAGACGGGATACCCCCTTTATGTAGTAGGTTCATCAACCTATGGTACGCTGGGCGGTTTTGTTATGCCGGGTCTTTTGATGGGTCTGCTGCAGTTTGGTTGGATGGCGGTGAATATTGCGGTCTCGACGAAGTTTATTCTTCTGGCAGTGGGTGGGGACGGCGAGCCGGGCACGCCGGCGTTTATTGTAGTTGCCATTTTGTGGGGTCTTGGGGCGGCGTTCGTGGGCGTCAAAGGGATTCAATATGTGGCGAAAGTTGCAACATATTTGCCTATTGTGCCACTGATAATGATAATTGTTGTATTCTTTACCAATGTCGGAAGTGCAGGTGACTTCAAGGTTGCCGAGGATGCGAATCCGTGGTTGGGATTTTTCGGAATAATCGCAATTGTGGTTGGCTTTTTCGCAACTGCCGGTGCGGCAGGAGTTGACTTAGCAATGGGCAGCCGAAATGCAAAGGACGTTAAAATGGGCGGCCTTGTGGGTATCGCGCTGGCTATTATTGTAGCAGGCGGCCTGCCGTTGATCGCGATAGCAGGCGCCAACGGCGCCAATCCCGAACTCAATAGCTATGCCTTCGATGCTGTCATTCGAGCGCAGGGAGGTGTGCTGGCCAGGTCGATGTTTATTCTGTTTGCGATAGCGAGCTTTGCGCCGGTATGTTTTAGCTCGTTTATAGCGGCCAACAGCTTCGGGACAATGTTCCCCAAGGTCAACAAGATGGGCATGGTCCTTGCCGGAGCTGTAGTTGCTATTATTCTTGCGGTGACGGGCGTGGCTCTCGATCTGGTCGGAGCCTTCTCAATCATCGGCGCTTCTTTTGGTCCGGTCTGCGGTTCGATGGCGGCGGATTACCTGTTGAGCGGGCGAAAGTGGTCGGGGCCTCGCAAAGGAATCAACTGGGCCGGCTACATTGCGTGGGCGGTTGGATTTGTCGTGGCAATACTGCCGATGGTTGACAAAGAGAGATTCAGTTTCATAACTCCGGCCCCTGTTATCGCTTTTGTGATAGGCTTCGTGTTGTATGCTGTTCTGGCTAAAGCAGGGTTGCAGCCAGAGACTGTTGAGCTAACGCCCGGTGAAAGTAAATGAGACAGTTATGCAAAAGGTGTCGGCCGAAGAGTCAGGTTAATGGGGCTGGGTTTCGTTGAGTCCTGCTCCTGCGGCATTGTGACAAAAAGGGGATATTTGCATGGCGTTGTTGTTGGGTTATGATGTTGGCAGTTCGTCGATCAAGGCGACTTTGATGGAGTCTGCGACGGGTAAGGTTGTCGGGTCGGCGACGTCTCCCGGTAAAGAGCTTGATATTTTGGCTGAGCGGCCCGGTTGGGCGGAGCAGGAGCCGAGCGTCTGGTGGGAGAATGTGGTATCGGCTACGCAGCAGATCAGGGCCGAGACGGGGTTCGATGCGGGGGACGTTGCGGCGATCGGGATTTCTTACCAGATGCACGGGTTGGTTGCCGTCGATAAGGGCGGTGAGGTTTTGCGTCCTTCGATTATCTGGTGCGACAGCAGGGCGGTGGAGATCGGGCGGCAGGCGGCGGCGGATATCGGTGAGAGCAAGTGCCTTTCGAAACTGCTGAATTTGCCTGGTAATTTTACGGCTTCGAAGTTGAAGTGGGTTATGGAGAATGAGCCGGAGATTTACTCGAAGATCGACAAGGTTATGCTGCCCGGTGACTACATTGCGATGCGGATGACGGGGAGGGCAGTGACAACCGCTTCGGGTTTGTCGGAAGGGATAATGTGGGATTTCGGGGCGGACTCAATGGCTGAGTTTGTTCTTGAGAACTATGGTATTTCGCAGGAACTTATACCGGCGAGGGTGGCTACTTTTTCGGTGCAGGGGGAACTGACGGCTGGGGCTGCGGATGAATTAGGGCTTAAGGCGGGCACCAGGATAGCTTACAGGGCGGGCGATCAGCCTAACAACGCGTTGTCACTGAATGTGCTCGAACCGGGCGAAGTTGCGGTGACGGCGGGGACGTCGGGTGTGGTTTATGGGATTGCCGATAAGGCGAACTGCGATCGGCAATCGAGGGTAAATGTTTTTGTTCATGTCAATCACATATCTGAGGAGCCTCGGTACGGGGTGCTGCTGTGTGTTAACGGGACGGGGATATTGAACAGTTGGTTGAAGCATCATTTTGCCGGTGACGGCGCGGTGACGTTGAGCTATGAGCAGATGAATTCGATAGCGGCCGAGATTGCCGTAGGTTCGGAGGGTTTGAGTGTTTTGCCTTATGGTAACGGTGCGGAGCGGACTTTGGGCGACAGGGACGTGGGGGCGTCGGTTCACGGCTGGAATTTTAATATTCACAAGCGGGCGCATTTTTTGCGGGCAGGGCAGGAGGGAATTGTTTTTGCGCTGAACTACGGTCTTGGGATAATGCGGGATATGGGTATTGAGCTTTCGACGGTCAAGGCGGGGTATGCGAATATGTTTTTGAGCCCGCTGTTTGCGGAGGCTTTTGCTACGGTGACGGGCGCGACAGTCGAGCTTTATAATACGGACGGTTCGCAGGGTGCGGCGCGGGGGGCGGGAATTGGTGCGGGAATTTATGAAGCGGCGGAGGATGCTTTTGCGGGGCTTGAGCCTGTGAAGCGGATTGAGCCGAATGAGAAATTGAGGGCCGATTATACTCGTGCGTATGAAAGGTGGGAAAGCATATTGAGACACGAACTGGAAAGGAGTAGTTGAGATGGCAATTAGACGAAAGATGTGGTATGTGGTGTTGATTTGCGCGTTGTTGATGTCCTGTTCGCTGGTTGAGGGTAAGTGGTCGCCGGCGAAGGCTCCGCTGATGACGCGATGGGCAAAGGATGTTTCGCCGAAGAAGGCGCATCCGGAGTATCCTCGGCCTCAGATGGCCCGTAAGGATTGGCAGAATCTTAATGGGTTGTGGGATTATGCGATTTTGCCCGCGGATGTGAGGCAAGTGAAGAAGTATGACGGCAAGATATTGGTTCCGTTTCCGGTCGAGTCGGCGCTTTCGGGTGTGATGAAGCGTGTTGATAAGGAGAATCGGCTTTGGTATCGGCGGACGTTCAAGGTGCCGAAGAAGTGGAAGAAGAAACGCGTATTGCTAAATTTTGGTGCGGTTGACTGGGAGACGACGGTCTTTGTGAACGGCAAGAAGTTGGGCGGTCATCGCGGGGGGTACGATCCTTTTACGATGGATATTACCGATGCGCTGAAGAAGAAGGGCAAGCAGGAGATAATGCTTACAGTTTGGGATCCGGGTGACGAAGGGGGACAGGCGCGAGGAAAGCAAGTGCGCAAACCCGAAGGCATCGTGTATACTCCGACTACAGGTATCTGGCAGACTGTCTGGCTCGAGGCGGTGGACAAGGCTTATATCAAATCGCTTAAGATTGTTCCAAATATCGATACGGGTCAGGTCAGTGTCGAGGCGGTTTGTTCGAATGCGGCGGCGGCTTATACGGTCGAGGCGGAAGCGAAGGGAGCGGGAAAAGCCAAGGGAGGCGTCGGCAAGCGGCTTATTATCCCTGTCAAGAATGCGAAGCTATGGTATCCTGATTCTCCTTATCTTTACGATTTGACGGTGACATTGAAGGGCGTCGACGGCAAGGCGGTAGATTCGGTCAAGAGCTATTTCGGTATGCGTAAGATTTCATTGGGTAAAGACAGCACCGGGGTGACTCGGATGATGTTTAACAACAAGGTGCTGTTTCAGTACGGGCCTCTGGACCAGGGATTCTGGCCCGACGGTCTTTATACCGCTCCGACCGATGAGGCGCTTCGTTACGATATTGAAGCGATGAAAAAGATAGGCTGTAACATGCTTCGCAAGCACGTGAAGATCGAGCCTTTGCGTTTTCATTACTGGTGCGATAAGTTGGGGATGATTGTGTGGCAGGACATGCCCAACGGCAACAACAAGACGACCAAAGACAAGATGCGGTTCGAGGTTGAGTTGAAGCGATTGATTGATAGTCGTTTTAACAGTCCGTCGATTGTGATGTGGGTCATTTTCAACGAAGGTTGGGGCCAGTATGACACGCCTCGGTTAGCGAGATTTGTCAAACGGCTCGATCCGCACCGATTAGTGAGCAACGCGAGCGGCTGGAAGGACCGCAGAGTCGGTGACATTCACGACGTCCATAAGTATCCGGGGCCGAAGAAGCCGAAGAACGAGGAGAAGCGAGCTGTTGTTCTGGGTGAATTCGGCGGTTTTGGCAGGCCTGTCAAGGGTCATCTTTGGCGAGAAAAGGGCAGTTGGGGACATCATGGCAAGACGGATACCGAGGAGTTGATGACGAAGAACTACCTGGATCTTTTGGAAAAACTCAAACCGATGATTACGGAAGGGCTTTCGGCGGCGGTTTATACACAGACGAGCGATGTTGAAATCGAGGTTAACGGCTTTATGACTTACGATCGTGAGGTTTTCAAGATGGATGAGACGAAAGTTAAGGCGGCGAATCTCAGTCTGTATTCAGCGTCGCCTTAGTGGCGGGTCAGTCTGTCGGTGAGCGATGCGTCGGGTTGTTTCGACTGTAAGTGTTATTGTGGGAAGTGGTTACGAGAGCGTTTTGAGCGTGGCTTGAACAAAATATTGGACGAGAGGCGCTTATTGGTGTAAAATAACGGGCTTTACTGAGAGTATTGATATCTTTTTAAGTGTTTAGGAGATTAAGACGAAATGGTAAACAACAGTAATGGTTGGATGGTCAGGTTTCTTGCTGTGATTCTTTTGTGTGTGGTTTTGGTAGTGTCTTCGTGTAAGAAAACTGAGCCGGAAGGCGCGGGAACACCCGATGGCGGGACGACTACGAATTCGAATTCCGGTGAGGATGCGACGGCAGGTTCTCCGGCGGCCGGTACGGTTCCCATTCCCCTGGTGCTTCCGAAGCCTATGTTTGTTGGTACGCCTCAGAGCATCGAGGGTATTGAGAATTTGATGCCGCCTTTAGGTAAGCCTCGTCCGCCGTTTTATGCTCCTGCGGGAGCGGAGAATGTTGCTGCCGGCAAGTCGGTGAACAGTACGGACAATGAGCCGATCATCGGTGAGATTGAGATGATCACCGACGGCGACAAGGAGGCGGCGGACGGCAGCTATGTGGAATTGGGCCCGGCGCTTCAACATGTCACTATCGACCTTGGGAAACAGTGTGATATATACGCGATAGTTGTGTGGCATTTCCATAAGCAGGAGAGGGTATACCTCGACGTGGTAGCGCAGCTTGCGGATGATCCCGATTTTATTACGAATGTTCGGACGGTTTTCAATAACGATATTGACAACTCGGCGGGTTTGGGGATCGGCAGTGACATGCACTACGTTGAGACAAGCGAAGGCAAGCTGATCAAGGTCGGGGATGCCAAGGGCGAGCGCGCCCGCTATGTTCGGTTGTACAGCGGCGGTAACAGTAACAACGACCTGAACCATTATATCGAGGTGGAGGTCTTCGGCAAAGCGGCAGAATGAATTGTGCCAAGACATGCTTCGCTCTAATTATTGCGGTAACAATAGCTGCTGCCGCACTGCGGTTGCCTCGGCTGGAGCAGCGTCCGATGCATGGCGACGAGGCCGTGCATGCGGTGAAGTTCGGCCGGCTGCTGGAAGAAGGTTTTTACGAGTATGATCCTTATGAGTATCACGGCCCGACGCTCAATTACCTGACGTTATTGCCTGCGTGGATCGGCGGGCAGAGCAGGTTAGCCGAAGTCGACGAATTTACGCTGCGGATTGTGCCTGTTTTCTTCGGGGTGGTTCTCGTTTTGCTTTTGGTGTTGGTTGTCGACGGGTTGGGAAAGAATGCGGCGATAGCGGCGGCGGTGTTTACTGCAATTTCACCGGCTTTTGTTTTTTACAGCCGTTATTATATTCAGGAAATTCTGTTAGTCTGTTTTACTTTCGGGATCATTGCGTGCGGGTATCGGTACGTCAGGAGCAGGAAGGTCGCGTGGCTTTTGTCGGCGGGGATGTTTGCGGGGCTGTGCCATGCTACCAAGGAGACGTGTATTATTGCTTTCGGATCGATGGGGCTGGCGTTGTTAGTGACACTTCTGATAAAGCATCGGGCCGGGCATTCTGCATTGAGCGTTTTCAGGACGGTGAAGTGGCGGCATTATGTCTGGGCGGTTGGCGTTGCTTTGGTGGTTTCGGTTCTTTTTCATTCGTCGTTTTTGACTCATCCGGGCGGGATAGTTGATTCGGTGCGCACTTATGCGACCTATTTTGATCGGGCCGGGGAGAACGAACTTCATATTCATCCATGGTATTATTATCTCAGGATTCTGCTTTATACCAGGTATGCGGGAGCGCCGGTTTGGAGCGAGGCTTTGATTGTTGTTCTGGCTGTGATCGGTTTTGTTGTTGCGATGACGAAAAGGGGAGTTGCCGGGGCTGATTATGGTTTGCTGAGGTTTGTCGGATTTTATACGTTGATAATGGTTGTGGTTTATTCGGGGGTTTCGTACAAGACTCCGTGGTGTTTGCTGAGTTTTCTGCACGGGATGATTCTTCTTGCGGGGGTCGGGGTTGTTGCGATAGTGAGGGCGACGCGGGGTGTTTTGCTGCGGTTGATTGTTGTTTTGTTTCTGGTTTTGTTCAGTTTGCAGCTTGGTTGGCAAGCGCTGCAGAGTAGTTACAAGTATTACACGGATACTCGGAATCCTTATGTTTACGCTCATCCGGTTGAGGATGTTTTGACGGTAGCCGAGCGGGTGGAGGAAATAGCAGAGGCGCAGCCGGAGGGTTATCGAATGCATATCCAGGTGATATGTCCCGGGCACGATCATTGGCCATTACCGTGGTATCTGCGAAATTTCGATAAGGGTACCATCGACTGGTGGGATGAGGTTGAGGAGGATGTGGCTGCTGCTCCGGTTATTATTGCGTCGCCGAGCGTTGAGCCGGCGCTTGTGGGCAAGTTAGCGAGGCAGTCGCTGTCTTATGTTCCGCTCTTTAATCTTTATAAGGAGCTGCGGCCGCAGGTTGAGATTCGCGGTTATGTTGCGAAAGAGGTGTGGGACAAATATCAACAGCGCAGAGTTGAATTGCTGCTTTCTCAGAGCAGGGGTGGCAAATGAATCGGCCAAAGAGTGACATTTCAATTGGTTCGGGTGATTGGGAATCAATTCCGGGGATGAGACGTTTTTCTTATGAGGCGATGGCGGCGGTTTTTGAGGTTTTTATGGTGCACGGCGATGCTCGTTATGCCGAGCAGGCGGCGTGGGCTGCTTTCGGGGAATTGGATAAGATCGAGGCTGAACTGAGTCGATTTATTGAGAGCAGCGAGATTTCTCAAATCAACAATCTTGCTCCGGGCAAGACTTTGCGAATCGGAGAGGCTGCGTTCGAGTGTCTGGAATTGAGTAGGCGTATGTATGATCAGACGGGGGGGGCTTTCGATGTCACTATAGGTTCGCTTTTAGGGTGTTGGCGAGACAAGGACGGGACGGTTCGCAACCCTTCAAAGGAGGAGCTTGACTTAGCTCGCAGTCATACGGGCATGGGGCTTTTGAAGCTGGATAAGGCCGAGCAGACGGTGCAGTTGAGCAGGACTGTCAAGCTCGATCTGGGCGGTATCGGTAAAGGTTACGCGGTGGATAAGATGGTGGAACTGCTGCTTGATTGGGATATTGAGACGGTGTTGGTGAACGGCGGCTACAGTACAGTTCTTGGTGTGGGGGAACTGCCGGGCGGCGGGCGAGGCTGGCCGGTGACACTGAGCGATCCCGGTGAGTCGGGCGAGATGTTAGCTGAAGTGTCTTTGCGTAAGAGGGCTCTGAGCGGTTCCGGTTTGCAGAAGGGCAAACATATCATCGATCCGCGAACGGGACAGGGCGTCGAGGGGAAAGTTGCTTCGTGGTCGGGCGCATCAACGGCGGGAGAGGCCGATGCGCTATCTACGGCTTTTATGGTTATGACGCCGGAGCAGATTAAACGGTATTGCTTGCGCCATTTGGGTACATTTGCGATGTTGTTGGTGGAAGAGGGGGACAAGAAAGCGGCGAGGCAGCGGGTTTTGCGTTACGGCATCTGATTATTTTTTAGCAAGTTCTCGCTTTATTGTGATTATTTCCGAGATTGTAGGCCAGGGAGCCCGGGTGATTGAGAGGCGGCTGTCGAGGTCGCATACCCATTCGACGGGAAATTCTTTTATTTTGTGACCTTCTTTTTGCGCGCGGAGGATGATTTCGATGTCGAAGAGGAAGCCGTCGGTGACGCATTGTCCGTAGAGTTTTCTCGCGACCTTTCCGGTGTAGATTTTGAATCCGCACTGACTGTCGGTGATGTGTGACGGGATGGTGAGGATTTTTCTTATGAACCATTTGAACAGGCTCGAACAGATTTTGCGGTGAAGTGGCTGGTCTTTTCGGATGTCACTTTCGATCATTTTTCGTGAGCCGTGGGCGAGGTCGCATGCGCCATTCTTGAGCATTTCCAGGCCGAGGAGGGCGTTTCCGTATGGCACGCAGCAGCCGCTGTCGGAAAACATTACGTATTTGCCTGTCGATTCGGTGATGCCTTTGCGAACGGCGTGGCCCTTGCCTTTGTTGTTTTCGTGGCGAATAACTCTGAGTGATACTTCTGTCGGCAGGGCTGGGGCGACTTTTTTTGCGGCTTCGCTGGTTCGGTCGCTGCTGCCGTCGTCGACGACGATGATCTCACCGATGAAATTATTGCCCTTTAGGAACTGCGAGGCTGTTTCGATGTCGGCGGCGATCTTTTCGCTCTCGTTAAACGCCGGTATGACTATGGATAGGTCCATACGCAATTGCTCACTCGTTAGACGACAAGTTGTTTGCTTTTTTCCGATTATACCTGATATGGTTGTGTTTTCCAATCGTTGCGCGGCAGGTTTTGCCGGTTCTGGGATTTTTTGTGGTGTGAGAGGCGGATTTGCTATAATTGTTTTTGGTATATTATGTTGCAGATTGCCGATTGGAATATTGGAGTTGATGATTTTTTTACCGCCGAGCGGCGGGTATTGTGAGGCGTGAGTTGAAGGTTCAGTGCGAGTTATGTCCTAAACTGTGTGTGATTGAGCCGGGCCAGAGCGGTGAGTGCCGGGTCCGGATCAACCTGGAGGGGGTGCTTCGCAGCGTGGTTTACGGTTTTCCGTGTTCGATGCATATTGATCCTGTTGAGAAGAAGCCTCTTTTTCATTTTTTGCCGGGCAGCAGGATTTTGTCGCTGGCGACGGTGGGCTGCAACCTTCACTGCAAGAATTGTCAGAATTGGGAGATATCGCAGGCGAATCCGGAAGAGAGCAAGGCTGCGGCGTGTCCTCCGGGCAAGCTTGTGCAGTTATGCAAACAGTATGAGTGTCCATCGCTGGCGTATACTTATACGGACCCGATTGTTTTTTATGAGTATACTTATGATGCTGCGAAGTTGGCGAGGCAAGCGGGTGTTCGTAATGTTCTTGTGACGGCGGGGTATATCAACGAGCGGCCGTGGAGAGAATTGTTAGAACATGTTGACGCTGCCAATATTGATTTAAAGGGGATTACGGACGAGTTTTACAGGAATATCTGTTCGGGGACATTGAAACCGGTTCAGGAGGCTTTGATTCTGGCCAAGGCGAGCGGGGTTCTGGTTGAGGTTACGAATCTTATTATTCCTACGCTGAACGATAAGGCCGAGCAGATAGGTGAGCTTTGTCGGTGGGTTCGGGCGAACCTGGGCGCCGATACGCCGGTGCATTTTTCGGGATTTTCTCCGCGTTATAAGATGCGTCATCTGCCGCCGACTTCGGCGGCCACGCTGGATTCGGCTCGGGAGATCGCGATCGGTGAGGGGCTCAACTACGTTTATATAGGGAATGTGCGGAGCAAGGCGGGGCAGAATACTTATTGTCCGGGCTGTAAGGGGCTTTTGATCGAGCGAAGCGGTTATACTGTTTTGCAGCAGCGCGTGAAAGACGGTCGGTGCCCGGATTGCAACAGGGAAATTTACGGAGTGTGGAAATGACTCGCAGGAAGTTTATTCGCAAATTAGTCGGGGCGGGTTCGGCGATACTTGCCGGTGGTTTGTGGCTGGCGAAAAAGGCTGTGCCGCGCAAGTTTGTTCGAGGCGCTGGATTGGGCAAATATCCCGGTTCTTTGAAGGATCTGGGGGATATCGATAATCAAGGTAAGTGGAGTGGCTGAAATGAATGATTATTTTGGTAAGATATTTTGGTTGAGAGCTTTATTAGTTTTAGGGGCAGTGTGTTCGAGTGAGTTCGGTTTGGCCGATGCGGTTGGAGGCGATGCCGGGCGGGCTGAGGTTGTTCTGCGTTCTGCGCTTGCGGGTAGTTGGTATTCGGCCGATCCGAATGTGCTTGGCAAACAACTCGACGGGTTTTTCAAAAAGGCGGAAGCCCAGCCGATAGACGATGTTATTGCGTTTATTCTTCCACATGCGGGGTACCGGTATTCGGGGCAGACTGCTGCTGTGGGTCTTAAGACGACAAAGCGGAAGTACAAGCGAATTGTTGTGATTGGCCCGAGCCATCGTGTTTTTATGGAAGATCTGCTCAGTGTCCCCCGGGTGACGCATTACGAGACGCCTCTCGGGAAGACGGCGCTGGATGTCGAATTTGTTGACAAGCTTCTGAGATATCCAGTGTTTCAGAATGTGCCGAGGGCGCACGAGGGCGAACACAGCGTTCAGATTGAGTTGCCTTTGTTGCAGCGTTATTTCGGAGGCAAGGGCGCCGATTTCAAGTTTGTTCCTATTGTGGCGGGGCGGTGCTCGGCGGAAACGGTGGCCAGGGTGGGCAGGATTCTGAGAAGTCTGCTTGATGAGGATACTCTCGTAATTGCGAGTTCGGATTTTGTGCACTATGGCAGTCGGTTCAACTATGTGCCGTTCAAGAAGAATGTGCCGGAAGAGATTAAGAAGATTGATATGGGCTCTTATGAGTATATCGCCAAGCTGGACGCTAAGGGTTTTCTTGACTACAAAGAGAGGACGGGTGCGACTATATGCGGGTATGTTCCTGTCGCGATATTGCTTTCGGTGATTGAGAAGGACAGTGAGGCCAGGCTTATAAAATACGCAACGTCCGGTGAGTTGACGGGGGACTACAGTAATTCTGTGAGCTATCTTTCGGTGGCGTTTTCGGGTAAGTGGGCCAAGGGCGGGGAGGTCGAGCCTCGGAACGGCAAGTTGAGCGAGGAGGATAAGGAGGGACTTTTGACTTTGGCGCGGAAGGCGCTTCTTTGGGCTGTAGAGAAGCGGCAAATTCCCGAAGCGGGTGATTTGGGTGTTGAGATTAGTGACGAGATGAAATGTCCTCGCGGGGCTTTCGTGACTTTGAAGAAAGACCACAGACTGAGGGGTTGTATCGGTGACATTTTTCCGCGGCAGCCTCTGTATAAGTCGGTGATTGCCAACGCGGTGAATGCGGGGCTTCGGGACAGGCGTTTTCGCCCGGTGACTATTGACGAATGCAAAGATATAACTATCGAGATTTCGGCGTTGACGACACCGTCGCCGGTTAATTCGGCCGAGAAGATTCGGATCGGCACCGACGGGATTGTATTGCGAAAGGGCGGGCGCTCGGCGGTGTACCTGCCCCAGGTGGCGCCGGAGCAGGGGTGGGATCTTGATCAGACGCTTACGCATTTGTCTCAAAAGGCGGGATTAGCCGGTGACGCCTGGAAGGATGGGGCTAAGTTCTTGGTGTTTCAGGCGGATGTTTTTGGTGAAGAGAAATGAGGTTTGGCCGCGGGTTGCTGATATTTTGTTACGGGCTGTTTTCGATTGCGGCCCAGACGCTGCTCTTTCGAGAGTTTGTGACGACTTTCGAGGGCAACGATATCAGCGTGGCTCTTTTTTTCAGTTCGTGGTTTTTGTGGGTCGGTGCGGGGGCGGTGCTTGTCAACCGGATGCCGGCTTTGGCTGAAAAGCTGGTAAATCATATAGAACTTTTCTTTCTTATCTATCTGCCTGCGTTTGTGCTCGAACTTATTATGATTGTTCAGGCTCGCGAGATTGCGGGGATCGAGTCTTATACGCTTCTTTCGATACGGGCGGTTCTGGTTTTGTCGGTTTTAGTCAATGCACCTGTGAGCATTGTTACGGGTATGTTTTTTCCTACGGCCTGTCGATGGGTGGGGCGGGATGAGAAGCCTGCCATATCGCGTGTTTACATTCTGGAAGCGGCGGGCAGTTTTGCCGGGGGGCTTGGGGTGACGGTTCTGCTTGCGGCTGATGTGGTTAGCACGACGATATTTATGATTCTTGCGTTTGTTGTTTCTTTTTCGGCTTTGGTGGTTTGCTTCGTCCGAGTCAGGCGGCAGATAACGGCAACTGGCGTTGTCAAGGCATTGACTGTTGGTTTGATAGCTGTTTTGGTTGTGGTGG
>Ga0075123_10000296_pt1 | contig 26363 bp, 28 predicted proteins | sample AntAceMetag02UKX_FD_69808 | JGI IMG/M metagenome (GOLD analysis project Ga0075123, IMG submission 69808) | Saline lake microbial communities from Ace Lake, Antarctica - Antarctic Ace Lake Metagenome 02UKX | ecosystem: Environmental > Aquatic > Non-marine Saline and Alkaline > Saline | place... | reverse complement strand
GGAGATTTGTAATAAAGTTTAGGAGGGTCAGCTCCTTTAAGGTATACTTGCCCTGCTTGAACTTGAAATTGCGCACCAAATAGGATATCGTACCCCCCTTCATAAAAATAATAGTGACTTCATATGTTTGAGAGGAATTTACGGGTGTGGGAAAAAGCGTACTTGTCGGCATAAGTGGCGGCGTTGACAGCGCCGTGGCCGCGGTGCTCCTGAAAGAGAGGGGATACCACGTCGAAGGGCTGTACCTGCAAAACGGGTTCCCCGCGGGGAGCGAGGGGGAGGCGGCGGCGGTTGCCGAGCGCCTGGGGTTTCCGCTCCACACACTGGACGCCGCATCGTCTTTCAGAAAAGATGTCGTGGATTATTTCGCCGCGGAGTATCTGGCGGGGAGGACCCCAAACCCGTGCATTGTGTGCAACAAGAAGATAAAATTCAGATATCTCCTGGAAGAGGCGCGGACAAGGGGGCTGGACTCCATCGCGACCGGCCATTATGCCCGCATTGCAGACAGCGGAGGAGGTCTCGGGCTCTTCAAGGGCATCGACAGGGGAAAGGATCAGTCATATTTCCTCTTTCAGTTGGGGCAGGAGGAGCTGGGGCACCTGATATTCCCCAACGGTGATAAGACAAAGAAAGAGATACGGGATATGGCGCTGGGGTTCGGCCTGCCTCCACGGAAGGAAAGTCAGGAGATTTGCTTTATACCGGATGACAACTACCGGACCTTTCTTGAGACGTATCCGGTCACCCTTCCCCGACCCGGCAATATCGTGGACAGGGAGGGGAACCTTGTGGGGAAACACCGGGGGACGCATACCGTGACCATCGGACAGCGAAAGGGACTCAATATAGCCTCCCGGAGACCCTACTATGTTCTGGAAATAAACACCGAGAGGGATGAAGTGATTGTGGGGAGAGAGGAGGACCAGTTTGTCTGCGGTCTCACCGCAGGCAATTGTTCCTGGATATCAGACAACCCCGCCGACGGCGATACGTTTCATGCACGAGCATACATACGGTACCGCCACCGAGGTGTCGACTCTGAGATCACCCCCCTGCCCGGAGGGCAGGTACACGTCAGGTTCATGACGCCCCGACAAGTCGGGGTGGCCCCCGGACAGGCAGCGGTCTTTTTCCAGGGGGACCGCCTCCTGGGTGGCGGATGGATCGAAAGAGGGCTACACGATGCTTAGGGTTGCCGTAGCCACCCTCGGGTGCAAGGTAAATCATTATGAATCAGCGGGGATTGTCGAGGAACTGGAGGCGCAGGGGATCTCCGTCGTTCCCTTCACGTCCCCGGCTGATCTGTATATCGTGAACACCTGCACGATCACGGCAAAGACTGATTTTCAGTCCCGGCAGCTGGTACGCCGGGCTTACAGGACAAACCCCGGCGCATCGATTATCGTAACCGGCTGTTACGCCCAGATTGCCCCGCAGGAGCTCGCGGCGCTTCCCGGGGTACGGATGGTCGTGGGGACGGAGATGAAGGAGAGTCTCCCCGAAATTATCCGGGATGTTACCGGTGAGGGTCAGCGGATTAATGTCGGCGACATATCCCTGAAAAGGACCTTCTCGGGTCTGCCCGTAACGAGGTTTCCCGGGCAGACCCGTGCGTATCTGAAGGTACAGGACGGGTGCAACGCCTTCTGCAGTTACTGCATCATACCGTACGCGAGGGGCAGGAGCAGGAGCCTCCCCGAAGGAGATGTCATACGGCAGGTACGAACCCTTGCGCAGGCGGGTCACCGGGAGATCATCCTTACCGGCATATGCCTGGGTGCCTATGGCCGGGACCTTCCCTCCCCCACCGATCTTCTCGGTCTGCTACAGAAGATAGAGGAGGATACGGACATCGAGAGACTGCGGATCAGTTCGATACATCCGACGGATATATCGGAGGAAATGATTGCTCACCTGCAGGGGTCAAAGATAGCGTGCCGACACCTCCATCTGTCACTACAGAGCGGGGATGACAGGATTCTCGGGTTGATGCGGAGAGATTATACTACCGGGCAGGTGGCTGATCTGGTAACACGTCTCCAGGCCGCCATCCCCGGTATCGCCATCGGAATGGATATCATAACCGGATTCCCGGGTGAAGGGGAAGAAGAGTTTCAAAACACGGCTCATTTCCTCGAGAATATAAGGCTTGCGTATCTTCATGTTTTCCCCTATTCTCGGCGTCCCGGAACAACCGCCTCCTCCCTTCCCGATCAGGTTATGAAATCGGTCAGTAAAGAACGAGCCGCTCTGCTGCGGGGCATAGGAGACAGGAAGAGAATAGCTTTCAACGGCGGGTTTTTGGGGAAGGCACTCTCCGTCCTGGTGGAGGGAACCGGAGACAAGGAGACCGGCTGGATGAAGGGATTTTCAGACAATTACGTGCCGGTATTGATCCCCGAAGGTGACCCGTCCCTTGCCAACCACATCGTGGCGGTCACGGGGGATCATATGATAAAGGAAAAGGTTGTTGGAAGGATCGTAACGGATGGATAAGGAAAGGATCAGGACACTCGAGGGGCTGTTAGAGGTTCTGGGCCATACCTTCGATGACGTCGACCTGCTTGACCTGTCGCTCACACACGGGTCCTATGCCAACGAGAACCCGGACCTCGTGCGGGGAGACAACGAACGACTGGAATTTCTGGGCGATGCCGTCCTGCAGTTGTGCATAAGCGACATGCTGATGGAAAAATTCCCGGAATATAGCGAGGGGCAGCTCTCAAAGGCACGGGCGTCTCTGGTCAACGAGCAATCCCTGGCCACACTGGCCCGCCAGTACCGGATCGGCGGGTTTATGCTCCTGGGCAGGGGGGAGGAGAACTCCGAGGGGAGAAACAAGGATTCCATCCTGGGAGATGCCTTTGAGGCCCTCATCGGCGCCATATACCTCGACGGGGGGTACAAACCTGCCCTCGGTTTTGTACGGCGGGCTTTTCAGTCTCCTGTCGATGAATGGGCACAGAAGCCGGTATATCGGGACTATAAATCGCTCCTTCAGGAGACCAGCCAGAGCCAGTTCAGGGAAATACCCCACTATCGAATTGCAGGCACATCCGGCCCGGATCATGATAAGATCTTCGAGATAGAGCTCTCCATTGGAGATATTGTTTCAACACGGGGAACCGGGAAAAGCAAGAAAGAGGCCGAGCAGGACGCGGCCCGCAAAACACTTGAGAAGCTGGACAAGACATGAGACCATTAATAATTCCCATATTTGTGATACATAAGGGCTGTCCCAACCGCTGCGTCTTCTGCAACGAGCGGATAGCCGCCGGGGATTACTCCGACAGGATCACGGGAGATACCGTCCGCACGATCTGCGACCGGCATATGGGAGAAGGCGGGAGGAGGTTCGATCAGATCGCCTTTTACGGAGGGAACTTCACCGGGATGGACCGGGATTATCAGGTTGAACTCCTGGATGCCGCTCAGACCTACATCGACGCAGGGATGGTCGGGTCCATACGGATATCGACACGCCCTGATTATATCGATGATGAGCGGATAGGCCTGATGACCCGATATGGCGTCTCCACCGTGGAGATAGGCGCTCAATCAATGGTTGACGAGGTGCTGTCCACCGCGGGAAGGGGCCACTCCTCGGATGATGTACGGAAAGCTGTCCGACTGTTAAAGGAAGCGGGGATCAAAACCGGGGTGCATCTCATGGCAGGCCTCCCGAGCGACTCCCGGGAGAGATTCGTGTACACCGTGGAGGAGATTATCGGCCTGCGGCCCGACACGGTGAGGATCCATCCGACTATCGTATTCAGGGACACCCCGCTGGCTGAGGCTTATCGTAAGGGCACGTACCTGCCCCTGACACTGGATGACGCCGTCGATCTCTGCAAGCACGCGCTTCTGAGGTTTCAGAAAGCCGGCATCCCGGTTATACGACTGGGCCTTCATACGACGAAAGAGATGGAGACGGACCATAATATCATTGCGGGTCCCTTTCACCCAGCATTCCGGTCGCTGGTGGAGGGTTCCCTGTTTCTGGACATGGCAACCGAGCTCTTGCGCTCTGAGGATCAGAAGCGTCACGAAGTTGTCTTTTCCGTGGCCCCCCAGGATGTATCAAACCTTCGGGGGATGAAAAATCGGAATATGCGTATATTGAAAGAATCTTTCAATATACCTGAAATATTTGTCAGAGAGAACGCACAGCAGGAAAGAGGATCATTAAGAATTGAGGGACTGTTGAAGAATACACTGGATCGCCATACAAATGACATCAGAGAAGATTGAAAACACTATACATATTATTGCTTTTTCCTTCAGGAAGCAGGTATGATGTCGCCAATATTATCAGCGTTCGATAGGAGGACACTGAAATGTTACGGACATCCTCAAAACCGACACTTGTTCCAATTGAAGTAATCATCAGTAAGATCATTTTCGTTCGCGGTGAAAAGGTTCTATTGGACCGTGACCTTGCCGAACTTTATGGTGTGGAAACAAAAGCGTTGAAACAAGCAGTGCGAAGGAATATCAAACGTTTCCCTGATGATTTCATGTTTGAACTGTCTAAGGAAGAATTTGAGAATTGGAGGTCACAATTTGTGACCTCCAATTCCGACAAGATGGGTTTAAGATATAGACCAATGACCTTTACGGAACAAGGCGTTGCCATGCTTTCAAGTGTGTTGCGGAGCAGTCGCGCCATTGAGGTGAATATCGCAATCATGAGAGCCTTTGTCCAATTAAGAAAAATGATTGCATCACATGACAAACTGGCACGGAAGCTCGCGGAACTCGAACAGCATCTGGAAGGCCACGATGAGCAGATTCAGGTCATCTTTGAAACAATCAAACAGTTGATGCCATTACCGAAAAAACCGAGAAAGAAGATAGGGTTTTAGGCTCCCGGGGATACAACTAAATGAAAAACATTGAGGCATTAGAGAAAAGGCTCTGGAGCAGAAACTCCGTAAAGCGGTTGAATTGGCGCGGAAACGGTTGGAATAACTATGTTCAATAAACCTTTTTCTAAAATTGAAATCCAAGATATTCATGATCTTGTGTATAATCGGCAGGAGAGGGAGAATAATCATTTAGAGTACAAATCAAAAGTTGGAAATTCAGATAAAGATAAAAGGGAATTTTCAAAAGATGTTTCCGGATTTGCCAATGCAAACGGGGGGTTTTTAATTATTGGGATTGAAGAGAAAGAGGGTTTACCAAGCAAAATATGTGGGATAGAGAGGGTTTTGGGTAATCAAAAAATAGATGAATGGATAAATAATGTTTTAATTTCAAATATTGAAGATAAAATTCGGTATGAAATACGCATTTTCGATTTGGATGATGAAAAAATTGTCGTTGTTTTGTACATTGCTGAAAGTCCCAAGAAACCACATATGGTTACCTCTCAAAAAAGGAATACATATTTTATTCGGCACAATACTTCTGTTGACCCAGCCACCCAAAGTGAAGTGAGAGAAATGTTCGAGTATTCAAAGAAAAACAGAGATGAATTTGAGAATTTCCTTAAGTCGAGAAATCTTTGGGATGAGAATGATAGCGCTTTTGGAATTAATGATAATGCAAAAATGCTACATAACAATATGAACCCCGGTTCAGAAGACAAGAAACCTTTCATTCTCTACTCTTTTGTGCCCAGGTATTTAGATAATAACAGAATCAAAACGAGTTCAAAAGAATTCCTGGATTGGTTATACAAAAACAACCGTGGTTTTAATCCACTTCCCGATGCTCGTTTATTCAAAACGCATGAACGAAAGATTAATCTTTATGGAGTCGTGCTTCCTGATAGTTTTAAGGATAGTAATAACAAAGAGTTTTACTGGAGATACTTAGAATTGTTGGATAGCGGTTTTTTTGAAAGTGGTATTTCTAATGATGTTTTCTATGATTATGTAGATAACAATACTTTTTTGGGAAATGTTATGAAATTAACAAAAATCGTAGGCTACGGCTGGCTTCTGCTTGGCTTTGCAAAGATATTTTTTGAGAAAATCGGCTACTATGATGAAGTGATATTTCAAATCAGTATTTTGAATGTAAAAAATTATGCTTTGGGAGGATTTGGCAATAAAGACGAGAAAACGTCATGGGCAGAACCCTTCACATTTAATCACAGCACACCTCCTCTCTGCAGTCATGAAAAATTTAAAATAGTAGAGAAATTCATTGTCAATGAACTTTCCGATGATTTAATCAAACAAATGATTTTAGATCTATCCGAGAAAATATCAAGAGCATTTGGTGAGCCTGTAGTAAAGTGCTTTGACGATAAGGGTAACTTTAACACAAAAGGCTTGAGATGGTTTGATGATTTATAGCTTGATCGAGGTTAAAAATAAGGTCGGGAATTGAAAATTCGGCTAAATTCGGGGAACATCTTGCTGATTTCGGAAATGCAATACCTAAAATGAGAGTGAATACTTCGGACAGCAGTGGAATGCTGACATATTGAATGAACGGTAATGAAGAAGAAGGAATCACAAAAGCTTATCAAACAAGGGGAAGTTTAAATTCGATATGCAGATCTGTAGAGGTGTGGCACGAAATCCTATATTATTCGATGCCTTTCACGGACTTGAAACAACGAAAAAGATCGGTTCCAGTATCAAATCGTAATACCCATAAGGGGCAGTTTTTCTCGCACGTGTTAAGCTGAAAATAATTTGAGGAGTTTATTGTGTTTAGATCAGGTTTTATAGGAATCATAGGAAAACCGAACGCGGGGAAGTCCACGCTCATAAATCTCGTAGTGGGTGAAAAGATAGCGATCAGCACCCATAAGCCCCAGACGACCAGAAACAGGATCATGGGGATCAAGACAACCGAGACAGGGCAGTTTATCTTCCTGGACACCCCCGGGATACATAAGGCGAAAACATCGCTGGGCCGCCAGATGGTATCGACCGCGATGAGCGTCTTCAACGATGTGAACATGCTGCTCCTGCTCACCGATGCCGGGGCGCCGATCGGGAGGGACGACACCTTTATCCTCAGATCACTCAAGGACGTACCGATACCGGTCGTCCTGGTAATCAACAAGATCGATCTGATCGGCAAGGAAAAACTGCTGGTCCTGATTGACGAGGTGAGGCGTCTCTACTCCTTCGAAGAGATCGTTCCCATCTCCGCCTTGAAGGGGTTCAACGTCGACCGTCTCCTGGAGGTCATCGAAAATATCCTGCCGGAAGGGCCGCACTATTTCCCGGACGACATGATAACGGATCGTCCCGAACGCTTCCTCGCGGCTGAGATGATCCGGGAGCGAATAACCCTTCTCACCCACAAAGAGGTCCCCTACTCGACCGCCGTCGTAATCGACTCCTTCAAGGAAGATTCGGAGAAGGGTCTGCTGCGCATACTGGCAACGGTACATGTGGAAAAGGACTCACAGAAGGGGATCATCATCGGTAAGAGGGGGGGCATGCTGAAGAGGATCGGAACCGGAGCACGGTTGGAAATGGAACGGTTTTTTAACACCAGAGTATACCTGGAATTGTTCGTCAGGGTTGAGAAGGACTGGGCGCAGGATTCGAGAATGCTTGGTGAATTCGGATATCCGAATGAGTAGAGGATGGACATAGATGAAACCCATAGTAGCAATTATCGGCAGGCCGAATGTCGGAAAATCAACCCTGTTTAATCGGTTGTCCGAAACGAAGAGAGTCATCGTCATCGACCAGCCGGGCGCCACACGGGACCGGAACTACGCCGATTCCCTCTGGAACGGCAAGACCTTCATGATTATCGATACAGGGGGATTTGAACCCGTCACCAGCGAACGGATGCTCGTGCAGATGCGCGAGCAGACAAACCTGGCAATCGAGGAGGCCGATGCCATCATCTTCCTCCTGGACGGACGGGAAGGTCTTACCCCCGCGGATATCGAGATCACACAAATCCTCCGGAAAACGAAAAAGGCCGTTTTTTACACCGTCAATAAGGTCGACAATCCCCGGAAGGAAGAGCTGACCTTTGATTTCTACCGTCTGGGCATCGACCGGCTCTATTCCATCTCCGCTCAGCACGGTCTGGGCGTAGGTGATCTGCTGGACGACGTCGTGGAGCACCTTCCGGAAACCCCCGATGAAGAAGAGAAAGAGGAGCGGATACGGATAGCCGTCATTGGGAAACCCAATGTCGGAAAATCTTCTCTCATTAATAAAATTCTCGGTTATGAACGTACGATCGTCAATCCCACCCCGGGGACGACAAGGGATGCCATAGATACCTCCTTTGACCTCAATGAGAGGAAGTATCTGTTGATAGACACCGCCGGGATACGAAAGAAGAGCAAGGTCAGCCTCCAACTGGAGAAATACAGCGTGATAGAGGCGATAAAGACGCTGAGTCGATGCGATATAGCCCTCATGATGATAGACGCGCAGGAGGGCGTTACCGATCAGGACACAAAGATAGCCGGCCTGGCCTATGAGAGAGGCGTTGCCTGTATACTCATACTCAACAAGTGGGACCTGATCGAAAAGGACAACGCCACGATCGGCACACACGTACAGCACGTCAAAGACAGCCTCAAATACCTGGATTTCGCCCCCATCATCTCCATATCGGCGCTCTCCGGGCAGAGGGTGACCAAGGTGTTCGACCTTATCAACACCGTTTATGATCAGTACGCGCAGAGGGTTTCCACCTCTCTCCTGAACACGAAGCTGGAGGAGTTTACAGCGAAGCTTCCCCCTCCACGCTACCGAAACAGGCCCAACAAGATAAACTACGCGACGCAGATATCCTCCAAGCCCCCTACCTTCGTGTTTTTTGTCCGTGAGCCGAAGGGCATGCACTTTTCCTACGAACGGTATCTCTCCAACAGGATCCATGAAGAACTGGGGTTCGAGCATACCCCTGTCAGGCTCATATTCAGGAAAAAGGGGGGAGAACGAAGCTGAGGGAGAAAAGAATGATATGGCCCAGGAGGTTGTTACTATTCGTCCTGGCCCTGTTTCTGATCGCAGGAGCCCCATTCTCCGCCTTGGCCACGGATAAAACCGGCACCGTCAGGATAGGGGTGTATCTGCCCGTGACCGGGCCCATGGCGGCCCAGGGACAGGCCGAGTATGCCGGAATCAGGGTCGCGCACAAGATCAAACCGCTGGTCCTCGGGACAGAAGTAGAGCTGTTTCTGGCGGACACAGCAGCAGAAACTACCGGCACAGCGGGAGCCGTCGCTCGCTTGATCAAAGAACATAGGGTCCACGCGCTGATAGGGGAACCCTCCGGCGACAATCCCCTTGGCGGGATATTCCTCGCCGAAGGGGCAAAAAAACCCACCCTTATTCCCTCCATGCAATCCCCGGCAATACAAGGCAAGCGGTACGCCTTTTGTATCGGCCTCACCAATGTCCTCCAGGGCGAGGCTGCGGCCCGATATACCTTTTCCCGTCTCAAGGCGGGGAAAGCGGCCCTTCTCATGAATATAGGACAGGATCATTCCATAGACCTTGCCAACACCTTCATAGAGCGGTTTTTAGGGATGGGGGGAAAGGTGGTCGCAATCGCGTATTGCCAGACAGGAGACAAAGATTTCACCACCCAACTGTCATCGATAATGGCGTCAAAGGCCGACGTCCTCTATCTGCCGGTCTCGTATCCCGAGGTTGCCCGCATATGCAGACAGGCCGCCGATATGGGAATCAACATCCACATCATCTCTTCCACCGACGCCCACTCCCCCGGGCTTATCACTGCGGGGGGTAAATATGTTGAAGGAATTATACTGACCAGTGATATTGGGAACGAGGACAGCCCTGCAGATATCGCCACGGCATACTTTGATGCGTACAAAAAGGAAACGGGCGCCGAGGTAAGCCGGGTCGACGTCCTGGGAGCGGACGCATATTTTCTGCTGCTTGATGCCATACAACGGGCCCGATCCACGGCCGGATCAAAGATGAGGCAGGCCCTTGCGAGTACCAGAGGATTCAGGGGGATGTCCGGTGTCATGGATATGGACAGAGGGGGCAATGCGGTGAAAGGTGCCGTGATGCTGCAGATAAAAGAAGGAAAGTTCCGGTATTTGGAAACACTGCCGCCCGACAAAGAGCCTGGACGGTAATCCTTAGAAACCGAGATAGGCCTTTTTCACCCCCTCATCAGCAAGGAGGTTTTCCGAAGAATCCGTGAGGGTTATGTGGCCTGTTTCCATAACGTAGCCCCGGTTGGCCACCTTCAGCGCCAGGTTCGCGTTTTGCTCCACGAGAAAGACCGTCGTATTACTTTCCGCGTTTATCTTGGCTATTATCTCGAATATCTGTTTGACAATGAGGGGGGCCAGACCCAGTGAAGGCTCATCAAGGAGGAGGAGCTTGGGCCGTGCCATGAGCGCCCGGGATATGGCCAGCATCTGTTGCTCTCCTCCGCTCAGGGTGCCCCCTGCCTGGTGACGCCTCTCCGCAAGGATGGGGAACAGCTCGAACGCGTACTCCATATCCCTCTTTATTTCGGCCTTGTCCTTCCTCAGAAAAGCACCCATATCAAGGTTCTCCGAAACCGACAGATAGGGGAAAATGCGGCGGCCTTCCGGGACCTGACAGATACCGAGTGAAACAATCCTGTCCGGCTCCATGTGCGTTATCGGCTGACCCATGAACAATATCTCGCCCGATCGTGGCGGGACAATACCGCATACGGCCATGAGCGTCGTGGTCTTCCCGGCCCCGTTCGCACCGATGAGGGTGACAATCTCCCCCTCCGCGATCTCTATCGTGACATCCTTGAGGGCCTGGATGTTTCCGTAGAAGGTCTGTACGTTCCTGAGTTTAAGCATCCGTCTCTTCTCCGAGATAGGCCTTGATGACAGCCGGGTTATTCCGTATCTCCTCCGGGGTACCCTGCGCGATCTTCCTGCCGTAGTCAACGACAAATATCCGGTCCGAAAGGCTCATCACCAGTTTCATGTCGTGTTCTATCAGGAGTATGGATATCCCCTCTTCATCTCGAATCCGTTTTATCAGTTCGTCAAGATCTCTTGTTTCGTTGGGGTTCATACCGGCGGCAGGCTCATCCAGGAGAAGAAGAAAGGGTTCCGTAGCCATGGCCCTGGCTATCTCCAGGCGTCTCTGCGCCCCGTAGGGAAGGTTTTTGGCGAACTCATTCACAAACGAGTCGAGGCCAATCTTCTCCAGGATGGCATAGCTGTCTTCTACCGCTGCCTTCTCTTCCCTCATGGTTGATCCTCCCCTGAGAACAGCGCCCAGGACACCCGCGCGCATGCGGCAGTGACGCCCGATCATCACATTCTCGAGAACCGTCATGTTGGGAAAGAGGCGTATGTTCTGGAAAGTCCGGGCCAGGCCTTTTTCGGTAACCGTGTTCGGCTTCAGGCCGTTTATCCGTTTTGGTCTGTCTTTTCCCTGAGGAAATATGAGTACATCGCCCTCTGTCGGAGGATAGATACCTGTTATGCAGTTGAAGAAGGTGGTCTTTCCCGCCCCGTTCGGGCCGATAAGCGCGACGATCTCGTTTTTCTTGACGTCCAGATCCACGGCGTCAAGAGCCCTCAGACCCCCAAAATTCATGCCAAGATCTTGAACTTTCAGTACCGGTTCCATATCTCATCAACCCTTTTTCGTTTCCGTCACACCCTCAAATTTATACGTGCGGCGTACATTGGGGATAAGCCCGCCCGGGCGGAAAACCATCATTACAACAAGCAGGACACCAAATGCCAGCATCCGATACTCGGAGAATGCGCGCAGGTATTCGGGCATCAATATCAGAACGAGCGCCCCCGCGATAACACCGAGTATCGACCCCATACCCCCCAGCACGACGATGCACAGGATAATGATTGATTCCCAGATGGTAAAACTTGCCGGATTGACAAAGGTTGTCTTTGCGGCAAATACGACGCCGCTCATCCCCGCCCACGTCGCCCCGAGAGAGAATGCCGTCAGTTTTGTCTTAGCCTTGTCGATCCCCATGGCCTGGCAAGCGATTTCGTCCTCTCTGAGCGCGATCCACGCCCTGCCGATCCGGGAGTCCTGCAGGCGGTTGACGACAAAGATCGTGAAGAGACACAGGCCGATCATGATATAGTAAATATATATCGTGGCGGCATGAAGCGAAAGATCTATCCCGAACAGGGATGGCCTCGGAATATTGGCGATGCCACTAGGGCCAAAGGAGAATTCGTTCCAGTTTTCAAGTATAATGCGTATGATTTCACCGAACCCCAGTGTCACGATGGCGAGGTAATCTCCGCGAAGCCGGAGCACAGGGAAACCCAGAAGTATTCCGAAGGTTGCCCCCAGGGCGGCCCCAATGGGGAGCACCATCCAGAAACTGAGTCCGAAGTGGTAGTTGAGCAAGGCATAGGCATACGCACCCACCGCGTAAAAGGCCACATATCCCAGATCGAGAAGGCCTGCCAGACCGACGACAATATTGAGGCCCAGCCCCAGCATAACGTAGATCAGCGCCGTTACCATAATATTGGTCTGATACAGTGAAAAGATGAACGGAAAGATAAGGGCACATATTCCGAGTACAGCCAGTGTCGGTCTATATATCGCCTTTTTACTCAAGATTCGCTGGGCAAGGGGAATCGTCTCCGCCCCTCCCCCCTCAGCCTTTTGGGTGCCAAGCTCCTTTCGCCTGATGAAATAATGCCAGACAAAGGAAAGGAGAAAGCTTCCGACACCGATCAGAAGCATATTCATCCAGCGCCATTCCACAACACACTCCACCGGATTGACGCGGATCACCATAATGGGAAACGTCAGGAACATGAACCATACAGACACCAGAATGGCTTTTTTTATCTGATCAAATGTAATCAACTTCCAAGACCTTGTTGTAATTGTTATACTTTATGTTTCTCGGACCGTCCCAGGATACCCGCGGGCCTGAAGATCAGGATCAGCACCAGGAACAGAAAGGCGAACACATCCTCATAATCGCTCGAGACATACCCTGTCGCGAAGCTTTCCGTCCAGCCCAGAATAAAACTGCCGAGGACGGCCCCGGGGATGCTTCCTATTCCCCCCAGCACCGCGGCGACAAATGCCTTGATGCCCGCTATGAAACCGACATAAAAATTGATCATACCGACATGAGAGGCTATCAGAACGCCCCCTATTGCCGCCGTCGCCGAACCGACGACAAAGGTAACGGAGATAACCCGGTCCACATTGATCCCCACCAGCATCGACATCGTCTTGTCCTGGGAGGCGGCCCGCATCGCCTTGCCAATATTCGTAAATTTTATCAGGAGGGTCAGAAGGACCATGACGATAGCCGTCGTTATAAGGATAACAATCTCCGTCGAACCGATGATGTGCGCGTAGGGCTCCATAAACTCAAATTCGGGAACCAGGTTCGGAAAGGGCAGAAAATCAGAGGTCTGCGCCAGGAGTACGTAATTCTGGAGAAACAGAGACATCCCGATGGCGCTGATCAGGGCCGAAAGGCGTGGCGCGTTGCGCAGCGGCTTGTAGGCAATCTTTTCCACGGTATAGCCGTAGGCAGCCGAATATATGACGGCGATAACCCCCGCTATCACGAGCATGGCAATCGTGTTCATCCCCATGAGGGTGAGAACCGATATTACAATCAGCGCCGTAAATGCACCGATCATATAGATTTCACCATGGGCAAAATTGATCAGTTCGATGATGCCATAGACCATGGTGTAGCCAAGGGCGATAAGGGCGTAGATACTCCCGCGGGTAAGGCCGCCGAGAAACAGCTCCAGAAAATAATCCATCGTAAATAACTATATCCCCTAACACTTGAGCCGGACTCTGCCAGCGTGGCAAGCATTAAAATCGGGGGGGCCAGGCCCTTCAGACCTCCCCCCCCAAGATTGCAATCTGAGCTTTTTTACTGTGCCGCGTGTGTTACTTCACTTCGACATACACGCCGTCCCGCACCTGATAGATGGAGAAGCCGATCCCGATGGCATCACCTTTGTCGTCAAACTTTATCTTTCCCAGGGGCGTTTCGACATACTCGGTCTTCAGGGCTTTCGAAACCTTTTCGTAGTCGGTTGATCCCGCTTTTTCGATCGCGTTCAACAGGGCCTGTGTCGCGGCATAGGCATTGAGAAAGAACGCGCCCGGATCGGCTCCGTATGCCTTCTTGTGTGCGTTGTTGGCGGCAATCGCCAGAGGATTACTTGATGTATCTCTCGGACCGGTGGCATAGACACCCTCCGCGTACTTGCCGGCTACCTTGATAAAGGTATCATCCTTCACGCCATCATCGGAGATAAAGGGGGTCTTCATCCTCTTTTTGCGCATCTGCATGATGATCTTTGACGCCTCGGGATGGTATCCGCCGAATATCACGGCATCTGCTTTTGAACGCCGTACCTTCTGGACAACCGCCGAATAATCGACGGCACCCGGCGTGACACCCTCATACAGCACTACCTCAGCCCGGGAATCCTCTTCAATAAACCTCTTCGCGAACTCCGCCAGACCTTTTCCGTAATCGCCCTTGTCATGCAGTACGGCAATCTTTTTGGCCTTCAGCACGTCGAGCGCAAAATCCACCTCAAGCTTTGCCTGGGCGTCATCCGAAGCGATCGTCCGGTAAAAGTTGGGATAATCGCCGCTCTGTGTCAGAGGCGGATTGGTCGCGGATGGTGATATGCAGATAATATTTTCAGATTTGTATATGCCGAGTGCTGCCTTAGTAGCGCCGCTGCAGATATGGCCCATCACGACATCGACTCCCTCAGACAGCAGCTTTGTGGCCGTGTTTGTGGCAACCTCGGGTTTACACACATCATCTTCCACGAGAAGGACCACCTGTTTGCCCAGAACGCCTCCCTTTGCGTTGATATCCTTGACCACAAGCTCGGCGGCCTTCACGGACGGTATACCATAGGACGCAAGGTCACCGCTGTGGGCGCCGGCGACACCCAGCTTTATCGTATCGGCTGCGAGCCCAACACCTGACATCATAAATAGTGCGCATACCAAGACAATGACAGCGACAAATGCTTTTCCAAAATAGCTTTTCATAACTACCTCTACCCTCCTTGTTGTTTTTAATGACATAATCGGGAAATTTCTCTTTATAATGGAATACAAAGGTCAAGTCAAGCGACGTCGCACTAAAAATATCCCAGTGAGGGGACGCCGCAGCTAGACGAGAGATATATTGACTGCCTGTCTCCCCCTAAAAACGAAAGAAGAAATCCAGAAACGGATCGTCGAATCTTCTCTGCGTCTTCTTAAAACGATAGCTGAACGACGCGATCCCTATCCCAATCAGAATCAGCACGGATGCCACAATAATCGACAAGAGCGGCGGATAGACAGCTATGAGGATACCTGCAACGATAAAGATTATTCCCAGGATCATTTCACACCTCTATTCCAGATTTTTTACGGCATCTCTGATGCGTTCCATGCCCTTTTGAATGTTTTCCATCGACGTGGCGTACGAGAGGCGTATGTGAGCATCACTACCGAACGCGACACCGGGAACAACCGCAACATTTGCGACATCGAGCAGATATTCCGCGAAGGATGCCGAACCGGTTATCACGAAGCCCTCATAGCTCTTTCCGTATAATGCAGACACATTGGGAAAGACATAAAAGGCCCCCTCGGGATTGAAACAGCTTATACCCGCTATGCCGTTCAGGGCAGCTACGATGTAGTCGCGCCTCTGGGCGAACGCCTCAACCATCTCACCGACGGCGCGCTGATCTCCGTTGAGCGCTTCAACTGCCGCCTTCTGGGAGATCGATGTCGGGTTTGATGTATTCTGGCTCTGGATCTTCGCCATCGCCGAGATGATATCTTCCGGACCAGCGGCGTATCCGATTCTCCAACCCGTCATGGCATATGCCTTCGAAACGCCGTTGACGACAACCGAACGTTTCCTTATCTCCTCACCGGCCATAGCGATGCCGGAAAAGGAAAATCCGTCATACACGATCTTCTCATATATCTCATCCGAGATCACGAGGATGTCCTTCTTAATTATGATCTCCGCAAGCGCCTTCAGCTCATCAAACGTATAGGTTGATCCGGTCGGATTTGAAGGGCTGTTAAGGACAAGGGCCTTTGTTCGCGCCGTAATCGTCTCCTCGAGCCGTTCAGGGGTTACCTTGAAGCCATCCGCCTCCCCCGTCTCAAGAATCACGGGCGTCGCCCCCGCAAGCAGGACAATGTCCGGATAGGAGACCCAGTAGGGGGCGAGGATAACAACCTCGTCGCCTTCTTCAAACAGGGCCTGCGCGAGGTTATACAGGACATGCTTCGCGCCGCAGGAAACCACGATCTCCGACCTGCTATAGGCAAGCCCGTTGTCACGCCGGAGCTTTTCAATAATCGCGTCTTTGAGTTCCGGGATTCCCCCCACGGGCGTATAATGGGTAAATCCGTCCCGTATTGAGCTGATAGCGGCTTCCCTGATATTCGACGGCGTGTCAAAATCGGGCTCGCCGGCGCCGAAACTGATAATATCCCTCCCTTCCGTTCGGAGGGCGGCAGCCTTCGCGGTGATGGCGAGTGTCGGTGAAGGTTGTATCCTCTCCACCCTTTGTGCAAATTTCATAGTATGTTCCTCACCCCAAAGGTGTCTCTTTTATATTTCCGGATTGTTCCCGTTCATATCAGGAAATTTTTCTTTCAGTTTTTTCAAAACGATATCGGGTACCATACCCTTGACCGATCCCCCCAGCCCGGCAGCCTCCTTTACAATGCCTGAATTGCAGTAGAACCACCTGGCTCCGGTCATCAGAAACACGGTTTCCATCTTTCTATTCAGTCTCCTGTTGATCAGGGCCAGCTGAAATTCATACTCAAAATCAGACATGGCCCTCAGCCCCCTTAAGATACAGTGCGCCTCTGATTTCTCCACATAATCCACAAGAAGACCGGAAAAGGAATCAACCTCAATCCGGGGATTATCCCCAACGGACTCCCTGATCATCGAGATCCTCTCCTCCACGGAAAAGAGTGTTTTCTTGTTGGGATTGAGGCCGATCGTTACAATGATCTTGTCAAAGACGCCCAGTCCCCTCTCAATGATATCCATGTGGCCATTTGTTACGGGGTCAAATGAACCGGGATATACCGCCACATTTCCCATCTTCCGTCCTCCCTCATCTATTTGATTTTAGAAAAGATAGTACCGTATCTCCATATCGCCTCTGATCCGACGGAACAAACATATCACTGACCACCACGTCTTCTCTGAAGGAATGCTCCACAACTAGTATGCCATCTTCCGCAACCAGATCACTCACCCCTGGCAGACCGGGAAAACTGCCTGCCAGTCCTCTGTCATAGGGAGGATCAGCGAATACGACATCAAATCTTTGTCTGCGCCCCGCCAGGAGGCGAATTCCTCTCTCCGCGGAAGTAATAACCACTTCGCACGTCTCTTTAAATCCGCACATATCGAGGTTCTTCTCAAGCACCCCCGCATGGAGCGGCTCTTTTTCAATAAAAACGGCTCCGGCACTTCCCCTGCTCAGCGCCTCAATGCCCACGCTGCCCGTACCGGCATAAATATCCAGAAACATTCTCCCTTCCATGGAAGGGAGAATGTCAAAGAGTGACTCCCTGATCCTGTCAGCGGTCATCCTGATCTTATCGCTCTTTGGCACAGAGATCTTTCTCCCCCGCGCGCTTCCCCCCGTTATCCTCATGGATCAATCCAGATACGTATCGATCAGTATCTCCGCAATCTGTACGGCATTCAGGGCAGCTCCCTTTCGTATATTATCTGAGACAACCCACATATTGATCCCGTTCGGGATGGATTCGTCCTCCCTGATCCTCCCGACAAAGGTATCGTCCTTCCCGGCCGCATCACTGGCAAGAGGGTAGCTAAGCGAGGCCGGATCATCAACCACGGTAACCCCGGGGGCGGTTGCAAGGATCTGCCGTACCTCGTCCGGGGTAATCTTTTTCTCAGTTTCAATATTTATCGACTCAGAGTGGCCGTAGAAGACCGGCACCCTCACTGTCGTGGCGGTGACGGCCATGGAAGGGGCCTTCAGAATCTTCCTGGTCTCATTGACCATCTTCATCTCTTCTTTGGTATATCCGTTCTCCATAAACACATCGATGTGGGGGAGACAGTTGAACGCTATCCGGTGAGGATACACATTTATTTCTGGCGCTTTCAGGGCAAGAAGAGCGCGTGTCTGTGCAACCAGCTCTTCGATGGCATCCTTGCCCGTACCCGACACCGCCTGATACGTAGACACCACAATACGCTTGATGCCGACCGCATCGTGGATAGGTTTCAGCGCCACAACCATCTGTATGGTCGAACAGTTGGGATTTGCTATAATCCCCTTGTTACGGTAGTTGCCTATCTCTTCGGGATTTACCTCGGGGACAACCAGGGGGATATCCGGATCCATCCTGAAGGCATTGGTGTTGTCTATTACCACGCACCCCTCCCGTGCCGCTACGGGTGCAAACCGCTCGCTGATGCTTCCACCGGGGGAGAACAGCCCTATCTCTATCCCCTTGAAGGAATCATCGTTCAGGATCTTGACGGGATATTCCTTCCCTCGGAAGGTCAGCTCTTTGCCCAGAGATCGTTCCGAGGCAAGGAGGGTAATCTCTCCCACCGGGAAATTTCTCTCTTCCAGCGTACTGATCATTTCTGTTCCGACGACCCCTGTCGCCCCTACAACCGCAACACTATATTTCCTCATTCAGACATCCTTTAAGTATTTTTGGTAAAACCCGGTTTTTTCGCTCTATTACAGAGAGAGCCACACACCTTCCTGTGGCTCAGTTGTGAAGCTCGTACCTTCTCCTGTATAAATCGTCTTACTACCTTCTATGATGATATTCTTCAACCTCGTCCTGCTGCCGCTCCTTTGCCATCCTGAACAATATCCATACGGGACCGGAAATGGCGTACCCCAGGGCCATCACAAAGAGCATAATCTGCGGTTCAAGCACAATGACAATCAGCATACAAATGATCAGGACAAAGGTCATGAAGGGCTTTCTCGAAAAGAAATTCAGGTCTTTGAAACTATAGTATTTTATATTACTTACCATCAGCAGAGAGAGGGCAACCATACCTGCAAGGATAGAGACGTGAGGGAACTGGCCCTCACCGCCCAGATAATAAAAGAACAGTACCGTCGTCGCAACGACGACTGCCGCTGCCGGGATAGCCAGGCCGTTGAACACCCTGCTGTCTATAATATCAAGCTGTACATTGAACCGAGCAAGCCTCAGTGCCCCGCATACCACAAAGAGAAAAGCGGCAAGCCACCCATATCTCCCGAAAGACACGAGTGCCCATGAATACGCAAGGATAGCGGGAGCAAGACCAAACGCGATAAGATCGGAGAGAGAATCATACTCGGCTCCGAACTTGCTGGTTGTATTCGTAACGCGGGCAATCTTTCCGTCGAGGCCATCGAGGATGCAGGCCAGTATGATGGCAACGGCCGCCTGTGGAAAATCTCCCCCTATCGAGGCTATGATCGAGTAAAAGCCGCAAAAGAGGCTCGCCGTCGTGAAGAGATTCGGGAGGATATAAATGCCCTTCTTCATGCTGTCGGTCTTTATCCTGTGATTTTTCTTCATATGAGATACCCTATCTTGGTTTCTCCGGCACGCACCTTGTCTCCGATCTTCACGGGAATTGTGGCGTCAAGGGGTATAAAAACTTCCAGGCGCGAACCGAACTTGATAAGCCCGAACCGCTCACCCTTCTCAACCCCCATGTCTTTTTTAACCCAGCAGACTATCCTTCGAGCAAGAATCCCTGCTATCTGTATCGTCAGTATCCGATTCCCATCTACCGTCTCGATAAGGACTGAATTTCTCTCATTAAAGACCGACGCCTTGTCGAGATTGGCGGGGAAAAACCTGCCCTTTCGGTATACAATCTCCTTTACCGTGCCGGCACAGGGCGCCCTGTTTACGTGGACATTAAAGATACTCATGAAGATACTGACCTTCCGGGCCTTTCCCTTCACGAGTTCCGTTTCTTCCACTTCCTCTATCTTTATGACCGTACCATCTGCGGGTGATATGATTGCCTTTTCATCTTCAGGGGTCGCGCGGTCCGGATTGCGGAAAAACCACAGGACAAACAGGGTGCCGGCAAGGAAAAGCATACTCAGCCAGGTCACATCGAAGTATAGAGATATCAACAGCAGAATAGCAAGGGGGACTATAAAGACAAGCCCGTCAAGGGCAATCGGAAAATTCCTATTATTCATAGATACCACCAGCGTTGGATCCTTTCCCCGCTCGGCGTTCACCCAAGCAGTGTTCAAACCCCGGCTCAGATTTTCATATCATCCGTCAGGCCGGTCTATAGTAGATAAAAGGCCTTGTGTCAACCAACATATCCACGCGTAACGAGGGGTATCAATCAATCTCCGTTGCGTATGAAGTTCGCAGATAATTAGGGGTGAGGGCCATTATATCAGAGATATCACCATTACAAAACCTCTTCCTCCCCACAATCCCCACCGCGCCCGCCCTTACATGGTTAAAACGCGACGGGACAAAGGACGATCGATCCGGAAGGATATCATTGATACTGTTCCGGTATTTCTCCGTTCCGCCACCCAGGAACACAACCTCTCCGTGTATTGAACCCAGGAATTCATCCGGGCGTACGACACATTCCTGGAGAGTTTTTTCACAGGTATCCGGACCTGCGGAACGATAGAGGGCCGTGTACACCTCTCCTCTCCCGGCGTCCACCATGGGGCAGATGACAGTCCGAACATCGGGATGCGCAACATTCAGGGCAAGGGCATCCAGGGTACAGACACCGACAACCGGTTTCTTCAGAACGAAAGCCAGACCCTTTACGGTACTTGTTCCCACCCGCAATCCCGTAAAGGAACCGGGGCCGACGGTAACGGCAAGCAGATCTATCTGCGTCTTCTTGATCCCCACGGAGGCAAGCAGCCTTTCGATTGCCGGCAGGAGTATCTCCGCGTGATTCCGACCGGTATGGATAAAAAGCTCGGCCAGGATGTTGTCCTCCTCAAGAAGCGCGACACTCGTCGTTGTCACAGAGGTATCTACGGCAAACGTGATCATAACTAATACCCCAGTATCCTCGCTATGTCGTTATAAAAGACGAATATCATGAGAAGTATCAGGAGAAAAAACCCAACTTGCTGCGCTATCTCCCTCCACCTCATACTCACCGCTTTCCCTGTAGCGGCCTCTATCAGAAAAAAGACAACATGTCCTCCGTCGAGAACAGGCAGGGGCAGGAGATTCAGTACACCCAGATTTACGCTCAATACCGCCATCAGGAATATAAAGGGCACAAAGCCCTTACGGGCCTGTGAACCCGCCATCTGCGCGATCAGTATAGGCCCGCCCAGTTCCTTCGGAGAAACAACGCCTTGCATCATCTTGACTATACCGAGACAGGTAAGCTTCGTCCATCCCCATGTCTGCTGGACCCCGGCAGAAAACGCGCCGATCGGACCCTTTCGTTCCATAACCGTTTCATCGGAAATACCGACCCCTATCCGAAAGGTATCGATCTCTTCGCCAAAGACATTTTTCGATTTTACCGGCTGGGGGGTCATATATACGTCGAAGACCCTGTTGCCCCGGTCTATCTGAATCTTGAGCCGTTCACCCTTGCTATCGTTTACGGCACTGGCCAGCTCGGACCAGCGTGAGATCTGCCCGTCATTTATGGCAGTGATAACATCACCGCTGCGCAGGCCAGCCTCAAACGCCGCGCCGTCTTCCTGCACAACTCCAACCATGGAGGTTGAAATGGGGACTCCTATAGAGTACACAACGGCAAAGGCAAGGATGGCGAAGAAAAAATTAAACAGGGGTCCCGCCGCGACGATCCCTATTCTCTTGAACACAGGCTGCTTCAGGAATGACCGTTTTTCATCGTCGGGGGACAGATCCTCATCATCTTCGGATTCGCCCAGCATCTTGACATATCCTCCGAGGGGTATGGCGGAGAGTACATACTCTGTCTCTCCAATCTTTCTGCCGACCAGTTTGGGGCCAAAACCAAGGGAGAATTTGAGCACGCCCACACCGGACCATTTCGCCACGAGGAAGTGCCCCAGTTCATGCACGAAAATCAATACCCCCAAGAGGATTATCACCGCCACAATGTTTATACCAATCAAGAGAGTCTTCCTTTCTCTACGGCCTCCAGAGACCTGGTCCGTGCCCACCTGTCTGCATCGAGGACATCATCAATGCTGTCAATATCCTGCGTCCGATGGGACGCAAGAACCTCTTTTACAAGGAGGGGGATATCCACAAATCCTATCTTCCCCTCGGCAAAGGCCTCCACGGCCACCTCATTCGACGCATTCAGAACCGCTGGTGCGGTTCCACCCTTCCCTGCCGCCTGATAGGCGAGATCCAGCGCCGGGAACCGGGCAGGATCGGGGGGGAGAAACTCCAGCGTTCCGATGGTGCACAGATCGAGATACGGCAAAGTTCCCGGAACCCTTTCCGGATAAGCGAGGGCATACGATATGGGCCCTTTCATATCGGGAACCCCCATCTGTGCCATGACGGACCCATCAATATATTCCACCATCGAGTGTACGATGCTCTGCGGGTGGATACAGACATCTATGTGTTCCCTACCGATGCCGAACAGCCACATGGCCTCTATGATTTCGAGCCCCTTATTCATCATTGATGCGGAATCTATGGTAATCTTCCGCCCCATCTCCCAGTTGGGGTGCCTGAGCGCATCCTCGAGCCGTATATCAGCAAACTGCTCCGCGGGAAGATTGAAAAAGGGTCCCCCCGAGGCCGTGAGGATGAGCCGCCTCACCTCACTTCTATTATGCCCCACCAGACACTGAAAGATAGCACTGTGCTCACTGTCAACCGGAATGATTTTTACCCCGCGCGAGGCGGCCCTGTCCATAACCAGGCCACCTGCCATAACCATCGTCTCCTTGTTGGCAAGCGCAATGTCCTTCCCCGCATCAATGGCCGCCATTGTCGGGGGAAGCCCTGCCGCCCCGGCTATGGCTGAAACGACCATATCCACTCCCCTGTACGACGCGACCTCTGAGCATCCGGATTCACCCGACAGTATCTTGACCTCAGCCGGATACCCGAGCATTTCACCCAATTGATAGGCCTGGTCGTTATCGATAACGGAGACCACCTCCGGCAGGAATACATCTATCTGCCTTTTGAGAAGCGCGAGATTTCTGCCCGCGGAAAGAGCAATCACCTTGAACCGGGAGGGGTTCCCGGCTATGACATCCAGGGTGCTCACCCCTATAGAACCTGTTGATCCCAGAATGGATATGGTTTTCATCTGATCACTAAGACACGGTAATAGTACACAAAGGGAATGAGGAAGATGAGGGAGTCCAGACGATCCAACACCCCTCCGTGCCCCGGAAGGAGGAATCCGGAATCCTTGACCAGAGAGGCCCTCTTGACGGTCGATTCGCACAGATCTCCCAACTGACCGATAATACTCCCAAGAAAACCGATAGCTATTACATGAACAATAGAAAGATCATGAAAAAAGAAAATCTTAAACAACACGCATCCGAGCATGGTCCCGGTAATCGAACCGATTGCGCCCGCTACTGTTTTTCCCGCACTGACCGAGGGCATCAGTTTGGTCTTCCCCAGAGACTTTCCGACATAAAAAGCAGAAATGTCACCCAGAAAGGCCGCACAGATAATAAAAAATACCCAGGCGATCCCACCTTCGGAACACCTGAGCAGAATAATATAGGATATGAGAAGGGGTATATACATGAAGCCGAATACGACCCTGGCGAGCGCCGCCAGGTCGGCCCGGCCATCCTTCACCCGCAGGAGAGAGAGGAGAAAAACGATGATAAGCGAAAAAGTGACTGTGGCAAACATCAACTGGACACCTCCCAGGTATGCCGACAGGGGTATAAAAAAACCTATCACCAGCCCCTCGGTTTTTTCCCAATAGTACGTTCCCTTGAAGATCATAGAGTTATACTCAAAGACACCCCCCGCTATGAGCAGAGCGATAATCATGGAAAAGAGAAAGCACGAACCGTACACGATAACCACAACGAGGAGGGGAACTGCTACAATTGCCGTGATCCATCTTTTTACATGGGTGCCCATGGCATCAATCCTTTGATAACTGGTCGCTGATCAGGCCGAAGCGCCGTTCTCTGTGCTGATAATCCACGATAGCCTCTATCAGGTCTTCCTTTGAGAAGTCGGGCCACAGGACATCCGTGAAATAGAGCTCCGTATAGGCCATCTGCCATAAGAGGAAATTGCTGAGTCGGTACTCTCCGCTCGTGCGTATCAGCAGGTCAGGATCGGGTATATCAGAGGTATACAGGTACCGCGAGAAAAGGTCTTTCGTGATCGCCTCTTCATCGATATCTGTCGCTTTTGTGTCCCTGAGCAACCCCTTCACCGCCCGTATAATCTCGTCTCTGCCGCCATAGCTCAGGGCCAGGTTCAGAACCATCCCGCTGTTTCCGGATGTCTCTTCCATCGCCCGGTAAAGAAGATCCCGGACCGTTTGTGGAAGTTTTTCGGTATCCCCTATCGTAAAGAGCCGTATGTCGGTCTTTTTCATCTCATCCAGTTCCGACCTGAGATATATCTTAAGGAGCGATATCAGCGCGCGTATCTCACTTTTCGGGCGCTGCCAGTTTTCGACCGAAAACGCGTAGAGGGTAAGATACTGGATCCCGAGTTCACGGCAGGTTTTCACCACAGTTCGAACCGATTCGGCGCCCTTCTCGTGTCCCATTCCCCGCTTCAGCATGTTTTTCTTCGCCCACCTGCCGTTACCATCCATGATAACGGCTATGTGACGCGGGAGCTTTTCTTTGATAATCGTATGCATACGCACGTTCCAATCTCGTGATCAAGTACCACAGGACCCTGGCATTTTCAACCGGTATCTTCAGGGCGGCATCCGCGCTGTGCACATAAAAAAGGGGGCCGCAGGCCCCCGTCATTCGTCACTGGCTTTTGTTATATTTCCATGATCTCGGCTTCTTTAGCGGCGAGGACCTCTTCTGCCTTCTTGATATAATCATCGGTCTTTTTCTGCACCTCACCCTGTAAGTCGTGCATATTGTCCTCCGATATATCACCGTCGGTTTTCAGTTTTTTGAGATCGTTGTTAGCGTCTCTCCGGGCGTTTCGGAGGCGTACCTTGCACTCCTCCGCCATCTTTCGTACAACCTTTACCAGTTCCTTTCTCCGCTCCTCTGTAAGGGGGGGAATATTGATCCTGATAATCTTTCCGTCGTTATTCGGAACCAGTCCCAACTCGGATTTCTGCACCGCCTTCCCGATGGCGTCCAGCGCCCCTTTATCCCATGGAGAGATGAGAATCAGTTGGCTTTCCGGGATGGAGAGGGTGGCGACCTGGTTAAGGGGTGTCATGACACCGTAATAATCCACTTTGATACCATCAAGGAGCGCCACTGATGCCCTCCCCGTGCGCACCTTATTAAACGATCTTTCAAGAGACTGGATGTCTCCCTCCATGGCCTCTTTTAATTCCTCAAATACCAGATCCGTCATTTTCCATCCCCCACAACAACGGTACCGATGGACCTTCCACAGACAACCCCCCTGATATTCCCCTTCTTTTCGATATTAAACACAACAAGGGGAAGGTTGTTGTCCCTGCACATAGAGACAGCCGTTGAATCCATCACCTTGAGATCCCTGGTTAACACCTCTGTATACGTTATTTTGTCAAAGATCTTGGCATCCTTCTCCTTCACAGGATCTTTGTCGTAGATGCCGTCTACCTTCGTGGCCTTGAGGATGACTCCCGCCTGTATCTCCATAGCCCTCAGAGAGGCAGCAGTGTCTGTCGTGAAATAAGGACTTCCGGTACCGCACGCAAAGATTACGACCCTTCCCTTTCCCAGATGCCGGGTCGCCCTCCTCTTGATGAACGGTTCCGCTATTTCTCTCATCTCGATGGCAGTCTGGACCCTTGTTGGAACCCCATGATTTTCAAGGGAATTCTGAAGAGCCAGGCTGTTCATCACGGTGGCTAGCATACCGATGTAGTCGGCGGATACCCTGTCAATCCCCTTGGTGCTCGCCTCTACCCCGCGGAACATATTCCCGCCCCCGATCACAATACCTATCTGGACACCGAGGGCGTGAACGGCACCAATCTCATCCGCCACAAAGTTCAGCACATCCGTATCAATTCCGAACGAACCCTTCCCCAGGAGCGCTTCACCACTCAGTTTCAGGAGAATTCTTTTATATATGGGTTTATCCATCGTTCTATCCTAATCCAGACATGAAGATTTTTATGATTACTTGAGGATTAGAGGGTTACTCCTTACTCCTTACTCCTTACTCCTTACTCCTTACTCCTTACTCCTTACTCCTTACTCCTTACTCCTTACTCCTTACTCCTTACTCCTTACTCCT
>Ga0075123_10000292_pt1 | contig 26436 bp, 23 predicted proteins | sample AntAceMetag02UKX_FD_69808 | JGI IMG/M metagenome (GOLD analysis project Ga0075123, IMG submission 69808) | Saline lake microbial communities from Ace Lake, Antarctica - Antarctic Ace Lake Metagenome 02UKX | ecosystem: Environmental > Aquatic > Non-marine Saline and Alkaline > Saline | place... | reverse complement strand
TGAAAGTCACAATTATTTATGACAATGAAACATCCCGGAAAGACCTCCGGGCCGACTGGGGTTTTTCCTGTCTCGTGGAGACGCACGGCAAGAGGATACTCTTCGATACCGGCGCGAAGGGAGACATCCTTCTCGACAACATGAAGAAACTAAATATTGAGCCCTCGTCGGTAGACGCGGTGTTCATCTCACATGCCGACTGGGACCACACGGGGGGCCTCTTTGATTTTCTTAAGAAGAACAACGATGTAGCCCTCTATATTCCTGTATCGTACCGCATACCGCCCGATTCTGCCAGGGAGGTTGTGGTGGTAAAGGGACCTATGGAAATTTCTGATGGGCTCTTCTCCACAGGGGAACTTCAGGGGATTGAACAGTCTCTTGTCGTTATCACCGACAGGGGCCCGGTTGTCATCACGGGCTGCTCCCACCCGGGCGTGGGGGATATCGTCGATGCCGCTTCCGTTCATGGCAAGGTATATGCCTTGATCGGGGGTCTCCACGGCTTCGAAGAATTCGAACGGCTGGAGGGAATACCCGTGATATGCGCCACGCACTGCACCGAATTCAAGGCGCAGATAGCGTCACACTGCCCCGACACGTATATCGAGGGCGGCGCGGGACGGATACTCAAGATATAGGAAAAACCGGATCGGAACCCGGTCTGTCGCTTACCAACACATAAAAAATACAGGACATTCTGGATACAAGGAGACAATCACGTGGGATTTCTGAAGCTGTTCTCGGGTAAAGGCCCCGAAGAGTACGAACAGAAAGGGGATGATTTCTTCAAGATCGGGGAATACGGGGCGGCCAAACTGGAGTATGAAACCGCACTGGATAAGATCAGGAAGAGACAGCCGGAAGATACGGGCATTGAAGAGCGCCTCCAGGAAAAAGTACGCGGAAGCAGGGAGGCCCTTGCCCTGCAACATAAAGAAAACGCACAACTGCTGAGAGAATCCGGAGACCATGAAGGCGCATTGGAACTGCTTACCCTGGCGCTGGAACTGACGGAAGATCCGGAACTGGCTGCGGGAATCGAGCAGCTGCTGAGCATGAAACGGGACCGTACCTCAGGAAAGGAAAAGGGAACTCCCCTGCCACACACTGAGGAAGATACGGGAGAGGACCAGGAATGGAACATAGACGAAAATGAGTACTTTACCGCCCTGTGCGGCGCGTTGACGGAGGAGACACGGGGGGCCTATCACGGCTACGGAGACGCGTTCAAGACGGGGTATGTGGCATTGAACATGGGCGAATATGAGCTGGCGGTGACAATGCTGTCACAGGCCCTGGAAGATAATCCGCCGGACAGCCTGATCCCCCCTGAACTGGCCACGGCGTACCTGAACCTGGAGAGGTATGAAGAGGCCCTTGCGCTGATAGAACAATTCCTTGGTGATCACCCCCGCTCCACACAGGGGTACCACACCCTGTGCGAGACCCTGTGGGCGGTTGAAAGGGTTGATGAGGCCCGGGAGCGACTCCTCTCCTGCCCCGAAGAGATAGCAGACACACCGCCCATCCTGCACCTCAAGGGCGAATCGCTGGATCGGTCCGGAAGGCATCAGGAGGCTGAGTCCTTCTACCGGGACCTTCTCGATTCTCACGGCTGGGATGAACACATAGCCATCTCGCTGGCAGCAACGTATGAATCGCTCGGCAACAAAGAGAAAGCCCTCGATCTGTACAGCGAGATAATGGGGAAATGTCTCGGCTGCGGGGCGCGGGTCAACCCCTTCGTCAAGCAGAAATTCGCGGACATCTCCATGGAACAGGGAGATCATTCAGCGCAGATACTGGAGATATATCTCTCGCTGATTGATGAAGACCCGGCAGGGAGGGAAAACCACTTCAGAAAGGTGGAGGAGATCTACACTGCCATGGGAAACGAGCGGGAGGCTCGGCGTTACCGGCTGTTCGCCAATGATCTGAGCGATCGCTCCACCGGTTGACAGCCTTACGATTGAAAAAACCGTAGAAATCAAACGGAAAACATGAGGGGGCACAATGAAGATACGGCTTTTGCTGATAGACGCCCTTAATCTCATCCGCCGGGTGTATGCCGCGCAACCGGGGGATGACGGACCGGGCCGTGTCGATGATGCCCTGAAGACAAGCGTTAACTCCCTCCAGCGCGCACTGCGCGAATGCCAACCCACCCACGCAATCTGTGTCTTTGACGGACACGAGCCGAGCTGGCGCCATAGTCTGTACCCCGAATACAAGGCCGGACGTACCCCCATGCCTGAGGTTTTGGATTCCAGTATGGACCGCTTCAAGGAGGAGTTTTCCCGGATTGGTGTTTCTTCCGTTCATTTTCCCGCGCTGGAAGCTGACGATGTTATCGCCACTCTGACCGGCAAGGTGGTGGCGCACGACGTCACCGTTGTCATTCTTTCCACCGACAGGCTGTTTCTGCAGCTTGTCTCGGATCTGGTAGTGGTACGCGATCATTTTCAAAGAGTGGACATGAACCGGACATATGTAATGGAGAAGCTGCACACACGACCCGACCAGGTGGTAGATCTGTTCGCCCTGGCGGGATACGCAACCAACAACATACCCGGCGTCCCTACCGTAGGGATAAAAACGGCGGCTAAACTGCTCGGGGACCTGGAGACACTGGACACAATCCTGTCGGTCTCCCACACCATCAAAGGCAAGCTGGGTGAGGCGCTGTGCAGGCACACCGATGAGGCACGTCTGTCACAATCCCTGGTTCGCCTGGAAGATACCTTCGAGTTGGAACTGAACCTTAAATCGTTTCGATACGCGGGGCAGCCATAAGGGCATCCGAGACGAAAGTTTTCTCACTTATGACGAAACATTTTGACAAAGGCGGGAAATCATGCGAGGAAAGACACTGGTTCTGGTTCATAAACCGATAACACAATACCGCTAAAACCTGTCAGTCAGAAGACGCCATGAATAAGAAATACACATTTTTCGTTATTGGTGACGACCCCCTTTTTACAAAAACACTGACCGATATCCTGGCATCAGACGGGCATACGGTATATTCCGGCACGGTAAGCACCGACACCGTACCCGAAATTACGGCCCAAAGGCCTGATTGCATCATCCTGGACATGGGGACCCCTGAAGAAGGCGGGATCGACCTCCTCAGTCACCTGCGGCGCCTTGATGATCTGAGCGCCACAAAGATAGTAGTAGCATTCGCAGAGCCATCCGATCAGACCCGTCAAGAAACCCTGACCGCAGGGTCCGCCGGCTCTATAACCAAACCCATACACACAAAGACAATCGTTCGTGATCTCAAAGAAATCATCGAGGAGCGGATCAGGTTCACCTTCTGGGGGATACACGGGACCTTGACGGTCCCGGGTCGGAAGACAATGCGGTACGGAGGGAACACGCCCTGCGTCAGCCTTCAGTATCCGGCAGGTTCTCTCTTTATCTTCGATGCCGGAAGCGGGATAAAAGAGTTTTCAAATCACCTCCTGTCTGAAGGGCGCGTAGTCACAGAAGCCACGATATTCATATCGCATCCCCACTGGGATCACATAAACGGTCTCCCCTTTTTCGCGCCACTGTACTCACGGGGGAACTCCTTTGATATCTGCGGCCCGCCCAACGGCGGCATGTCCATGCGTGAACTGATAGAAGGACAGATGGACGGTGTATATTTCCCCATCAATATAAAGGAATTCGGTGCGAAGGTCTCCTTCCGGGACCTGGGAGAAGAGCAGTTTGCTATAGACCCGGCAGCGATACAAACCATGTTCCTGAGCCACCCCGGCCATTGCCTGGGATACCGTCTGGATTACAAAAACAAATCATTTTGTTATATCACGGACAATGAACTGTACCCACGAGCCCACAGCTTGTACAATGAGGACTACGTCAGAAAACTGGAAGGATTTATCGCGGATACCGACGTATTGATAACCGACTGCACCTATCTGGACGAGGAATATGAGGAAAAGATCGGCTGGGGACACTCATCGGTAAACCGGGCGGTTGAGATGGCTGACCGGGCTGGTGTGAAAAAGCTGTACCTGTTTCACCATGACCTCGATCAGACTGACGATGACATAGATAACAAGCTGGAGATTGCGCGAACCATATTAGAGGAAAGAGGATCCTCCACCATATGCATCGCGCCGAAGGAAGGCGAAACGTTTGACGTGTAGTGCAACCTCACGTCCGCGGCTTCGCATATCCCTTACGGAGGAACCACTCGTCTGTGCAGGATACAAACGGCAAAAAACCCACTAAGCCCAGCCTTAGATTTTATATAGGGATCATACTCCTGACGACTAATCAGCCCATCGGCTGGGCGGCTATGGCGGCATGTAACGCCATCGCCATAAACAAACAAGACATCTTTTTTACCTATCTCGGGTTTGCCTTCTACGCCTTGACGTGGGGAATGCTGGGACTGGGGGTAGTGCTGGCAGGTCCTGAAGGGGTCCGTTTTTCCCGCCTTCTGTTGAAGCGGGCATGGAGGTACTATGCCCGTTTCTTTAAGAGAGACAACAAGATGTAACGCTTTGTAGCGGCCCACCGGGATCAAATACGGCAGATAAGATTTTCTTTATCACCACACAGGTGAAGGCAACACAGTTTTGCCCGGATGGATTTGCGTCACGGCACTACGAAAGAGCCAATAGAAAAACTGGCTGGCACCCTCTTTTGTGGAAAAATAATTTTTTGCGGGTGCAGTCTACATTGATATTCTTTTTCTTCCGTCTAATCCACCTGTTTTCTCAGAAAAGCAGGCGTCTCATAATCCATATTTTCATCCTCACTAATCATTCCCATTCTGATAACGACAGGTTTTTCTCCCGTCTTTTCATTCCGGTTCCTCATAAAAGTGGGCTTTTCAAAATTTTCCCTTTTTCTCCCGATATTCGGTAAGGTGGAAATTTCAGAAGGTCTCTCATAACCCCTGTTGTTCGAATCAAACCCTGTAGCGATCACGGTAATGCGGATCTCATCCCCCATAGTCTCATCGACAACCGTTCCGAATATGATATTCGCGTCTTCGTGGGCCTCAGCCTGGACGAGAGATGACGCCTCGTTGACCTCAAAAAGTGTCATATCAGGTCCACCCGTTATGCTGAGAAGCACACCCCGGGCCCCCTGAATCGAGTTGTCTTCCAAGAGAGGAGAGGAAATCGCCTTCTGTGCGGCCTCAACGGCTCTGTTGTCGCCGCCAGCCACACCGGTACCCATCAGGGCCAGCCCCATCTCGGACATGACATTCTTCACATCGGCAAAATCAAGATTGATCAGACCGGGGACCATGATAAGGTCCGAGATCCCCTTGACCCCGTTGTAGAGAATATCGTCGGCCTTCTTGAAGGCATCGGGCAGAGACATGTTCCTGCCGCTGATGCTGAGAAGCCTCTGATTCGGGACCACAATAAGCGTGTCAACCATCTTCTTCAGCTCGGCCAGGCCCTCTTCCGCCTGCCGCCATCGTTTTTTCCCCTCGAACTGAAACGGTTTCGTAACGACAGCGACCGTAAGGGCGCCAATATCTCTCGAAATCTCAGCCACAACCGGCGCTCCGCCCGTTCCGGTACCTCCGCCGAGACCCGCCGTCACAAAGACCATATCCGCCCCATTCAAGACCTCCCGCAGCCGGTCCTGGGACTCAATGGCCGCCTTCTTTCCAATTTCGGGATCTGATCCGGCACCAAGACCCTTGGTGATCTCAGCCCCCAGTTGGACCTTTATCGGGGCCTTTGAGGCCACCATAGCCTGAGAATCCGTGTTGGCCACGATAAAATCCACGCCACTGAGATTGTAGGTTATCATCATGTTGACGGCATTTCCTCCACCGCCTCCGACACCTATAACCTTGATCTTGGCGGTATCACTCTTAGCGCCGCCCTTTACGAGTTCAAACATGTCCACGCCCTCCTTCTCAAAAAAAATCGTTGAACCATCTTTCGACAGTCTTCGTTAGCTTGCTCATTATATTCTTTTCACTCTTCTTCACGGCATAATCAGCGCGATCTTTGCTTCCATAAATAACCAGCCCCACTCCCGTCGTATACATCGGGCTGTTGACGATATCGGTAATACCTCCGACACCCACCGGATACCCCGTCCTCACCGGCACATTGAATACCTGCTCAGCCAGTTCCGTGATCCCCTCAAGGATCGCCGTTCCCCCAGTCAGGACAACGCCCGCGGCCAGCAGGTCGTCATAACCCGATTTGACAATCTCCCTGTGCGCAAGGCTGAGGATCTCCTCAATGCGCGGTTCGATGATCTCCCCCAGCACTTGCCGTGAAACATTTCGCGGATTCCTGCCTCCCACACTGGGGACCTCAATGATTTCATTCTGGGGTATCAGGGGGGTATAGGTGCAACCATATTTAATCTTTATCTTCTCAGCTTCCAGTACCGGGGTGCGCAGGCCCACGGATATATCGCTGGTGACATACTGTCCCCCCAGAGGCAGGACAGCGGTATGCTGAATGCTTCCCTCGGCAAACACCGCAATATCAGTGGTACCACCACCAATGTCGATCAATGCAACCCCCAGATCCTTTTCATCCTGACTGAGGATCGCTTCGCTGGAGGCCAGCGGCTCAAGAATAATGTCGTTCACATCCAGTCCCACTCGATTAACGGACTTTATGATGTTTTGTACGGACGTGACGGAACCGGTGACGACATGGACCTTCGCTTCGAGCCTGACCCCTGACATCCCTATGGGGTTTTTCACTCCACCCTGATCATCGACGATATAATACTGAGGCAGTATGTGAATCACCTTCCTGTCCAGGGGTATGGCGATCGCCTTAGCCGCCTCTAATGCTCTTTTGACATCATATTCATCCACTTCACCGCCCTTGACGGCCACAATGCCATAACTGTTCAATCCCTTGATGTGACTCCCTGCAATGCCGGTAGAAACGGACCGTATTTCACATTCCGACATCAGTTCAGCCTCTTCCACAGCTCGCTTTATTGAATCCACCGTGCTGTCGATGTTGACCACGACACCCTTCTGAATCCCGCTTGAGGGGTGCGTGCCGATCCCGATGATATCTATCCCGGCGTTCGTGATCTCACCAACGATGACGCACGTTTTCGTCGTCCCTACGTCCAGCCCTACGATGATATTTTCTCTCTTTGCCATCTATCTATCCTTCCCGTTATCACACATCCCGGAAGAAGAAAGCTGCCCTCTCTACAATCATCATATCTTCATCTTGCGGTTCCCTGTCGGGCCCTTCCGATTAAAGATATTCCCCTGCCGAACGACGACTCTGCTGGGATCTACAAGGTCGATGGTCAGAGTCCTTCCATCCAAATTCCTTCGCGCCAGATCCGCCATAACCTTCTTCAGTCGTTTCAACTTTTTTTCGTAATCTTCGAAACCAAGGTTGAGGAACAGATGGTTATCCGTCACGACAGAAAAGTCATAGACGTCATCCACATAGATCTCCGATACATTCCAGACCCGGGGAAAGTGATCGCTCTTGGAAAGATAGTCCAGGAATTCAAAGGTCTTTTCCAACAGGTTCCTTTGCAGATCTCCGTTCTGATAGAACCCGGTAAACACCGGAACATCCGCACTGTCGCCTGCCTCGAACTTCTTGAATACCACTCCATCCCGATCCACAATATACAGGTCGCCCTCCTTTTTAAGGAGGGCAGCGGAAGCTCTCTCGGTAACCTCGATAACGAGCCTGTCGGGGAATTCCCTCCCGACAGAGGCATTCCTGACCCACGGGTTTTCCTCTACCCCCCGCTCCATCTTTTCCAGATTCGCAGTCAGAATATTAAGGGGGAACGATATCCCGGCAAGGCCCTTTATTTCTTCTTCGCTGATCCGCTTGCAACCCCTTACCGTGGTATGTTTCAACTGAAAATAATCGGCGCACAGGGCAAAATTGTACGCATACACCATGACGAATGCCAGCAGGCCGGCAAGGCCAACAATGACAAGCGTTTTGAAGATCTCTCCCCGCATCGCCCCTGAACGACGCTTCGATTTGTTCCTCTTGGATGAATTGTTTGATGTAAGGGATTTCTTCATGGCTCGTTCCCTATGATCTTCAATTCAGGTTCGAGGAGGATCCCCCTGGTATCCAGGATTCTCTTCTTCACCGTATCAATCAGGGCAATGATATCAGATGCCTTCGCACCACCCGTATTCACAATAAAATTTCCATGCTTTTCAGATATCTCCGCCCCCCCCACCTTGAGTCCCTTCAGACCGGCTTCTTCAATCATCTTCCCCACTGGACACCCGGGAGGATTTTTGAAAACGGAACCCGCGCTTCGCTGCGCGAGGGGGTGCCGCTCTCTGCGCGCCGCGGTGATCTCCGAAACCCTCTCCCGAATCGCCCCTCTGTCCCCCCTCACAAGGTTGAAGTCGGCGCTCGTAATGATCGCCCCATCGGGAAGGTTGAGATTTCGATACTCAAACAGCAGGGTTTCTCTCGCAATATCGTGCATCCGGCCCTCGGCATCGAGAATGGAGATCAACGCTACGACATCTTTCATCTCTCTTCCCCATGCGCCGGCATTCATCTTTACTCCGCCACCGACACTTCCCGGTATACCCGCACAAAACTCCATACCGGCAAGAGATTCCCTGATTGTGAAATCAACCAGGCTGAAGAGCGAAACCCCCGCCTGGGCATGCATACATACCCCACCGGTATCTTCCTTCACGGCAGATTCCTTGAGCTCCAGTCCCTGAAGTGCCTCCAGGGAGATCAAAACCCCGCGGTACCCGCCATCCTTCACGATCAGGTTTGTGCAGTTTCCAACAGGCAGAAACGGAGTCCTCTCCCTCAGAAGAAAGGAAACCAGATCTCTAAGCCCCTCGACGGTATCGGGAAAGATCAGCGCATCCACCCTTCCCCCGACACCCATGGAGGTGTGCGCAGACATCGACTCATCGAAGAGGACCCGTCCGATGGCAATACCGCCTATCCTGTCTCTGAGCTGCGTCTCTGCAATCATTTCGGCTGCTCCTGTCATCTACCCTTCAGTCTTTCCAGTAGTTCTTCCCCCACCTTCCACACATTCCCCGCCCCCAGGGTAAGGATCACATCCCCCGGCTGTGTTATGTCGCACAGATGGTCGACAATCTCTCCAAAACCCGACAGATACATAACATCGCCATGACCATGGTCCTGGATGCCTCTGCTCAGATTCATGGAATGGACGCCCTGTATCTCCTTCTCGCTGGCGGCATATATATCCGTCAGGATCAACGCCGAGGCATCATCAAAGGAATCCAGAAACTCGTCGAAGAGGGCCTTGGTACGCGTGTAGCGGTGAGGCTGGAACACGACAATAACCCTGCCTTCCCACACGTTTTTCGCCGCCGCCAGGACCGCCTTGATCTCGGTGGGATGGTGGCCGTAGTCATCGACCACCGTGACGCCACCGGCCTGCCCCTTGATCTCCAGCCGCCGGTGGACACCCCGGTAGGCGTGTATGCCCCCCTGTATCGTGGAAAATTCCATACCGAGCTCGATGCTGACGGCCACGGCGGCCATGGCGTTATAGACATTGAACAGACCCGGAACCTGCATCTCCATCTCACCCAGGAGTTCCTCTCGGTGGTAAAGAGAAAATCGTGACGTCAGGCCGTTGAAGGATATATCGGTGGCCCTGAAATCGGCTTCATTGTCCACCCCATAGGTAACGACCCTTCTCTTTATCCTCGGCAGGATATCCCTCACATTGTCACAATCACTGCAGAGGATAACCGCCCCGTAAAAGGGGACCGAGTTGGCAAACTGCAGAAAGGCATCCTTGATCTCCCCGATCCCGGGATAGTAGTCCAGATGTTCGCGATCGATGTTGGTAATAACGGCAATATAGGGATTCAGCCGGAGGAAGGAACCGTCGCTCTCGTCCGCCTCGGCAACGATAATTTCGCCCTCCCCCAACCGCGCGTTGCTCCCGATACTGTCCAGTCTGCCCCCTATCACCATCGTGGGATCAAGACCGCCATGCGCGAGCGCCGTCGAAATGATGGAGGTGGTTGTCGTCTTCCCGTGACATCCCGATACGGCTATGGAATATTTCAACTTCAAGAGTTCGGCCAGCATCTCGGCCCTCGGAATGACCGGGACATTTCTGCTGTGGGCCTCCATGACCTCGGGATTATCCTCGCCGATGGCCGTCGATTTTACGACCACATCGGCGGCCGTGAGATTTGACAGCCTGTGACCATAAAAGATCCGGGCCCCGAGTGACTCCAGCCTCGCTGTGATATCGGACCGTTCCAGGTCGGACCCACTGATCATGTACCCGAGATTCAGGAGGACCTCGGCAATGCCGCTCATACCGATACCGCCTATCCCGACAAAATGTATGTTTTTCACCCTTCTATACATCAGATTCTCCCGGCCCCCTGCCCCGACAAGTCGGGGTCCAGCATGGCCATACACTCATCCACAATGCGTGCCGCCGCTTTCACATTCCCCAGTTTTTCAGATTCCTCTTCCATCCTGCGTATCGTCTGAGGACTGTCGGCAAGCCTCCTGATGATCCCGGCGAGCGTTTTCCCGTCAAGTCTGTCCTCGAGAACCATCTCGGCCGCTCCCGCATCGGCCAGCACGCGCGCATTCAATTCCTGGTGACCTCCGACCGCGAATGGATACGGGATAAGGATAGCCGCCTTTCCGGTCGCGGTTATCTCGGCGATGGAGGTTGCGCCGGCCCTGCATATCAGAAGATCCGCCGCCCCATACGCCGAAGCCATATCGGTAATAAAGGGATACACCTCGGCATCGAGCCCCCGTTCGCGATAGGCGGCGGATATCTCATCAAGGTCTCCCTCTCCCGTCTGATGGATAATCACCAACCTCTCCCGTATGTCCTCCAGATACGACAGAGCCTCCACGACTGCCCCGTTGATGGCCCGGGCCCCCTGGCTTCCTCCAAAGATGAGGATGGAAAACGTGTCTTCTCCCTTACGGGATCTTCTGATCCCCGTCGCGAATTCTTTTCTCACGGGGTTCCCCGTAATAATCGTCTTCGCGGCAGCAAACCACCCCCCCCTGTCGGGGAATGAGGAAAACACCCTGTCCACGAACCTGCCGAGCATCCTGTTTGTGAAGCCGGGCAGTGCATTCTGTTCCGCGATCGCCGTTTTTATGCCCATAAAATGGGCCGCTATCACTGCCGGACCTGAGGCATACCCTCCCACACCCAGGACGATGTCGGGGCGAAACTCACGCAGAATCGAGACCGACTGCAGTATCCCCCGGGGGATCTTCAGCAGACCGCTTATTATCCCTGTGACACCCCTGCCCTTCAAACCCGCCACCGTGATCGTGCGAAGAGTAAAGCCAAGACTGGGGAGAAGTTTGGCCTCAAGGCCCCTTTCGGTCCCTATAAAAAGGACATCACTCATCTGCGGCCTTTCCAGAAATTCCTCGGCGATTGCGACAGCGGGAAACAAATGCCCCCCGGTGCCCCCACCGGCTATAATGACTCTGACCCCTCTCCTCTTCATATGTATACCACGAATGATCCACAATCGGATGTTTCAGACGGTCTTTTTCCCCTACTGTCCCGGTCATGGGGTCTCCGTATCACCCTCGTTCCTTTCCTGGTGAGAGGATATATTCAGTAATATCCCGACAAGCATCATACACATCATCAGCGAGGTTCCCCCGTAACTGAGGAAGGGGAGCACCAGCCCTTTCGTGGGAACGAGTCCCATGACAGCCGCCATATTGATAAACACCTCCAGTGCGATGACCGCAGTCAGGCCAGAGGCCAGAAGCATACCGAACAGATCCTTGCAGCGAAAGGAGATCATGAAACCGCGGATAACAAGGGTGGAAAACAAGAGAACGACGATCACGACCCCGAAAAAACCGCCCTCCTCGGCGATCACCGAAAGGATGAAGTCCGTGTGCGGTTCGGGAAGGTAAAAGAGCTTCTGCATACTGTTTCCGAGCCCCACGCCAAAAGTTCCGCCGGAACCGAAGGAAATGAACGATTGTATTATCTGAAATCCCGTTCTGTCCGGGTCTTCCCAGGGATTGAGGAAGGACAGCAGCCTTCGCATGCGATAGCTTTCCTGCATGATCAGAATTGCTCCCATGGGAATCGCCGTCGCCGCAAGACCGGCGAGATACGTAATACGGCTCCCCGCCAGGTAGAACATCAGCATAAAGACCATCACCATGATGACGGCCGCGCCGAAATCCGGCTGGCACAGCACAAGGCCGAGGATAATCAGCAGTATGACCAGCGGAATTATGAAGACACGTGAAAATTCATTTACATGCATGATCTTCTTCGTGAGGTAGTGGGCCAAGAATATAACCAGCGCAACCTTCACCATCTCGGACACCTGGAAAGAGATACCCCCCACGCGAAACCACCGGGTGGCCCCCCCAACCTTTGTCCCGAAACCCGGGACAATGAGGAGGGCCAGCAGGGCTATTGATACGAGCACGGAGGGATACGCCAGCTTTCTCCAGTGCCGATACGGCACCTTGGACACCCCTGCCATGACACCAAGCCCGAGCAGGACAAACACGATCTGTTTCTTGATATAGTGGTACCCGTCGCCGTGTTTCTCCAGAGCGATTATGGAACTCGAGCTGTAGATCATCACCGTCCCGATGACGACGAGGATCATCGTGACGATAAGGAGCGTGATGTCCGGTCTACCACCCGTTATTGAAGACTGTTTGCCCATATCCCCTTACGCCCTTCGGGATCCATCCGTTCAACGATACCCTTGAAGACGGATCCTCGTTCCTCATAGTTCTTGAACTCATCAAAGCTTGAGCAGCCCGGCGACAGAAGTACTACGTCACCGGATGACGCGCTGTCTCGGGCCATGCCGACGGCCTCCTTCAGGGTTTCGACACGCTCGGTCTTTACAATCCCGCCGACTATCGCTTCTATCGTTTCTGCTGCCTCGCCGAAGACGATCAAGGCCCTGACCCGTTCCCGTATCAGTTGTGCCAATATTCCAAAATCCCCGCCCTTGTATCTGCCCCCCAGGAGGAGGATCACCGGGCCGGGAAATGATCCCAGGGCCCGATACACCGCGTCCACGTTTGTCCCCTTGGAGTCATCGTAATACTCCACGCCATCTACCATCCCGGCAAATTCTATCCGGTGAGGGATTCCGGAAAATCCATTCAGGGCATCGATAATCCCCCCGGGCGGGCAACCGCACATCCTCGAGGCAACGACGGCGGCCATTACATTTTCCAGGTTATGCACGCCACGCAGCCGTATCTGCCCAATGGGGTATTGTTCATCTATTCCCGCACCGAGGTACCTCAGCGACTCACCGTCGACAAAGATCCCCTCATCCAGCGTTGACGATGAGCTGAAGTACACGACATGTTTGGTCGGCAACCACTTTGCAATATCCTCTGATGCGGGATCATCCGCATTCAGTATAGCCATATCTTCGCCGCCCTGACGCGCGAATACCCGTTCCTTGACGGACCGGTATTCTTCAAGAGAACCGTGATAATCGAGGTGGTCGCAGCTCACATTCAGAAGCATCGCGATAAAGGGGTGGAAGTGCCTGACCCACTGTAACTGGAAGCTGCTGACCTCCAGCACCACGTAATCGTCCTCCTGCCCGCCGCGCGCGTACGATATGAGCGGAGTCCCTATATTGCCACCGACAAAGACCCTCTTGCCGCAGTGCGCCAGTATCTCACCCACCAGGGTCGTTGTCGTCGTCTTCCCGTTGGTGCCGGTGATCGCAATGATCGGTTTTTTTACATAGCCCGAGGCGAGTTCCATCTCGCTGACAATCGGGATACCTCTCCTCGCCCCCTCCGCGAGCAGGGGGTTGAACGGCGGTACACCCGGTGAGGGCACGATCAGGTCCGTCCGTAAAAGGACGTCCACATCGTCCTGCCCGATCCCCACTTCCACATCCCCTGCTCCACCAAGGGCATCTATGGCATCCCCAAGCTCACAGACCGGCTTCTCATCGGCAACCATGACCCTGACCCCTCTCTCGAGGAGAAACCTAGCCGTCGCCACGCCCGTCCTGCCTAGGCCAACTACCAGGACTCTTTTCCCATCGAGGTCCATGAATACTCACTCGCAACTGCCCGACACTCGAAACGCTTCTCCTCTATCGCAGTTTCAACGTACTAATGGCGATAAGAGCAAGGATTACGGAGATGATCCAGAAGCGCACAATAATCTTGGGTTCCGCCCATCCCTTCAGTTCAAAGTGGTGATGTATCGGTGCCATTCTAAACATACGATCCCCATTCGACATCTTGAACCAGCCCACCTGAAAAATGACCGAAATCGTCTCAACCACAAAGATACCCCCCACAATGGCGAGAATGATCTCCTGCTTTGTAAGAATGGCTATCGTCCCCAAGGCGCCGCCCAGGGAGAGCGACCCCACATCACCCATGAATATCTGAGCGGGGTAAGTGTTGTACCAGAGGAAACCGATTCCGGCTCCGACCATCGCCCCGCAGAAGACCGAAAGTTCCCCGACCCCCGCCACATAGGGTATCTGGAGATACCCGGACAGCTTTATGTTCCCGGCAAAATACGCGAAGAGGAGATAGGTCGCGAAGCACATCGTTGCCGGGCTTATGGCAAGGCCGTCAAGCCCGTCGGTAAGATTGACAGCATTTGCCGCGCCCACGATAATAAACGTGGAAAAAATCACGTACCCCCAGCCAAGGTCGGGGAGAAGGGCCTTGAAGAAGGGAACGGTAAGGTTCGAGCTGAAAGCGGGATTCAGATACAAGACAATACTTACAAAGAGGGCTATCATAATCTCCGCGGAAAGCCTTATTTTTCCCGGAACCCCCGTGCTCCCGTTTGATAATTTCCGGTAATCATCACAGAAACCGATAAAACCGAATCCCACCGTCACCATGAGCACAATCCAGACATAGCCCACGGTGAGTTTTGCCCACAGGAGGGTCGATACGACGACGGAGAAAATGATCAGGATCCCGCCCATCGTCGGGGTACCCTCTTTTGAAAGGTGAGAGTTGGGCCCGTTGTCGCGGATAGGTTGCCCTATACGCAGGGACTGGAGCCTGCCGATTACCCAGGGCCCGAGTACAAAACAGATGGCCAGGGCTGTTATTGTTGCGTATATCGTCCTGAACGTTATGTAGCGAAATACATTAAGCCACGAATATGTATCGCTCAGCGGGTATAGAAAATGATAGATCATATGTATTTCCCTCGTGTTACGCCCCACGGTGCCAAATATCGGCAAAGTACAACAATTTTATCATATCTACCACACTATGTAGTGGTTTACAATAAATTAACAACTATATACAGTATGTTCACCCCATCTCACACAACCGGCAGGGCGCGAAAACCACAGAAGCCGCTATCCGAATTCTTCCAGTATCGCGTGGAGGAATTCTTCCATTTTCATCCTTCTCGATCCCTTTACCAGTATCCAGTCCCTCTCCCGCACCAGTGAATGAAGCACACCCATGACCTTGTCCGGTGTCTCGGCAAAATATATATGATCTTCGCTGAAGCCATTCTCTACGGCCCCCTTTGCCACGGACTGCGAGAATTCTCCTTTGAGGAACAGGTTGCCCACACCGGTATCGGCTATGGCTCTTCCGACATCCTCGTGCAGTCTCCCGGCCTCCTCCCCCAGTTCGAGCATATCTCCGAGAATCACGATGCTCTCATTTTTCCCCTTGAGATCACCCAGTGTCTTAAGGGCTTCCATCACCGAGGCGGGGTTTGCATTGTAGGTATCATCAATGACGGTACCCCCGTCCTTCAGCCGGTGAATATCCATGCGCCCCTCTATCTGCCTAAATGCCGACAGACCTTCACAGATGACGTCGTATCCTATATCCATGGCCGAGCAGGCAGCCGAGCAGGCCAGGGCATTGTATATATTGTGCCTGCCGACGACAGCCATATCGATTCCCTTGCCTATCCCGCCCATATTAAGCGTAAAGCTGATACCACGCTCACCCCTCATAAAGATGCGTTCGGCTCGGACAAATGCATTCTCATCAATACCGAAACTGATGTTTCTTCCCCACCACCGATCGGCCAGCACCCTTGAATACGGATCATCTCTGTTGATGATCGCGACCCCGTCATTCCTCATATTGAGAAAGAGATCACCCTTCTCCTCCATCACAACATCAAGAGATCCAAACCCCTCCAGGTGGGCGAGCCCTATATTGGTGATAACGCCGATGTCGGGATCGGCAATGGTCGCGAGCCTGGCTATTTCCCCCCTCTTGTTGGTTCCTAGTTCAACGACAGCCATTTCATGTTCGACACTCAAATCAAGGAGACTGAGAGGGAGTCCCACAAGGTTATTATAATTCCCCCGGTTCTTTAAAACAGTCCCGGAAAGCCCCGCCACCGTGGCTATCATTTCTTTCGTTGTTGTCTTGCCAGAGCTTCCCGTAACCGCCACAACCGGAATTATGAATTTGTGTCTCCACAGATTGGCTATATCACCCAGTGCGCGCAGGGTATCGTCAACGACAATCACAGAAGCACCGCCAGAGACTTCCTCCGATATCTCCTTCGCCCCTCTCTGAACGAGCAGCCCGGCGGCACCCTTTTTCACCGCATCCGGAATAAAATCATGACCGTCGAATGTATCTCCCACAAGGGGGACAAAGAGATTGCCTCTGACCACATCCCTTGAATCTGCAGATAATCCCTCAAACACGCCGCCGGGATTTCCCCTGATAAGGATCCCCCCGATTGCCGTCATTATCTCTCCGATCTCCAGTATGGGAAGTTTTCTCTCTTTCAACGCACACCTCCCGCCCTGCGGGTGAAAAGGGCCTCTCTGACAACCACCCTGTCGTCAAAAGGAAGCCTCCGGGTCCCTATAATCTGATAGTCTTCATGCCCCTTCCCCGCTACCAGCACAATATCCGAGTCATCGGCAACAGATACCCCCAGGGCTATAGCTTCCCCCCGATCAGCGACAATCGTGTATCCCTTTCCCACAAAGCCGCTCGTGATATCTTCAGGAGCGTATCTGGTTGAACCGGTCCCGACACCTTCCTCTATTTCATCTATGATCCTTAAGGGGTCCTCCGTCCTCGGGTTGTCAGAGGTAATGATGGCCAGGTCACTCAGCGCTGCAGCAATTTTTCCCATAGCGGGTCTCTTCGTGCGATCCCGGTCACCCCCGCATCCAAAGACGGTTATGATCCTCTTTTTTCTAAACTCGGAGAGGGTTTCGAGCACCTTCTCCAGGGCATCTCCGGTATGGGCATAATCCACAAACACCACGGGCTGGCCGGGTTCGCTTACCCTCTCCAGGCGACCGGGAATGACATCGAGGGCCCTTATCCCCGAACTGATATCCTCCTGCGGTATGCCAAGCGACAGCGCTGCCGCCGTAGCGGCGAGGATGTTAGAGAGGTTAAACCTTCCGGCGAGAGAGGAGGATATTGAGAACTCCCCGTCGCCTCCTCGGATTCTCGCATCGATACCATCTATGGAAAGAACAACATCGAGGGGCGATACGTCACACGGCCCGTCCACACCAAAGGTAATCGCCGACGGCTGTATCTCTTTATGGAGCCTCGCGCCCCATGGATCATCACCGTTCACAATCGCCGGGCGCTCACCGATTACATCATCAAAAAACCTCTTTTTAACCAGAAAGTACTCTTCCATCGTGCGATGATAGTCGAGATGTTCACGGGAGAGGTTTGTGAATATGCCGAGGTCATACTCGCACCCATAGATCCTCTTCAGATCGATTGCGTGAGATGAAACCTCCATCACGACGTGTGTCACCCCCGCATCAACCATTTCTCTGAGCATCCTTTGCAGATCGAGCGCCTCAGGCGTTGTGTGCGACGCCGGGAATACCATGCCGCCGTACCGGTAATTGACAGTCCCCGTAACCCCGACGGAAAATCCGGCAGATTTTAAAATAGACTCCAGGAGGTAGGTCACCGTCGTTTTACCGTTCGTTCCAGTGACCCCGATCAGGCAGATATCACGAGAGGGATTGCTGTAAAAATTTTTCCCGAGCCTGGCCAGCGCCAGACGGCTCTCACTCACTTTTATGCAGGCCACGCCTGGTAAGGTGGGCGCACTGCCTTTATCATATACGACATACCGTGCCCCCCTCTTCACCGCGTCGCGCACAAAATCACGACCATCGAACTGGGCACCTGAAATAGCAACAAAAACGGATTCTTTCTCGCACTTCCTTGAGTCATAGCACAGGCCGGAGGCATTCCCTGAAACATCTCCCGATATATCAAGAATATCAACTCCATTCAGCAGGCCTGAAAGTTTCATCATGTGTTGGCCGTCCTTTTCATCCCCCCCTGTCAAACAGAACGTAGCAGGGCTGGTTTCCCTTTATCGGGACACCCGGGGCCGGTTTTTGATTCATAGCCCAGCCGCTTCCGGCAGCCTTTACCTCTATCCCCCTGCTCTGAGCTACCCTCAGGACCTCTCGTAAGGACATGCCCTCGAAATCAGGGATGACCGATTCATCGTCTTTGGTGTCGTGATAGACTATATCCGTCATGGTTGACGCCTGGATTATCTTTGCTTCCTCGACTTCTTCACTGGCGGCAGTCTCCCGAACATCCATGCTGCCACTGGAACAACTCAATATCTGTTCAGAAACCTTCTTAAAAACGGGCGCGGCAGCTGCCCCGCCCCATCTGTCGCTCTTCGGTTCATCCAACACGACAAGGATCACCATCTGAGGATCCTCGGCAGGAAAAAATCCTATGAAAGATGCCTCCACCTTTTCGGAGGAGTAGCGCCCCAAGGAAAAATCGAACTTTTGCGATGTCCCCGTTTTCCCCGCCACGGAAAGATTGACGATGCGGGCGTTCTTGCCGGTCCCCCCCTCGCCCTCCACCACATCGGTAAGGATGGATGTGACTCTCTTTGAGGTCTCCGTGGATATAACCCTCCTGAGTGCGACAGGCTCAAATTCCTTTACCACCACACCCTTTTTGTCAACCAGACACCGGACAACATGCGGCTTCATCAGGACACCGCCGTTTGCTATGGCACACATCGCGCTGGCCAGTTGCATGGCGGTCACGGAAATGCCCTGGCCAAAGGCCATCGTCGCAAAGTCAACGTCCTGCCAGTCACGCGGGTTTCTAAAGATCCCCGCCGACTCTCCGGGGAGATCAACCCCCGTTTTTGAACCGAAACCAAACATCGTGACGTACTGGTGGAACTTTTCCCTTCCGAGCCTCTCGGCAATCTTAATAGTCCCTATGTTACTGGAGTATTTGAGAATCTCCGACAGGGTAAGTTCTTTAAATTTCTCATTCTGGGCCTCATGGATAACTCGGTCGCCCACCACATAGGAGCCATCTTCACAATTGAACACATCTGTTTCCTTGACGAGGTTTTCCTCAAGGGCGGCAGCGACGACGAAGGGTTTGAATACCGACCCGGGATCAAAACAATCGGTGACGGCCCTGTTCCTCCTGGCGTCAGCCGGATATATGGAAAAGGCATTGGGGTTGAACCGTGGCCCGTTGGCCATCGCCAGGATTTCACCTGTCCGGGGATCCATAACGATAACGCTTCCCCCCTTGGCGCCGGTCCGCTCCACGGCACTTCGCAACTGAGATTCAACGATATACTGAATCTTGCTGTCGATGGTCAGAAAAAGACTGCAACTCCTGCCAGCCACCGTATCACCTGATTCATCATCAAGATAGATTTTGTGCCCCCGCGCATCCCTGCCCCACACTACCTCCTTGGGAACACTCTTCAGGTATTCGTCGTATTTCAATTCCAGGCCTTCGAGACCGGTGGAATCCAGACCGGCAAATCCGAGAAGATGGCATGCCATCTCTCTGTGCGGATAAAATCTTTTGGGTTCCCGTACCAGATGCACACCTTCCAGCTTTAAGACACGAATACGCTCCGCTCCCACCGGAGAGATCTTTCGGGCAACCCAGCGAAAACTTCCCTGGTTTGAAAGCGCTTTTACGATCTTCTGCCTCTTTACCCCCAGTATGGACGAAAGCTTCGATGCAACCTTCCGGCGATCCTGAACACTCGAGGGATCGACGTAGACGGAATCTACCATGACGGTAGCCGCGAGCTTCTGCCCGTTTCTGTCGAATATAAACCTTCTCTCCGGATACAGCGTCAGGCTCTTCTTGTGCTGACGGTCGGCAAGTTTTCCCAGCGTCTCCGCTGAAACAACCTGAAGCTGAAACGCCCTCGCTACCAGTGCCACGTACAGCACGAGGAAAAAAATCAGTATCGACGCTACTCTGACTCTCAGCCATTTTCTCGATTTCGCACTCATCGTAAGAAAATCACCTGACCCCTTTCCGGATAATGCATCCCGAGCTTGGCCCGGGCAATGGATTCTATCCTGCGGGGAGACTTGAGTGTCGCGATCTCAACCTTCAATTTTTTATTTTCCTCCAAAAGGATATCCCTTCGGTTCATCTCTCCGGCTATCTGATAATCGATGTTCGTAATACCGATACGAAACCATACGAAAGTAAGCGGGGCGGTCATAAACAAAAGCCCGATAACTATAAAGCGAAAAATCCTCGCTCCGCCCCTTTTTTTACTATTTACCGACATGCTCAGACCCTCACCGCCGTTCTCAACCGGGCGCTTCGTGCCCTCGGGTTGGACATGATCTCCGCTTCCCCCGGCATAACGGGCCTTCTGGTCAAAACCCTCAGTTTGCTTTTCCTGTTACAACTGCACACCGGAAGATCGGGGGGACAGATACATCCCTTCTCCCAGGAGCGGAACAGGTTCTTCACCATCCTGTCTTCGAGCGAATGAAATGCTATAATAGAAATCCTCCCCCCCTCTTCCAGCATATCGATTCCGCTTTCTATCGCGGCATGGAGATTTTCCAGCTCATTATTGACGGCAATTCGGAGGGCCTGAAAGGTCTTTGTGGCGGGATGTATCCTCTTTTTCTTCAAACGGCCGGGCAGCGCGGCTGCAATAATCGCGGCAAGTTCGCCCGTCGTTTCTATGGGAGACAGCTTCCGCCTTTCCGAAATTGCACGTACAATCCTTCCGGGCATCATCTCTTCGCCATACTCTTTTATGATCTTCTTCAGTTTTTCTTCCGGGAACCCATTCACTATGTCAAATGCCGTCACACCACCCTGCTGATCCATCCTCATATCGAGCGGCGCGTCCAGAGAAAAACTAAACCCCCTGTCAGGGGTGTCGAACTGGTGGGACGAAACCCCCAGATCCAGCAGGATTCCGTGAACCTTTTGGAAACCCAGTTCCGACACTATTTTGCCGATATCCGCGAAATTTCCCTTTACAAGCAGCGCCCGATCCCCGAAGGGCTCAAGCCTGCGCGCGGACTCGGAAAGCGCGTCTTCATCACGATCGACACCGATAAGAACCCCGTCAGGGTCAGTCCTTACCAGGATCTCATATGCGTGCCCCGCACCCCCGAGCGTCCCGTCGAAATATACGCCGCCCGGGGTGCAATCCAGCGAGTCAACTGTCTCTTTGAGCATAACCGGTACATGAGAAAAGGCCCGTATCATATCCCCAGATCAGCCATGTAATCGCTGAAGCCCTCAATGTTCTGGCTGGAGTTGTCGAGTTCCTTCTCAAAGCGCTCCCTGTTCCAGATCTCTATGCTCCGTCCCATCCCGGCGATGACGATCTCTTTCTCAAGTTTCGCGTACTCCCTGAGGGCAGGCGGTATCAGCACCCTCCTCTGCTCATTGAAAGAACAATCCACAGCACCCGACATAAAGAGGCGCTGAAACGCCCGCACCTCTTTTCTGATTATGGACTGCGCAAAGACCTTTTCCTCTATCGCAGTCCACTCTGTGTAAGGAAAGACCAGGAGACAACCATCCCAGTTCGTTATCACCATCCGATCATCATACTTCTCCGTAAAGACCTGGCACAGCCTGACCGGGAAGATGACTCTCCCCTTTTCATCGATAGTGTGATAATATCTTCCCCTAAATGCAGACAATGATTAGCTCCTCCACAATTATCCACTTTGCTCCACTAGATCGAACTATAGGAGCGCGTGGCAGCTTTGTCAAGGAAAAAAATCGCTATTTTTTTCTTTTAATTTGATATTTTAGGACTGCTGCGTTGTGGTCTTTCAGATTAGATGAGAAGTGGTGGGAGCCATTGTTCTTCGATACAAAATAGAGAAAATCTACGGATGCCGGATAGAGGCTGGCCTCAAACGCTTCCAACCCCGGATTACAGATAGGTCCGGAGGGCAAGCCCTTCATCCGGTAGGTGTTGTAGGGTGTTTTCTTTTCAAGATCAGATTTCCTGATATTTCCATCAAAATCCTCAATACCGTAAATGACTGTCGGGTCGCTCTGTAGTCGCATCCCTCTCTTCAGCCTGTTATGAAAAACAGCTGATACCAGAGACCTTTCCTCCTTCGGTCCCCCCTCCTTTTCGATAATGGAGGCAAGGATCACAAGGTCACGCTCCGTGAGACCCAACTCACGAGCCCTCTCAAGCATGTCGGGTGTCACGGCTCGCCTGAACTGTCGCACCATAAACCGTATAATCCCCTCCTCACCCATCGACTTGTTAAGCCTGTGGGTATCGGGAAAGAGGTATCCCTCGGCACTGTCCCCCTCTATACCGAGGGACGACAGCAGATTGCTGTTCGACGCAAGGCTGACAAACACCTCTTGGTCGGCAAGCCCCTGGTTTTCGAGACGGGTGGCTATTCGGCGCAGAGTAAATCCCTCCGGGATGAAAACCTGATACGCCTTAACCTTCCCCCTCACCAGTTTTTCCAACACGGACGTCGGGCTCATGGAACTACGCAAATCATACTCACCCGCCTGAATGTGTTTGGGGGCATCCGTTACAAGCGCCAGGAGATAAAACCCCCCTTTATGTCTGATCAGCCCCGCTTCTTCCAGGATGTCGGCTGTCTCAGCAAAGGAAACACCTCGGGGTATCTCTACGGTAACCTCCCGGTACTGAAAATCTATCGGGCTGCTGGCATAATTGTAGAAAATCAGGCACAGGAGGGCTGCAACCATCACGCACATCACGCCTATGACCGCCATTATCTTGAGCCATTTTCTGATCATCTTTTCTGTTCTCTCTGGGGGGTCGTGGTCTCAAGTTTCAGGGGAATTCTCCCCCAAAGATTTCGGGTTATGATCCAGATAGTCCTGGAGAATAATGGCTGCTGCCATTCTGTCAACCACCGCCCTTCCCTTTCTGCTGTTCACATTCGCTTCTCGGAGCCTGTCCTCCGCCTCTTTCGTTGAGAGGGCCTCGTTCCATTTCACAACAGGTGCACTGACACCCGCCTCAAGGGCATCGACAAACCCGTTCACCTTCTCACACTGAATTCCTTCCGTGCCATCCAGTCTGACGGGATACCCGACAACGATCATCTGGACAGCATACTCCTTTACAAGCGCGGCGATCTGTTCGATGTCCCGCTTCCAGTATTTCCTGGCAATCGTGGCAATCCCTCTGGTGGTTATACCCAGCTCGTCACAGACCGCCACTCCTATTCTTTTTTCCCCGTAGTCAAGGCCAATGATTCTCATAGTCAGCGGCGATTTATAACATACTCACCATGATATTACAAAAGGGGATTGTGCGGCGCAAGAACCGCCGACACAGACAATCCCCTTGTGTAAAGCGTACGTTTTTGTTATTCCTGCAACAGACAACCAGGCCCATCGGACGGAGACCATGAAACACATCATCTTAGGCACAGCGGGACATGTCGATCACGGGAAGACCTCCCTCATAAAGGCCCTCACCAACGTAGATACGGACCGGCTCAAGGAGGAAAAAGAGCGCGGGATTACGATCGAACTGGGATTCGCGCCCCTTGTTCTTCCGAATGGGGAGAAGATCGGTATCGTGGACGTCCCCGGTCATGAAAAATTCGTGAAGAATATGGTCGCCGGCGCCGGAGGAATCGACCTGGTTGCCCTGGTAATCGCGGCGGACGAAGGTGTCATGCCGCAGACGCGGGAGCATTTCGAAATATGCGAACTCCTCGGTATTAAGAGGGGGATCGTGGCCCTCACGAAGATAGACATGGTGGACGAGGATTGGCTCGCCCTCGTGCAGGAAGACGTCAGAAGCTTCTTTGAGGGAACCTTTCTGGAGGGAGCCCCGATCGTTCCGCTGTCATCGGTTACCGGAGCCGGGCTCCCGGAATTCCTTCAGGCACTCAGCGACATTATATCCACCCTGGATGAGAGAACAGACTCGGGCCTCTTCAGGCTTCCCGTGGACCGGGTATTCACCATGAAGGGCTTCGGCACGGTGGTAACCGGGACACTTGCCTCCGGGAAAATACGGGTTGGAGACACCGTCGAGATCATGCCTTCCGGGGGGCAAGCAAAGATACGGGGTATTCAGGTCCACAACGAGACGGCGGAGGTGGCACAGGCCGGGCAGAGAACGGCCATCAACCTCCAGGGAACTGACCGCACGACAATAGAGCGGGGGTACATCCTCACCCGCCCCTCCACCTTTGAGACATCTGACCGCCTGGATATTCACATGAGATACCTTGCCAGCGCGGGCAAAAAACTGAAGAACCGGGCGCTTGTCAGATTCCACACGGGGACCAGCGAAACAATTTCGAGGATCATACTACCGGACCGGGACGAACTGGAGCCGGGGGAAGAGACCTACGCCCAGGTGATCCCTGAAACTCCGGTGGTGGCTATGTCGGGGGACCGGTTTGTCATCAGGAGCTACTCTCCGGTTACCACAGTCGGGGGGGGTGAGATCATGGACCCCCTCGCAAAAAAACGCAGGAAACATTCGACACCCGGCGAAGTGGAAAAGCTCGATCAGGGGACAGGGGAGGAAAAAACAGACATCATACTGGAAAGGGCCGGCCTCGAGGGCATCCCAGGCCTGAGTCTCGCGATACGGACCGGTCTGCCACCCAGCGAGCAGGAAAAAATCCTTGAGAAGATGCTGTCGGGGAAAAAGGCCCTCCTGATCGACCGCGACGAACGCAGGGTTATCTCCTCCCGCGCATATGGGGATTTTCAGATCCGGGTCCTTTCAGAGATAGCGGCATACCATGAAAAATATCCGCTTAAGGAGGGGATCTCCAGGGAGGAACTCCGAAGCACCCTCGGAGGATTTATCGATCCCAAGCTCTTCAACAAGGCGATTAAAGACCTGGAAGATGATAAAAAGATCATCGCGGCAAAAGAGAATGTCCGAATCGAGGGTCACGCCGTCAATCTGAAAGAGGACGAAGCACAGCTCAGGGAAGAGATTACCGGCATTTATCAAAACGCGGGGCTGACGCCCCCTTTGACAAAAGAACTGATGGAAAAATTTTCCGGGAACAGGAAGGCGGCAACCGACATCCTCAATGTCATGCTGAGCGAGAACGTTCTCGTCAAGCTCAATGAAGACATGTATTTCCACCGGGAGGCCCTCGACCGGTTGAAGGAGGATTACCGGGCGCTCCTCATCAAAGACGGCAAGGCAACACCCGCCACTTTCAAGGAACTGACGGGCCTGTCGCGCAAGTTTATAATTCCACTCATGGAATATTTTGATAAAACGAAACTGACGATCCGGGTGGAGGACCACCGGGTGCTCAGAGAGAGGTCGCAGTGAAGGGTCCCACGGAAACGGTCGACATAAGCCTTTACAACAAAGGAGTGCTTTCCCGGATCTCTGAGCCGGTTGTCAGGGAAGAACCTGTTGAAATATTCCTGAACAACCGGAAGGTCGCGACCATCGCCTGCACGGGAATCTACCTTGAGGAGCTGGCGGTGGGATTCCTCCGGTCGCTCGGAGCCCTCAACGCCCTGGGAGATATAGAGACAATCAAGGCAAACCCTGAAGGATCGAGAGTTGACGTCCTGACAACAGACAAAACTCTTTTGGAGCCCGCATCTTCCGGGTTATTCATCCTTTCCAGCGGTGCAAAGACAAAGGGGTCAAGGGGGGCAAAAGACAGCATTACCTCCGGGATTTCGATATCCGCGAAGAAGGTGATTGAATTCATGGAAGAACTGCTGTCCTCATCCCGGCTCCACAAAGAGACGCACGGCAGCCACTGTTCGGCCCTCGCCGACACGGAAAAGATTATTGTTTTGAGGGGCGATATCGGACGGCATAACACCATCGACATGCTGGGCGGATACGCCCTCTTTGGTGGCATCGACTGCTCCGACAAGATCATCGTCAAGACGGGAAGGGTCTCTTCGGAGATCGCGGAGAAGGTGTGGACACTGGGGATTCCCATCATGATCTCCCATTCGGTCCCGACCTCCGAGGCGGTCGGCATTGTAAAGGACGCGGGCATCACCCTCATAGGACACGTGAGGGGCGGAACATTCAAGGTATATTCCAATGAAAGGCGGGTACAATTTTGAACACGAAAAACGTTTATGTGAAGGATATACATGCGGGGGATCGGGTCAGCGATCTGTTCCTCGTCACGGAAAAGAATATGGCCATATCCCAGAAGGGAAACCC
>Ga0075123_10000290_pt1 | contig 26565 bp, 20 predicted proteins | sample AntAceMetag02UKX_FD_69808 | JGI IMG/M metagenome (GOLD analysis project Ga0075123, IMG submission 69808) | Saline lake microbial communities from Ace Lake, Antarctica - Antarctic Ace Lake Metagenome 02UKX | ecosystem: Environmental > Aquatic > Non-marine Saline and Alkaline > Saline | place... | reverse complement strand
AATGTTTATTGAACAGATTCTTATTGATCTAATTAATAAAAGATTGATCTGGAATTCCAATAAGTTCAATTTTGAATATGATCTGGATAAATATGAGTTACCTAAAGATATTTTAGATGCTATCGAACTTAGAATTGAACATCTATCAAAATCAAGTTATCAATACCTGAAAAAATTAGCATATATTGAAACTCCTCTTTCAAATTCACTAATAAAATCAATATTAGGAATAGATGATAAAACCTTATTTTTTCTTCTTTCAGATGGGATTAACAATGAGTTACTTAAAAAAGTGGATGAAAATTATTATTTCACTTTCAGAGAAGCACAAGAACATTTTATAAAGGAGTTTCCGGAGAATAAAAAAAAGTTGATTTCAAATAAAGTTCTGAAATATTTCAAGGATCAGCAAATTTCAATTTTGCCAGTTTTAGATGGTATTATTAAACATGCTGAATTTGTTAATAATTATGAAGCAGTTCATAAATACTTATTGCTCTCTGTAGATTTTTTTACAAGACTAGGGCAGCATGAAGTTGCTTTTGAGCAAATTGCAAAAGTAGTAATACTAGATTTATCACAAGAATTGAGAATTAAAGAATTTGATCTGCACATGGATCTTAAACTCTTAATGGAAAAATCAGAATGGGTTTCAGATAAACAAATTTCTGAAAATCTTAAACTTAAAGTAATACACATGCCAGATATCCCTGAGAAGCATATGATAATTGGTATGTTCTACTTTGTAATGGAAAAATTATCTCATTGCAAAAGAAGATTTGAAAAAGCATTAGAAAGTAAAATTTCAGGTAGTTTGAGAGTAGAAATCCTTATCAATTTGTGTAGAACTATGCTTTCTATGAATAGAATTGATGAGATGGGTGAATATATTAAAGAACTGGATGGATACACACTTTCTGGGGAACAGGAAATTTGCTTTATAACTCATAAAGGACTTTATTATGGTTTTAGTGGTAGTTTAAATGAAGGTATAAACATTATTGAAGATCATTTGCAAAACATTAAAACTCAGAATAATCCAAACTATTTTATCAAGTTGGGAAGGCTTCATAATGCTCTGGGAGTTCTATATAGGAATAAAAAATTATTAGATGAAGCCGACAGGAATTTTAAAGTTGCCAAAAAGATTTGGGAACGTGTTAATTATAAGCGTCAACTTGTGGCAGTTTATAACAATATTGGAGATGTTGCTTTAACAAAAGGTGATACAAATAAAGCGTTTGAGTATTTTAAAAAAGCAGAAGTTATCTCTGAACAGATCAACTCAAAACGCTATGGAGTGCTTGTTCTTCTCAATCAGGGTGAAACTCATATTAAACTTGGGAATTTTGCAATTGCAGAAAATTTCTTGGAGAAAGCATATATTGCTTCCAAAAAATTGGAAACGAAACCGTTTTATAAATCTATTATTAATAATCTGGCAATTGCCAAAAGTAAGATAAACAATTTTAACTACTATTACATATTTATAAAAGAGCATGTCCCAAGCCTGATAAAGGGAGAAATTAACCAAATTACACCTTTAACAAAAACTTTTTTCTATTATCTTTATGAAATTGGTGATTATGAGATGATAGAACAAATGCTGAAAAAATACGAAGAGATGTTTTTGGAAAGTCATGAACACGAATTCTATTTTCAAATGCTTGGCTTTCTGAAAATAATTAAAACAAATTATGCTGCAGGACTTAAAATAATAGATAAAGCATTTTCATATTCCAAACAAAACAAAAGTGATTATGCTCAGACAATAAATAGTATACGTCTTTCTGAATGTTATACTGGTCTTGAAGAAGCAAACAAGGCAATATCAACATGCCAAATAGCTGAAGAACTTTGTGAAAAAAATAATTTCAAATACTGGGAAACTGTTCTGGAGATCATGAAAATAAAAATTCATCTTCTCGATGGGAATATGAATTTGAGAGTTCTATTACGCAATCTTTTTAATTTGATAGGATATGTACAGAGGAATAATCTTTACTTATTGGAAACTGAAGTTTATGGGTTAATAGTTCAGATATATACATATTTAAACATGAGACGGAAAGCAAAAATGTTCTTTGATAGGTATAAACAATCAATTATGACAAATACAAAAAGTCTTCATGGACATGACAAAGAACTGTATTTTAGGAAAACAAAATTCTTCTTAACCGATTTTACTGGATTTAAAACTATTAAGATAGAACCACGATTTACTGAATCAACAGAGAAATGGCAGGAAGAACTGTATGATATTCTAAAATTAAGAGATACACACAGAATGAAATTTTTTATTGATAAGACAATAACAAAATTACTTGCTCCACATTATTATGCGATAATACTAAAAGATGAAATAGAGAAACGCAAAAAAACTTTTTTAAAACTCAATGTTGAAACTGAATATTTGTATTCAGATAAGTTGTTTAAATTTATTCAGGAATGTTTAGCTGTAAATAAATTGATATCCAGAAAGATCAATAAATCTCATATTCTTTTTGTTCCCTTGAAAATTAAAACTGCTGAAGTTGGATGTTTAGTACTTGCGGATAAAGGCGAATTTATTTATCAGAAAAAAGAAATAGAGATTGTTAAGAATCTGAGACTACACTTAACATTTGTTCTTACTCGTATTGACGAATTTATTACTTTGAATAAAGATATGGAATCAATGTCAAAATTAATTGATATTACTCGAAAATTCTTTGCAATTCTTAATTTAGATAAATTAGAGCAGGAAATTGTATCATTTACAATGGATTTTACAGGATGCACACGTGGGTTTTTAATTAAAAAGGATCAATATGAAAATTATACTTATAAAGTAGCGATGGACGACTCTAAGCAAATATTAACTAACTATCTATATATTAGCAAAAGTATCATAAGTGAAGTTCAAAGGATAAAACAACCAATTCATATTGTAAATGCAAAAGAAGATAATATATTTAGTAATTATGCTGAGCTTAATAATGAAGTTCTATCTATCTATTGTGCTCCACTGATCGTTGATGGGAATATTTATGGTTTTCTATATTTGGATAATCTCAGCAGTGAGAAAAGCGAAATGCAGATAAATCCTGATTTCATGAAATTAATGCTGACTCAGATATCCACAGCTATAAAAAATGCACAGCAATATGAAGTGCTAACCCAAACCAATAAAGAAATAAGCTCACTTGATGATCTTAAAAAAGACTTCATTAATATTGTCTCTCATGAACTTAAGACTCCTCTTGTTGCAATTCAAGGATATACACAACTTCTAAGTAAGGTTAAACTACAGGCAAAAGAGAAAGAAATTGTAAAAGCTTTATCTAACAGTTCACATAAATTAGATAATACAATTAATGATATTATCAATTTTAATAGATATCAAATGTTGAAAAAGATTCATAAAGAGAAAACTAATATTCTCGATCTTCTCACGGAATTGAAGAACGAAGGTGAACGCATATCAGAAAAAAGGAACATGATCTTTCGACTTGAGGTAAAAACCGCACTTCGAAAAGTAGATATTAATTGGAATGCCTTCTACTTAATGATGTTCAATATTGTACATAATGCAATTCGCTTCACGAAAGATTTTGGAACAATAACTATCGGAGCACGCCATTCTGCATTCCAGCAGGAAGAGATCGATGGAAAGGAGAGTTTAGTATTATACATTAATGATAATGGAATAGGAATTCCTGACATAGAGCATGAAAAGATCTTCCAAAAATTTTATGAATTAACCGACATCATTTCACACAGTTCTGGTGATACTGAATTCCATTCTAGCGGATTGGGTCTTGGTCTTTCCACAGCAAGGCTAATTGCAAATCTGCATAGAGGCAAAATCTGGATCAATAGTAAGGAAAATGAAGGTACTACAGTTTTTGTAATAATTCCTTTTAATTAATAGGAAAAAAATGAAATTACTTAAGAAAATATTTAATCGCAAATTATCATGGGAACCACATAACTTTACAGATAACGTAACATCAGGAGAAAAGATAGTTATATTTTGCCCAGAAGATTCATATAAAACATTTTTGATATTATCGCGCGTCTTAGGCTGGAAAAATCATTTCCAACAAATAATAATGATACTTCCTAATTATGAATTTGCCTTTTTTAATAAGATTTATCAAAATAAAATAGTAAAATATTATAATGTTGATGATGAAATTAAATCATTCAATAATTCTGTTATCTTTAACTTTAGCTTATTGAAAAAAAATCGTAAAATTCTCGATCACTGCAAGAATTCATCGATATTGAATATAACTAATCCTGCAAACCTACAGTTTATTCCAATTCCAAAAGACTCGTTATCTCTTTTAAAGAAATTTGCAGATTTTTTTGGTTTTCCATGGGAGAGTTATCAATTTAATATTGAATTTTCAAAATCTGAGTTATTAGGGATGGAAGATCTGTTCATTAAAAACAGATTTAAAAATTTTATTCTGGATTTCAGTAGTCAGTTTTCTTCCAAAAAGATTGAAAAAATTGTTCAAACTGTTAAAAATGAATTTTCAGCTAACATTTATTTTACAGGTAAGAAAATCCATTATAAAGATTTTATTAATATTGAAGAAATTGAAGTTGCAAATTTACTGGAACTGCATAATCTTGCAAAAGTGAGTGATTTATTTATAACTGATAAACCAGGAATAGCAGGATTATTTGCTTATCTTGATATAGATCAGATTTTTTTGGGATCGAACTTTGACTGTGGATCATTAAAATGTGTAGAACAGAAGAACATTTTCGAAATGAAAAATGTAATAGAAGATATATTGAAGAAATAACTATTTTGAGGTATGAATGAAAAAAATTATTATCATAAACTTAATTCTGGTTTTAACAATTATGTTGATTGCAAACCAAAAAGAAGACTTACAGTTCTCAGTTGGACTCTATAGAGATAAAAACTTTGAGTTAGCAAAAACAGAACTCATAAAATTCCTCACAAATTATCCGCAAAGTGAGGTAGAGGCAGACATCAAATTTCTTCTTGGAAATATTTATCTGGCAGAAGAAGATTATAAAAATGCTGAAAATTATTTCAGTGAATTATACGTCACTTCAACACATCCGGCAATTCGTGCAGAAGTAGCATTAGGGCTGGGGCAGAGTAGTTTTTTTCTGAATCAATATAAGAAAGCGAGAATTGTTTTCAGGAAATTTGTGAATGATTATTCTGATAATCTATTAGCATGGAAAGCATATTACTATCTTGGTAAGATAGATTTTATTGAAACTGATTTTGATAGTGCATTATTAAACTTAGAAAAGGCTCTTTCTTTAAATCAGGATACAATAATATTATCTGCTATGTTAGAACTGAGAATTGCTCAGAATAATATTTCAGATATTGATGATGTTGCACATGACATTATGCAAAAACCTGATTCTGAAAATAAATTCAGAGCTATTCTATTATATTACAATTACAATCTTTCTCATGAAAGATCAGATAAAATATTTGCTGTTGGCTTAGATGTAATTCCTTCAACTTCCCAATATTATAATAATTATAATTTAATTATTGGAACTGCTTTCTATGAAGTTGAAAGATTTGATGAAGCATTAGATAAATTGAAAAAGCTGAATTCGGAGAAAGCTCGATACTATTCTGCTTTATGTTATTATGAATTGCAAAACGAAAACAAAGCGAAAAATATTCTGAATGATTTAATTAGTTCTGCTGATATACAAATAAGTTCAAATAGTATTTTCTATCTTGCAAAAATAGATAATGATATAGAAATATTAAAAAGATTTATTGAAGATTACCCTGATCATGAATTAATTCCAGTTGCTTATTATCAACTTGGCTACAACTGTTTCGTGAATAGTGATTTCAGTAGTGCTTTATCATTTTTTACTATTGTCAGAAACACAGGAAATACTACTGTAAGTGAAGTTTATGAATCTATCAAAGCAAAAACATACTATCTTATTGCAGAATCAAATTTTCTGATAAATAAAAAATCAGAAGCACTTAATGAATATGAGCTTTATCTTTTATTTTTTCCCAATGGTAAATTTAATGATGAAGCTAATTTTAAAATAGGTCTGATTAATTTTCAGGAAGGAGAATTTGAGACAGCTGAAACAAATTTCAATAGAGTCAGGAATCAATTTCAAAATTCTGAAAAAGTAGGGATGAGTAACTATTATCTAGGTGACATCTATTTTAAAAAAGGTGATTATTCTAGAGCACTGCAATATTATCAAAATGCACTGGAAGGTGTTTGTGATATTGGATTCACATGGGAAAGAATCGGGAGTATACAATATTCTCAGAAGAATTATATAAAAGCTAGAGAATCTCTCGAAAATATTCCGTCAGATAAGAAGTACTTATTTGATAAGTTCTTATTACAGGGAAATATAGAGTTTGCTGAAAGTGACTATGTCAAAGCTCTGAATGCTTATTCAATCGCTTCAGATAATGCTGATAATTCTATCCATGAAGAGGCTGTTCTCTCCAGAAAAGCTTGGACACTATATCAACTCAAAAGATATGAAGAAGCATCACGGCTGTACAGCAGGCTTTCAGGAACAGTATCTTCACCAGAAAAGTATATTATTAAAGCAGCAACTTCTGCTTTCAGCGCAGAGGACTATCTAAATGCTATAAAATATTTTAAACAGTATACTTTGAATTTCCAATCTGCTCCTGATTATTATTCAGCAATTCTAGGCATAGCAGATTCATACTACAATTTGGGAGATTTTAATAATGCTGTAAGACACTATTCCATTCTAATTCAACCAGGTGTTGAAGATAAAATTATAAATAATTCCATTAATGGTCTGCGCTGGGCATCTGAACAATCCGAGACAATTGATTTTACTGAACACGTAAATGAAATTTTGGCAAATTGTTCCGACAAAAGGATCCGGGTAGAGTTACTGGATAGGAAGATCTATTATCTTTATAAACAAGGGAATTGGCAAGAAGCTATTAATACAAGTAAGGAACTTGAGATCCTTGAACCTGAACATAAGAATATTTTAGAGATTAAATTAATGAAAGCACTTTGTTATGAGAATATCAATGATTTTCAGAATTCTGAAGCAACTTATGAAAAATTATATTCTAATAAACAAGACCCAAGTGTTCTAAGGCATTGGGCAAAATTACTAATAAAAATGGATAATAATATTGATGCAATTGACAAATTGAGAAAAGCTTCAACGCTTACTAGACGTGAAGATATTTGGCTGGAATTGCTTGAACTTGAGTTGGAACAAGATAACGAGTTTTTTGATAATGATTACAATAAATTCATGGAGTTCGCAACAGGTAAAGATAGAGAACTTGCACAATTATTAGAAGTTGAGTGGAAAATGAATCTCAATGAGTTTGCAGAACTTGATTCTCGAATAAAGATTTTGAGCAAAAGTAAACACAAAATAGTAAAAGCTAGATCTCAATTTCTAAAAGGACTTTTATTGATCAAGAATGGAGATAACCAAGCTGCTATTCCTGAGCTTTTGCGTCTGCGGTATCTTTATCCTGAGTTTGAAGAAATTCGCAATAAAGCAGAAGCACTTGTGTGCATTTCTTACATAAAAGTAAACAACTATGATGAAGCTGCAAAGCTCTTTGAAGTGATAAAAAATGATATATCGGTGGAAATGAAAAATAAACTAGAGAATCTACTGAAAGAGGAGAATTAATAATGAAGAAATTAATTATTATCCTACTCAGTATTCCTTTTTTTATTCTATCAGCTTTTGAAAGTGATCCACTTGATCTTGGTAATGTAATAATTCAAGGTGAAATTGAATCTCTGGAAGATACTTTGAACTCAGCCAAAAATCTCGATGAATATTGTTTGCTTACTACAATAGAAAAGTTTGAATATAGTGCTTATTATTCTCCAATAATCATCGATCCTGCTGTAACTTATCCTGTTCAAAAGAGCACAGCACTTCTGTTAAAAGGTGGAATGGAGAATTTTGCTGGTATTCAGGGTATAATATCTTTCAGTAATATTTGGAACTTTTCTGCAGATCTATTACATCATCAGAGATCTAAAGATTGGAAAGAGGATATTTACAGTTTACAATGGCAGCCTGAAATTAATGAACATAAGATGATTCTCGATTTTTCTAACAAGGAATTTAGTGAAACTAAAATTTCAGGTGGTTATGTTTCGTATGTGAAAAAAGATCTTGTTATTTCTCAAATTCATAAAATTTCATTTGATATCAATTTTAAAAGTGCATTTAATGAATTTAAACAACTGCAAGCTACGGCCACAAATTTTGATGTTAATTCAAAGATTGGGATCAAATATTACATATATAATGGAAACATAAGCGTAAATTTGCTGAAACAAAAAGTTTCAGGTTATTTTGATGCTGGAATTACCGGACTGAAGTTCTTTGATGAAATTGGATTGTGGTGTGCTTATGATGAAGATGAAGTTTATCCATCAATTCATTTTAATTCTAAGATCAGTCTTTATAATAATCTTAGAATCAGGTTTGAAAACAATCCAACTATTTCTTCTCTTTCATGTACCGATGGATTTAATGAAAACTTGCTTCAAGACCTATTCCCGGGTGATTCCCAAACTAAAAAAATACTGAATTCATTTATCATATTAGAAAGTGATTTTGTCTTGCCAATTTCAATATATCACAATGCCAGCATAGAAAGAGATCATTTATTGTATTATGATGATGTGGCAGATTCAAACGGTTTTTACAAACAAGAAAACATTGATTGCCTGATACACAAAGTGGGATTGAAAGCAGCTTATAAACATGGAGATTTTACTTTAATTCAAAATATGGAATATAAAATATCGGATGAGGATCTTTATTTTGAACCACTACTGGTAACTTCCACGAAACTTGAAATGAATAAAAATCATTATTATATTACAATTGATCTGCAACTTCTTTCAGGTGGGGTAGATGATATTGATGAAGAACTGAAAAATGCTTTCTTAGCCGATATGTCAGCAAGTTATCGATTAAGTGATAAACTATCCATTCTGGCAGAAGCGAGGAACCTATTTGACCAGCAATATAAAAAGTATACCAACTATACTGCTGATGGATTACAGTTACTTTTTGGTGTCAAAATGACATTTTAAATGATGAGGTAGGAAATCATAGAAGACATCGTTCTAAAAAAATGTTGTATATACTCATAAATATCCAAAACATTAGTGATTATAATTAAGTGAATAATAAATATAGAACAAGGGGTTAAAATGCTAAAAAAAATATCTATGTTGCTTTTTGCAGGAATCTTGTTAATCATTGTTTCATCTTGTTGTGAAGATAGTATTACTTCACCTCCACAAACAATAGATCCAACAGCAAGTATGCCAACAAATTTTACTATTCAAAATCCTGATATCAATGTTTTAGAGCTGTCTTGGGAAGATAATTGTAACTGGGAAAAGGAGCTTAGAATTGATAGAAGAATTGATGATGATGAAGATTATACAGAATGGATAAACATCGCACGATTATCTGCAAATTCAACTTCCTTTACTGATAACAACGTACCTTATCAAACATATATGCAATATAGAGTTTATGCATATTATGATGACACTATGCACTCCGAATATGCAATTCTTGATTATTATATAACATTATCAATTCCCGATAGCATTGAAATAACAAAACTAGATAGTTCAACTTTGAGAATTACTTGGTCCAATATACAAGGTTGGATTGATGGTTATAAAATTCAAAGAAAAACTTCTTGGAGTGACTGGGAGGATTATGCAACTCTTGATAAAAACGTAGATGAATTTGTTGATGATAATCTTGATCTAGAAGGATATCATCTCTATAAACTTTTCAGTTATAAAGGTGAAGAAACTTCTTATAACAAAGTAGTTGGGTATAATAAAGTTGAAATGATTTATGTTGAAGGAGGTATATTCACAATGGGGAATACTTGGGAGGATATTACAGGTAACCCTGATGAATATCCCATTCACGAAGTAACTTTGTCTCCTTTTTATATTGGAGAATACGAAATCACTGATCTTTCTTATGATTTATTTAGAGGATACTATAGTGATACATCCTCTTCACCGATAGTACCTGCTGGTTGGACTTTTTGGTTTGAAGTTTGTGGATTTTGCAATTATTTGAGTGAGGTTGAAGGATTAGATCCTTGTTATACTTTTGAAGAACAAGCAAATAATTACGATGAAGTAATACTTGATCTTTCTGCTAATGGATTTAGGCTACCTACTGAAGCTGAATGGGAATTTGCAGCTCGCGGAGGTATTCACTCTATTGACAATTATAAATATAGTGGAAGTAATGAATTTTTAGAAGTAGGATGGGATAGTTGGGGAAACGAAATCGGACAAAAAGAACCTAATCAACTTGGTATTTATGATATGAGTGGTAATTCTAAAGAATATTGTTGGGATAATTATGGAGAATATACTTCTGAAAATCAAACAAATCCGATAGGTCCAGAGAATGGAGAATATAAAGTAATAAGAGGAAATTATTATTATTCTCACAAAACTGTATCTCTAAGAGATAATTGTCAAATTTACGGTTCTGCTGGTGGAGAAAATGGCTTTAGAATTGTAAGAAATGCTGACTAAACTGGACTTGACTTCGCGGAAGCTTAGCGACAGTGGAGTTAAGAACAGTTTATTTTGACCTTTCAACCATTGCGGAGGACGATGTCCATCCGCAAAGTCGCAGGTTTAGCAAAATCCTTGACACACAACTTCTAATTCTTCACATAGTAACCATAAAATAAATCTCCAATCAGGAGGACAAAATGTATAAACGTTATCTAATTACTTTCTTACTTTTTATATCTTTAACCCTATCTGCTATCATTATAAACGTACCTGCAGATCAACCAACCATCCAAGCTGGCATCAATGTTGCAGTAGAATCAGACACGGTACTGGTAGCACCCGGAACTTATACTGAAAGTATCAATTTCAACGGTAAAAATATTCTAGTAGCTTCATGGTATATCACAGCTGCAGATTCCAATTATATAGACCAAACGATAATTGACGGTAACCAGACAGACAGAGTTGTTACCTTTGAGAGCGGCGAGGACACTACTGCAGTATTATGCGGCTTTACCATTCAAAATGGTGCGGCAATTGAAGGCGGTGGGATATCCTGCATTAACAATTCAAGCCCAACTCTAGATCATCTTCTCATTAAATACAATGATTCTGATAAAGGTGGTGCTATATTCAGTTCTCTTTCGTCACCAAAGCTTTTTAACTGCACAATAGCAGCGAATACATCTCAATTTGGGGGTGCTGTTTATGCAGAAGTAAATTCTCAAATAGAAGTTGTAAACTGTATTCTCTTTGGCAATACACCACAGGAAGTATATTTCTCAGATGAAGATTATCTTATACTGCAAACACTGGAAAATATGACAACCAACGAAGCAGATAGTAACATGATAACAATTGATCTGAACGAATATATAACCACAAGTACGCCTTTGGAAGATCTTACAATTGATGTAACAGCCACATTCTCTGCTATTGATTGTGAAGTTACTATTGATGAATATTTTATGCTCACAGCTGATTTCTTCCCGCAATTAGATTATGCTTATCATGTATATAATGAACTAATTCTTACTCTCACTGTCTCTGATGGTACAACTTCGTTAGAAGAAACTGCTGTTTGGATATATCAGCCTGAATACAAAGGATTGCACGGCTATATAACCGAGCTGTACAGCAATGAAATTGTATACGGAAGCAATGTGTTTAGTGATACTAATATTGGGAACATCCTCACGAATGCAGACAGCAGTGAGTTTATAGCCTTTTATGCAATAGCTGATACTTCCGCTAATGTATATATATTTAAAGATGGCTATTATGAAAGCCACCGCTATATTGGCGGCTGTGTGCATGAACTCAATGGTGACACCGAATTTGGCTTCACCTTTGTTCCCATAATATACGACCCTGAGTTGAATGATGATAGACACGAGTTGGCTTTTACTACAACTTTTAGATTATATGGTGAAACTATTAGATACTATGAGCCTCCAACAATTGTTATTTGTGATTATCCTTATTATGATAATTATAATCCTAGTGCTGCAGAGGTTCAGTTGGCTGTTGATGCTGTTAATTGGTTGGATGAGTTTACTGATGATTTTTATGTTCCTGTTTTGGGTGATAGTTATATTATTGTTAATACTTTTGCTGATTGTGATTATTATTATAGCCATGAAGGTGTTATGAGCATTTATTGGAAGCCAACACTTCCATTTTCAGGGAGTAATAGTATTACTCCTAATGCAGATTATACCATACATGACAGTCGGGTGAAAATTAAGAATGCGGCTGTTAATTTAAATATTTATATACAGGAGGTTTTTCAGGCAATGGGGCCCACTATTGACAATGGTTATTTCAATCCTAGTTCTTTTTGTGATACTACTTGCGCGATTCCTTATGAGCCTACAATTGTTGATTTGGAGTTTGGTCATAGACAACATTCTCGTATGCCAAGAAATCAATATCATGATATAGACTGGCTAACAATACCAGGTAATAGAGACAGCAACTTTTTTGCTAAAGTATGGAGATATTTTGATGCTTCTGTTAATGGCAATAAAGTACGTGCCAGAAAACTTATCGGCTACCAAAGAGAAAAAGGCGGTGAGATAGTAAAGATAAAACCAGAGAGTGAAACTATATTAGAAGGAGTTCAGATGGGACATCTCATCGATCTCACTCCCAAAGAAGGTATCTCTTTCCAAACCGTAATGTGTCCCAAAAGTAAGCCAAGCGTTTTCACTTCACGCATAGAAGACAATATACTCACTCTTAATTGGAACTCAATGGATCTAAATGTTGTAAATGCCAACAGAGAAGATAAACTTAAGAAGAGCTACTGCAATATATACATGAGTATTGGTCAGAGTCAATTTGAACTATTGGAAAGCACACTATCAGATAATTATGAGTTCGAGTTAGAGAACGATGGTGTTTACCGTTTCTATGTAAATATAGTCTATAATGATGAAAAGATCTCAACAGATTCCGATATAATTGAAATTGCCTATCAATGTGAAGCACCAAGACGTTTCACAAAGCTTTGCAGTAAATCCACTCCCAAACTATCCAATAAGGTCAATGAAGATAATATTCATTTGGAATGGGAGATCATGCCAACAGGTAGTTATGATAAAAATGGTGAGAGTTTTTACATGGAATATTGTAGTTCACTTATCTATGTGAGTTATGAAGGTAAAGATTACCAACTATTATATGAAACCGAAGATACAAAATATGATTTTACTCCACCGAGGAAAGGAAATTATAACTTTTATGTTCAAGCCGTTTACAATCAGGATCAAATCACACCTCGTTCCAATCCTGCAATTATAGATTTTGGAAGAGAAGAACTTATTCTGGTCTATTCCTATGAGAATGAGATGAAGCAGAAGCATAAACAATCCCAACCCAAAGACCTCAGTCGTGAAGTAGATCTTAGCTCAATCACTATAAGTTACAGTGACATTCAAGGTGGAGAAGCTGCCATAATTTCCAACGATATGGCAGACATTTATTGGCAGGAAGGTAATCTTGAAGAAGATCCAATGTTCGATAATGATTATCATCTTACTGAAGGTTCCCCCTGTATAGATACTGGTGATCCTAACTCACCTCTTGATCCTAACAATACTATTTCTGATATAGGTGCATTCTATTATCCAGATCAGGGCATTGTTGTTGAAGAGATCTATCCTGATACTGGTGAATTAACTATCTCCGAAGGTGATTCCATCAATTTCTATATTACAGCTTATGATCCAGATGGAGAAGAGCTTTCATACAGCTGGAAATTAGATGAGGATGAAGTGTCAACCAATAGTGGTTACACATTTTTCACCGATTACAACTCTTCTGGTGAGTATGAAGTGACATTAGATGTAACAGATAATTTCGGAACCAGAGATAGTAGAAATGCTCTTAATTTTGTTTGGAATGTGACCGTAGAAGATATCTCATCAATACAAGAAGAACTGCTACCAACAGTCACAGCTATCTATCAGAATGCACCTAATCCATTTAATCCAAGTACAACCATCCGCTTTGACTTAAGCAAACCTGCAGCTGTAAGTTTGGATATCTACAATACAAAAGGGCAGAAGGTTACATCTCTTGTAAACCAGCAACTTGAGAGAGGAATTCATACCTATAACTGGGAAGGAGAAGATGCAAGTGGTAAGATGGTAACCAGTGGAGTATATTTCTACAGGTTCCAGGCTGATGATCTGGTTCAGATCCGCAAAATGATGGTGCTGAAATAGAGATTGCGTTACCTTCGAAATAGTGCATTGGCTTTACGAAGTAAAACGATGCCGGAACTCTCCTTGCCTAACAAATGGTCAAGCGAAGCAAGACCTTGCGAATGGTGACAAATCAAAATTACCTTCCAATCATAACAGTAAATTAGAGTAAAACAGTGGAGGAACAATGAGTTCACGAAATGAAAGTAAGTACTTATTGCCTATAGCAGACAAGGTAATTGTAGTGTTGATTATGTTAGGATTGGTTTTAGTTATTATCCAAGGTAATCAGGAAATAAATAAATACTTTTTAAAATTAGGACAACAAATTGGATTTCCGGTACCATTAATACTTAAATTAATAATACTGGTTTTAATTGTAATCATTTCATTAAAATTCATTTTTAGAAATTATAAAAAATTTAAAAAATATAATATAAAATAATTTAATAAAACTGAACGAAGAATAATAAAAAAGTCTTCAAGAAAAATAAGAATCCTGAAGACTTTTCTACGTAAAAACTTATAAACTTCTAAACTATTTAACTATTTTAACCGATTCGATTATAATATTTTCTACCGGCCAATCTTGCATTCCTGTTTTAGGATTTACTTGAGTAGGAACAATTTTAATTGTATCTACAATATCCATTCCCTTTGTCACTTTTCCAAAAACGCAATAACCCCAACCGCTTTTTTTATCAGTATGATCAAGGAATTTATTATCTTTCACATTGATAAAGAACTGGGAAGTTGCAGAATGCGGTTTATTGGTTCTTGCCATGGCAATTGTTCCAACCTCATTTGATAATCCATTATCAGCTTCGTTTTGAATTGGATCATAAATATCTGTTTTATGAACTCCTTCAATTGTAAATCCACCACCCTGGATCATAAAATTATTAATTACTCTATGAAATACTGTTCCGTCGAAGAATCCGTCATTTGCATATTTTAAAAAGTTTTCCACAGTTATAGGGGCTTTATCAGCATAAAGTTCTAATTCAATTGTTCCCATGTTCGTAACCATTTTTACATTTGCATTTTCATTTGCTTCTAAATTGTTCATTGTATACACTCCAATTAGTATTATTGCAATTACTACAAACAGCTTTTTTCTCATTTTAATCACTCTCCTTTTTATATTTATGTAATTTAATTTTTCCATTTTTCATTGTTAGATATGAATCATTGTTTATCCAATCTCCGGCATTTGCATAAATACCGTTGTCATATCTTTCAATTTTAGGAATGTGCGAATGTCCGAGGATAACCAGATCTGTCTCTTTTAGTTTCTTTTTTGCAAATTGGATGAGTCCCTTTTCGCGTTTATTCAAAGTATCATCTGCTGTCTGCTGCTTTCTGCTTGATCTGCTCATTTTCTTGCCAATGCTCAAAGCAATGTCTGGGTGCAGATTCCCAAATATCCACATGAAAAATTTATTGCGTATCATCCTGCGGAATACTTGATAACGAAGATCGTTTGATGTATATCTATCTCCATGAGAAACAAAAATATTTACTCCATCGATTGTTTCACAGAAATCATTTTTAAATACTTCAATTCCTATTGTGTCAGTAAGGAAATTCTTAAACCAGAAATCATGATTACCAGCTATAAATAAGATTCTTACACCACGCTCCCTTAATTCATGCAGTTTAACTAGTAACGGAAAATATCCTTTAATGATGAATTTTTCCCATACAAACCAGAGATCAAAAATATCTCCATTTAAAATTAATAGATCAGCATCATCTTTTATACTATCTAAAAAATTTATTACTTTATTTCTACGTTCTTTATCTTCTGCATTTTCTTCAAATTTCAAATGAAAATCAGAAGCAATATAAACATTCATAGCTTTTACCTTTTCTCAATTCGTCATAATATAATAAAACAAGTTTGCTCCGAACCTAAAAGCTTGTTCTTTTATATTTTCCGGATCATCATGAACATTGCTCCAACCATCAGAAATATTGGATTCATAAGTATAGAGAAGCATCAATTGTCCATTATCATCAAAAATTCCAAATGCTTGCGGTCTTTCATCATTATGCTTATGGATTTTTGGAAGTCCGTTTGGAAAATTAAAATAGCAATGGAATATATTATGACTAACCGGCAATTCAACCAGGTCTTTTTCGGGAAATATTTTTTGGATTTCAGACCGGAAAGATTTATCTAAACCATAATCGTCATCAACATAAAGAAACCCGCCTCGTTCCAAATAAGTTCTGATATTTTCAGTTTCTTTATTATTAAAGTTAACTGTACCGTGTCCTGTCATAAAAATAAATGGATAATCAAAAAGTTTAGAATCATCAGGGTTGACAATTGCCTCAATTTTAGAGAAATCAGTATGCAATGTATTATTTAGATATACTACGATATTCGGGATTGTATCTTGATCGTTATACCAATCACCACCACCTTTATAATGCAGTCTGGCTATTTGATACTCTGATTCAAGAGCATTCAGAATGCCAAAAACGAATACGATAATTACCAATAATATATTTCTCATAATTTATATATAAAAGTGATAAATTTTACCTTAAGAAATAAGGCAAGCAAAAAAAATCTGGACACATTAATTTGTGACTTTCAGTTGTCATTTATTGTTAAATAATTAATAATAAATTTGGTAGATTAAACTTTTAATAATTGATCTACTTTTTGGAGATAAAATGGAGCTTTATAAAGAACTTCGCAGTTGTGATAAATTCTTTCTTATTGCTGGTCCGTGTGTGATTGAAGATGAAAAATTAATGATGCAAATTGCGAAGAAATTGGTTGAACTGACTCGTAAAAGAGGAATTCCGTTAATTTTTAAATCATCATACAAAAAAGCAAATAGAACTTCGATCGAATCTCCAACAGGTCCCGGAATAAAAAAAGGTCTTGAAATTCTATTAAAAATTAAGAGAAAGTTTAATGTCCCGATCTTAACAGATATACATGAAATAAGTGAAGCTAAAAAAGCTGCAGAAGTGGCAGATATTCTGCAAATACCGGCTTTTTTATCGAGGCAATCTGATCTCATTTTTGCGGCAGCAAAAACAGGTAAAATAGTTAATATTAAGAAAGGGCAATTCATGGCTCCCGAGGATATGAAAAATGCGGCAGAAAAGATATTTGCCGCAAAAAATAAAAATATCCTTTTAACAGAGCGTGGAACAAGTTTTGGTTATCATAATTTAGTGGTAGATTTTCGCAGTTTTGCAATTATGAAACAGCTTGGTTATCCGATAATTTACGATGTTACACACAGTCTGCAAAAACCTTCCCAAAATAATACTTCAGGCGGGACTCCGCAATATGCAAAAATGATGGCAAAAGCAGCACTGGCTACCGGTATGGTTGATGGGCTTTTTATTGAAACACATCCAAATCCGGCAGAAGCATTGAGTGACGCAAGTTCTATGCTGCCGTTAGATAAGCTTCTGGAACTACTTGATGCTTGCATAAAAATAAAAGATAATGAGGAATAAATGGACTACAGTAAAATCAAATTGATCATCTTAGATAACGATGGTGTTCTTAGTGATGGGAAAATAATCTATGATAACAATAAATTGGAATCTAAGAATTTTGACGCAAAAGACGGATTAGGAATAAAACTATTGCAATTTAGCGATATTAAGCTGGCGATCATAACCGGTAGAAGTTCTAAAATTGTTGAACAAAGATGTGATGATCTTCAAATAAAAATGCTCTTTCAGGGTGTTAGAAATAAATTGCAAAAAACTACTGAATTACTGAACGAAATAAATCTTGATTGGGAAAATGTGGCATATTTAGGAGATGATTGGAATGATTTTCCGGTTATGGAAAAATGTAATATTTCAGCAACTCCAGCAGATGCATTCGATGATATAAAAAGCAGGGTAGATCTTGTTACAAAGCGCAGCGGTGGGAAAGGTGCAGTTAGAGAATTTATAGAACTCATCTTGAAAGAACAGGGAAAATATGAAGAAAGTTTGCAAAAACTTCTTGATCATCTTAAGTCTCAGTAGCATTTTTCTGTTTTCTTGTACTGGAAAAGATGAAGCTTCCAACAGGCTAATAATTAGTGAGATACCAGATGAACAAGCAGATTCGATCAAGATTATTTCTACAACTGAAGATGTGATTGATTATGAATTAACAGCAGTCCATTATTACAAATATTATAAAACAAAACAAACTTTTGCTGATACTGTATTCGTTACTTTTTTCAATGAGGACAGCTCTGTAAAATCTACTTTGGAATGCAATAAAGCCAAAGTTGATGATACAAAAAATACATTAACTGGAATTGGTGATGTTGTGGTAGTAAGTGAAAATGGAATAATGAAAGCTCCATTAATAGTTATAGACAAGAACTCAAATACGTTAAATGCAAAAAATGGTGTCGTTTTGATAAGAGAAGATAATATTCTAAAAGGTGAGGAAATGGAATCCGACATGGATCTTGATAGGGTAGTTATCACAAAAGTATCAGCTGAAGGGAAATTGAATAAAGATGAAGTCAGTTGGTAGATTAGTTACATTATATATTATTTCAATAATTCTTACAATGGTTCAACCACTTTATCCCGAGCAAGAACTACGCTCTTATAAATTGATAAATGCTGATAAATTAATAATAAATAAAATAGAGGATGAATACATCTCAAATTTGTTGGGGAACGTACATTTTTTCTACGGTGAAACTGAGTTCTTCTGTGATAAAGCAGATATATTTGAAATACAGAAGATAGTACGTATGCAAGGGAATGTGAGAGTAAATGAAGATACATTAAACTTGCAAGCAGGTAATGTCGATTACTTCCGCAAAACAGAACGTTTATTCCTAAGGGGAGATGTATTAACAACTGAGACTCACAGCGATTCAACCATAAGAACATTTGAAGCAGATGAAGTGGAATATTTCCGAAATTCAAGAGAACTTATTGCTAAAGAAAATGTAATCACTTATGATGAACGGGAAAGTATACATGGAACTTGTGGAGAGTTAAAATATTATTTGAATGAGGGTTATGGTTACTTAATGAAAAAGCCTATACTCTCAATAGCTGGTAAAGATACTATCTCCATATCTGCCGAAAAGATCGAATATCTTAAGAACTATAAAAAAGTTGCTGCTACTTTTAATGTACAAACTTTCTCAAAAGATTTTATTATGAGCAGTGACTTTCTTTTATATTTTTCTGAAGAAGAAAAAGCTGTATATTTAGGTGAACCAAAATTTAATTCAGGTCTGGCAGATGCAACTGCAAAGGAATTCCAAATATTCTTTGAAGATCAAAAAATAAAGAAAGCTATATTACAAGATTCTTGTTATGTACATTTTTCTGAAGTAGAAAATCAACCAAAAAAGAGTTGGGCAATTGGTGATCTAATGGAATTCAATTTTAATTATGGGAAAATTGTTTTCTGTGAAGCTAAGGGGAATGTTAGTTCCTATTTTCTGCAGGAAACCACTAAAAATAGAAATTTCTCAGCAAATAATACCAAAGGCGAACATCTGATTTTAGAAATAGACGATCAAAATAAAATTAAAAGAATTTCAGTAAAAGATAAAGTTGCAGGGATCTATAAATTTGAACATAAAAACTGGTAGAAAACCTTAACTAAATATAAAAAAACATTTTAGATTAGTCGTCAAAGCATATTCTATTCCAAATATGAATTTTAATCATAACATTCGCTTGACAAATAAAATGGAAATAATTAAATCCATTCAGTATGAAGAGTTTAAAAACAGATAATTTAGTTAAAATTTATGGAAAAAGAAAGGTTGTGAATAATGTCAGCATCAACCTGCAACAAGGTGAAATTGTTGGAATTCTAGGACCAAATGGAGCAGGAAAATCTACAACTTTCTATATGATACTTGGCTTAATAAAAGCTAATAGTGGTAATGTTTTTTTTAACGAAAAACAAATAACTAATCTTCCTATGTATAAACGTGCACAATTAGGAATTGGCTATCTTGCTCAGGAACCTTCCATATTTCATAAACTTACAGTTGAACAAAATATCATGGCAATTCTTGAAACTATAAAGATCTCAAAAAAAGAGAGAAAACTAAAATTGGAAGAGCATTTGGAGGATTTGGGTCTTACCAAATTAGCTAAGCAGAAAGCATTTACTTTATCGGGTGGAGAACGTAGAAAACTTGAAATCACCCGCTCCCTTGTAACATCTCCATCATTTATGCTTATGGATGAACCTTTTGCAGGTGTAGATCCTCTTGCTGTAGCCGATATTCAGGATATAATAAGAAAATTAAAAGAGAAAAGTATTGGCATTTTAATTACTGATCATAATGTTCTTGAAACTTTGAAAATTACCGAAAGAGCTTATATTATATTTAATGGAGAAATATTATTCAGTGGAACATCCAGAGAATTGGTGAAAGATGATAAAGCACGAGAAGTATATCTTGGTGACAGATTCACTAATCCTTTTGTAAATGAATAAAAGAAGAACTATATTATGAATAAATTTAGGCAGACATTAGTTCAAAAGCAAACACAAAACCTATTGTTAAAGCCAAAAATGCTTCAGTCTCTAGAAATGTTAGCTATGCCATTAATGCAGCTTGAAACTCATTTAAAACAGGAAATGATCAGTAATCCAATGTTAGAACTTCTTGAATACCGTGATGAGGAAGATATCTCATCTGAAAAAGATGATAAAATAAAAGATAGAATTGAAGAAGATATAAAAAAAGAGAATGAAGATGAAGAGTTGAAAAAAACTCTTGAAGAGACTAAAGAATTAAGTGAAATATTGGATTCATACTCAGAATACTTTAGGGGAGGTTCTGGCATCGCACACTCTACAGAAGGTATTAATTTCGATCAAATGATAAAAGACCAAGAAAATAAAAAAGATGTTTTTGTTTATCAGATCGAAAGGTTAAATCTTGAAAAAGATGAGTTTGACTTTGCTTATGAATTGTTTGATAGCACAGATGCACACGGCTTTTTGCCTAATAATTTTGTTATGGAAGAATATGCGGAAGAATTTGGGATTGAATTGCAAAGAGCAGAGGAAATTCATTTAAAGCTTCTTCATTTAGAACCAAAAGGTATTACTGCCAGAAGTATTAAAGAATGCTTGTTGGCTCAACTTGATCCTGAATTTCATAATGAAAATATTATCACTCTTATCTCGGATCACTTTAATGATCTTATTCATAAACGTTATAAAAATATTGCATCAAGTTTTGGAACAAGCATTACAACCATTTTAAATTGGAAAAAACAAATCGCAAAATTGGATCCAAAACCTGGTTTGCGTCTTCTTACCAATCACTCCAATTACATTGTACCGGATGTTATAATTAAGCGTATTGGAAGCGAATATGAAGTTATAATAAACGATTACTCATTTCCAAGGATACGCTTGAGCAGACGATACAACAAAATCTTACAAGAAGTAAGAAAAGATAAAGAAGCTCTTAATTATGTTAGAAGCAAGATCAACTCAGCCAAATTCTTGATCAAATCAGTTTATTTACGAAGTAGAACTTTAGAGCGTGTCACAAATTCCATTTTACATCATCAATCAGATTTCTTTTATGGGGAAAATAGAGTATTAAAACCACTTACTTATTCAGATATTGCTCAGGAGCTACAAGTTAATGAGTCCACCATATCGCGTGTTGTTCGTATAAAATATGCCGATACACCATTTGGAATTATGTGCTTAAAAGATTTTTTTACAAGTAAGGCAGGAAAGGACGATAATTACAATTCAATTTCAAGGCATAATGTTGAGCAAAAAATTACTAGAATGATAGATAATGAAAATGAGGCTCATCCATTGAGTGATCAGGATATTGTAGGACAACTTTCAAAAATGAGTATACACGTATCACGTCGAGTTATTGCAAAATACAGAAAAGCAAAAGGTATACTGAATAGTAGATTGAGGAGAAAAGAGTGAATAGATTCAAGGTTGTAATTATTGGTGGAGGACCGGGTGGATATGTAACGGCTATACGGCTTCAACAATATGGAATCGATGTTGCTGTATTTGAAAAGGAAAGACTTGGAGGAGTTTGTCTTAATCACGGATGTATTCCTACAAAATCACTGGTTAAAGTCGCCGATCTTTATTCAGAGATCAAAGAATCTGAAAATTTCGGTATATCAATTGAAAGATCCAGAATTGATTATAAAAAAGTATGGCAAAGAAAAAATGATGTTGTAGAAAAACTTGTTTCCGGTGTTGAATTTATTTTTAATAAACGTAACATTCCAACAATAAAAGAAACAGTAAAGAAAATTGAGAAAACAGAAACCTTTTTTAAAATTGTTACTGATCATGATGAGTATCTTGCAGAGTATATAATTATTGCGACAGGTTCAAAACCAAAAGAATTACCCTTTATGAAATGTGACGGGAAAAGTATTCTATCTTCCAGAGATATTCTCAAAATGAAAGAACTTCCAAAAAAATTGGTAATTATTGGTGGTGGTGTTATCGGATGTGAATTTGCTTCAATATATAATCAATTAGGCGTGGAAGTGGAAATTGTGGAATTTTTACCAAACCTGATAGATATGGAAGATATTGAAATTTCAAAAAGATTGGGGATGGCTTTAAAACGAAGCGGAATCAAACTTAATCTCAAAACTGAGGTAAAAAATTATGAAGAAACAGCACATAGTGTTATATTAAAATTATCAAATGGAAAAGAAATTGAAACTGATAAAGTTTTGTTGAGCGTTGGTAGAATTCCTTTTATGGATATCGAATTTATAAATAGTAATATTTCTATGGATAATGGATTTGTAAATATTGATAAAATGATGAAAACAAATTTAGAAAATATTTTTGCAATTGGTGATGTTACAGGTAAATCTATGTTGGCTCACACAGCAAGCAAACAAGGTCTAATTGTAGCGGATATAATTCATAACGAGATAAGTAATACTGAGATTGAAGTTGTTGATCTTGATTATAAGAAGATTCCAGCCTGCACATTTACAAATCCTGAAATTGCATCTGTTGGTTATTCACAAGAAAAAGCTGAGAAGAAATTTGAAGATGTAATTATTGGAAAATTCCCATTTTCTGCAAATGGAAAAGCGCTTGGATTGGGAGCAACTTTTGGTTTTGTGAAAGTAGTCGGATTAGAAAATACCAACAAGATAATTGGAGTTCACATCATTGGCCCAAAAGCAACAGAACTAATTGCACAAGCAGGAATATTATTGGGTTTAGATGCAACTATAGATGATGTAAAAAAAGTTATATTTGCACATCCGACTTTGTCAGAATCTGTGATGGAAGCTGTTGAAGATCTTAAAAAACTTGCAATACATAAAATATAAGTTATTATTAGGAAGATATGGAAGTAATGAGAAAGCCTGAATGGCTTAAATCAGAAAAACTCGGTGCTAGAAAAGCCCGGGAAATAATAAAAATATTGAGGAAATACAATCTTCATACTGTATGCGAAAGTGCCAAATGTCCGAATCAAGGTGAATGCTTTGAAAATGGAACTGCAACTTTTATGATTTTAGGAGAAACCTGTACTAGAAACTGCACTTTTTGTGCTATCGATAAAACAAAGAGAAGTCTTGAACCTGCTGATATAAATGAACCAAAAGCAATAGCAAAAATATCAAATGAATTGGGATTAAAATATGTTGTTGTTACTACAGTAACACGTGACGATCTTGCCGATGGTGGTGCATCCCAATTTATCGAAGTTGTAAAACAAATAAGAAAAATTTGTGATCCGGAAACTGCAATTGAATTGTTAATTTCAGATCTCAAGGGTGATCTGGATTTGGTGAAGAAAATTGTTAATGCCGGTCCGGATGTATTGAATCATAATGTCGAGACCGTTCCGCGTCTTTATGATGCTGTTCGTCCAATGGCAAATTTTGAACGGTCGTTAAGAGTTCTTCAAGCAGCTAAAAATGCCGATAGCTCGATTCTTACAAAAAGTGGTCTCATGGTTGGTCTTGGAGAAACAAAAATTGAAGTGCTTGCACTTATGAAAAAATTGCGTGAAGTGGATGTAGATATTGTTACGATTGGACAATACATGGCTCCGTCTAACAAACATCATCCTGTTGCAGAATACATACATCCAGATACATTTGCATTTTACAAAAGGGAAGGGGAGAGAATGGGTTTTAAGCTTATTGAATCAGCTCCTCTTGTACGCAGTTCTTATCATGCAGAGCGAGCAAAGAAGATCTTAAACAAAAGGCTGTAGGATATATTTCATTCCCGCAGTATATTAGAAGGAGATAATTATGCAAATTACAATTACTGCACGTCATTTCGACCTAACAAATGCTATCAGAGATCATATTGATGGATCCCTTGTGAGATTAGAAAGGTATTTTGATCATATTATGACAGCTAACTTTATTCTTTCATTTGAAAAAAATGGAAACAAAGTTGAATTGATTGTTCATGCACCAAAACATAACTTGAAATGTGATACTTTAGAAAAAGATATGTACTTGGCAATTGATAATGCTGTTGACAAAATGGAAAAACAAATAAAAAAAATGAAAGATAAATGGTCAGATCATAATAAGAAAAGCCTTAAAGAGAATCTACATTTTGTATATGCAGACCTTATCGAAAGGAATGAAGGCAAGAAAGTAGTAAAAATAAAAAGAATTTTAGCAGAGAATTTAACTGTTAAGGATGCACTGGAAAAATTTGATAATTTAGATAGTATATATTTGGTATTTAAAAATCTGGAAACTGATAGAATTAATGTACTAGTAAAAAAAGACAAAGAGCACTATAAATTGATAGAAGCATAAAGTTAATAGATGAAACCCGTTCCACTTGACGGGAACGGGTTCACTATTAAAAGTAGGAAATATGAAAAAAATAAGCGTGAAAGAATTTTATGAACTAGAGAAAAAAGATCTCTCACTTTCCTTGATCACTCATCCTAATACGATGCAAGGTAATATTACAACTTCATTCCTGAATAGACCGGGACTAGCATTAACAGGCTATTTTGACAGATTTGAATATAACCGAATACAAATATTTGGTGAAACTGAGATTAGCTATCTACAATCTCTAAAAGAAGAAGTACTTTATAATAATATTAAAGAAACACTTGTTTATGATATTCCTGCTATTATTATAACTAAAGGACTATCTGTTCCAAAACAAATTGAATTTCTTGCTAATGAAATGATGATCCCGATTTTTTCTTCAAGATTATCTACAGATAAACTTTTTAATTCTATACGAATATACTTACAAGGTATTTTTGCTGAATCGAAAACGATTCACGGAACATTAATAGATGTTTTTGGCGTTGGAATTCTCTTAACCGGTAAAAGCGGGATTGGAAAAAGTGAATGTGCACTGGAACTTGTAGAACGTGGTCAACGCCTGATAACTGATGATGTAGTAAAGATAACTTCAAAAGATGATATCCTGGTTGGAGGTGCAACAAACAACTATGGTCACTTCATGGAAGTGAGAGGTATTGGGCTTATTGATGTTGCAAAAATGTTTGGGATACAAGCTGTTAGGATGAAGAAAAGAATCGATGTTCAGATCGAGTTAATGCCTTGGAAAGATAATATGGATTATGAGAGGATTGGATTAAGTAATCATTCCGTAGATATACTTGGGAACAAAATTCCAATTATATATCTTCCAATTTCACCTGGGAAAAACATTGCAGTAATCATTGAGGTAGTTGCAATGAACCATATTTCTAAATTATTTGGATACGATGCTGCAAAAGAATATACCAATAAACTTCAAGAAGAACTTACAAGGAAAGCAAAATTGCGTGAAAAGCAGATTGAAGAAAAGAAGTAGTTAAATAGGATTTAAATAAATATGATAAGAAAAACAATAAAGATTGTTAATAAACTTGGGATGCATGCTAGGCCGGCTACAATGATTGTGAAGGCGGCTACAAAATACAGGTCAGAATTTAGAATTGTAAAATCTGATATGGAAATTAACGGGAAAAGTATTATGGGCGTAATGACATTAGCAGCAGAATTTGGCTCAGAACTTGAATTGGTTGCCGATGGGGTTGATGAAAAATTTTTGATACAAGAAATTGTTGAGATGTTCTTAAATAAATTTGGGGAAGAATAAAAAAAGTGAAAAAAATCATAGGAAATTCGGTTTCAACGGGTGTTGCCATTGGTAAGGCAAAGATCATCAATAAGCATGAACTATACATAAAGGATAAGAAGATCCTAAAAAGTGAAATAAAATTTGAGTTTTCCCGTTTTAAAAAAAATGT
>Ga0075123_10000284_pt1 | contig 26732 bp, 23 predicted proteins | sample AntAceMetag02UKX_FD_69808 | JGI IMG/M metagenome (GOLD analysis project Ga0075123, IMG submission 69808) | Saline lake microbial communities from Ace Lake, Antarctica - Antarctic Ace Lake Metagenome 02UKX | ecosystem: Environmental > Aquatic > Non-marine Saline and Alkaline > Saline | place... | reverse complement strand
TGATAAGTCAAATTAATTCTTAATTGAGACCATGAAAGAGTTTCTTCTAATGTTTCTGGAGATTTGATTCTTTCAAAATATAAAATTTGAAAGAACCTTGAAAGTGCTAAGCAATGAAAATTTTTCGATTGAAGCTTTTTCAAGGTTTGATGCTATTGAAATTCTCGTCCCGAAGAGTCCATACTATTTTTTTTACTATCGTCTCGAAAGAATTATATAATAACCTTATAATGGATCAAGACAATCCAATAAAACATTCTATTCAATCAAAACGATTGAACCAATATCCGAAAAGTGCTAAAAAACCATTTGACACAAAAAACAAGGTAAAAACATTTTATCTTATAAGATCTTTAGAAAATTAAGTAATCTGATTTAGGGGTGCTGAAGTAGCTATACTAAAGCTGAGAATATACTCTTGAACCTGATCTGGATAATGCCAGCGGAGGAAATATGAAGAAATTATTAGTTTATTTAGAATAACCACATTTCAGTTTACCGCTGGAATGTGGTTTTTGTTTTGTCATTCTTAGGTTATTCACAACCTTTCCTACGAAGAATTTCATGAATACTTTTGAAGCCTTACTTTTTAATTCAATAAAGGTTCTTCCTGAGATTAAAATGCATAAAACCTCAGAATGACAGTTGTTTCTTTCTGAACTTTCTAGTTCGGAAAAAAAATTGTAGTAAAATATATCACCTTGCTTGTCTGGTCGAAGCATAAAAGAAGCATCGTTTTGCTTTGCAAAGCCGATTTATTGAAGACTGAAGTATCTGGCAATGACCGGATGTGTCAAAGGGTGGAAGAAAATTAATGGAGATTGAAAAATGAAAAAAGTTATTATTATTGTTATTGGATTAATTGTTATAAGCAATCTTGTTTTTGCTGAACAATTAACTGGGGAAATTATAGATTCACAAACTGGAAAACCTATTGCTCAAGTTAGTGTTTATGTAGAAAGTATGAACTTGTCTGCGACTTCAGATGCGGATGGAAATTATACATTAAACTTCATTAAACCAGCACTTTTCACGATAGTATTTGAGCGGATCGGTTATGAGAAAAAGGTTGTAGAACATAATCCATTTGATACATCAATTCTGAATATGCAGCTTACAAAAAAACCGCAGAATATTTCAGGAATGAAAGTATCAGCCACAAAAGCAAAAGACCGGGAAACACCGATTACATTTACAAATATAACTCAGGAACAAGTTCTGCAAAATAATTATGGGCAGGAAATTCCAATGCTTTTGGAAGGTGTACCAGGTGTGTTTGCCTATTCAGATGCAGGTGGTTTGGTTGGGAACGCACATCTTATAATTCGTGGTTTTGATCAAAAGCGAATTGGTGTGATGATAAATGGAATACCGCTTAACGACCCGGAAGATCATAATGTTTATTGGGTTAATATGCCGGATTTTGCAGAGAGTACATCCGATATACAATTCCAGCGAGGTGTGGGCAGTTCACTATACGGGATTTCAACTTTTGGCGGCTCACTGAATATTCAGACTAACTTTTTTACTAAAGAAAACAGAACAGAATTTTTCTCTATTTTTGGAAGCTATAACACTTATAAAACTGGAATAAAAACAGCTCAAAAGTTTGGGAAATACAGTACAAATATCCGTTTTTCTAAAATTGCTTCCGACGGATACCGTGATAATTCCGCTTCCGATCTTTGGTCTCTTTTTACAAATCTTTCCAGAGTGGGTGAGAGATCAATTACAGAGTTTAATTTCTATACCGGATATGAATTAACACATGCTGCTTGGGAAGCTTCATGGGAAGGTTATCTCGAAGAAAACCATCAACATAATCCCTATACCTACGATAATTATGTAGATGATTTTTCTCAACCTCATTTTGAATTGCATCACAGTTATTTTCTGAATGAGAGATCGGATATAAAAAACTCTTTTTTCTATATTTATGGGAATGGTTTTTACGAACAATATAAAGATAGAAGAAATTTGTGGGAACATGGTTTAGTAAGCGAAGACAATTATGAAGAAGCAGATATCATCCGTCAGAAATGGATCACAAAAAATCATTATGGATGGGTTTCCCAATACAATTTACGTCATGAAAAAGGAACCTTTACCTTAGGAACTTATCTCAGCGGTTTTGATAGTGACCATTGGGGTGAGATAAAGGAAGTAATTGATGCTCAAAATTTGGGAATCGATTATGAAACTGATCAAAAGTATTATAATTACATTGGTGAGAAACAATATTTGACTGTATATGTAAATGAAATATTCAAGCCAATCAATAATATTTCAATTATGGCAAATCTATATTTCCAACATATAAATTACCGTTTTGAACAATTGGAGTCAGGTAATTTTAGCGGAGAATATTTGAATGCTTATGAAGTAGATTATGATTTTTTTAATCCAAGATTTGGAGCTAATTATAATGTAAATGAGAATTTTAATATTTATGGGAACATCTCTGTTTCTCAAAGAGAACCAATAGACAGTGAACTCTACGATACTTGGGATGGACCGGATGATCTGGGCGTCGCTCCACTTTTTGCTTCGGCAGATACAGTATATGCTAATAATGGAAATATTGAAAAAGTAAATTGGAGCGATCCTTATGTGAAAGAGGAGAAATTGCTGGATTATGAAATGGGAATTGGATATGCAAGTGCAATTTGGGATTTGAAAACAAATTTCTATTGGATGAATTTTACAGATGAAATTGTGGCTTATGGTGGTGCAGATGACGAAGGAAATCCAATCCGTGGGAATGCTGATAAAACTGTACACCGAGGTGTGGAACTCTCTGCAAAAGTGCAATTGCCTGCCTATCTGGAATTATCAGGTAATTTTAGTTATAGTGATAATTATTTCGAAGATTTTACAATGTATGAAGAACAATGGTTTGAAGATGAATTTGGTGATTGGTATTCAGAAACTGTGGAAACGGATTTTTCAGGCAAGACAATTGCAGGATTCCCAAGTATCATCAGTAATGGAAAGCTTGCTTATAAAAAAGGATATTTCAATTTTTTTACTCAGTTTCAGTATGTAGGAAAGCAATATCTGGATAATACTGAAAATGATGATCGAATAATTGACTCTTTCAAAGTGCTTAATGTTGGTGTAATTGTAAATATAACAAAATTATATAATAAAACCAATCTGCAATTGATATTGAGAGTGAATAATATTCTAAATGAAGAATATGAAACTGCCGGTTATTATAAATCATGGAAAGATAATAGTGGACCTGAAGGAAATTACTATTTTCCTGCAGCAGGTCGTAATTTTGTAGCTGGATTGAGATTGTTTTTTTTTAATTAGCTTAAATAATTACAAAATCCTCTTTAGAAATTCCAAAGGGGATTTTTTATTTCTATTTGGAGTAAAGCAATTATTTGCTTTATGAAATGAGACATCCTAGTTTTTCAAGCTACTTTATCGCTTATACATTAAAGAATTGATGTACTCCAAAAATTATAAAATATTATTAAATTTTGTCATCCTCAGCTTGACTAGGGATCTTAGATTCTCACTTCCGTGGGAATGACAATAAAGCACGTCACTCTGCCTGCCAAGCCATAGTTTATGTTCTATAAACGAAGGCTGGAGGAGTCTTCTTGCTGATCTATTAACGAAGAGTCTATGTTTAGTTATGTGTTGTCTATTCTTCCTAAAAAGAGCAACGTGAAAGATACGTCCAGTCTTCGCTCAGCTACGACCAGGCAAACAGAATGACGACTTTTTCCTCCGACACTCAGAGAAGTCTTCCTACAAATTAATTAACATGAGTTAAGAAATACTCCATTATCTATTATCTATGCGTTAGCCAATAGTTTATTTTCAATTTGACAATAAACTTCAAGTTATACAACTTCGATTATGCAAAAGGGAGGTTAATTTGAAAAAATTATTATTTTCTTTTCTTTTATTAGTTTTAACATCTGCAGTTTTTTCCCAAGAATTCGGCTGGCAAGTATTAAATCCTGCATCTATTCCCGGATCTCCCTATCTTTCCGATGTATTTTTTACCGATGACAATACCAGCTGGATTTCTTCCAGTAATAATGCTAACATTTACAAAACAGATGATGGTGCAACATCCTTTTTAACTCAGACTACAAGCCTTGGTACTTCTACAGAAGCTATTTATATGATAGATGCCGATAATGGTTTCTGTGGAGGTGGAAGTGGATTTGTTTATAACACCATAAATGGAGGTATTAACTGGGACTTCCTCGGAACTATGTCTTCCACTCTAACAGATATGGACTTTGTAAATGCAAATCAGGGCTATGCCTGCGGAGACGGAGGAGATGTATTTAGTATTACGCCCGAAGAGGTCGAAAATATGAATAGTGGACAGCCTACATTTTTCAGTGGAATTAGCTCTCCTTCTGTTGATAATGTTTGGGTTTGTGGTGGTGGAGCTTTAATGTATTACAATGGAACTCAGTTTGATTTCCAATCTGCTCCTGCAGGATCTTACAACTCTATCTATTTTATAAATAATGAAATAGGATGGGTTGTCGGGGATAGCGGATTAATTGGCCACACTGAAAATGGTGGAGAATCTTGGAGTCAACAGACTAATCCCAGTAGTAATGCACTCTATGATGTATTTTTTCTGGATACTGAGGTTGGATGGGCTGTAGGTTTTAATGGAATAATTCTCCACACAACAAATGGTGGAGATACCTGGGTTGTTGAAGGAGCAGGACTTACAACTTCATTCCTAAGAGGAGTTCATTTCACTTCCCCAACCAATGGTTATGTTGTTGGCAATGATAAAACCTTGCTCAAATATGGAGAGCTTACTTCAGCGGGAAATGATGATATACCTTCAGATATTTTACTTTCGCAGAATTATCCCAATCCTTTTAATCCCTCAACAAACATTTCATTCTCAATTCTTGAAGAGAGTAATGTAGAATTATCAATTTTCAACATTAGAGGACAAAAAGTTAAACAGCTTATCAGTAATCAGCTATCAGCAGGTCAGCATTCTATTATCTGGAATGGTGAAGATGAATCAGGGAAAAGTGTAGGTTCAGGAATTTATTATTATAAATTGAACATAAATGGTAAAACCGAATCAATAAAAAAATGTTTGCTGTTGAAATGAACAATGCTGAGACTCTCTTGCCTATCTAATGGTTTTAGGACTCCAGGCTTTGGACTTGCCCTGAAGCAAAGCTTAGGGCGAGAACAAATTTATTACCCATTCGCATCCGGCAGTTGTCGGATTGAACCACAACATTTCGGTCACATCAAAATGATACGACCTGCTTAATTAACTTGTTATTCCCACAAAATGGGAATTATTCTCTTTCTGACGTATCTTTCACGTTATTCTCAGGAAGAATCTCTACTTTGTAAGAACCCTCTTTAATTCTCCCTTACAAAGGGAGATTAATTGTGGATTTATTTATTAAACAAAATCGGGAAAAGTTGCCTGATATGTTTGATCTTTTTTATATTTGCTATTTTACTCGTATTTTTACTTTTAGAAGAGATAATTATACTTTCATATCCAAGTTTTTTTGCTTCTTTAATCCGTTTATCAGTTTGAGAAACTGGTCTTATCTCTCCATTCAAACCAACTTCACCCAGTAACAAAGTATTTGGCGGAAGCGTGAGTTCTTTGAAACTAGATAATATCGCAGCGACAATCGAAATATCCAATCCGGGATCTGTAACTTTAATCCCACCTGTAAGATTAAGAAATACATCATTGTTACGTAAATTCACTGATAAATTCTTTTCAATAACAGCAAGTAACAATGCCAGTTTCCGGTGATTGAATCCCAGTGATACTCTTTGGGGAGTTCCATAACTTGCCGGTGAAACAAGAGCTTGCACTTCCACTAAAAATGCCCTTGATCCTTCTAATAAACACCCAACTGATGAACCAATATTATTCTCTCTAGTTAAGAATAACTGCGATGGGTCTTTTACTTCGGATAATCCTGTAGAACGCATTTCAAATATCCCAATTTCATTTGTTGAACCAAAACGATTCTTGGTTGCACGTAGTATTTTAAATTGATTTTGTGTTTCACCTTCAAAATATAATACGGTATCAACCATGTGCTCAATTATCTTGGGTCCAGCAACAATGCCTCCTTTTGTTACATGCCCTATTAGGAATATTGGTATATTTCTTTGCTTGGCAATTCGTGTAAAAAAACCTGTACATTCTCGTAATTGTGAAACACTTCCTGGTGCACTTTCCAATGAACTCAGATACATTGACTGTATAGAATCTATGATCACAATATCCGGTTCTGTATTTAATATTGTCTGAGCTACTTCTTCAAAATCGGTTGCACAATATAGGAATAAATTATCGGAACTGCAACCTAACCGTTGACTGCGAAGTTTAATCTGTTCCTGGCTCTCTTCACCGGAAACGTATAAAACACTTTTATCCCGCTGAGCAAGTTGATCTGAGACCTGTAACATCAAAGTAGATTTTCCGATACCAGGTTCACCTCCAATAAGCACAACCATTCCCTTGACAATACCTCCGCCGAGTGTGCCGTCAAATTCTGAAATACCGGATTTTGTTCTTTGTTGCTCAGTGTAATTAATATCTTTAAGTTTTAGAGGTTTTTTATTTGGTTCATTTTCAAAGATGTCACGACCTTTATTCTTTTTATTCTTTTTTCCGGTTACACTTGTTGTCTCTTTCAAGCTGTTCCATGCTCCACAAGCCGGACATTTTCCACTCCATTTAGAAGTTTCCGATCCGCATTCTGTACAGAAGAACATTATTTTCTCCTTTTACTATATGATTTGAACGCATTTGATTTTTATTTGAACGAATACCTTTTTATCTCCCCTTATAAATGGGAGTTAAACGAAATTAAAAAATCAAATACGTAATTGCATACTTTAATACAAGAAAACATCTATATCAATTTACTAAAGAATTTACGTGCTTGTTGAACATCCCTACCAATAGCTTTAATAAGTTCATTCGTATCTTTAAATTGCAACTCATCACGTATTTTTTTATTAAAGCAAATTTCAACTTCTTTATGATACATATCTTCATTAAAATCTAAAATATGAGTTTCAATTTCTTTGATGCGTGTTGTCTTCAAAGTTGGTGAATAACCGATATTAGTTACACCAATATATTTTTTACCTTCAACAAGCACTTCACAGATATAAACACCAATAGCCGGAATCAATTTATTAGCATCGAGAGGTTGCAAATTTATGGTGGGAAATCCGATTTTTCTGCCAATTCGATGACCTAACTGAACAGATCCGTGAATAGAATAATTCCTACCAAGTAATTTAGCTGCAAACTGCATATCACCTTCCCTGATGTAATCTCTTATCAGGCTGCTGCTGATGATGTAATTATCTATCTTCACCGGTTCGATCAATTCGATACTATAGTTGTAAATTGATGATCTATCCTTCAATAATTTATAATTCCCTCCACGTGAATTACCGAAATGTATATCATAACCAACTATAAGATATTGAGTTTTAATCTCATCTATGATAATCTTTTTCAAGAAATCTTCAGGCTGCATCTGCGCCATTTTTTCGTCAAAATCCAAATAAAGTACACAGTCTATTCCACATTCTTTAATAAGATTTTCTTTGTTTTCTTGTTCTGTAAGAAGATATGGGAACGTCTTTTTGTGTATTGTTTCTAATGGATGATGAAAATATGTGATCACAACAGATTTTGTGTTGTTTCCTTTAGCTTTTTTTACAACTTGATTTAAGAGTTTAATGTGTCCCAAGTGCACACCATCAAAAGTTCCCATCGTTATGACGGGTTTTGTAAAATCACATTTTTGGGTTTTAAAATATTTCATATAAATACTATTTTAGGTTTCAGGGTTCCCTCATTAACACAACCAAATCCAACACACATATCTGCATTGTCAAGAACGATAACTTCATCTTCGTTAATCAACGTGGTCTTAATATTACCGCCATTCTTAAAAAAAATCTTTTGCTCTGGATCAAGATGAACTTTTTTTAATAATGAAAATATTTGAGTTAATGGAATAAGATATTCTTTCCAGTTACTGCTATTTAAATCTTCCAATTTCACAGCATTTTTTAGATCAATTCCACCTATTTTAGTTCTTCTTAAAGTTATTGTTGTACCTACTGTACCCAGTTTTTCTGCAATTGTTTCTGAGAGAACACGGATATATGTTCCTTTGCTTACGTGAGCAACATAAGTGATTTCATTATTTTCTAATTTATTAATTTTGAAATCTATGATTCGTATTGGACGTGATTGCAAATTTACTTCTTTTTTTTGTCTGGCAAGTTCATAAGCTCGTTTACCATCAACCTTAACTGCTGAAAACTTATGAGGAGTCTGGGATGTAATTTTCAAGATTTCAGGTATTATATTATTCATATCTTCTTTAGAAATTTTAGGTGGTGCTTCCTGCTTGATTACCTTACCTGTCAGATCACCTGTTTCGGTTTGGATTCCTAACCGGCACGTTGCAAGATATGTTTTATCATTTTCTATTAATTTAGAAACTACTCGAGTTGCTTTACCAATACAGAGTTGTAGGAGTCCAGTTGCAAAAGGATCTAGTGTTCCTGTATGTCCAATTTTTCTGATTCCAGTAATTTTACGTAGTTTTCTAACAACATCGAACGAAGTTATGTTCGGTGGTTTATCAATTAATATTACACCGAAATGTGACATTTGCTATAATTGTTCCCGGATATCTTCCAATAATGTGATTTTTAGTTCTTCCAAGCTACCTTTCATTTCACAACCAGAAGCTTTTTCATGTCCACCACCACCATATTTTACAGCAATTGTATTCACATTTATATAATTTGAACGCAAGCTGATACGATACCTGTTTTTAACAACCTGTTGATAAAGAACGGTAACTTTTACATTATGAGTCCCCTTAACCCAACGGGTAAGTTGTGAGTTTCCTTCATGTCCAACTTTGTTTTTATTAAGCATGTCAACTGTTGAGTGCATAAACAAAATCTGATCATTATCAAAAATCTCGATTGTTGAAAGTACTTCACCCACAAAACGAATTTCATTAGCCGGTTTATTAAGCAAGAATAATTCAGTAATTCTTCCAGGATTGATCTTATACTGCATAAGTTCAGAACATATTAAGAATGTTTCTCCGTCAACATTTTGGTTTATGAAATTATCGGTATCATTAAGTATGGTTGTATAAATAGCTTGTGCGATGTAATTTGCAATTTTATCATTAAATTTTTTAATTTCTTTTTTAAACATATTATAAATAATTGCACCTGCTGAAACTGTTGAAGTATTTATATATGTATCAGCATCTTCTATAAATTCACTTAGAATATGATGATCTATGGCAATTATTTTTTTTGCGGTTGGGATAAGCGGTTCACAGATGCCGATACGCTCCACTTCGTGACAATCCAGTAATATCAGAAGATCATAGATCATGGATTCAGAGAAAACTTTAGCTCGTTCATATCCATTTAGAAAATCATATATTTCAGAGGGTTCTTCTTCAAGAATTACATCTGATTTTATATTTTGTTGTTGAAGAATTTCTTGCAGTGCTAAACAAGCAGGAAAACCATCCCCATCAGGATTTTTGTGCGTTAGAATTGCAATTTTGGAATAATTATTTACTGCTTCATTAAAGATTTTCTTGATTTCAGATAATTTTTCAATAATCATTTTTCTTCCTTTTTCTCTGCATGAATTTTTGCGAATATTTTATCTAGATCACGAGCATTTTCTTCTAATTTGTCATATTCAAAACTAATCTCAGGTATTTTCCGCATAAATTTTGCTTTAGCAATTTCGTTTTTAAGAAACCCGCTGCTTTTCGTTAAAGACCTAAGGACGTCTTCTGTTTTTGTCTCATCAAAATGCGTAAAGAATATTCTTAAATATGACAAATCATTTGTAAGTTTAACTCCCGTAACTGTAACCATGGTAAGATTAGTATCCCGAAGCTTAAAATTAATTATAGTACTGAGTAGTTTAAAAAGTTCGCTTTCTAATCTTTTTATTCTGATTCTTGCCATATTATTCTCATTAATCTTACTTAAGTTTTCGCTCAACTTCCTCGATAATGTAATTTTCTATAATATCATCAGTCTTAATATCATTATAATTTTCCATTCCGATTCCACCTTCTGTTCCTGCTTTCAGTTCTTTTACCTCTTCAGAATAGTGTTTTAATGAAGCTAATTTGCCTTCATGAATTATAATATCATTCCGGTAGATTCTAACAACGCCTTCATTTTTAATTACACCTTTTTCAACTGTAACACCGGCAATAGTTCCAACTTTCTTGATTCTGAAAACCTGTTTTACAACAGCAGTACCAAAATATTTCTCCACAAATTTTGGTTTCAGCATACCAGTCATTGCACTTTCGATTTCTTCAATTGCTTCATAGATGATCTGGTACAATTTAATTTCTACATTTTCATCTTCTGCTAGTTTTTTTGCAGATGTGGCTGCTCGTACATGAAATCCTATGATTATAGCATCAGAAGCTGAAGCCATGTGTACATCGGCATCATTGATTCCACCAACTGCTTTACGGATGATATGTACCACAACTTCGTCTGTACTGAGTTTTTGGAATGAATCGCACAATGCTTCCACAGATCCATCTGTATCTGCTTTTACAATAAGCTTGATCTCACTCATTTGATTTTGTTTGATTCGTTGGAACAAATTATCAAGATTTGTTTTTGATTGGAATTTCTCACGCTCACGTCGTATATTCCTTCTTTCTGCACTGATTTGACGAGCTTTCTTTTCATCATCCACTTTATTAATGATATCACCTGCTTTTGGAACTTTATTCAAACCATAAAGTACACCCACATCAGCAGGGTTAAGTTCATTAATTTCTTTTGCTCGTTCATCTTCGATCCTTCTGATATGACCAAAAGTAGCTCCACAAACAACGCTATCAGATTTCCTGAGTTTACCTTTCTGCAATAATATAGTTACAATTGTACCTTTTTGTGGATCTTTTTTAGATTCAATAACAATACCTTCACCATTGATATTAATTGGAGCTTTAAGTTCCATCATTTCTGTTGTTAGTAAAATAGATTCGAGTAGATCATTAATTCCTTCACCTGTTTTTGCAGAACATTCCGTCCACATAACATCACCACCGTAATCTTCCAACATGATGTTTTGTTTCATCAGATCAGCAATAGTTTTATCAACATTTGCATCTTTAAGATCTATTTTATTTATAGCTACAATTATAGTAACACCTGCAGATTTTGCATGGTCAATTGCTTCGAGAGTTTGTTTCTTCACACTTTCATTTGCTGCAACAACTATAACAGCGATATCAGTAACATTTGCACCACGAGCACGCATAGCCGCGAAAGCTTCATGACCTGGTGTATCGAGAAAAGTGATCTTATGCCCATTATAATAAACTTGATATGCACCAATATGTTGCGTGATTCCACCTGCCTCACCTGCAATAACATTTGTAGAACGGATTCTATCTAGAATGGCTGTCTTCCCATGATCAACATGTCCCATAATGGTGACAATAGGTGGTCTTGTAGCAATTTCAACATCAACATCCTCTACCATATGTTCTTCCAGGATCTCACTGCCGTATTCTTCCTTGAATTCAACATCAAAATCAAATTCATCACATATCATCTCAAGTGATTCTTTATCCAGACGTTGATTTATAGTAACCATTTGGCCCATCATAAAGAATTTAGTAATTATCACAGAAGCAGATACATCCATCATTTTAGCTAATTCGCTTACAGAAGTGTATTCATTGAGGATTATTTTTTCATCACGTTCGGCTACTACTTTATCTTTTTTATATTTTTTCTTTTTGGAGGAATCGTCAGATAATGTTTGCTTAATATTTTTCGCAATTGCAGCTTCTTCCAATTCGCTTGGAGTAAAACGTTTTTTCCTTTTACCTTTTGATAAGTGCTGCATTTTAGCTTTTAAATGTTTATCTTTCTTATCAAATGACTTTTCGGAAACAGTCTTTTTATCATGATCCTTAAATTTCTTTTTCTCTTCAGTTGGTGGTACATTAGGTAATTTAGTTTTCGTTGAAGAAGCAATTGGTTTTTTATAAACATTTTCCTTTTTATTAGGTTTTCTTGTATCAGTTTTCTTGATACTTTTTTCTACAAAGTTTTGAACCTCTTTCCTTTTATCTTTCTCGGCAACCTGAGATTTTTTCTCTATTTCTAACTCTAATTTCTTTCTGTCTGCTAGAACAATTTTTTTATGGAAAGTATTTCTGTCGTGTTGTCGTTTTTTCACAGCATCAAATTCTGCGTTAAACTTAGCACGAATATTTTTTTCTGTTTCCTCATCAATAGGGCTCATATGGCTTTTAATAATAACACCCATATCGCTCAGATGTTTTTTTAGGGCTGCTGTTGATATTTTCAGTTCTTTAGCTAATTGATGTACTTTCGTCGGCATGTATCCTCCAATTTAACCAATTGATCGCAAAATTCCTTTAGCGAAATTTGCGTCTTCAATACAAATTATTCCAATATCTCTGATCTTAAATTCTCTTCCGAAAAGAGACTTAGATCCATATTCCACAATTTTAACATTGTTTGCATTTGCCATATTCAACAAATGTTTTTTTCTCTTTTCAGCAAGGTCGGTTGCATAAATGAGCAATTTTGCATTGTTAGAAAAACAGGATCTTTCACAAGCATCATAACCGGATTTCAATTTTCGGGCTTTTCTTGCCATGTGTAAAAGATTAATAATCTTATCTTCCATTTAAGCTCCTGCTTCTTAATATTTTCTTAACTCTTTTTTCTAATTTCTGTAAACAGTTATTATCGTCACACACATAATAACCGCGTTTTTCTATTTTACAATTCAAATCAAACACGATTTCAGAATTCAATAGAACAAATCTTATCAACTTTTTCTTATCTGTTTTCGTTCTGCACACTACACACGTTCTTTGTGGAATATGACCAGCATTTGAAGATCTATTCGGCATTGGAATCCAATAATTTTCCTAATAATAGGAATTTAGAAATATTTGGAAGATTCTTTGATCTTTTCGGCTGTTTTCTTTCCAAGACCTTCCAGATTACAAAGTTCTTTAATACTTGCTTCATAAATATCTTGGACAGAAGTATATCCATGAGTTTTTAATACTTCTGCTACTTTAGAAGAAACACCGTTCAGATCACTTACATGACTTGTAATTCTGCGTTCTTCAGAGATCTTCTCTTCAAATTCCTCTTCCGTATAGATATCCAATTTATAATCAGTAAGTTTTGCTGCGAGTTTTACGTTTTTACCTTTCTTACCAATAGCCAGATTTTTATTATCTCTATTTACGATAATTCTGGCAAATTTTCCACGATCCGCCAAGTATACTTTTTCAACCAAATCAGTTCCAATAGCATTTGCAATCAATTGTTCAGGGGTTGAATCCCAAACAACAATATCAACGAGTTCGCCATTAAGTTCTTTCCTAATTGCTTCAATTCGTACTCCGTGTGGACCAAGGCAAGCTGCTGTCGCATCCACTTCAGTATTATTAGAATGAACAGAAACTTTGGTTCGCATTCCTGGTTCACGAACTATTTTTTTAATCTCAATCTCTTCTGAAGTAATCTCAGGTATTTCAGATTCAAATATTTTCTTCACAAATTCAGGACGTGTTCTGGATAAAATAACAATGACATCTTTTTTACGTTTACGTATATTAACCACGTAACAGCGAATAATATCACCGACTTTATAATATTCATCTTCAACTTGTTCTTCCTTAGAAAGAAGTGCATCAGCATAACCGATATTAACAAGATAGCCATTAAAATCATCTTTTGTAATTTTTCCGGAAACTAGTTGATTTTTTTGATTTTCATAATCGAACATAATCCTATCTTCTTCTAATAATTTTATTCGTTCAAGAATGGCTTTTCTTGCATTTCGAATTACCTTTGGTTCGAATTCTGAAATATTCATTTCTACAGGAATTGTATCTCCCAATTCCAGATCTTCATCGATCATTCGTGCATCTTCAAAAGATATCTCGCCAAGTGTTGTGTCTCGCTCAACAACAATTCTATTGAATCTTGCAATTATCTTATTAGTATTGTAATCGGTTGTTATTTCCAATTCATTGTCTAATATCATCTTTTTAGAAATTGCCTGATACAAACCTTCTTTAATAATTGATGTTAACTTCTCTTTATCAAGTTGTTTCAAATTAGCCAATTCGGCAAGGGATCCCATAATATTTAAATTCATAATCTCCTCACTAATTATTTCTTATAATCAAAATATGTTTTAGCTTTCTTAATGTTAGTCAGCTTAATTTCTTTTATTGAATCTTCAAAATTTATCTTGATACTTTCTGGTAGTACCTCTTTCAATATTCCGATAACTGTCACAATATTATCTCCATCTGCAAATGATATTTGAACTTTTTCATCAATAGCACTAACATAATGTTTCTTCTGACTAAGAAAGCGTTCAAGTCCTGGTGATGATACTTCCAGAAAATATCTCTCACTTATAACATCCTCTGTCTCTAATGTCTCAGAGATGATTCTACTCACTTTTTTGCACTCATTAATTGTAGCTCCACCAATCTTTGTAATGTAGATCAATACTATTAATCCTTTGGATGCGTGCTTTAAACTTATATCATATAATGCCACATTTACATCTGAACAAGCACTTTTAGCAATATGTTCAATTCTTTCTTTCTGTTCCACCCGGAAACACCTCCATAAACGATTAAACCACTGAATGACAGTGGTATCGATTTTTTATCAAAAAAATGCTGACTCAAAGATGTCAGCTAAAAAAAACTATGCGCTTTTTATTTACTTCAAACTCAATAAAAATTTGAGTGTTGTACTGTCAAGAGTAAATTATTATATAGACATTCATCATAGTTTTTAAATGATTTAAGATTGACAAAACAATGTTCACTTTTTTCATTCGAGCAGTTTTGGAGGATTAATGGGATTTAAGGTTGGAGTTTGCCAATTCAAACCGGAATTAATGCAAACAGAGAAGAATCTTGAGAAGATGGAATCACTTTTAGAATCAGTTTCAGCAGATCTAATAGTATTACCAGAACTTGCTGCGAGTGGATATTTATTCAATTCAGAAGAGGAAGTACAAATAATTGCCGAAGATTCGTATGATGGACCAACATCAATTTTGTTCCAGAAACTTGCAAAACAAAACAATACCAGTTATGTAGTTGGATTTGCAGAGAAAACAGGAGATGGAATATACAATTCTGCCATGCTGATCAATCCTGACGCATTTATCCATATTTACAGAAAAACTCATTTATTTTATGAAGAGAAAAAATGGTTCAAGGCTGGAGATACCGGATTTAAAGTTTTCAAGGCAAAGAATAATGTTAAAGTTGGCTTGATGATCTGTTTTGACTGGATATTCCCGGAATCAGCACGTTCATTAGCTTTAGCTGGAGCACAAATAATTGTTCATCCAACCAATTTGGTTCTACCCTGGTGCCAGCAAGCAATGCTCATACGATCGCTTGAAAATGGGGTTTTTTCTGCAACATCCAATAGAACTGGGACAGATAAAGCGGGTATTAAAGAACTTCACTTTACCGGTATGAGTCAGATCGTAGATACAAAAGGACAGATCATTCACAGAATGAATAAAGTTGAAGAATCTGTTTTTGTAACGGAAATTGATCCTTTAGAATCGGAAGATAAAAATATTACGGAATTCAATAATTTAATTTTAGATCGCAGAACAGAGTTTTATAGATCATGAAAAAATATCACATAACTGCAATTTTATTTGTTTTGCTCCTCAGCCTTAATTTTATGTTAACTAAACCCAATCCTACTATCAGAATCACATCTGCTGAAGAATTAGAAAAACTCTTTCGTAATTCACAAGAAGATATAAATGTGAAACTTGTAAGTGGTATCTATGAACTTGATTCAGAAACAATTATTGATTCCACTTGTGGCAATTGTGAAAATCCAGACACATTAGTTACAGCAACAGCTGGACTGATAATTTCAGGTAAGAATATCAAGATTTCTGGTCCTCTTGACAAAACTGCTGTAATCAAAACAAATTCCGGTTATGGTATGTATATTCTCAATTGTAAAAACTGTATTCTGGAAAATCTTACAATTACAGGCGGGATAAGAGATTCCAGCGAATTTGCTACAGATGCCGCAATTGTAGTAAAAAATAGTAATGTCATAATTCACAATAATAAGATCACCAGAAATTATGGGGACCAAACTTTGAGAAAAAAGAATGTTGTTGGCATTATGGGAATTTGCGGGCGTGAGAATTCCAACTTACAGATTTATAATAATCTAATATCAAAAAATTCTTGGGATGGAATTGCTTTATATAGGAATTCTAAGGCAATAATAGAGGAGAATATTATTGATGGAGTTCACATAGCAGGCGGCAGGATCGCTCAAGGTGGAAGAGGAGTTGGCATCGGTGTAACTTGGAATGCAAAAGCAATTATCAGGAATAATCTGGTGAAACGTTACTGGAAAGGTATTGGGCTTTTTGTAGATGCTGAAGGGACTATAGAATACAATATTATTGAAGATATAATTACTTGGGGAATTTCACTTTGGGACGCAGGAAAAGGTGAGCCAAGAGGATTTATCAACAATAATATTATCTATAATACAGGGGCAATGGGCACATCAATAACTTCTTCTACTGAAAGTAATCCTGGTTTTTTTAAAACAAACATTATTGTGATGACCGCTCAGGATTCTACTTATGATTCACCAGATTATTATGGTTATCAATGTGCATTGGCAAAGCATCTCATTCCAAAAGACTTTACAATTAGGAACAATCTTTTTTATGATAATAGACGTTCTGATCCAAGATTGCCTGATTTTGATACAGATCTGGAAAAATTCGAAAATAAATTAATAATTCAAAAGGAATGGATCAACAGAATAACAATTTTAGAAGATTCAGATTTCTATCACGATTTTATTGAATAGATCTTTTACAAACTACTTTGCAAATCTTTGATCGCTCTTTCCGAATACATTTGTTTTCTTAACTTTTTATCCCGGACTCGTTCTTTTAATGGAGGCAACAGACCAAAATTAGCATTCATGGGTTGAAATTTTTTCTGCACAGTTATCAGATGTTTCCAAAGTTGTCCGGAGATAGTGGTATTAGGAAGCAACTCATTAATTTTTCCAATATCCTCTACCAATGATTTTGCTACAAGCAATCCACTGAAAATTGATTCTACATAACCTTCCACACCTGCTAATTGTCCGGCAATAAACACATTTGGTTTATTTTTCAAAGACAGATCAACATTTAAAATATGCGGTCCGTTCAAATATGTATTACGATGAATTGAACCGTATCTCACAAATTCTGCCTTTTGCATTCCGGGGATCAAACGGAATATCTTTTTTTGTTCCCCATATCTCAGCATTGTTTGGCAACCAACCAGATTGTAAGAAGTTTTACTATTATTTTCTGCACGTAATTGAATTACAGCATAAGACCATCTTCCAGTTCTGGGATCATCCAGACCAACAGGTTTCATCACACCATATCGCAATGTATCTTTTCCACGTCTTGCTAATTCTTCAATCGGAGTGCAATTCTCATAGAAATTGAAATTTATATTCTCAAAGAATTTGTTCTCAAATTCGTGAGCTTCATGTTTTTTAGCTTCATTCAATGCTTCTACAAATACATAATATTCATCTTTAGAAAATGGACAATTCAAATAATCCGCTTCACCTTTATTATAACGTGTTTTCCTGTAGATTATACTCTCATCAATACTCTCAGAAGTAATGATTGGAGCGATCGCATCAAAAAAATAGAGATGCTCATCTCCAATTATATTTATCAATTCTCCGATCAGTTTTTTTGAAGTAAGTGGACCTGTGGCAACAATTGTGAGTTCATCACCAAGAGTTGTAACTTCTTCACGATGAACATTGATATTGGGATAATTCTGAATAATTTTTGTTACTTTCTCGGCAAATATATTACGATCTACAGCTAAAGCACTCCCTGCAGGGACACTGCATTCTTCTGCGATTGGAAGTAGTTTACAACCCAGAATTTTCAATTCTGCTTTTAATAATCCGGAAGCGGTTGTTATTAATTTACTTTTAAGGGAATTACTACAAACTACTTCTGCGAAATTACCGGTTTGATGCGCTTCTGTTTGTTTACCTGGTCGCATTTCATAAAGTTCAACCTGCCAATTATTATCGGCAAATTGCAGAGCAGCTTCACAACCGGCTAGACCAGCACCGATAATTTTTATTGTTTTCAATATCTACATATCCTTTGATTTTTAATTAATTGACTATCTTATTCTCACGATTGTAAGTAACTATTATTCGTTCCTTAAAAACTAACTTTTGACTATCACTTGAGAAGCCTAATGCAGAAGATCTGAGTGTCTCCGATATTAGTGCAATTGTATCTTCTATCATATCCCAAACTACGAGACCAGAAATACCATCATAAAAAGAAAGTTTATTACCATCAGGGGATATCACTGGTTTACTACCGGATATTAAGTGTGAAACTGAATAATCTGATGTATCTATTAAGTAAATTTCATCATTATCTTCGAATACTACTTTTGTGTGGTCTTCACAAATCGAGAAATTGAAATATCTTCCATCATAAATGAGTTGGTTTTCTGAACCATTTAAATTTACTGAATAAATACCTGGTTCCAAACAATATTCATCATTAATATAAATGAGTGTGTTATCATCAATCCAATCAACAGTTCTAAAAGTAGTGCCACAACTACCAAATTTAGATATCACTGTTTCATTAATAGTTTCATCAAAATTGCAATATTTGATAGACCATTTAATGCTGTCTCCGATTGTATAATCTTTTTCAATGTAAACAAAGTGTTCCTCAGTAGCTGACAGTTTAATATTTCCTTCCCTTTTTTCATCAGTGTTAGTTAGGTTTTCGACATTCTCGGTTTCGATTGTATATAAATAAAGGTCCCATCCATTGGAGTCGTTACAAAATAAGATATTATCAAAATCCTGAAATATTTCAAAATACCAGATACTCCATTCTTCAGTTTCAGGAGGAAAGATTATCTCCGATTGTAGTTCGCTAAGATCAAATGAGATAATCTCATCACGTTCAGCAAAAATTATCTTATGATTATTTTCATAAAAAAAGACTTTCCCAGGGTTATCTTCGGAAAGATGTATCTTATCAGAGCCATTACAATTTATTAAAGTAAGATATTCATAAGCTTCTGTATATGTTGGACCTTCACCACAACTGATAATTAAAAGTCCAGTTAGTATAACCAAAAAGAATGTTAAATATTTCATTTTACCTCCAGTAAGTTTATGTCCCGTCGGTGTTTTCGGTGATTTTCGGTGTTTAATTAATTCCCCAATCTATCTCGATAGCATAATTTATCGGGTCTTTCATTCCTGCTTCTTTAAATGCATTTATTCTCAATACGCAACTATCGCATTTCCCGCAAGCAATATCATTATTTTTATAACAGCTCCAACTATATTCTAACGGTGCTCGCAATTTAAAACCGAGTTTTATTATTTCAGCTTTTCTTTTATGAATAATTGGAGTAACAAGTTTAATTTTTGTTTCATCTTTTGTACCCAGATCAATTGCTTTTTCTAATGCGTAATAAAAACTTTCCCGGCAATCAGGATATCCTGAACTATCCTCTTCAACCGCACCGATATATATTTTATTAGCCTCAATAACTTCTGCCCAGCTTGTTCCAATTGTAATTAGATGTGCATTCCTAAAAGGAACATAAGAGTCTGGAACACCTTCTGCCCCATCATGGTCTTTTATCTGCATATTATTATCAGTAAGGCTAGATCCACCAATTTCTTTGAGATAGCTAATATCAACGATAAGCACATCTTTCGGATTAAAAAAGGTACACATCTTGCGGAACGATCTCATTTCTCTATCTTCGGTTTTCTGTCCGTAATTCAAATGCAAAAAGTAAATTTCATCACATTCTTTCTTTGCGATAGCAGCAGTTACCAAACTATCCATTCCACCGCTTAAAAGTACAATTCCTCTGTTCATATTTATTCCTTCCTATTTACTAAAATTTAAACAACAAAAATCACTGAATACACCGAATAAATTTACTTTTGTATTAATGTTTTCAGGGCACATGATGTCTAACTCTTTCTTTCAAATCACTAAAACTTATAAAATTATCCTTTTGAATTGGAGTCTCGGAGTTCCAAAATTTATTAATAATCCTAATTTCATTTTAGTTGCTTTTAAATAATTCTTTACTTGAGCAAAATGAATTGGATCTAAAGTCGATGCCGTTTTTAATTCAATAATAATTTTATTTTCAACCAATAAATCAGCATAATAATCTCCAACTTTGAAATTATCAATGAAATAAACAGGAATTTGATACTGCTAAGAAATTTGTAATCCTATCTTTTCCAATTAATATTTTAAGGTATTCTCATACACTTTTTCTAAAAAATCTGTTCCAAAATACTTATGAACATCATAGGCAGCTTGTCTAATTTTCTCAGTTATATCTTCATATAATAATTTCATTTTATCTCCTTTTCTCAGTGCTTTCGGTGAACTTGGTGTTTAACCTTTTTCTAATATCTCCGCAACTTCTCGAATACTCAACGGGTCGATGAACAATGTTTTCTGATTTGTATAAATAACATAGCCTGGTACGCTTCCACGTGGTTTGCGAACATAACGTATCTGCGTATAATCCACTGGGACATTAGTAGATTTTTTTGCTTTACTGTAATATGCAGCAAGCTGGGAACATAATAGTTTCAACTTATTGGGAAGTTCCATCTTGTTGTAATTTCGTAAGATAATATGAGCTCCATGAAATATTCTGGTATGGAACCACCAGTCATGCGGTTTTGCAAAGCGGGTTGTGAGTATGTCATTTTCTTTGCTGGTTCTGCCGATATAAATTTCCCAATTCTCATTGATCGTAATCTTTTTGTATCCTGCCTTTTGAGGTTTTTTCTTCTTACTTTTCTCCTGTTTACTAAAGAAAATATCAGTTTCCTCAAGTTCAAAGATCTCTTTCTCCAGCACTTCTATCTCTTTTTGAGCGATTTCTATCTGTTTCTTAATTTTTACTTTCCCATCTCTTGCTTTACGGTATTTTTTAAAGTAGTGTTCAATATTTTGTTTAGCATCTTTTTCAGGATTCAAAATGATCTCAATCTCTGGAAACTCTTCTTTATAATAATTTTGCAGAACAATTACCTTCATTCCTTTTTTTAGGGATACAAAATTTGCTTTCAGCAATTCGGCCTGCTGTTTCCATTTTTCCTCTTTACTAGCGACGACAAATTCTTTTTTCTGTTTCTCGATCTTCCTTAATTTCTTCTTTATTTCCTTGTTGATCTGTTTTATTTTTTCATTTTTTATTCTTTCATTTCTTGCCATGAATATCCAACTAAAATACAATTCCTCAAATAACAGATTTATCGAATTATAATTTAATGATTCTTCTGAGGATTCCTTGAATTCATTTATCGAATTAATATTGATAGGGTAATGAACTTTTTCTTTTTTAATAATAAAATTCGTTTGAGGTGGAGTATATATCAGCCCTGGTAGGATCTGTCTTTGCCTGTTCTCAGCAAAACTTACCTTTTTGATGCAATCAATGATTCGTTCATTACCTTCATTAACTTTTAGAAGAATAATATTTTGATAACGCGGAATAAGTTCCAAGATCAACTTATAATTTTGTTTGTTATTATATATATCGATTTTAGAGAAATTAAGATATAATATTCTATCTGTTTCGGAAATTTTCATCTCGGTTAATCGTGCTTTAGAAAGATGTGTATTCATAATATCAAGTTCATTTTTTTTCTCAAAGGGGATGGTATTATTATTAGTAAAAAAGCAGAAACAATCTTGTGATGAAAAATTTATATGAAGTTCTTCTTTATTCTTACTAAATTCTATAGAATATTGATCTTCAAATTTTCTGATAGATTTAAAAACAAGATTTTGTTCCTTGTTTTCTTTTATCCATTCCGCAAGATATTTATATTGCATTCTCACCTCAAATAATTACGATTAACAAAATAATTCAACAAAATGAAAATGCTGTCTTTATGATGAAATCTTTGAAAAGTACTCTCAGCAAGAGTCTCAGAAAAAGCAAGATCCTTCCAAAGAGTAATTTGCAAGATTCGTCCAGTCTCCTTCGACAGAAGCCGAATACGATAAGGCAAGCAGGATAAAAAAACACTGTCTTTTGTAGAACTTATTACAATTAACAAGAAAAAATATGATCTGATTCTGTCTATAAAAAGAAGTGTGTTAATTCATTCAATATAGCAAGTTCCTACATTATTCTTGACACCAAGCATGTAAAAAGGAGATTTTAAATAAAATTTGTTAGGGGGATACATTGAGAAAAAAATTCTTTTTATTAGTATTATTTATAATTATTAATTTAACAGGAATATATGCTATAGATTCAGTTGCATATCCGCTTAAAGTAAAAGGGAATGTAGACCTTACAAGAAACCTTGAAAGTTCTGCTTTAAAACTTGAAGATAAGCTTTTTAATGGAGATGAAGTTGAAACTAAAGCAGAATCTTTTGCAGCAATTAAATTTGAAGATGAAAGTTCTATTATGAAACTTTTCCCTAATACTATTCTAAATATCCGTATAGAAAAGCAAGGTGATAAGTATAATAAGAAAAGTTTGCTCAAAATGGGTGAACTCTGGGCGAGAGTAGAAAAAAGTACCGGTAAATTTGAAATAGAGACACCCGCAACTGTCGTTTCAGTAAAGGGTACAAACTTCATGCTTAATATTAATGAAGATGGGACAACGGAGCTTTATACATTTGAAGGTGAAGTTTTTTTTCAAAATAAAATCACTGGAGAAGCAGAAGCAATTTTAGCAGGACAGAAAGGCACAATATCAGGTGATCAGCCAATTATTATAGTTCCATTTGACCCCAATGAAATTAATGAATTACAAAGCGAATTTATAAATGAAGAATACAAAACTATTAGAGAAGAGGTGGTTCCTGAAACAGAGAAAGAAGGAACTACTCCAACAGCGCCTGATGTGATCAAAGAAAAAAAAAGTGATTCATCTTCTGGACCATTCAATATGGGTGGTGGTGTTGGCTCTGTAATGCTGGGAGATGAAATTTATACCCAGATAAGATTAATGCCCGAAATAACTCTTGGTAAATTTGGATTGGGATTAGATGTTGATCTGTTGATCGATAGTAACGGTAATGTACGAAAAGAAGACTGGGATGACTTTGAAGATTATGTAAATAAAATATACTATTTGCGATATGGAGAGCGTGGTGATACTTTTTTTGGAAGACTCGGTGGTTTCAAATCTTATACTTTAGGACATGGTCTGGTTATGAAAGATTATTCCAATATGTTACGCTATCCTGAACATAAACAGATCGGTATTCAACTTGGAGGTAATCTCCCTGTTGCTGGAATGACTGCAGAAATATTTACTGCCAATGCTGTGAAAAATGAAATTCTGGGTGGAAGGTTAACAATCAAACCTTTAAGTAATATGGATATCTCGCTTTTGAATAATCTGGTTTTGGGTGGAACAGTAGCACATGACCGTAATCAGATAAAGGGATTACTCGATTCTGATGATGATGATTACCCAAATTATTTCGATGATTATCCCTTTAACGACGAATGGCACGATGAAGTAGATTATAAAAAATATGATTTTTGGGAAGGTGTTTACTTTGAATTTAACCCATATAATACAATAGAGAATTTCGAAGCATGGTTTGACACTTCTTCAACCATAGATGATTTAAGAAATTCACCTTTTTCTGAGTTCGGAGAAGATGATATAACTGTTTTTGGTGTTGACTATGAAATCCCATTAATTCAGAGTCCATTATTTGCTTTAAGTCATTATGGTGAAGTTGCTAAAATAATGGATCACAAAATGGGTTTTATCTTTCCGGGTTTCTATTCCAAATTTCTCATTTTCCACATGAATCTTGAATACAGAATTTATCAGGAAGATTTCATGCCTGCCTTTTTTAACCAACTTTATGATGAGCAAAGGGCGGTTGTAGTAATCGATAGCGCTGGTAAGAAAACAGCAATTTCTAAAGAGGAATACCAACTCGTAAATATGACCAAATCTCATGGTTGGTATGGAAGCTTGACGACCAATTTTCTTAACTTTCTCTTTATAACTGTAGCCTATGAAGATATGTACGATGAGAATGATGACAACTCACGTTCTTTATGGGGGAAAGCAAATTTCGATACAAAAATTATTCCAAAACTCACAAAAGCAGAGATCGGATACACTCAAACAGGATTTGATAAATTAACTGAATTTAAAACAGCTAATGCCATTATCAATGGTACGCTTGGTTATTCTTTAGGTGGAAGCACTCAACTAGTAGGAAGTTACCAGGAACGTTATGTTGATTTAAATAATGATGGTAAAATCAAAGGCACGGACGAAACTATTACATCTATGAGTATAGGTGTAGAGTTTAGTTTTTAAGTTTAATTCTTTGTATTCTCTCTGTCATTGCGAGGAACGAACGTGACGTGGCAATCATTTCTTTTTCTTCTTTCAGCATTAGAGATTGCTTCGTCTGAAACCTGTGAGAGAAAATTCGCAAAGACTAGGATAAAAAAATGAAAGATTTCATAGATGCACACTGCCATCTGGCAGATGATAGGATTGCTTCCAATTTGGCAGAAGAAATCACTGAAGCCAAAAAAGTTGGAATAACTCATTTTATATCATCTGCCCTTTGTCAGAAAGAAATCGAATGGCATCAAAACAGCTCTTTTCCTGGTATGTTCTGGTCTGCAGGGATTCATCCGTATTATGATGAATCTGTTGAGCAGGATTTTGAAATGATGATAAAACTCTGCAATGCAAAAGAAATAATTGCAATTGGTGAGATTGGACTGGATAATCGTAAAGATAATTTCGATTGGCAAAAGAAAATTCTATTGATGCAACTCGATCTTGCAAAGAATTATGATCTTCCGGTTGTTTTTCATACCGTGAAGCAATATTACGAATTGGAAAAAATATTGAAAAATAATTTTCCAAAAGTACGGGGATTTTTGCACGCATTCAATGCTTCTCAAGAAATCTTTGAAAAATTCAAAAAATATGATCTTGGATTTTCATTGAATGCAAAAACACCGAAAGATGAAGTGATACTTGCAATAATAAAGCACGGGTTTTATTTCTTCGAAACTGATGCTCCATATATGAGACCACGTGTATTAAATGAAAATTTCAATCATCTAAAAAATCTTATTTGGATTGTAAAACAAATTTCACAAAAAACAAATACTAATTTGGAAATACTGAAAGAAAGACAATTTAATAATTTTTGTGATATGTTTGGATAAAACCTTGCGAATGGTGCATCGGCTTGAGGAATAAACAATGCTGAAATTCTCTTACCCGTCTAATGATCTTGATCTTCGCAATGGTTGGTTATAATGGATTACCATTGCGGAGGTTTTCAGCCATCCGCAAGGTAAGTTAGTATGAAAAGGAAAAATATATGAAACAATTTAATAGAACAGAGTTGTTATTTGGTAAAGAAGCAATTGAGATATTTCAAAAATCCAGAGTGGCTGTTATGGGTTTAGGTGGTGTTGGCAGTTATGCAGCCGAAGCGCTTGCTAGAAGTGGTATAGGTTCATTTCTACTTGTAGATTTTGATACAATTAGTATTTCCAATTTAAACAGACAATTACCTGCACTTCATAGCACGCTCGGGATGATGAAAACTGAAGCAATGCGTGACCGGATATTAGATATTAATCCAAAAGCTAAAATTGATATTTATTCCGATTTCTGTGTTCATGAATCGCGTGATTTTTTACTGGAAAACATTGATTTTGTGGTTGATGCAATTGATAGTTTAGGTCCCAAAGCAGGTCTTCTGGAATCCTGTATTCACAAAAAGATTCCGGTAATTTCTTCAATGGGAGCAGCAAGTAGATTTGATCCATCCAAGATTGAACTTGTAGATATTTCTAAAAGTAAGATTTGTCCTCTGGCAAAAAAAGTGAGAAAATATCTTCATCGAAGAGGAATTGAAAAAGGAATTCCTGTTATCTACTCTTATGAAAAACCGATCCCTCAATTTGACCACGAGGCTGGCTCAGAAGAAGAATGGGTTTCCGGACGCGGCAGAAAAAGAGGAACGCTGGGCTCCGTAGTATACTTACCTGCAATAATGGGAATGTGGGCTGCCAGTTATGTATTGAGAAAATTGGTTAGGAAATTATAGTTCACGGATTTTCACGGAAAATACAGAGTTAATTTTTAAAACAACTCAATCTATCATTGTCTCTTCTTGTACATATTTCTCAGGAATTTGTTTTTTCGCTTTTGCACCCAGAGTTTCTATTTTTTTAGCACGTGAAATGAGATTTCCAGAACCTGTAGATAGCTTCTTTACTGCATCATTATAAGCACCTTGAGTTCTTTTCAAATTTACATCAATCTTTTCAAGATCATCAATGAAACCATTTAACTTATCCAAAAGAGCACCACCCTGTCGAGCAATTTCAAATGCATTCTTAGTTTGATTTTCCTGACGCCAGATAAAAGCAATCGTCCTCAAAGTTGCAAGTAAAGTACTTGGACTCACGATTACGATCTGTTTATTGTAGGCATATT